>Ga0210398_10002265_pt1 | contig 18930 bp, 14 predicted proteins | sample IncBWC4OmetaG_FD_161047 | JGI IMG/M metagenome (GOLD analysis project Ga0210398, IMG submission 161047) | Forest soil microbial communities from Barre Woods Harvard Forest LTER site, Petersham, Massachusetts, United States - Inc-BW-C-4-O | ecosystem: Environmental > Terrestrial > Soil >... | reverse complement strand
TCCAGTCGAGACAGCCGAAGGCGAAGCGCCGCCGTAACGCGCGCGTGGCGACGACGTCGATCCCCAGCTGGCGGAACGCGCTGGTTCCGGCGGCGCTCACCTCGTAACTTTCTTCGGCCTCGCCTGTGATCACGATCAGCCAGCCGAGGGCGGCGAACCGCTCGCGCAGCGCTACCCCGATGGTGCCGGCAATGTGGTCGTAGCAGGTGCGCGCCGCGCGCAGGTGCAGCGGCGCGCGACACACAAACGAATCGGGGCTGCTGCCGGCGAGCGCGCTCAGACGTTCCAGCACTGCTGCGACATCCGCGCCGCTGAGAGCGTAGTAGTGGTGCTTGCCCTGGCGGCGCACCGCGACCAGGCGCGCGGCCGTCAGGCGTTGCAGGTGGGCGCTGACCGTCGACGGGCTGATTTCTGCGAGCGCGCCCAGTTCGGTGCCGGTGCGCGCCCGTCCGTCCATGAGACTCAGCAGGATGCGCGCCCGGCTCGGGTCGCCGATGGCGCCGGCCACGCGCGAGATGGCGACGTCGCTGTCAGCTGCTGCATCCATAGTTTCACGCTAAACGAAGTGCCGCTGTATGACAACCGCTAGCCTCGGCAGCAACGTTGCGGCCGCCAGCGCCGGCCGCGGACCAGGTGGGCAAGGGGCGACGTGGTGCGGCGAAGGAGCCGCAAGGCGCCGGAGTTCGCACCACGTCGTTACCGCCCGCGCTGCTGGCGGCGCGCCGGCGGCAGTGTGGCTGAGCGCCGCCGGCGCTGACTTCGCTCGCGAACGAATCATCGTGACCGCTATCATTCCGCCGCAACCGGCCTGAGGAGCGAACGCAGCACATGAAAAGCCCGGGCTCCACCTGCCTCTGGATGGTGACCGCGCTGCTGGCCGCGGCGAGCCTCAGCGCACAACCGGCGGACTACTCACAGTACGTATCACCGTGGAAGACCCCGTGGGCATACTCCGGCGCGCGCGGACCTGCGCACTGGGGGGCGCTCGATCCGGAGTACGCGTTGTGCAACAGCGGCAAGGCACAGTCCCCCATTGATATCCGCGCCGCGCAGCCGGCCCAGCTGCCGCGACTGCGTTTCGACTACCACCTGCGGCCGGTCGGCTATGTGATCAACAACGGCGCCGCCATTCGCGTGAACTACCACGACGCGCCCGGCAGTGGTGACTTCCTCTACGTCGGTGCGCGCCGCTACCAGCTGGTGCAATTTCACTTTCACCGCCCGAGCGAGGAATCCGTCGACGGGCGCCAGTACGACATGGTGTTGCATTTGATGCACAAGGCCGATGACGGTGAGATCGCCGGCGTCGCGGTACTACTGGTGGCCGGGCACGCCAATGCGGCGGTCGAGCGCCTGTGGCAGCACATGCCCGCGCACGAGGGGCAGAGCGCGGTGCCGGGGCTCGAGCTCAACCCGGCGGACCTGCTGCCCGCGACCACCGGCTACTACACCTACAGCGGGTCGCAGACCGCGCCACCGTGCACCGAAGGCGTGCGCTGGTTCGTGCTGAAGACGCCGCTGGAGGTTTCGGCCGCGCAGATCGCTGCGTACGCGCGCATCTACCCGCACGACGTGCGCCCGCTGCAGCCGCTCAACGGCCGCAGTGTGCAGGCGAGCGAATGATTAACGGCCCTAGAAACTGAAACGCAGGAACAGCTGCGGCCCCTTGATGCTGAGATTGGCGATTCCCGGCGAACTGCTCATGCTGGTACGCGTGAGATCGATCTTGGTGCTCGAGTAGGAAACGCCGCTCGTCAGGTTGGGCAGTATGCGGTACTGCAGGTCGCCGTAGATATCGGTGATCGAGCCGCTGAAGTCATTGTGTGCCGCCTTGAAGTACGCCCCGCGCGCGGTGAAGCTGAACTTGCGTGAGAAGCGCCAGGTGACATCCAGCGGCAGGGCCGGCACGGCGCCGGAAGCGGTCGTGGTCTGCTGCTGGAACAGAACCGGTGCCAGGGCCTGCGTCTGCAGCTGCACGCTGTAGGCGTTGATACCAGTGGCGATCTCCAGATGATCGCTGCGGTAGAAAGAATAGAGAAAGCTGATCGTAAACATGCGCCAGTCGAGCGAGCTGTTGAGCTGGTCGCCGGCAGCGAACGTCTGGTTGCCGAACACGATGGCGTTCGGCAGCACCACACTGCCGGAGCGGTCGGCCTCGAAGTAACCGACGCGGATGCGGAAACGCTCGCGCAGCCGCAACATCGCTTCGACCTTGGCCTGCTGCAGGGTCGCCGGGAAGCCGAGGTTGCGCTCCCCGCTGAGCGGGGTGCCGGTCGTCGGCGGGTTGGTCGCGGGGGTCGGGTCAATGCGTAGAAAGGTGTCGAGATGGGGGTCGAAGAACGCCACGCTCACGTACAGGTGGTCGGTGATCGGGCTCGGTGTGGGGCGCTTGGCCGGCGGCAGCGGCGCACCGGACAGGGGATCTCGTTGAGCATAGGCCGGCAGGGCTGCAATCGCGAGTAACAGCGCGCCGAGCGACCGCCGGATGGGCATGCGTGTGGGGCTCCTGACCGCCAAGGCGCGGTTAACGCCGATCTTACTTAGCGGCCATGGGGGCGTGCCAGAGTCGCACCGCGACGACGTGACGCTGTTGGCAAACGCTGACACGCCGGCAGGCCGGCCGCCGCACCCGCTGGTGCGGCGGCTGCAGGCCGATCTTCAGCGCTTCATCGCCTCGAAGAACTCGCCGTTTGACTTGGTGTCCTTCATCTTATCGAGCAGGAACTCGATCGCCGCCAGCTCGTCCATCGGGTGCAGGAGCTTGCGCAGGATCCACATCTTCGCCAGCTCACCCTGGTCGGTAATGAGCTCTTCCTTACGCGTGCCGGAGCGGTTGATGTTGACCGCCGGGAAAACGCGCTTCTCGGAGATGCGCCGGTCGAGATGGATCTCGCTGTTACCGGTGCCCTTGAACTCCTCGTAGATGACGTCGTCCATCTTCGAGCCGGTGTCGATCAGCGCGGTGGCGAGGATCGTCAGACTGCCACCCTCCTCGATGTTGCGCGCCGCGCCGAAGAAGCGCTTGGGGCGCTGCAGGGCGTTGGCGTCTACGCCGCCGGTCAGCACCTTGCCGGAGGACGGCACCACGGTGTTGTAGGCGCGTGCCAGACGCGTGATCGAGTCGAGCAGGATGACCACATCCTTCTTGTGCTCGACCAGGCGCTTGGCTTTCTCGATCACCATCTCGGCGACCTGCACGTGGCGGGCGGCCGGTTCGTCGAAGGTGCTCGAGACCACCTCGCCCTTCACGGTGCGCTGCATCTCGGTCACTTCCTCGGGCCGCTCGTCGATCAGCAGCACGATGAGATAGACCTCGGGATGGTTGGAGGTGATGGCAGTGGCGATGTTCTGCAGCAGCATCGTCTTGCCCGCCTTGGGCGGGGAGACGATCAAACCGCGCTGGCCCTTGCCGATCGGCGCCACCAGATCGATGGTGCGCGCGGTCAGGTCTTCGGTGGAACCGTTGCCGCGCTCGAGTTTCAGACGCTTGGTCGGATGGAACGGGGTCAGATTCTCAAACAGCACCTTGTTGCGCGAGCTGTCCGGAGAATCGAAGTTGATCTCGCCGACCTTGAGCAGCGCGAAATAGCGCTCGCCGTCCTTGGGCGGACGGATCAGACCGGAAATAGTGTCGCCGGTGCGCAGGTTGAAGCGGCGGATCTGGCTCGGGCTGACGTAAATGTCGTCCGGCCCGGCGAGGTAGGAGCCGTCGGCCGAGCGCAGGAAGCCGAAGCCGTCCTGCAGGATCTCGAGCACGCCGTCGCCGTAGATGTTCTCGCCGTTACGGGCATGCGCCTTCAGGATCGAGAAGATGATGTCCTGCTTGCGCGAGCGGGCCAGGCTCTCGAGCCCCATTGACTCGGCCAGCTTCACCAGCTCGTGAATCGGCTTGGATTTGAGCTCGGTGAGGTTCATCGAGCTGCGCGATTGCGTCAGCTCGGCGGGGCTGATGATTTCTGAGTCGTCGGCGTCGAACACCTCCGGCTCGTGCATCATCTCGTCCGGACGCCCGTTGCCGTTGCCGCTGCGGTTACCGTCGCGGTTGCCGTGGCGCGGGCCCTTGTTGGGCCGGTTACGGCCCTGATTACCTAAGTAGCCTCTCACAGGTTGCTGTCCAGAAATGCGGAAAGTTGTGATTTGGAGACTGCGCCGACCTTCTGCGCTTCCACCGTGCCGTTCTTGAAGAGAATCAGCGTGGGGATGCCGCGGATGCCGAATTTCGGCGGGGTCTGCGGATTTTCGTCGATATTAATCTTGGCCACCTTCATGCGGTCGTGATATTCGCTGGCGATCTCATCGAGGATCGGAGCGATCATCTTGCAGGGGCCACACCACTCGGCCCAGAAATCCAGCAGCACAGGCTTGTCAGACTTGAGTACGTCCTGTGCGAATGTGGCGTCCGTGGTATGCACAATGTGCGGGCTACTCACGCGGTTCAACCTCCGTCAGTGCAGAGCGCGATAAACGTGATTTGGAGACAGTGGAATCCGCTGCGGGCTCGGCCCGGATGTGCGCGAAAAGCGACGCCGCACGCTCCGCTAAACGGTTACACTACTAACTCGTGATTGAGTATGAGTCCAAAAGGAATTAAGGAACTTGGGCTGGCAGGTGCGGACCTGCAGGCCCGCTGTCTTCAGACTCTTTGTAGCGCTTCCGGGTCCGATTTTCAAGTCTGTGAGCGCTTTTTTCCAATAACACCTTCAGCTATTTGATGACTGATTCACGCTCCGAGGATTCCGTCAGCTTCGCCTCACTCGGCCTCAAGCCCCAGGTGATGGCCGGCGTGCAGCAGGCCGGTTTCGTCACCTGCACACCGATCCAAGCACAGACATTACCGCTGGCGCTCGCCGGGCGCGATGTCGCCGGCCAGGCACAGACCGGCACCGGCAAGACGGCGGCGTTCCTTGTGGCGCTGTATCAGGCGCTGCTGTCGCGCCCGCCGGCACCGAGCCGCCAGCCGACCTCGGTGCGTGCACTGATCGTGGCACCGACGCGCGAGCTGGCGGTGCAGATCCACCACGATGCACTCGTGCTGGGGGCACACACCGGCCTCAAGCACACGGTGGTGTTCGGCGGCATCGACTACGAAAAGCAGCGCCAGCAGCTTGGCGACGGCTGCGACGTGCTTATCGGCACGCCCGGACGGCTGATCGATTACTTCAAGCAGCATGTCTACGATCTCAAGCACGCGCAGGTGCTGGTGCTGGATGAAGCCGACCGCATGTTCGATCTGGGCTTCATTGCCGACATCCGCTACATCCTGCGCCGCCTGCCCCACCCGGAGCGCCGCCAGTCGATGCTGTTCTCCGCCACGCTCTCGCACCGTGTGCTGGAGCTCGCCTACGAGCACATGAATAACCCCGAGCTGGTGCGCGTCGAGCCGGACAAGATGACGGTCGACCGGGTGCGTCAGCTGATGTACTACCCGTCGATGGAAGAGAAGGTGCCGCTGCTCATCGGTCTGCTGCGCCAGAGCGAAGCGGTACGCACCATGGTATTCGTGAACACCAAGCGCACCGCCGAGCGGCTCGAAGCGACCCTCAAGGCCAACGGTTTCAATGCCCAGGCGCTCTCCGGCGATGTACCGCAGAACAAGCGCCTGCGCTTCCTGCGCGACTTCCACGAAGGCAAGCTGGCGGTGCTGATCGCCACCGACGTGGCCTCGCGTGGCCTGCACATCCCGGACGTCAGCCACGTGTTCAATTTCGACCTGCCGCAGGACCCGCCGGATTACGTCCATCGCATCGGCCGCACCGCGCGCGCCGGGGCGGAAGGCGATGCCATCAGTTTCGCCTGCGAGGAGTACGCGGTATCCCTGCCCGACATCGAGAGTTATGTCGGTCACAAGCTGCCGTTTGCACCCATCGCGCCCGAGCTGATGGCCACCGGCCTGGTTGCCGCGCCGCACGCCCACCACCGCCCGCACCACCCGCACGGCGGCCGTCGCCCGGGCGGCGGCATGCGCGAGCGCCAGGGAAATCGCCAGGGCGGGCGCGCGCACCGCAGCCGGGGTCGCTGATCCGGCCGCCATGGCACTCGGGGCGGGGCTCGGCTAAGCTTTGCGCTACTAGGGGGCCGCCGCCAACAGCTCCAGCCCCGACCGAGCGAAGGTCCTGAACACTCCTGGGCCATTTGCCTGCATGGCGGAAATCGAAGACAACGTCGACCGCGAACTGTTTCGCAACGTGGAAAAGGTGCGACAGTTACGTATCGAGCATCGCGATCTCGATGAAGTGATTTCGCGGCTGTCGCTCGACTTGCACGTCGATCAGCTGCAGCTGAAGCGGCTGAAGAAGCGCAAGCTGGCACTCAAGGATCAGATCGCGCGCCTCGAGAGTCAGCTGATCCCGGATCTGAATGCCTGATGGATAGCGCCGAAAGCGCCATCCGTGGCGTGCTGCAGCAGATCACTGCGCCGCGAGCCCTGGCCGCGGCGCTGGTGGTCATCATCGCCGCGCTCGTCGCGCTCGCGGTTGCGCGCGTGCTGGCGAGCAAGCGCCGGCATCTCGCCGCAACCGAATTGCCGCTGCGCGCGCACTGGCTCGACCATGCGCTCGAGGCCGCGGTGATCCTGGCGCCGCTGCTCGCCGCCATCGCCACGTTGCTGTCCGGACGCGTGCTGCTCGGGGCGCTCGCGGTGCCGACCCAGGCACTGGATGGCGCACTGCGCCTGGTGGGCGTGCTGGCACTGTTGCGGCTCGGGGTGTTCGTGCTCGCGCTGCTGCTCGGGCCCGCCTCCTGGGTGCGCGCACGCCAGACCAGCATCACGCTGATCCTGTGGGTGATCGCCGGACTGGCGATGCTCGGCTGGCTGGACGTGCTCGAAGCCAGTCTCAACCGCATCAGCCTGCTGCCCGGCAGGACCCAGCTCAGCCTGTGGGCGCTGCTCAAGGGGCTGGTGGTGGTGACTGCCTTCGTGGTCATGACCAGCCTGATCGCGCGCTTCATCGAGCGGCACGTCATGCGGCTCGATCAGCTGGCGGTGTCCACGCGCGTCGGCATCTCCAAGTTCAGCTACTTCCTGCTGGTGGGCCTCGGGCTGCTGCTGGGAATCAATGCCGCCGGCGTCGACGTCACCACGCTCAACGTGCTGACCGGTGCGATCGGCCTCGGCCTCGGCTTCGGTCTGCAGTCCGTGGCGAGCAACTTCGTCAGCGGCTTTGTGCTACTGATGGACAAGTCCATCAAGCCCGGCGACGTCATCAGCTTCACCGGCCACGACGGCGCCAGCAAAGGCGACTTCGGCTGGGTGCAGGAGCTGCGCGGCCGCTACGTGGTGGTGCGCGACCGCGATGGGGTCGACACCCTGATTCCCAATCAGAACCTCATCACCAGTCCCTTCATCAACTGGAGCTACTCGGATCAGCGCGTGCGTCTGAAGCTGCCGGTGACGGTGAGCTATGACGATGACCCGGAGCTGGCGCTCAAGCTGCTGCTGGAAGCCGCCGAGAACCATCCGCGCATTCTGCGCGACCCGCCGGCGGTCTCGCGCCTCATCAGCTTCGAGGACAACGGCATGCGGCTGGAGGTGCGTTTCTGGATTGCCGACCCCGTTAACGGGGTCAACAACGTGCGCTCGGACGTGAACCGCGCGATCTGGCGCATCTTCCGCCTGCATGGCGTCACCATCCCGGTACCACAGCAGGACACCCGCTGGCTGGGCGCGCGCGTGCCGCACGTGCCGCCGGTACCCTCGCAGGTCCCGCCGGCGGGCATCGACCAGGCCGCCGACTGACGCTCATGCCGCTCCCAGTGGCGCCCGGTGTCGAGCTCGCGGACGAGGAGCTGACGGTGAGCTTCGTGCGCGGCTCGGGCCCGGGTGGTCAGAACGTCAATAAGGTGGCCACCGCCGCGCAGTTACGCTTCGACCTCGCGCGCAGCACCCTGCCAGAGGCGGTCAAGGCGCGGCTGCGGGGCTTGAGCGGCCGGCGTCTGACCGGCGCAGACGAGATCCTCATCATCGCGCGCACCCACCGCACCCAGGAAGGCAACCGGCGCGAGGCCCTCGAACGACTCGCGGACCTGGTGCGCCGCGCGCTGCACGTGCCCAAGCCGCGCACCGCCACGCGCCCGACGCGCGCCGCGCGCGAGCGCCGCCTCGATCACAAAGCGCGCCAGCAGCGCACCAAACGGCTGCGCAGCCGCCCGGCCCACGATGACTGAGGTTGTGCCGCCAGCTGCCCGCCGTCGATGCTGGCCCCTGCTGTGCGCCAGCGTCAGGGCGCGCGGCTTTGGCTTTGGCTATCAGGACTGACCAGGCCGTCGGGATGGATCAGCCAGGCGGCGAGCGCCGGCAGCAGAATGATGGCCGCGAGCATGTTCACCAGGAACATGAAAGTCAGCATGATGCCGATGTCTGCCTGGAACTTGAGCGGCGAGAACACCCAGGTGGCGACGCCGATGGCGAGCGTGATCCCGGTGAAGATGATGCTGGCGCCGGTGACGCGCAGGGTGCGCTCGTAGGCGCTGCGCACCGACAAACCCTGATGCAGGAATTCCTGCATGCGGCTGAACAGGTAGATGCCGTAGTCGACGCCGATGCCCGCCCCCAGTGCCACCATCGGCAGCGTCGACACCTTGAGGCCGATGCCGACCAGCGCCATGACGGCGTAGACCAGCACCGACACCAGTGCGAGCGGCAGCACCACCAGTAGCGTGCCGACCAGTGAGCCGAAGGTCAGCAGACACATGAGAATCACCGCGCCGAAAACGCCCACCAGAATCCACAGCTGTTTGGCCTCGACGGTCTCGTTGGTGGCGGCCATCACGCCGATGTGGCCGGCGGCCAGACGCAGCTGCGCGCCCGGCAGCGCATTGGCGCTGCGCCAGTGCTTCACCGCGCTGACGACGCGCTCGATGGTGTCGGCGCGGTGGTCGGCGAGGAACATCATCACCGGCACCACGTCGCAGTTTTCGTTGAGCAGTCCGGTGCTGGTTTCGATGTAGCGCGTCGACTGCGTCAGCTGGGTCTGCTCGCGCGGAATGCTGCGCCACTTGAGACTGCCCTCGTTCCAGCCGGCGATCGCCACCTTGGCGATGAACGGCAGCGTGATGACGTCCTGCACGCCCGCCACGTTACGCATGTGCCAGCCGAAGCGGTCCACGCCGCTCATCAGATCGTGGCTGACGCACACCGGCTGCTGCGCATCGACGATGGCGGTGAGCACATCGACGCCAATGCTGAACTTGGAGGTAATCACGTCGTTGTCGCGGTTGTAGCGCGAGTCGGCGCGCAGCTCCGGCACCCCCGCCTGGGTGTCACCGATCGGTGTCTCGCGGCCCTTCCACCAGCCGAGCACGGCGAGCAGCGCCGCGACCACGATGATGGCGAGCGCAGGTCCGCGCCGGGTGATATGCGCGAGCGCGTGCCACAGGCGCGCCAGGCGCTGCTGGCGGCGCTCGACGCGCGCGTGGTAACCGGCATCGAAGTGCACATAGGACACCAGCACCGGCAGCAGCACCAGGTCGGTGAGAATGACGATGGCGACGCCGATGCTGGCGGTGACCGCCATCTCGCGGATCACCTGCACCGGAATCAGCAGGATGGTGACGAAGCCCACCAGGTCCGCGAGCAGCGCCACCAGCGCTGGCGCGAGCAGCTGGCGGAAGGTGCGCCGCGCAGCGTCCATGCTGCCGAGTCCGGCGAACGCGGCATCACTCACCGCGCTGATCTTCTGCACGCCGTGGCTCACGCCGATGGCGAACACCAGGAACGGCACCAGCAGGCCGATCGGATCGATGCCGTAGCGCAGGATCACCAGCGCGCCCAGCTGCCAGATCACCGCAATGACCGAACACAGCACCGGTATGAACGCCACACGCCACGACTGGCAATAGAGGCGTACCGCGAGCAGCGTCAACACCAGTGTCACGAGCGCGAACAGCACCACCGCGCGCGCACCGTCGGCGATGTCGCCCATCACTTTGGCGAAACCGATGATGTGCACGTGGATGCCGTGCGCCTCGAGCGGCTGCCGTACGCGCCGCTCGAGTTCGTGCGCCACCTTGATCGGGTCGACCGGGCGCCCCTGCGCGTCCTCATCCAGCACGATCGCGCTCACCAGCGCCCCGGAGAAGTCATTCGCCACCAGCCGGCCGACGATGCCGGCCTTGCGGATGTTGTCGCGCACCTTGGCCAGGTTCGCCGGCGTCGGCGTGAAATCCGCCGGCGTGACATTGCCCGCCTCGATGCCGTCTTCCACGACCTCCAGGTAGCGCACGTTGGGAGTAAAAATCGACTGCACCCGCGTGCGGTCGATGCCGTCCATCACGATGATCTCGTCGGTCGCCTTGCGCAGCGCGGCGAAGAACAGCGGCGTGAACATGTTGCCATCGGGCGCAATGAGTGCGACCAGCACACGGTTGGCGCCGCGGAACTCGGCCACCTTGGGGTCGAGGTAGGTGCGCATGTACTCGTGATGCAGCGGCAGCGTCTTGGTGAAGGAGGTGTCGATGCGCAGACCGCGCAGCGCAGTGGCGGCGAGCAGTGCCGTGCCGAGCGTGAACAGCAGCAGAATGAGCTTGCGGTGTCCGAAGATGAGCCGCTCGAGGCGTGCGACCAGCCCCGGCGGCAGATGCGCCTCGTGGGTCCCGGGGCCACTCATGGCGCGCGCCCCAGAGCGCCGAGCTCGCGGCTGCGGACGCCTTTCTCGCCGACCAGCACGAAGTGCTCTGCGCCGGTGCCGATAACGGCGGAGAAGCCGGCCTGATCGGCGGCGCGCAGCGCGGTGAAGCTGCGGCCGTCATCCTGGCTCACGAGCAGCGCGCCGGACAGTCCCACCAGCAGCACGCCGTGCGGCGCGAAACGCGCCCCGCCATCCAGCATGGCATCCGTGCCGCTGTCGATCTGCTGCCAAGTCGCCCCGGCGTCGGCCGAGCGGTACAGATGGCCGCGCAGACCAAGCGCCAGCACGCCATCGGAGGCGAGCGGCAGCACGTCGAAGAACGAGCCCTCGTAGGGCACGGGCAGCTGCTGCCAGCTGCTACCGGCGTCATCGGAGCGGTACAGATGCCCGGCCTCGCCCGCGATGTACAGACGCGCACCGTCCGCACCGATGATGCGGTTGAGGTGATAGCCGCCGTTGACCGCCTCCTCTTCGGCCGCGCTCGCCGCGGTGGCGCCTGGCTTGGCGGAGGCGGTGTGCGGCGGCGCGGCGGGCGCGAACTTGAGCGTGCTCCAGCTGGCGCCGCCGTCGTGACTGACGAGGTAGCTGCTGTATGCGCCCACGGCGATGGTGGCGCCGCCGGCACCGCACCAGACGTCGAGCAGCGGCCGCTGTGCTTCGGGAGCGTAGTGCGTGCGCTGCCAGGTGCGCCCGGCATCCGCGCTGGTCAGGATGACCTCATCGTGACCGACCGCCACGCCGTGGCGCGCGTCGTGGAAGCACACGCCGGTGAGCAGCGCCTGGATCGGAACCTCGTCCGCCTGCTGCCAGCTGGCACCGCGATCGTCGGACAGCACGATGATGCCGCGATCGCCCACCGCCACCAGGCGCTCACCGGCCCGCGCAATCGCCAGCAGCAGTGACTGTGCGGCGAGCCGCGCCGGCTCAGCCGAACGCGGCGGCGGTTCCTGTGCAGCGGCCGGCAGCAGCAGCGCCACGCAGACGAGCGCCAGAGCGCAACCCAGCGGGCGCGCGGGCGCCGCTGCGCGAGTGCGATGCACGCGAACTCCGCCGGGCTCGCAGCGGGCAGGCCGCGCGCGCCCTAACGGATGCCACGCCGTTCCAGCACGCTCGGCTGGAAGTCGGCGGAACTGAGCTTGACGCTGTAGTCGTAGGACTTCGGCTCCTCATTCTGCAGGCCGAGCGCGAGATAGCGCCCGTTCGACAGGTCCATCACCAGTTCGAGGACGGTGTTGATCGCCGGCAGCTCGTAATAGTTGATGGGATGGCCTTCCTGCACGCGGTACAGCTGGCCGCGCGCGTCGTAACAGTCGATCGCGAGGATCTGCCAGGAATCCTCGTCCACATACAGCGTGCGCCGGCTGTACAGGTGGCTCTGGCCCGGCTTGAGCGTGCTGTCCACCACCCACACGCGGTGCAGCTCGTAGCGCGCCAGGTCCTGGTTGATGTGATTCTTGGTGAGCAGCTCGGAGTACTTGACCTTCTCGCTCTGCAGACGGTAGGCGTTGTAGGGGACGTACATCTCCTTCTTGCCCACCAGCTTCCAGTCGTAGCGCTGCGGGCTGCCGTTGTACAGATCGAACTGGTCGGTGGTGCGCAGGTTGTCGGCATTGGTGCCGGGGTTATCGAAGGCGACGTTCGGCGCGCGCCGCACGCGGCGCTGACCGGGGTTGTAGATCCACGCGCGGCGCGCATCCCTCGCCTGGTCGAGCGTCTCCTGCACCAGCAATACCTCGCCCGCGAGCCGTGCCGGCGCGGTGGTCTCCTGGGTGAAATACAGCAGAATGTTGTCGAGCGCCGACTCGGTGATGCCGGGCTCGTAGTAGAGGAAGTAGTACTGCTCCTTGAAGTTGACCAGCGTGTAGCTGCCGCCGGCCGTCATCGGCGCCTGCCCGACCTGCAGCGCCGCGCCCACCCCGCGGAAGCGCGTCACGTGATTCCAGAACACCTCGACGCCTGCCTGCGGGATCGGAAACGGCGTACCGCCCACCGCGCCGGTAAAGCCGTTGCCGTCGGTGACCAGCTTGGCGCTGGTGGCGTTGCGCTTGGTGGCCTCATAAACGCGCTCGGGCACCGCGGCGCTGCGGTGCGTGGGATAGACCACCATCTTGTAGTCGGGATAGCTCTTGAACAGCGCCTTGTGGCCTTCGGTGAGCTTGGCGGCGTACTGCGCCATGTTGGCGCTGGTGATGGTGAACAGCGGTTTGTCGCTGGCGTACGGGTCGGGGTGATGATCGCCCGGGTGATAGCCGGAGACGCCGGCATCGGCGATCGACTTAATCCCGCCGTTCCAGGCCGGGATGCTGCCGTCAGCGTTGGCCGCCTTTTCCCCGCCGAGCGGCGTCAGCTCGGCGCCCAGCCGCGCAGCGTCCTGCGGGCTCACCGCGCCCCAGGCGGCCTGAGCGAACAGCATGGCTGCAGCAGTCGTCCGGATCAGCGCTTTCATTGCGGCCCCTCCATTGTTCGCCGTCCCTAGCGGGCGCTCTTCAGAATGAGAACTTGACACTCGCGGCGATGAAGTCACGGTCGTTGAGCAGGTTGTACTGCCCGGCGCCGCCGTAGTGCGTGTAGGAAACGTCCACGTCCCACTTCTCGCGCGTGCTTGCGGTGAGGCCCAGCGTGGTCGCATGACGTCCGGCGATAAAGTTGCCGCCCGGTCCGGGCGAGACGCCGGTCACGTCCTCACTCCAGGTCAGGTGCGGCAGCAGGTTCCAGGCGCCGATCAGGTTGTCGTACTCGAGACGGCCGGCGACCACGTAGCCCCAGGAGAACGAAGTGGGGAACGCCGAGCCCGGCTCATACAGGGTCGGGAACTCCGGGTAGCCGCCGAGTGAGGGTGTGCCGCTCAGATTGGTGCCGGGGGCATCGAGCTGCAGTCCGTTGCCCACCGGGCCGCCGCTGTACTTGTTGTCCAGGCCGGGGACATAGTCGGCCGCGGCCTCGAACACCACCACTGCCTGTGAGGCCTTGATGAACGGCACGTTGGCAAACACCTGCGTCGCGGTCACGCTGGTCTGCCAGGTGTTCTTCAGCACGTAGCCGGGGATCACCTGGCCGACCTTGAAAGCGCCCAGCTGATTGCAGCCGGTGATCGGCGTTGCCGAAGTCGGCACGCAATGCCCGGCCGGGGTCACGGGCTCGCCGAGCAGTTTGGCGATACCCGACTCGAACGGTGTCAGCGAGGCATAGATCAGCTGCACGTCATCGACCTGCAGCGGCACGTCGTGACGGAAGGCCACTTCGCCCTGCAGCGCGGTGCCGGTCGCCTGCACCTGGGTGTTGAACGACAGGCCCAGCAGCTTGATGTTGGTCGGGAACTGCTCGAACAGTCCCTCGGTGTGGGCGTACTCGTTGGTGGCGAGCATGCTGGCCTGATTGTTCACGTTGCCACCGGCGAGCAGCGTATTGGCGCCGATCGTGGCGTACTGCGTGGCGGTGGCCGCGCTCAGGTTGCCGCCGGCTGCGGTCGCGCGTTGCTGGCCGACGGCAGCGCCGGTCGCCACGGCGGCGGCGAACGGCAGCCCGGCGGCGAGCGCCTGCGCCGCCGCACCCACGGCGTTGACGGCGCCCCAGGCGTTGCCGAGGCCGGCCTGCGAGCCGGTCATCGCCGAGACCACCGGCAGGCGGCTGGTGTAATTGAGGAAGTAGGCACCGATCTCGGTGCCCTGACTGAAGTTCGGCAGGTAGAACTTGAACTTGATGCCGTACTGGCCGGCGTTGGGGGGCTTGTCGTCGGGCAGACGCGGGATCGCCTGGAAGTCGCTGATCAGTCCGCCGCCGAGCGAGCTGAAGTCGACACCTTTATTGGACAGCGCACCGAAGCCGAGGAACACCTGGTTGCCGCCGGCACCGGCGAAGTTGTTGGTGCTGAAGTAGGCGCCATTGGGCTCGAGAATGTCCTCGTGCCAGTCGAACAGGTAGAGCAGCTGGGTGCTGAAGTTCTTGGTGAACTGCAGGTTGAATACCGCCATCTCGTCCGGCAGCAGCGCCTGCTTGAGCTCGGCACCCGGCACCTGCAGCGCCGTGGTATCGAAGTAGTCCACCTGGTTCAGTCCGCCGGGGATGAAGGTGCTCTCGCCCCAGTCGACCACCTGGCGCCCCAGGCGGATTTCGCTCGGCATGCTGCCGAGGTTGAAGCGCCAGTAGCCGAAGGCATCCAGCAGGCGCGTGTAGCTGCCGACGATGTCCTTGGCATCGTGCGACAGCGGCACATAGTCGGTGTTCTCGTCCATCACCTGGAAGTCGTACAGGCCGGAGCCGCGCACGAACACGCCGGCCTTCTCCTTGTAGTTGAGCGCGAACTCGGTGACCCCGGTGAGCGCCCGGCTGAACAGCGCCTCGTGCTGGTAATTAAGGTCCCCGTTGTCGATATTGGGCGAGTAGCCGCAGCCGCCGTCAGCGATCGCGACCAGCCGGCAGTCGACCCCCGATACGCGCCAGCCCTGGCCGTAGCCGATGGTGGTGTCCCAGCTGCCGCTCCAGTTGCCGGAATCGGTCTGAAAGCTGATGGCGTGTGCGCGCGGTCCGCTGCCCAGGTACAGGCATACGGCCAGGGCCGTGGTGACCAGTGCGCGCCCGGTGTGAACTTTCCTCATTCGCCCCCCTGCTTCCCTCAGGACGCGTGCGCGCAGGTCGCGCGCCCGCTCGCCCTCAGATCCGCTCAAATGTCAGGTATTGCGTTCCGGGCGCACAGCGCGAAGCGAGACCACATCGCGTTCTTGTTTGTTGCCGCCACACAAACCCTGCGTGCGGTCAGTCTATTACTCGGCAACGCGCTGCGGCAAGCCGTCCGCGGCGGGCTTTTAGACACAGCACGCGCTACCGCGCGCGCGCTGCACGCGCGCTGCTGTGCGCCTGGCGCCACACGCCGCGCCGTGCGCGCGACGGCTATCATGGCGCCTGCGCCCGCGCGGCCGGGCGCCGACACGGGCGGGCGATGCAGACCTTCTCCGGCAAGGTGATCTTGATCACAGGGGCATCCGAGGGCATCGGCCGCTCACTGGCGCTGGTGCTGGCTGCCCAGGGCGCGCAGCTGGCGCTCAACGCACGCGATGCTGCACGGCTCGACGAAGTCGTAGGCGCCTGCACGGCGCTGGGCGCCAGCGCGCTCGCCGTCCCCGGCGATGTCTCCCGACCGCAGGACTGCGCGCAGGTCGTGGCCAGCACGCTCGCGCGCTTCGGTGCGCTCGATGCACTGGTGAACAACGCCGGCTTCACCATGTGGGCGCGCTTCGAGGCGATCGGCGATCTCGGCGTATTCGAGCGTCTGCTCGCGGTCAACTATCTCGGGGCGGTGTATATGACCGCCGCGGCGCTGCCGCACCTGAAGGCGCGGCGCGGGTTGCTGGTCGCGGTGGCGAGCGTCGCCGGACTCACCGGCGTGCCGGAGCGCACCGGCTATGCCGCCAGCAAGCATGCCATGGTGGGTTTCTTCGAGTCACTGCGCATCGAGCTGCGCGGCAGCGGGGTCGCTGTCTGCCTGGTGGCACCGGATTTTGTCGCCAGCCAGATCCATCGCCGCGCCATCGGCGCCGGCGGGGCACCCCTTGGCGCCTCCCCCATGCAGGAGGCGCGCATCATGACCGCACAGCAGTGCGCGCAACTGATCGCGACCGCCATGGGGCGCCGGCAGCGCCTGCTGATCACCTCGGCACGCGGCCGACTCGGCCGCTGGGCGCGCCTCATCGCACCCGGACTGGTCGATCGCCTGGCGGCACGCGCCATCCGCGAGCGCCACTGAAGACTATTCGAGCGCCACCGCCGGCAGGTCGAGCGCGATGAGGAAGTACTCGAACAGGGATTCGAGTACGCGCAGCTGGTTGTGCAGCCGGTGATCGCTCTCCAGCAGGTGCAGCGCCGCGCGGTAGGCCTTGGCGAAGCGCACGCTGTGCTCGTACGGCACCACATCATCCCGCCAGCCATGCACCACCGTTGCCGGGCAGTCGAGCAGCCCCGCGCGCAGCTCCGGCAACCCCTGCAGGTAGAGCGCCGGCGCCATGAGGAACACGCCGCGGGCGTGCAGGAGCGAGGCGGACGCCACCGCAACGTAGCCGCCCAGGCTCGAGCCCGCCAGCACCAGATCGCCCCCCAGTTCCTTGCAGAAGTCGACCAGCCGCGAGACACGCGCACGCGGCTCGTCCACACCGCGATAATCCACCGAGTGGGCCTCGTAGCCTTCGGCGCGCGCGACCTCCGCCAGCGCCGAGATCTTGCGGCCCCACGGCCCGGCCTCCTGGCCATGCGAGAACACCACGTGGCGGGAGGTCACGGCTGCCTGCATGGCGGGACCTCAGCGGCTGTGCGGTCGGGTCGCATGCGCGAATAATGCAGGCAATGGAAACCGTAAGCCAAGCACCTCCGCAGCCGCACCTGCGCGCCGGCTGGGAGTTCTGGATCGACCGCGGCGGCACCTTCACCGACGTGATCGCTGTTTCGCCAGCCGGCGCGCTGCACGTGCGCAAGGTGTTGTCGGTCCCGCCGAGCCCGGGCGGCGGCGATCCGGGACTGAACGCCGCGCAGGCGCTGCTGGCGCAGCTCGGCGGCGCGGCGGCGGTGAGCGCGGTCAAGGTGGGCACGACGGTCGCGACCAACGCGCTGCTGACGCGCAGCGGCGAGCCGGTGGTGCTGGTGACCACCGCCGGCTTTGCCGACGCGCTGCGCATCGGCTATCAGAATCGTCCGGACATCTTCGCGCGCAATATCGTGCTGCCGAAACGGCTGTACGCGAGCGTGATCGAGGCGCACGAGCGCATCGACGCGCAGGGCAGCGTGCTCACGCCGCTCGATCTGGCGCGGCTGCGCGAGGAACTGCTGCGGGCGCGCAGCGCCGGGCGGCGTGCGCTCGCCATCGTGTTCCTGCACGGCTGGCGCTATCCGCAGCATGAGCGAGCTGCCGCCGCCTGCGCACGCGAGCTCGGCTTCGAGGAGGTCTCGGTCTCGCACGAGCTCTCGCCGCTGGTGCGTTACGTCACGCGCGGCGATACCACCGTCCTGAACGCCTATCTGGCGCTGCCGCTGCGCCGCTACCTGGCGGCGCTCAGCGGCCAGCTGCAGACACTCGATCCTGGCGCGCGCCTGCTGCTCATGCAGAGCAACGGCGGCCTGGCGGCGGTGGAGCACTTCCATGCCATGTCGAGCGTGCTGTCGGGGCCGGCCGGCGGGCTGATCGGCATGCGCTGGGTGGGTGAGCGCCTGCAGCAGCCGCGCCTCATCGGCTTCGACATGGGCGGCACCTCCACCGACGTGTCGCTGATCGATGGCGAGCTGCCGCAGCGCTTCGAGCAGCTGATTGCCGGTGTCAGGTTGGCGCAGCCGATGCTCGACGTGCACAGCATCGCCGCCGGCGGCGGCTCGATCCTCAGCTACCGCGACGGCCGCTTCGCTGTCGGGCCGGTCTCGGCGGGGGCCGATCCGGGTCCGGCCTGCTACGGGCGCGGCGGACCGCTCACGCTCACCGACGTGCAGGTGCTGCTCGGACATCTGCGGCCGGACACCCTGCCGGCCGTGTTCGGACCCGCGGGGCAGGCGCGCATCGATCCGCTGGTGGTGCACGAGCGCTTCGCGGTGCTGGCGGCGCGTGCCGACCGCGAGCAGGCGGGCGGTGTCTCCGCGGAGACGGTCGCCGAATCCTTCCTCGAGGTCGCGGTCGAGTCGATGGCGAATGCCATTCGTCAGGTCTCCACCGGCCAGGGCCGCGACACCAAGGACTTCACCCTGTTCTGCTTCGGCGGCGCGGCCGGTCAGCACGCCTGTCGGGTGGCGCGCGCCGCGGGCGTGCCGCGCATCCTGCTGCATCCACTGGCGAGCGTGCTGTCGGCGTTCGGCATCGGCGTCGCCGATCGCCTGGCAGTGCGGCGCGCGAGTCTGCGGCAGCGGCTCGACGAGGCGGGACTCGCCCAGGCGCACAGCGCCTGCACGCAGCTGGCGCGCCAGGCAGAGGCGGAGCTCGCTCCAGGCTCGGGCGCAGCGGCCAGCGTACGCCTCACGCGCCTGCTGGAGCTGCGCGCCGGAGACAGCGACGTGACGCTGTCCGTGCAGCTGGGCCCCTTGGCCGAGGTACGGCAGCGCTTCGCGGCTGAGCATCTGCGGCGCTTCGGCTTCGCGGCCGAGGGGGTGGTGGTGGTGATCGAGGCGCTGCGGGTGGAGGCGCGCTCGCCGGTGGTCGATGCCGCCAGCCTGGCGCTCACCGTTCCTGCGCCAGCCGGCGCCGCGCTGCCACGCACGGTGCGTGCCTGGTTCGGCGCCTGGCGCGAAGTGCCGCTGCTGCCGCGCAGCGCGCTCGAGGGCGAACTGCGCGGTCCCGCGC
>Ga0210398_10002264_pt1 | contig 18931 bp, 15 predicted proteins | sample IncBWC4OmetaG_FD_161047 | JGI IMG/M metagenome (GOLD analysis project Ga0210398, IMG submission 161047) | Forest soil microbial communities from Barre Woods Harvard Forest LTER site, Petersham, Massachusetts, United States - Inc-BW-C-4-O | ecosystem: Environmental > Terrestrial > Soil >... | reverse complement strand
GCCATTTCGAGCGCGGTGCCCGAGTGGCCGCTAGTAGCCCAACAGTGTGGCGTAACGATCGCGATGATAGGAGGCCGCTCCGAAGGTTGCCTCCTGCACGCGCGCGCGTTTGAGATAAAGACCGGCGTCATGCTCGTCAGTCATGCCGATGCCGCCGTGCATCTGCACCATTTCATTCGAAACCAGATGCACGAGATCGGCGGCCCTCGCTTTCGCGAGCGATGCGAGTTGTGCGACATCGGCGGAATCGCGGTCAATCGCCTGCAACGCGCCCTCGGTACAGGAGCGCGCGAGTTCCAAATCAGTGAACATCTTCGCGGCGCGGTGCTGCAGCGCCTGAAACGTGCCAATCGGCCGATCGAACTGCACCCTGTTTTTCAGGTAGTCGAGCGTGATCTCGAAGGATTGCGCCGCATGGCCCAGCATCTCTGCGGCAAGGCCCGCGCGGGCGCGATCGAGCGTCGCTGCGAGGGCGGTCATGCCCTCATCGGCGCGGCCTAGCACCGCATCCGGCCCAACCCGAACGTTGTCGAAGCTCAAATTGGCAATGCCGCGGCTGTCGACCGTCTTTAGCGGCTGACATACGAGCCCGGCGGCATTCCTGTCGACGAGGAACAACGTGATGCCGTTTTTGTCGTCGGCTGTACCGGAGGTCCGCGCCGCGACGATGATAAGATCGGCCGACGTCCCATCCAATACAAACATCTTTCGGCCGTTGAGCGTGTAACCTGCCTCGGATCTGTCCGCCTCGAGAGCGATGCGTTCGGGGCGATGATGGGGGCCTTCATCCACGGCAAGTGTCGCAATCAGCTGCCCTCGCGCAATTTTGGGCAGATATGCCTGCTTTTGCTCGGCGCTGGCGCAAAGAAGCAAGGCCGAGGTTGCCGTCAGCGCGGTGGAAATCAGCGGGGAGGCTGTCAGCGTGCGGCCCGCCTCCTCGAGCAGCAGTCCTAACGTCACATGGCCGAGCCCCGTGCCGCCGTACTGTTCGGGGATCAACATGCCGGCCCAGCCCATTTCGGCCATCTCAGCCCACGCAGCCCGGTTGAAGCCGTGGGCATTGCCGCCATCGCGCAGCTTGCGGAATGCGCCGACCGGGGAATTCTCCTGCAGCCAGGATCTTGCGCTGTCGCGGACCATTGTCTGTTCTTCCGTCAGGAGCGCGGTGTTCCGTTCGCCGATGAAGGGCTCCATTTTGCGATGACCCAGTGATTCATGATCCAAAAGGCCGAGAATCTGCTTGGCGATGATGTTGTTCTGAATTTCATGAGAACCCCCATAGATCGTCGTCGCTTTGCCACCGAGCCAGACTCGAGTCGCCTCGAGTTCGTCATTCGAAAAGCCGTGACCTTCCCATCCGAGGCCTTGATACCCCATGATCTCAATCAGCAGTTCCGCACGTTCCTGCCCGATCCTGGAGGCCGCATTCTTCATGACCGATGTTGCAGCACTCGGTCCCTGGGCGGCTTTGGATTCCGCTGCCGCCCGAACGAGCGTGAGTCGAAGCGCGCGCGCATTCATCATGTGATCGGCGATGCGCGCCCTCAGGTCAGGGTCTGCGATTCGTCCCTGCGGATCCGTCCCGATATAGTCTTTCGCGATTCGATCGAGCTCCTGCTCATTGGAGCGGACCTGGCCGCCGGCGGACAGTCCACCGCGTTCATGTTGCAGCAGGCGCTTGCCGATCGTCCAACCGCGATTGAGAGCACCGACGAGATTTTCTTTCGGCACCTTCACATCCGTGAAGAACAGCTCGCAGAAAGGTGAATTGCCCGAGATGAGCTTGATCGGGCGTACCTCCACGCCGGGTGTCTTCATGTCGATCAGCAGGAAGCTGATGCCTTCCTGCTTTCTCGCATTGTCGGTTCTTACCAGACAGAAGCACCAATCGGCGTACTGTGCCCCGGATGTCCAGACTTTCTGACCATTGACGAGAAAATAATCGCCACTGTCCACGCACTGCGTGCGCAACGCTGCAAGATCGGAACCGGCGCCCGGCTCCGAATAGCCCTGACACCACCTCACGTCTCCCTTCGCGATTCCAGGAATATGCCGCCTTTTCTGTTCTTCGTTGCCGTATTCGAGCAGCGTGGGGCCGAACATCATGACGCCCATACCGCCAATGGGGTTCCATGCGCCCACGCGGCTCATCTCCTGCTGCAGCACGCGAGCCTGGACGGAGGAGAGTCCGCCGCCGCCATATTGCGTGGGCCACATGGGCGTGCCCCAGCCCCTTTCGCCCATCGCCTTTTTCCATCCGGCGAAGTCCTGCTCGCGAATTGGGCCGACCTCGGTCATCACCAACTGCTGCTTGCCCTTGAGTGACGGCGGGAACTTCTCTTCCATCCACTCCCGTACTTCGGCGCCAAAGGCCTCCAAGCCCGTTGCAACTGCGTCTGTGTCGCTCATGAAAGTCCTCCAGTTCGCAGCTCGCCGGCCGAATCACGCTCCGTGGCGAGCTTGAGCAGAGCCTTGTAGTCGAGCTTGCCGTTCGGAGCGCGGCTCAAGTCTTCGACGATCAACAGCGCGCGCGGCGCCTTGTGGTCTGCCAGATGCCGTTTGACAAACGCTACCAGCTCGTGCGGCGGCACAGGCGCCGCCGCGCGCTGTAATTCGACGATGGCGCAGACCCTTTGCCCGAACCGCGGATCCGCCAACCCCACCACCGCCGCATCCCGAATCGAAGGGTGCCTTTTCAGCACCTCTTCCACTTCTTCCGGAAACACCTTCTCGCCGCCGGTGTTGATGCATTGCGACCCTCGCCCCAGTACGTTGAGCGTGCCGTCTGCATTCACCGTTGCCCAATCGCCCGGCATCGACCAGCGCTTGCCGTCGATAATGGGAAATGTCTTGGCGGTTTTTTCGGGGTCCCTGTAGTAGCCCAGCGGAATGTAGCCGCCCACGGCCAGCAAACCCCGCTCTTGTGCCCCCGGCTGCAGACGCCTTCCGTCCTCTGCAAACAGCGCGCACTCCGGTCCCACGCTGAACTTGGCCGTCTGAGCCTCACCGCCACGGGTAGAAATCGAAGCTCCCATTCCGAATGCCTCGGACGACGAAAACGAGTCGCTTAGCGTGGCGTTGGCAAGGTGCTTCAGAAGTCCGCGTTTGTTCTCTTGGCTCCACATGGCGCCGGACGAACCGATGAGTTCCACGCAGGATATGTCCCATCGGTTCGGATGAGCCTCGAGAGCCTCCAGCATCGGGCCGCAAAACGCCACCCCCACGATCGATATGCGCGATACGCGCAACCGCTCGACCTCGCTCCACAACTCCACGGGATTGAATTTGCGCGAGGGCAGGAAGGCAACCGCTGCGCCTCCGGACAGCGCGGACATCGCGCCGATCTGCCCGACAGCGTGCATCAGAGGACTCGCAACCAAGGAAACGCGCCGTGGCAGCGAGACCACATGAGAGGCGATATCGTTCAGTGTCTCGATGCCGGGTTGACTGAGGAGCGGATGCGTGCGGCGCGCCAAACCGAGCAGATCGCCTTGCCGCCACATGACGCCTTTGGGCATGCCGGTCGTGCCGCCGGTGTAGATGAGCAGGATATCGTCGTCACTGCGACCCCAATGAGCCGACACGGGTGTGGGCGGGGAGTGCCGTACGATTGCCTCATAAGAGACAATCCAGTCACAGAAGTCCGCGGGTCCGTCACCTACGGCTATCCAGCGTTTGATCTTGGGCAGCCTCGCGCGTATCGGCGCCAGCCGGTCGATGAATTCGCGATCGAAGATCAACGCTTCGGCGTCTGCATTGTCCAGCAGGTACAACAGCTCCTCGCTGCCATACCGGTAGTTAACGTTGAAGGGCACCATGGCGACCTTGAGCGCCGCTGCAACCGTGCAGAGATATTCCGGACAGTTGAACAGGTACGCTCCCACCTTCGACTGCCGGCTGAGACCGGAATCCAAGAGATATTGAGCCAGCGCGTCGGCAGTGAGCTCGAACTCCTCCCACGAGACCACACGCTCGCCCTGCACGAAAGCAGTTGCCTGCGGCTGTGCACGGGAAATCGCCTGCCAGATGTCCGCATAAGTCCACGCTGTCATACAGACCCTCTAGTTCGCGTGCTTCGGGCTGATATAATAAAGGTATAGTTAAATCCCTGACTCCGCAAATTCGGCGATATCATTGCGGTCGGATTAGGAGCCGAGCGCGAGCCGTCTCAGCCGCGCCGTGGCAAGGAGCATAAGCGTCACCGAAATTGCAAATACAGCACATTCGATGAAGAACGCGCGGTCCATTCCGGTTTCAGAGATGGGGCGTTGCGTGAAGATGCCCGCGATCTGGGTCCACCAGTATGCAAACAAGCCGATGTCCATAATCCAGTGACCGAGCATACCGAACATGAGGGTGCCGGATGCTCTCGCCAACGTGCCGAGCAAGATACCCGCGCCGAAAACGATGGGTACCATGCCGATCAACGCCCAATCCTTCGTAAGGTGGATCAACATAAATGCAACTGACGAAATCAGAATTGCCACTGCCGGCCCGTGCCGATTCTCGATCGGCCGCTGCATATAACCGCGAAAGCCGGTCTCCTCGCAGACGCCGGCGGATAGCGCCGAGACGACGCACGCAAGCCATTGCATCTGCCGCGGGCCGATGAACGAAAAATCATAGCCGGAATGGAAAGCGGCCGCGGGGAACGGTACGAAGCGGAAAAGGAGCACGATGGCGGCGTGGATCGAGGCGGCAAAGGTAACTGCCGCGACAACGCCCCAGAGCCATTGCGAGCCTGAGAGTGAGCGCACGCGGAAGTAGTCCGCGCGTATCCCCTTGAATCTCGTGGGCGGGCCGCCACCCGCGGCCCACCACGCGTAAAGCCCCAGAAATATGAGTTCCGCGACTGCGGCCCCCGGCATTCCAAGCTTCAGCAAAAGGACGGGCCAGACGTTGGCGGCGATCATCCCGATGAGAATGCCGCCGATGAGGGCGCGAATGATTACCGGCACGCGGCCTCCTAGTTCAATCGCCCTGCAGCCCTCATCCCAAGCGATGCGGAAGCAGTATCGTACATTGAGGGCAAGGAGGCGAGGGGAGTGCCCAACCCATGGCATGCCCCATCCCCAAATATCTTTTTGTTCGAGAGCTGAGCACTATTATTCAAGAAGTTCACGATCATTCAAGAAGTTCATCGAAAAAGACTCCATAAAGAGCTGTCGCCGGCGCGGCGCCACACGACGCGTGGGGGCGCCGTATTCGAAGCATTCGAGGTAATCCGAGATGAGAGACATGGGCAGCGAGCACAACGGCATCCGCGCGAGCTTCATGCGACGTACCCGTCCACGCCTGCCGCGTGCCGATGAGCTGGTCGATCTAGCCTTGAAGCGCAGCAGACGGCGAGACTTTGCCGACCTTTCCTTCATTGGCCCCTTCGAGCGCTTGCTCGAAGCCTGCAATGCCGAGGCGAATCTGAGCATGCTCGGTATCCGCGCGCTGAGAGTCGACGTTCTGCGCTTTTTGAGGAACCTGCTGCGCTTCGAAGAGTTCGAGGCAGCCCATCCTTCGGTGCTATCGCGGCCCATCCAGGCTCCGGTCTTCATCACCGGAATGCCGCGCAGCGGAACGACTCTCCTCCACCGCCTGATTCTGCAGGACCCGGGTACGATCGCGCCGCGGCTATTTCAGCTCGTCTATCCCCATGCATCGCGCAGCGGCCGCTTCGAAACCGCGCTGCGCAAGCGGTGGGTGGGTTTGCAGCTCGTCCTGTTCCGCATGCTCTCCCCTGAGTTCAACGCCCTCCACCCGGTTGCGGTCGATGCGCCCGAGGAGTGCACGGACATCACCGCCCACGTGTTCCGGAGCCAGCGCTTCGAGAGCACGTACCGGGTCCCTTCCTACAGCGACTGGCTGCAGCGCAGCGGCTTGCTCCATGGCTATCGCTTCCATCGTCGCTTTCTTCAGCATCTGGACGCCGAGCTACCGGGGCGCAGATGGATCCTGAAATCACCGGATCACGTGTTCGCGCTCGACGACATCCGGAAGGTTTATCCTGATGCACACCTCGTATTCATCCATCGCGATCCCGTCAGGGTACTGGCTTCGGTCACGCGACTGACGGAAGTGATGCGCCGGTCCTTTGCGCGCAGCGTCGATCGCGTAGAGCTAGGTCGCGACGTCAGCGCATCGTGGGTGGACGGGGCTCAACGAATGAGGACAGTGTCAGCGCGTGACAACTCAGTGCTGCATCTTCATTATCAGCAGATAGTCCGCTACCCTCTCGATGCGGTCAGAGCGGTCTATCGTCATTGCAATCTCGTGCTGACTGAAGAGGCAGAGGCGCGCATGCGTCGCTGGCTACGCACGGCGGTCAATGTCAGCCGGCCGGGGAGGGAATACAGTCTGGCCGAATTCGGCCTCGATCCGCATATACTGCGCGAGCGCTTTGCACGCTACACGGATACCTTCGGCATCGAGATCGAGCGTCACGCAGCAGAGGCAGCGACTGCCGCCCTGGCCTGACGTGCGGCGAGGCCCGGTCATCGCGCTCACGATCGGCGTCGCCGCCGCGGCGGCGGCCGTCATCCGGGCGGGTGCCGGCGCGGTCGCACGAACGCTCGAAAGCCTCCACTTGAGCGGGCTGTTGGTGCTGGCGCTCCTCCATCTGCCGATCGTCGTCTTGATGGGCTTCGCCTGGAGGATGGCCTCCGGTGACGATCCTCCTGCTTCGTCATCGAGATTCTTGTGGGCGCGATTTGTCCGCGACGCCGCGGGAGAGATCTTGCCCTTCCTGTATCTCGGCGGTATCGTCTTCGGCGTGCGCGCCCTCGGTCGAGGGCGGGTGATTGCCCTTGGGGCAGTCTCTGCGTGCATCGACGGCGTGATTGAACTCACTGCGAAGCTGCCCTATGTGCTTGCGGCACTGCTTACCCTTCTGGCACTGGGGCCGCAGACCCACTTCACGCGTCTGCTATCGCTGGCCTTCGCCGCAACGTGCGTTGTGGTTGCGAGTCTCGCTGTTGGGCGCCGGTCGCTCGGTGCCTCGTTGGGCACAATGGCGCAGGCCGTCAGTTCCCGTTGGCCGGCCGTGCTTTCGCTGGATGAAGGCGGCGCGGGCCGAGACCTGCAAGCGTCTTTCGATCGGATTCTGCGTCAGCGCAAGCGCCTATGGTCGGGCTTCGCGCTGCACCTCATCTGCTGGTGTTTGGGCGCCGGCGAAGCCTGGGTCATCTTCCGGCTGCTCGGTGTCGACATGACTTTATCGCAGGCGCTCGCCATTGACGGCACGGTCGTGGGGCTACGTACGTTTGGATTCATGGTGCCGGCCGCCGCTGGAGTCCAAGAGGTGAGCTACGTGCTGGCCGCCGCGGTGTTCGGGATCCCTCCCGCTGCAGCGATAGCCGCCTCGTTTGCGCGCCGCGCCCGGGATCTGGTGCTCGGAGCAGGGACTCTGGGGATCGCCGCGGTCGGCGACGCCGGTTCGGCTCTCCTGCGTTTGCGGTACTGACGCCGGTGAGTCTGAAGCCCTCGCCGATCGTCCGCCTCGTCGGGCTGTGCGTCGCGCGCGCGCGGATCGTCATCGCGTTCCTGATCATCCTTTGCATCGGGCTGGGCTACTACGTCACACGCCACTTCGCCATGAGCACCGACACGGACGCTTTGTTGTCGCGCGAGTTGCCCTGGCGGGTGAGGCAGGCGGCCTTTGAGGCGGCGTTCTCGCAGGACAACTTGGATATTGTCGTGGTCATCGACGGCCAAACACCGGAGTTGAGCGAGGCGGCTACCGCGAGTCTTGCCGCAAGCCTCGGCACCGAAGCGCGGTGGTTCCACTCGGTTGAGCGGCCCGATAGTGGACCATTCTGGGAGCACAACCGCTTGCTCTTCGCCTCAACCGACGAGGTAAGGAAGGTCATCGCTCAGCTGGTCAAGGTCCAGCCATTCCTCGGGTCCATGGCATCCGACCCTTCCTTACGCGGTTTTGCCAATACACTTTCCCTGACCATGCAAGGCGTGACCAAGGACAAGGCTGCGCCGCAGGAGCTTCGCACTCCCATCCGCACTTTGGCCGACGCGCTTCAGGACCTCGTTGAAGGTAAGCCGCGATTCTTCTCGTGGCGCAACCTGATCACCGGCCATGAGCCGGACGAACGTGAGCTACGGCATGTTATTTTGCTCGATCCGGTGCTCGATTTCACCCAGCTGCAACCCGCCAAATCGCCGATCGAGGCGATCCGTGGCACGGCGCGCCGGCTCCAGCTCGACACCGTCCATGGCGTGCGCGTTCGCCTGACTGGTTCCGCACCTTTGCAGGATGAGGAATTCGCAACCTTGGCGCAACGCGCGGGTTTGATCGCGTGTCTTGCAAGCGCAGCCGTGATCTTGATGCTTTGGTTCGCCGTACGGTCGCCTCGGTTGATCGCCTCAATTCTCGCCACGACCCTGGTGGGTCTCCTGACCGCCACGGCCTTGGGTCTTGCGCTGTTTCACCGGTTCAATGTCATCTCGGTCGCCTTCATCCCTTTGTTCGTTGGGATGGGGATTGATCTCGGTATTCAGTTCAGTGTCCGCTATCGGGCAGAGCGCCGACCCGGATGGGACGTAGGCCCGGCCCTCCTCGCGACAGCACGCACCATGGGAAAATCGCTGACCTTGGCGGCTACTGCGATCGGCATCGGCTTCCTGGCCTTTGCACCCACAGCCTACTATGGAGTCTCGCAACTGGGGATGATCGCCGGCCTGGGCCTGTTCGCTGCCCTTGGGTTGAACCTCACGCTGTTGCCCGCGCTGATCCAGCTCGCCCGACCGCCGGGCGCCCCCGAGCACCAACCCGGCGCGCGGTTGACGCTGATCGACGACTATGTGCTGGAACACCGCAGCCTGGTGCTCAGCGTCGGCGCGGTCGCCGCGTTGATTTCTGCGCTCCTGCTGCCGCTGTTGCACTTTGACTCCGATCCGATGCACCTGCGTAGCTCACAGGTCGAGTCGGTTGCCACGCTCACTGATTTGATGCGCGATCCGGACAGATCCCCGAATACGTTGGAGGTCACGCGACCGAGCCTCGCGGCGGCCGACCGGCTCGCCGCGATTTTCAGGACCGATCCGACGGTCTACAGCGCGCGCACTTTGTCGAGTTTCATTCCAACCGAACAGCGCGAAAAGATCGCCCTCATTGCCGATGCGGCAAACCTTCTGGATTTCACACTGAATCCGCTCGACGTAGCGGCACCACCGACCGATGCGCAGGTCATCGACAGTCTGAACCGCGCGGCCGACAAGCTACGTCAGGCGGCCACTGAAGATCCCTCGCTGCGCGCAGACGCCCGCAGGCTCGCCGATGAACTCGGCACGCTGGCGCGCGGCAGCCGTTCAGCCCGAACCCAGGCCGAGCAGATGCTCATCCCCGGTTTTGTCACGTCCCTCGAGCAAATACGCAATCTACTGCACCCGGGACCCGTCAGCATTGAATCGCTTCCGCCTGAGTCCGTGCGCCAATGGCGAACCGCGGACGGACGGGCACGTGTATCGGTTGCACCGAAGGGCGACGCCAACGACGATGCGGTCATCAGCCGGTTCATCGCCGCTGGAATCAAGATAGCGCCCGACGCTACCGGTACGGCGATCTACCGTCAGGCCTATGGTCGAGCCGTGGTCGACGCGTTCATCGAGGCCGGGGTGCTGTCATTCGTAGCCATCTGCGGTCTGCTCCTGATCGCGCTGCGCCGGGTGCGTGATGTGGCGATTACCATGACGCCGATCGTACTGACGGGGCTCTTGACCATGGGCACCTGTGTACTGATCGGGCAGCCGCTCAACTTTGCCAACATCATCGCCTTGCCATTGCTTTTCGGGATCGGGGTGGCGTTCCATATCTACTTCGTGATGTCTTGGCGCTCGGGCGGCTCGCACCTCCTGACATCGAGCCTTGCGCGTGGCGTCTTTTTCAGCGCGCTCGCGACGGCAACCGGCTTTGGCAGCCTCTGGGCGTCCAGCCATCCTGGAACAGCCAGCATGGGGAAACTTCTGATGATATCTCTGCTATGGACCCTCGCCTCGGCGCTGCTCTTCCAACCGGCGCTGATGGGTCCAGCGAGGCTGCCAACCGGAAGAGCGGGTGCTATTTCATGAGGTCGTCGCTGACCTTGTGCAGGTGGGCTATCAGGGCGGGAGCCCCTCCCGCGGCGATCGCAGCCACAAAGTCATCCCGGCGCAATGTCAGTTCACTGACGCCGTCCGAATAAACGTCGATAACCTTCCAGAGGCCGTCGACCTCGCGCATCCGGTAAAGCAAGGTCACAGGACTGTCATGGGCGGGAATGATGCGGGTGCGGACGATTTTGTCCTCACCGCGACTTACAACGTCGTCGATTTCGAATTTCTCCCCGCTAAAATCGCGAAAATTGTGAGCGTAAGTCGCAACCGTGAAGCGGCTGAAGGCCGCGATCAATGCGTCTTGCTGCTCCGGCGAGAAGTTTGTCCAGTCGGGGCCGACGGCGAGCCGGGTCATGACCCGCAAGCCTAGGACCTGATGGATGACGGGCTCGAGCCTCCGGTATCTCTCGGTCATCGGCTGAGCGGGACCCGCTTGCATGGATTGGAGCAGCGATGCCGCGAGGGTCTGCACTTGACTGGCTGCAGGATCATTGACTGCGGCATACGCGGGACCGGCGACCGGGATCAGGAGCATCATGCAAAGCAGCATCACGAATTTGGGTGTCATGGAAATTGACCGCATTGAGTGCCTATCGCTCGAGGGTCGGGACGAACGGCCAATTTTTCAAGGGTTGGGGCGGATTGTCTTGAACGCGCGCTGCATCGATGGGCGGGGGGGCGTGCATCGCACGAAAAAACAAATACGGCTTATTAGTTCAAGATCAACCGACGGCAACAGATTTATGATGGCACCGTGCGCCGTGGAGTACGGGCGCACGCAACCTGTGATCTATGAGGGGTGCGAATGAATGTGCCGGCACATTCGTGGCTCGTTGGGTGTGGCACCGTGCTCGCGGCCCTTGCCATGGGCTATAGCATTGCGGCATGGCTCGCCGTGCGCCGCCGCATTCGTCCCACGGGCGTCGCACTGGCGAATGCCCCTGCGGTAACGATACTCAAGCCACTTTGCGGCGAAGAACATGGGCTCTATGAGTGTCTTCGGTCTTTTTGCGAGCAAGATTATCCGCGATTTCAGATTGTCTTCGGTGTGTCCAATCCGCACGATCCGGCCGTCGCGGTTGTGCACAGACTGGAGCGCGAATTTCCCACAAAGGACCTGAGGATCGCGATCGATGGCCGGTTGCACGGAAGCAGCCCGAAGGTCAGTAATCTGATAAATATGATGTCTCTCGCCAGCTACGACTATTTCGTCATTGCGGATAGCGACGTGTGCGTCACGCGCAGTTACCTGGCGACTGTCGTCGCTCCGCTGCTCGATCCTGGCGTGGGTATCGTCACTTGCGGCTATCGCGGAAGGCCGCGAGCCGGACTGTGGTCGCTGCTTGGGTGCCTTTTCATCAATGAATGGTTCATGCCGTCGGTATGCGTTGCGGCCATGGCCGGCTCACGTTCGTTCGCTTTCGGCGCGACGATTGCGATCCGCCGGCATGTGTTGGACAGCGTCGGCGGTTTCAGATCCATAGCCAATCAGTTGGCGGATGATTATCGGTTGGGGGAACTGACACGTAAAATGGGCCTTCGCACGGTACTCTCTGAGGTCGTCGTTGATACCTATGTAGGCGAGCGTAATCTGAGCGAACTACTGGAGCACGAGCTACGGTGGCTGCGGACGATTCGCGCAGTCCGCCCGGTCGGCCATGCGCTTTCTTTCATTACTTTGAGCATGCCGGTGGCGGCCATCGGGAGTTTGCTGGCAGGAGGCGCTTTACCCGCGCTCGCCATGCTCGGGATCACGGCCGGCGCACGGATCTTGCTGCACTCCGCCGTGCACAAGCCGGACTTGGCGCGCCCACACCTACTGATACTCCCCATAAGGGACATCCTTACCTTCATCCTGTGGAGCTGGAGCTTCGCCGCGCGTACAGTGCGGTGGCGGGACGAGCACTTTCACGTGACTCGTAACGGTGCCTTCCGGCCGGTGATGAGGACAACGCGATGACATCATTGGAGTCGTCTATGAACCCAGTACAAGTCGAGCAGAAAAGCCATCAGCTGCCGCCTCAGGATGGGTTTACCGTCGCACACTTTCTCACCGTCGCCGACATCGAACGATCGGCTCGATTTTACGAAACGGTGTTCGGTGGCCGCATTCTGAGCAGTGGCACCAGCAGCGGCACGCCGGGCTACATCCAGATCGCGAACACGTGGCTCATCGTCAACGTAGAGGGTGGTCTGACGCCCGACAAACCATCGGTAACGCTCAGCATCCCCGCCGACCCCGATTCAGTCGGCTTTATCAATATCCGGGTCAAGGATATGCAAGCGTGCTGTGAATTATGGCGAAATCGAGGAGCCGAGTTCATAACTGAATCGAAGGACATGTACGGCGGGACGCGGTGCTACATTCGCGATCCCGACGGTTATATTATAGAAGTTCGGGAAAGCAAGCCGGGCTTCGCGAATGTAAGGGGCGGCGATCAAGACATGTGAGCTGCGGATGGCTCTGCATGGGCACTGATACGCGATGGGGAAATCGATGGATCGAAGAGCCAGGTGACGGTGCGGCTCCGAATGGATCCGGCGCGTGCGCTGCCGCGCAGGTGCGGCACTCGCCAGAAAAGCTTGCTGCCACGTCGCACCAGATGGCCGCGCACATGGTGAAGCCTGCGAGATCGCCGAGATGCCCCTGAACCGCTGCTACAGCCGGATCTGTACTCCGGCAGAAAAGGCGCAAAGACCTCGATTTGTTCCAGAAGCGTCGTTTTTCCGGACCTTGCGCGTGCTTTGTTGAGACGCTCGAGCATCAGAGGACGACGGGGCAGGCCGGGACGAGTGGCCAGGAGCAAAAAGAAGGCCAACAATACCGGTATATCGATCGCTATCGTACCCAGTGCATGATGAGAAAGGGCAGTGGCTTGTACAGACGTCAACTGCGCCCTCTCGTAGTAATCCTGCCAGGAGCGCTCGAAACGGAATCGAAAGCAGCGCCGCAAGATGTCCGCATCCCCGACGGCATCATCCGATACGCAAATTGAAGATCGTTGCGGCCGGCCGAAGACTTCCGGATCCTCGCCATCTCGTGTATCAAAATCGAAGTAAGCCTCCATGCTGCTGGAGAGCACATTCAATTCAGAATCGCCGTGTGCCCAGAACGTTCTCAACAGGCCGCGGCGCCCCTGGGGGGTGGATTGAACGAACACACCCCGACGGCCCGAGCTGGGCGAGTCAACAGGACTTCTGAAACCGTAACGTGCCAGCTCGTCGCGCCACGGAGCTTCGGTCCATTCGACCCATACGCGCTCTGCCGGCACGTGCAAAAGGTCCGCACAGGCGAGTGTACTCGCTCCTTTCGAATAGGCGAGCGCCGTGCACAAGCTCGTCAGCTCATCGCTCAGTACATATCGCGTCGCACAACTGTTGATGTCTTTGGCGAACGCAGCCGCATTGTTCAAGTGCGTGACAAATCCGTCCTTCGTGTTTTCGACGATGAACGGAGTTCGGCATTGCGCGATGCGATCAGCCAATCTCATCCTTCAAAATTAGCAGCACCGCAAACCGGCGAAACCACTTTGGGATGACACGAGCCGCCATCGTGATGAACCCATCCATTTCTGAGATGGATGTACTGAAGCTCTAAGTACCCCCGTAACGTTTCGACAAGCCAGGCAGCGGGATGATGCGCAGGATCGAATCGCGATAGGCGGCGCTTGAATGCAGGCAAACACCGGAGGCTAGAGTCAGGGCAAACGTTCCATGACCTGCCAATTCGGCGTATAACACCGCGGCGGCATTCACCAGCAGGGACCGCGCGATGCGTATAAAGCCAAACTCCGCCAGCTGCACCGATAGACGCTTGATCGAATCGCGGCTGAGATATTCCACGTTGCCGGCGCGCAAGGTTACGTAGTTGCCGTCCGCCTCGATGTAGTCGATTGACTTTGGATCGAGCGGATATAGTCTTCGCTGCCGCTCACCCACCAAGTACCGCGGACCGATCCCGTATGCCGCGTAATTGAGTCGATAACGGGCGCGAGTCAGTGCCCGGTCGAATCGCTCTGCCGCCACCGGCATCACGAGGTAATCAAAGGCGCCTTCTTCGAAGGCCCGAGTCGCGTGATCGGCGCAGCTCGAAACCATGATGCCTAAAGGACACGTGTCGGCCGCCACTGCGCGCAAGAGGTCGAAGCCGGACATATCCGGCAATTCCGCATCCAGGAGCACAATTTCCGGGTTAAGCGTGCCCGCCGCGTCAATAGCCGCCTTGCCGCAGGCGGCCTCGCCGACTACTTGAATATCGCCCCTGCATTCACACAGCCCAATCAGGCTATCTCGCGCAAGGGCCTGGTCCTCTACTATCAATACTTTCACGTGTGTTCTCGAAGTCGCGGTGGGCTACCACGGTACTACCTCTACCCGGCGCTGACGGCAGATGGAAAGCTGGATTGCGCGCCGAAGTAGCACTCGATGGCCGCCAGCTTGTCATCCTTGAGCCGCAAATACTCCACGTTGCGAAAAGTTTTGCCGTTCTTGGTCCGGCAAACGTACAACACAAACGCCTCATTGCCGCTTCCAAACACCCGCTGCAAGTCAAACCGCTCGATAAAATCAATCTGTGACTGCCAGCATTTCACTTTGAATGCGCTCTTACTGATGTGGTCGTCACCGGCTGCGCTCGTAAAGGTGAAGTCGTCCGACAACAAGATGTCGACCGGGCGCCAATCCTTCTTCTCCCACGCCGCATACCATTTGCGGATGGTCTCGTCGTTTTTCGGGCTCAGTCCCGTATCCGCGTACGCACTCGCAATTTGCGGGATGCCCGCCGCTGCAGCCAGTGCGCACGCACCCTCGAGAATCGTCCGGCGCGACATTGCTGTATTTTTCATGATTCATTTCTCCCTTACATTACCCGGCCTGGCCTTCTTCGTCGGACGACGAAACAGAAATTCAACATAGCGACGCAGGTGGTCGATGCTCTCTTCGGCCACCGCGGCGTTGCCTTTGGCTTTCGCCAGGATGAACGCGCCCTGCAGCACGGCCTGAGTGTGCAGCGCGAGAGTTTCGGCCGTCCATGGCCCGCGGATGTGGTAGCGCTTCATCGCCTCGGCAATGTCGGACTCCACCGTGGCGGCAGCACCGCCGATGGATTCATCGCACGCGTGTCGAATGTCAGGGTGGGTCCTGTAGGCTTCCTGGAGCATCGTGCCGGCGAGACAAGTGAACTCCGCAACGTCACCGCGCAGCATCGACTTGCGAAAATCGAGGTATCCGAGGACACGATCAAGCGGATCCTCGAATCGGTGGTAGGGAGCGGCGGCGAAAAGCGAGTTGCTCAACTCGGACCAATGATTCGCCGCCGCGACGGCAAGCGAGTCCTTAGTCGGAAAGTGGTGAAAGAACGCACCCTTTGTCACGCCGGCCCTCGCACAAAGTTCGTCAACGGACGTTGCGGCGTAGCCCTTCTTGCGGATGATCGAGATCGCCGCATCGAGAAGCTTGCCGCGTGCACCGCCCCGTGATGGCTCGATAGATTGCACACCCACAGGTAAAGCATACCAACCAGTTGGTATGCCGTCAAGATCGAGCGCTGATTGCAAGGCGGTGCGCCCCACCGTCGGAGAAGGATCAAGGGACGTTTCCCGCGCCAAAATGCGCTTCCAGCTTATCGAGCGAGCCCGTCCAGCCCGCTTCGTGGCTGCGGCACGTTTCCTCGTCGTGCAGTTGCGAATGGACGAAGGTGAGTTCGGTGCCTTCTGGAACGGCCTTCAGCGTGATCTCGACCCGCGACTCGCCGGGGTCTTCCACGCCGCCTTTCCAGCGCCAGCTCAGGACGACCCGCTCCGGCCGGACGATTTCGAGAAACTCGCCGCTGGTCTCGTGCTCGGTACTGTCGAGCATACGGAAGCGCACGCGATAACGGCCGCCGACGCGCGGATCGGCCTCCGCCGTCAGCACCGGCCCCGCGTCCGGACCCCACCATTGCGCGATTCCCTCGGCGGTCGTGACTGCATCGAATACGATCTGAGGCCGCGCCTTGATGCGGCGTACCAGCGTGAGACTCGTCATCTGCCTCTCCATCGCGCTTCGGCCTCTTTGCTCTCGGCATAGGATGTAAGCCGGTCGAGGCTGCTCGACCAGAATCGCTCGTACCGCCGCAACCATTCCATTGCCTCGCGCATCGGCTGCGCCTGCAGTCGCACGGTCACCGTGCGACCGGATTTCGAGCGGGTGACGAGCCCGGCATTCGCCAGCACGTCGAGGTGCTTCATCACCGCCGGCAGCCGGATCGTGAAAGGCTTGGCCAGCTCGCTGATCGAGGCACCATCCCTGCGCTCGAGTTGCGCCAGAATCGCCCGCCGCGTCGGATCGGCCAGCGCCATGAAAGTATGGTCCAGCTGTGCTGTATAGTTCACCATATAGGATAGTATTGGACAAGATCTACGGGCTGTCAATCGCCCGCACAATGGTTCGTTGCGCTGACGCAATCCGTCTCTGGACGGCAGAGACGCACGAAAGCAAGTTTCCCGTTGGTGAAAAATCGCGAGCTTGACGACGGAACAGCCGGTACGGGCACGTTCGTTCATTGGCCGGCAGTGTTCATCACGCTGCCGGCGCCCTTCATCCCATTTTCATTCTCATCACTTTGCGGCCGGGTATTGTCTACCGCATCAAGGCGGTGTCCGTGTGCTTTGTATGTTGTGAGACCACAACGAGAGTTTTCGCACTGCAAGCACGCTGACACGTTTGGACCATTTTGGGGAGAAACTAAAATGAGAATGGACAAGCTACTCGGCATTACGTCGTTTATGAAGCGCTTCGCAATGGTCTTGTCGGCGTGCGTGTGCTTTGCCGCCATGGAGATGCCTGCGATCGCGCAGCAGGGGCCCGCTGCACCCGCCGCTGCACCGGAGCCGGCGCTGCAGGAGATCATCGTCACCGGATCGCGCATTGCGGCACCAAACGAAGTGAGCACGAGCCCGATCGAGGTGCTGTCGTCGAAGTACATTGAGACGAGCGGCAAGACGGACATAACCGACCTCATCAATCAGCTGCCGCAGATTTTCAACAATTCAATCGGCCAAGACCTCGGCAACACCACGAGCGGCTTGACCACGGCCGGCGGCATCGCCACCGCGGACCTTCGCGGACTGGGACCCAATCGCACGCTGGTCCTGGTCGACGGACGCCGCCTCGGCCAGGGATCTCCGTATACCTTCATTCAGTCACCCGCCCCGGACCTCGACCAGATCCCGGCCGGGCTGGTGGAACGAATCGAGGTCGTCACCGGCGGCGCGTCCGCGGCCTACGGTTCCGACGCCATCGCAGGCGTCGTCAACTTCATCATGAAGAAGGACTTCCAGGGCTTCCAGATCGACGGACAGTACAACGAGTACTATCACGACAACGGCGATACGTACATGCAGAACCTGGTGCGCAACTTCGGCACGACTCCTGCGACCGGAACCAATCAGGACGGCCGGCAGCGCACCTTCGATGCGCTCATGGGCACGAATTTCGCCGACGGCGACGGCAACATCACGGCCTATCTGAGCTGGCGCCATGCCGATCCGGTTGCCAGCAGCCAGCGCGACTACGGCGGTTGCGAGCTGTATCCAACGTACGCCACCACGGCGCATGGGAACACGGTCGTCGGCTCGCACTGCGACGGTTCCGCCAATTCCAACCTGTGGCAGCCGAATACCGGACCGCAAGCGGGCAATGACTTTTCCGTGCTGGGCAATACGTTTGTGCCGTTTCCGACGGCGGGTACGGTGCCACCCGCCGCGTTCAATTCGCAGCCCTACATCTTCATGACGCGTGAGGACGATCGCGCCAACGCGGCGGTGCTCGGACACCTGAAGGTGACGGACTATTTCCAGCCATACACCGAATTTTATTTCATGGATGACCGCACCCATCAGCAGGTTGCGCCCGCGGCGGCTTTTTTCGGCGCCAATCCATTCGACCCAACCTTGACCGGCGGCTACCCGGTCAGTTGCAACAATCCGTTTATGAGCGCTCAGCAGCAATCGATCCTGTGCACGCCCGCGCAGATCGCGGCTGCGAACGCCAATCCGTCGTCCGGTTGCACCCTGGCCGCCGGGGGCGCGGCCTTCACGAATTGCTCGGATGTCCTCATTGGGCGGCGCAATATCGAGGGCGCCGGCCGCGAATCGGACTACGAGCACGAAAATTATCGTGCGGTGATCGGCAGTAAGGGCGACATACTCGACAACGGCGCGCTGTCCTACGATGTCTACGGCCAGTATTACTATACGACGTTCAGCAACAACAACCTGTTCTACTTCAATTTCCTGGGCATCGATAACGCCTTGGATGTGTACAACAACAATGGAACCCCGACGTGCGTCAGCGGACCGCCGTGCGTTCCCTGGAATATCTTCAAGGACGGGGGCGTCACCCAGTCGGCGCTCAATTACCTCTACATCAACGGCACGGGCATCGGCACCTCGACGTTGCGCACCACGCACGGCGAGCTCACCTCGCAGCTTGGAACCTGGGGCATCACCTCGCCGTTCGCCCATGACGGTATCGCGGTCAATGCCGGCTTCGAGCACCGCAACGACTCCGAGTTCTTTCAGCCCGATAATGCGGAGTTGACGGGAGTTCTGTCCGGCTTCGGCAGCGCCGCGACCCCGATCAATGAGAGCCTCGCCGTCACGGAGGGCTTCACCGAGATTCGTGCCCCTCTCATACAGAACATGCCCTTCGCCAAGGAGCTGCTGTTCGACACCGCCTACCGCTATTCGGACTACACCAGCAACAACGGGACGACGCAGATCGAGTTCCAGGCCCACACTTACAAATTCGAGCTGCAGTACGCGCCGACCGCGGATGTGCGCTTGCGCCTCTCCTA
>Ga0210398_10002263_pt1 | contig 18933 bp, 14 predicted proteins | sample IncBWC4OmetaG_FD_161047 | JGI IMG/M metagenome (GOLD analysis project Ga0210398, IMG submission 161047) | Forest soil microbial communities from Barre Woods Harvard Forest LTER site, Petersham, Massachusetts, United States - Inc-BW-C-4-O | ecosystem: Environmental > Terrestrial > Soil >... | reverse complement strand
GGTCTGGTGGAAGCCGATGTTGATTTCCGAATATTCGTCGAGGTGGGCGCGCACCGCGCCATTCTCGAAGGTGGCGAACATGCGCCGCAGCGAGGCGATGTCCTCGTCGGTCGCGGTCTCGGTGATCAACCGCGCCGCCATACTTTCCAGCGCCGCCCAGGCGGTGATCAGCTCGATCACCTCGCGCTTGGTCTTGCGCACCACATAGACGCCGCGCCGCGGCACCGAGCGCACGAAACCCTCGCGCTCGAGCTGCGCCATGGCCTCGCGCACCGGCGTGCGGCTGATGCCGAATTGGTGCGCCAGACGGCGCTCGTCGAGCCTGATCTCGGCGCGGCTAATGTAAACGTCCATCGAGGCGATGGCGTTTTTCAGCGCCGCATAGGCCTGGCGCTTGAAACTTGCCGGGTTGGCGAGCGGATCGACGGCAAGCCGCGGCGCCGGCAGCTCCGCCGCCCTCGCCCTCACCTCAACACGCCGCAAAATGGGGAAACTCGAACTCATCGGTGGCATACAATATTCCAGCTTGGCCTGCGTCGTCAAAGGTCCCAGGGTCTGATCCGGTCCGCAGCGTCGATACTTTATAGTTGGCGCCCCAATGGGTGGGCCGATTGGGCCAACACCCCCTGGGAATCCAACCGGGCGATTCCGCCCGGCTCATTTAACGTTCGGCGCGGTTTTCAGCCTTTGGCCATCGCCCGCGCCCGCAGCGGCTTGAGCACGAAGAGCGCCAAGCCGACGACCACAAAGTTCATGATCGCGGTCACCGCGAACACCATGTGCCAAGAGCCGGTCGACGCCTTGATCAAGTTGGCAACCGGCACCAGGAACGCCGACGTCCCCTTCGCGGTATAGAGCAGGCTCAGGTTCACCGTTGCGAATTTCGGCCCGAACGTATCGGTGCAGGTCGACGGGAACAGGCTGAAGATCTCACCCCAGGTCAGGAAGATCAGGGCTGCGAACAGCACAAAGGCCCAAGGCGCGGTGCCGAGCGTTCCCAAGAGCCAGTAGGAAATGCCGCCCAAACCGAAAGCAATCGCCATGGTGTTTTCACGCCCGATATTGTCCGAAATCCATCCGAACAGCGGACGCGCCGCACCATTGGCGAGATTGTCGATGATCAGCGCCGCCGTCAGCGTGGTGGCGCCCCAGAACACGATCTGATTGCCGACGTTGAAGTCCGCGGCGATCGGCGCGATCTGCGCGGTGGCCATTAGGCCCGAGGCCGACACCATGACGAACATGATGTAGAGCAGCCAAAACACCGGCGACATCAGCACTTCCTTCGGCGAGGAGCTCTTCGCCGCCTGCGCCACTTTCGGCGCTGGCGCCCCTGCCATCTCACCCGGCTCCGGCCCGCGCAGCAGAAGTGCGAGCACGAACACGACGGCGCCCTGCACGATGCCGAACCAGAGAAAAGCGGTGCTGTAACCGTAGTTGTCGATCACGTAACGGATCGGGATCACGGTGAGCGCCGCGCCGGCGCCGTAGCCTGCCGCGGTCAGGCCGACCGCCAGTCCGCGGCGGTCCGGGAACCACTTCACTGCCATGCCGACGCAAGTCGCATAAACCGCGCCGCCGCCGATGCCTGAAATGACCGCGCCGAAATAGAGCATCGAAAGCGAATCCGCATAGGCATTGATGACCCAGCCGATGCCGACCATGATGCCGCCGAAGCCGACCATGATCTTGGGGCCGCGTTGCGGGCCGAGCACGTCGACGATCCAACCTTCGATCGGCGTGAGCCAAGTCTCAAGCGCGATGAAGACCGCGAACGCAAACTGGATCGAAGCGATCGACCAGCCATGCGCTTTGTTGATTGGATTGACGAACAGCGTCCAGCCGTACTGCAGGTTGGCGATCATCACCATGCAGATGATGCAGATCGCCAAATAACCCCAGCGCGCGTTTACGGACGCGACCGCTGGCGCACTCGTTGTCGTGGTGGTCACTTCATCCTCCCCATGTGTTCTGCCGCCCCAGCGAGAGGACAGTCTTTATGTTGCTTGAGCGGCCGGTTGTGCCGCAGTGTTTGACCTATTCTAAACCACAGGTGCGGCAGCGCAACCTGAGCACGCGAGCCCGGCTTGCGACTGAATGACCGAGGGAACGTCGCTGCGCACGCCGCTGTGCGCCGCAGCATTGGCCGCCCTATCCTGCCGCAGCAAAACGCTGCATATTTGCTACGGTCCAAGGGATTCAGAGAAAGTTGATGCCCGAGCCGGCTTCGAATACCGGCAACGCCGAGGCCGGCGTTCCGGAGCGGCAGTGCGGGCCCTGCACCGCGTGCTGCGACGGCTGGCTCAAAATCGAAGTGTATGGGCATCAGGTCGACCGCGGCCAGCCGTGCCCGTTCAGCACCGGGCATAGCTGCACGATCTATGAGCGAAGGCCCCAAGATCCCTGCCGCGACTTCATTTGCGGCTGGCTCGCGCGCACGAGCCCGCTGCCGGAATGGATGCGGCCCGACAAGGCCGGCATGATTCTTTTGCCGGCGAATTTCCGCTGGCAGGACCACCCGGTGGACGTCGCGGTCGCCGTCGGCGAGCGGCCGAAGACCAAGGCGCTGGACTGGCTGAAATCGTTCTGCGCTGCGCGCAAACGGCTGTTGATCTATCAGATCGGCGAAGACTGGTACGCGTTCGGGCCGCCGGCCTTCCAGCACGAGATGCATGACCGGATCGGACGCGGCGAACGACCGTGGACGTAATGCCCATTACAGCGCGATCGGCGTGGCCGGCTGGCCGGAGCGCCAGATTTCGGCCATGCGCGCGTAGAGCGCTTCGAGGTCGCGGGTCCGCTTGGCCATGTCGAACAGCGGCAGGTTTTCGCGGCCGGCGCAGAGCCGGGAGCGAATGGCGGCGAGCCGCGCCGGATCGCGCGCCAAGTCAAGGGCCAGGGCCTCATAGTCGTGCGGCGAGTTTGTGACCATTTCGGCCAGTCCGGCGGCGCGCACGATGCTGCCGGCTACCCGGCCCGCAAATGTCTCGCCGGCGCAAGTGAGAACCGGTAGGCCAGCCCAAAGCGCGTCGCTGGCCGTGGTGTGCGCATTGCAGGGCAACGTGTCGAGAAACAGATCGGCATGGCGGTGCCGCGCCAGATGTTGGCCGTGCGGCAGCATCGGCGCGAACACCAGGCGGTCCGGATCGACGCCCGCCGCCACCGCGGCAGCACTGAGATTACGGCGCACCAGCGCATTGGATTCCAGAAGCCACAGCACGCTGCCCGGCACTTGTTGCAAAAGCCGCATCCAGATGGCGAAGAACGCGGGCGTGATCTTGAAACTATTATTGAAGCCACAGAACACAAAACCTTGCGCCGGCAGGCCGCAATCGGCGCGGCTCGGCGCGGCGGCATTCTCGCGCCGCGTGTCGTTGGGCTGATAGCAGTCGGGCAGATAAGCGAGTTTCTCCGTAAACAGCATCTGCCGGTCGCGCGGCACGATGAAATCGTCGGCGACGATGTAATCGATGAACGACGCGCCCATGGTGCCCGGAAAGCCGAGATAGTTGACCTGCACGGGCGCCGGCCGAAACGCCAGGATTTTCGGCCGGGCTCGATAGGTATGGCCTTTCAGATCGACCAGGATTTCGATGTCGTCGGCCCGGATCCGCGCAGCGGCGTCGCGATGCGACAGCGCGTCGATGTCGGTGAAACGGTCGAAAGCCGCAACCAGCCGCGCGCGCATGGCGCCGCCCGAATCGGCGCCATAGGAATAGCCGTGGATCTCGAAGCGGTCGCGGTCGTGGCGCTCGATCAGCTCGGCGATCAGATAAGCGGTGGCGTGGTCGTGAAAATCCGACGATAGATAGCCGATGCGCAAGCGGCCGGAGCGCGGCACGGCATGATGCTGGAATACCTGCTGCTCGGGCACGGCAAAATGCTCGACCCATTTGCGTGCGCAAAGCAATTGATCGGTGGCGGTCGCGGCGGCCGGTATCAGCATGAACGGCGGGATGCGCGCTGCGTTTTGCCGCACGGCCGACAATAATGCCGCCTCCGCTCCGGCGTCGCTCCAATCGCACGCGCGGGAGCGGTGATAGACCAACTGGGCGAGCGCCTCGGCATAAGTCGGGCGCAATGCGATGGCGCGCCGGTAGGCGTCGATCGCCTCGGCGAGGCTGCCGAGCTCGCGCAGCGCATTGCCCATGTTCAGATAGGCTTCCGGATAATCGGGCTTGAGCTTCACGGCTGCCCGCAAGGCATCGAGCGCCTCCTGCGGGCGGCCCTGGTCGAGCAGGAGCGCGCCGAGATTGTTGTGGCCTTCGGCGTAATCGGGCCACAGCCCGACGGCCTGCCGTTGCAAGGCTTCGGCGGCGCGAATCTCGCCCGCCTCGCTCAAGATCAGCGCCAGATTGTTCCGCGCCGCCGCATGGCCCGGATCAAGCTCGACGACGCGCCGGTAAGCGGCGGCGGCTTCGTCGACATGGTCTTGCAGGCGCAGCACGGCGCCGAGATTGAAGTAGGCGTCGGCGTGGTTCGGGTTGCCGGCGATGGCCTGCCGGAATGCCGCAACGGCGTCGTCGAGCTTGCCTTGGTGCTGCAGCGCGACGCCCAGATTGGTGCAGGCCTGCGGCATGTCGGGACGCAGCGCCAGCGCGCGCCGGTAGACTTCGATCGCCGCGTCGAGCTTGCCTCGTTCCTGGAGAATGAAACCGAGATTGTAATGCGCCTCGGCGGCATCGGGTTTGAGCTCGACCGCGCGGCGGAACATCGCCTCGGCCTCGTCGAAATCGCCCGCCTGTGTTGCGATCGCCGCCAAATTTGTGCAAGCGACGTTATTTGTCGGCGCGATTGCGAGAACGCGGCGATAGAGCGGCGCGGCCTCGGCGACGGCGCCGCGGCGGTGCGCGGCGAGCGCCTGTTGCAAAAGCTGATCGGTCGGCGCCGGCACCGCTACGGTTCGCGCCAGCTGAGATATTCGACCTCGTAGCTGGTCGCGCCATTCTTCAGGCGGACATACGCGGTCGGCCCATTGAGGCGGATTTCGCCGGCCGTCTTCGGTCCTCTGAAGATGACCGGCGCGTCTTCGGAACCGGGCACGTAGATCTCCACCGTGCCGGTCGGCGGCACCACCGTCACGATAATGGTCGCGTACAGCGCGGTGGGCGGCAGATAACGGCCGACGTCGAGCGGCGTCACTTCGATACGCTCGGGCTCAATGTCGCCCGCGGGCGACTGGCTCTGGTCCGCCCCGGGCGGCCGGGGCGGTGCGGCCGGTGCGGCCGGCGCGGCGGGAGGTTGCGGCTGGCTCGGCACCAGCTGCAGCGGTTGGCCCGCGCCCGGCGTCGGTTTCTGCGCGATCTGGATATAGGCGGGCGGTGGATGCATATCGATCATGCGCAGGCTCCGGCCATTTCCTAAAAACGCCCCATGCATTCCACGCCGCAGCAAATGAGCTGTCAACTCGGCACCGCATTACGCGTCTGCGCCGCCAAAAAATCCTCCAGCGCGGCGATGCAAGTGCTGTCCCGATAGAGCCGATGTTTGTTCTGGGCGATCTTGCTGCGCAAGGCAGATCGCCAGCCGGCATCGCGCGCGATCCGCACCGCGGCCGCCACATAGCCGTCGATGTCCGCCGTGACGGTGTCCCGCACATCCATCATGGTCAGGATCGCGGCGGCGTGCCGGCCGCGCATCAATGATCCGCTCAAAGTAACGATGGGCAGATCATGAACGAGGCTCTCGAGCACGGAGTTGCAGCCCGACCAGCCGATGCTGTCGAGCACGGCATCGCAGGCGCCGATGGCGGCAATGAATTTCTGCGGCTCGAGCCGCGGCAGGAATACGCAATGGTCGGCGGCATTCAGGCCAACCGCCGCGAAGGCGCGCCCTAGCCGCTCGCGAAACTGCGTGGTGATTTGGGCGCCGCCGGGAAACTGGATGAAGGTGAATTGGCAATCGCCCACGTCGCGCGCGATGCGCGGAAAAACCTGATCGTATTGCGGCAGATATTTGGGCAGCGACTGGGCGCACCAGAACACGGTGGCGCCGGCACGCAAACCAAGTGCCGCGCGATCGGCAGCGGCCGGCGTGGCATCAGTCGGCTCGTAATAGATCGACAGGTTGGGCAGACGGACCAGCCGTTCGGTGTAATGCTCTTCGCCGTCGGGCGGCTCCATCAGGTCGCTCGAGAGATAATAGTCGAGCGTCGGAAAGCCGCTGGTGTCGGGATGCCCCCAGGCATTGCACTGTACCGGTGCGAGCCGTTGCGCCGCCAATTGCGCCGACAGCCGGTCCATGCCGACTTCGGGATAAATGATCACGTGCGGCGCGTCGGCGAGGATCGCCTGGCGCCAGGCATCGAGCGACAGCGGGCCGCGAACGAAACGCCCGCACAGCGCGGCAGCCGCCTCGGTCTCGGCGTCTCCCTCATCCGCGGTGTAATAGCCGAACAGCCGAAACCGGCTGTGGTCGAGCTGACCGAGCCAGCCCTTGATCGGGATTTTCCAGTTCGAATGTTGCCGGAAGAAGCCGCTGACGATGGCAACGCGCACGGGCTCGCCGGGCTCGGGCGGCGCCGGCGGTTTTGCCGGCCCATAACGCCCCGCCATGACGCGACAGACCATGGCGCCGTAGGTCGCCTGCAGATCGCGGTCGTTTAAGCCCTGATAGGCCAGATAGAACGGCTGATGCGCACCGACCGCGTCGGCAAAGTCGCCGGCCGCCGTGCTGCGCTCGACCTCGTCGCGCAACGTGTGCAGGCAGGCCGCGTAATCGGCGCGCCGCGCCGCGATTTCCGGCTCATTGTCATAAAGAATCGGCAAGCGCGCGACGCAGGCGGCGAGCTTGGCTTGCAGGAAATCCGGCTTGATCGCCGCGGCCCGCTCGAAGCTTGCGGCCGCCTCGGCGAACCGGCTCTGGCCGCGCAGCGCGATGCCGCGATTGTAATGCGCCGGCGCGAAATCCGGCGCCAGCGCCAGCGCCCGGTCGAAATGCGCAATCGCCTCGTCGGTCTGGCCGAGCTCCATCAGCGCATTAGCGAGATTGTTGTGGGCGCCCGCCGAGTCCGGCATTAGCGCCGCGGCGCGCCGATAATGCATCACCGCATCTTCGCGCTTGCCTTGGGCCCGCAACGCGTTGCCAAGATGGACATGCGCCAAGGCCGACTGCGGATTGAGCGCGAGCGCGCGCTGGAAACATTTGGCCGCATCGCCGAAGCGGCCGAGATTGCCGAGCGCCAGACCGCGATTGTAATGGGCGTCGGCGAAATCCGGCTTGAGCACCGCGGCGTGCTCGAAAGCGGCCGCGGCCTGCACGAACTTGCCTTGGGCGCCGAGCACGTTGCCGAGATCGTTATGCGCCTCGGCAAGGTCCGGCTTGAGCGTCACCGCGCGCTTGAGCAGTTCGACGGCGTCCCGCCGGCCGAGCTGGTGGGCGACGACGCCGAGACGGTGAAAACTCCCGGCATGGTCCGGATCGGCGGCACAGACTTGGCGGTAGAGCCGCTCGGCCTCGGCGAGCCGCCCCGCCTTGTGATGGTCGAGGGCGGCGGCGAATTGCCGGGCGATCTCTCGGTCCGCTCTCACGGGTCCTTGCCGCCGACAGACATCGTCGTTGTTTTGGCCGCCGTTTTGGCCGTTGGTCTGCCTGGTATCGACAAAGTGAAATCCCGTCTCGTATCGAGGATTGCCGCGACCGGCCACCGGACTAATATCACGCCAAACGCAACCGGTGGAGGCCGGCTATGAGGGCCGCTTCATTGCTGCTCGCGAGTGTGCTGACGCTGTCAGGCAGCGGCGTCAGCCGTGCCTACTACTGCGAGGGCGGCCAGCAACCGGTGCCACCCGCCGTCGCCGCGCAAATGGCACTGCCGAGTTGCGGCTTCGCCGCCACCGCACGCTGGGGCCCGAACGGTTGCCAGTTGTGCGACTCCAGGAACATGTATCCCAATCCGTTTACCGGCGACGGCGCTCCAGCCACGGTCAGACCCGCGCGCCACAAGCCTTGGCGGCAGACGCCCTCCGGCACGTGGCAGTGATGCGAAAGCGAAAATCCCTCCCGCCGCGGCCAGCACCGCGTCGGAAGGGATTTTCGTCATCGCCGTCTTCGACGATCAGAAGTCCAGCGTCAGGCCGGTCGAGACCGCCTTGAGCGTCGCGCCGCCGATCGTATCGTTGAACTGATCGCGGCTGCAGATCTGATAGCCGTGACCGCTGGCGCCGAGGCAGTAGTGCGCGCCCATGCCCTGCGTGAGGTAGGTGCCGACCAGATACACGCTCGCCCAGTTGGTGAACCAGTAGCGAATGCCGGCGGAGTATTGATTGGCCGCATCGCTGAACAGGTTGGCTTGCAGCGTCGCCGCCGGAGCGAGCAACGCATTGTTGACGCTCAGCATGGCCGGATTGCCGGGGCTGGCGCCGGCGTGGGTGTACGCCGCGCTGAGCTGCCAATGCTCGCCGATGCGTTGGCTCGCGCTCACGTAGATGTCATCTTTGGAGCGCTCGTTGAACGGCTGGAACGCCGCCGGGACCTCGCGCCGGATCCATTCGTACATGGCGTAAAGCTGCAGCGGGCCGAGCCCATCCTGGATCTGATAGCCGCCGCCGATCTTCGCCGCCCATTCGTTGAATACTCCGGTCATGACTTGACTGCCGTCCGCCAGGAAAACCGGTGCCGTGAGGGGGCCGGGCTCAAGCCCGTCATCGGCGTGGCGGTTGACGCCCTCATGAAGCTCGGCTGCGGCGATCAAGGTCAGCGGACCGTTCTTGTATGTGGCCGCCGCGCTGTAGGCGTTGCCGAAGGAGCCGTCGGTGCAGCCGTTGCCGCCGATATTGCCGGGAACGGCGCCGCCAGTGTTCGGGAAGTTGCTGCCACTGCCGCGGACGCCGGCGCCGTTGCAGTTGAACAGATCGCCATAGGAGTAATCGCTGTTGTCCGGCGCGTAGTTCTGTCCGGGCGAGACCATGGCGCTGAACTGGAAGCCTTTCCAGATCGGCGATTCGTACCAGACCGCATGGTCCATGCGCCAATCGAACTCGGCGCGATTGTCGCCGCCGGTATTGCCGACCAGCGAATTGTAATCGGCAACGGTGCTGGCGAACGGATCGAATGCCGCCGTCGCTTTCTTGTAGGGCGTATCGGCCTTGCCGGCCTTGATGGTGCCATAGGGCCCTTCGATGCCGACGAAGCTGTCGCGGGTTCCGAATGCGGCCTTTTCGGTCGGGGACGCTGCCACGTCGACCTGCGATTCGAACTGCGCCAGGAACGCATAGCCGTCGAAGCCGTAAGGCGCGAGATTATGCCGGGCGCGGATGCCGAAGTACGAGCTGTTGCTGGCGATGCCGAATTTGGTGCCCTGGTCGTACACCGACACATTGAAGAGATCGCCGGAGACGTCGACGTGGCCGTAAAGGGTCACGGTGGTGTTGTCGACCCACCAGCCGCCGGGCGCCTTGGTAATGATCGGCTGGCCGCCGACCGAGAGGAAGGGTGGTTTTGGCGCCGGCGTCGCCGCCACGGCGCCGTGTAAGACCGGGTTGCCCTTGAACTCCGCGGCCGTCGCAGCGGGAGCCGGCGTCGGCGCGACCGCTACCGGCGTCGCCGCAGGCGCTTTCTTGTTGCGCAGCTGATTGACTTCTTGCTTGAGCTGCGAGTTTTCCTTCTCGAGCCTGTCGAGCCGCTGCATGACGTCATCGAGCGTCGCCGCGGAAGCCGCGTGGGAGCACAACGCCAAGCTGAGTGCGGCGGTAGCGGTCCCGGCCATCAATTTGGATTTCATGATTTTCCCCCAAAAGCTCGGCGAGTTGCCATTCGCGGCTTATTTCGATTCCCCGTCAAAGAATGACCCACTTTTGGACAAATTCAATCAAGCGTTAACCATTGTGGCACGAATCCAACGCGGTGTGACAAACACGCCACAGAGAGGCTTTTCCAAAGAATCGGACCTTCAGAGGAGTCCGTTTTGTCGGGTCAAATCAGCGCAGGCCCATGACATGCGCCGGGCGGTTCTTCGCCACCTCGGCCGATGGCAGCGCCGGACCTGTGGATATTCGGATCAAGACGCTGACCAAGCGGCTTGGCGCCCCCTGGTTGCAACGTCGGCAACGGACCTAATTCGCCGGTCGTGCGTTGGCACGTCGAGGAGCTACTCGCATGCGCAACATCCTCCGACTGTCGGCGGCGGCCTTGCTTGGGCTGTTTTTCGGTATCGCCCCGGCGCTCGCACAGTCGGCCGGCCCCGACGAGGCGATCCAGCCCAATGGAACCGTGCGGCAAAACCTGGCGCTGACCGCCGGGCAGCGTAGCGCGATCTACAACATCGTCATCCGGCAGCGGGCGAAACCCCACGCCGACCAGATATCCGTCGCGGTCGGTGCGCCGGTGCCGCCGACAATCGACCTTGTCGACCTGCCGGATCAGGCGACGGCGGACAATCCGTCGGCCGCCCTCCTCAAATACGCCATGGTGCACGGCGATGTGGTAGTGGTTGATCCGGTGGCGATGCGCATCGTCGATGTCATTCGCAACGGCGCGAAACCGTAAAGGCGGCGCAGCCTCAGACAAAACCCCGATCTGCGCGTGCCGGCGTCAGTGTTTTCTAACCAAGCCCCGGTCCGAAACCTCGTCATTGCGTCGGCGTCGACCGGATCGAGAAGATTTGAACGAGCTTTAGCGAGACGCAATGCCGCCCAAAACCGCCGCACACTTGTTTGCCGTGGAGGAACCGGCGGAGACGCCGTTCTACATCGCCGCCACCCAGCAGACGGCGACCCGTCCGCCGCGCGCCCTCAAATACGGCGACAGCTTCATTGTGCTCGACAGCCGCGGCGATATTTCGGCGACGTCGGGCGGCTCGGCCGGCCTGTTCCATCTCGATACCCGCTATCTGTCGCGGCTCGAATTGCTGGTCAACGCCACACACCCGCTGCTGCTCGGCTCCAACCTGCGCGACGACAATTCCGCCTTCTCGGTCGACCTGACCAATCCCGATCTCATGGCCGACCAGCGCATCGTATTGGAGAGGGACACCGTGCACATTTTGCGCACGCTGTTCCTGTGGCGCGGCACCGCCTATCAGCGGCTCGGCGTGCGCAATTACGGCGACCGCACTGTCGACTTGCAGATCTCCATCCTGTTCGAGAACGATTTTGCCGATTTGTTCGAAGTGCGCGGCGCGCACCGCGAGCACCGCGGCACGGCGGCGGCAAATCTGCGCGGCGCCGACCAGGCGCTGCTGAACTATCGCGGCCTCGACAACAAGGTGCGGCGGACCACGCTGACCTTCGATCCGCCGCCGAACCGGCTGACCACCAGCGCCGCGGTTTATGAGCTGCATCTCGAAGCCGGCGAAACCCAGCCGTTGTTCCTGGCGGTGAGCTGCGATGCGCCCGACACGCGCCCGCGGCCGTTCCTCCCCGCCTTCATTGCGGCGCGCCGCGAATTGCGCGAGGCGACCCGGCAGCAGACCTCGGTCGAGACATCCAATCAGCGTTTCAACGAGATGCTGTGCCGCTCGGCCGCCGATCTCGCCATGCTGATGACCGACACGCCGCAAGGACGCTACCCTTACGCCGGCATCCCGTGGTTCTCGACCACGTTCGGCCGCGACGGCCTGATCACCGCGCTGCAGATGCTGTGGTGGAGCCCGGACGTGGCGCGCGGCGTGTTGCGGCGGCTCGCGGCCTATCAGGCCACGACCACAGATCCGCTTGCCGATTCCGAGCCGGGCAAAATTTTGCACGAGATGCGCGGCGGCGAAATGGCGGCGCTACGCGAAGTGCCGTTTGGTCTTTACTACGGCAGCGTCGATTCGACGCCGCTGTTCGTCCTGCTCGCCGGACTTTATGCCGAGCGCAGCGGCGATCTGCAAACCACAGCCGAGCTGTGGCCGGCGATCGAGGCGGCGCTCGGCTGGATCGACGGCCCCGGCGATCCGGACGGCGACGGTTTTATCGAATACGCCCGCGCCAACGAGCAAGGCCTGGTCAATCAGGGCTGGAAGGATTCCCACGACGCGGTGTTCCACGCCGACGGCCGGCTGGCCGAAGGCCCGATCGCGCTCGCCGAGGTGCAAGGCTATGTCTATGCCGCCAAGCGCATGGCGGCGCAGTGCGCACGGCGGCTGGGAAACTACGCAATATCGCGCCAGCTCGACGCCGAAGCGAGCCGCCTCGCCGCGCGTTTCGAGAGCGCGTTCTGGTGCCCGGAAATCGAGACTTACGCGCTGGCGCTCGATGGCGCGAAAAATCCGTGCCGGGTGCGCACCTCGAATGCCGGGCAGGTGTTGTTCACCGGCATCGCCGCGTCCGAGCGCGCCGCGCACGTCGCCAAAGGTCTTTTGCAAACCGACTTCTTTTCCGGCTGGGGCATCCGCACCGTGGCGCGCGGCGAAGCCCGCTATAATCCGATGTCGTATCACAACGGCTCGGTCTGGCCGCACGATAACGCGCTGATCGCGCTCGGGCTGGCGCGCTACGAGCACAAGCAGGCGGTCGAGACGCTGTTCGAAGGCCTGTTCGGCGCCGCGAATTATATGGACCACCGCCGGCTGCCGGAACTGTTCTGCGGGTTCCGGCACCACCACGGCCAGGGGCCGACGCTCTACCCCGTCGCCTGCTCGCCGCAGGCCTGGGCCAGCGCCACGCCGTTCACGCTGTTGGAAGCCTCACTCGGCTTGCAATTCGATCCGTTCAAGGGCGAGATTCGGCTGTGCAATCCGCGCCTGCCGGCGTTTTTGGACGAAGTGATTTTGCGTAATCTGCGACTCGGTTCCGCCAGCGTCGATCTGCGCGTGCGCCGCCACAAAGACACGGTGTCGCTCGATACACCGCGGATCAGCGGCGATATCCGGGTTTCGATCGTGTTTTCGTCGTCCTGATCCCCCGGGAACTTTCGCTCCAAGCCCAGTCGCCGCCCCAGACCGTGGAACCTGCCGCGCCGCGCAAACTTAACGGTGTGGGTTCCCAGTCATCGCGGAGGGCAGCATGCGCGGCGAACATCCGACCGTCATGGTGGCGGCTGCACTGTTGGCGCTGACCGCGGTCGTCAGCGTTGCGTCATCCGAAGACGCGCCGACCCCGACGGCTCCGGCCAAGACCGAGCAGTCGGCGCCGCCCGCGGTGACCATCCTGCCCAACCACGAGGTCGAGGGCATTTTGGGGCGGCAAGTGTTGAGCGCCGCCGACGAGAACATGGGCCGTATCGTCGACGTGCTGGTCGACCGCGGCGGCCAGGTGCGCGCCGCCATCATCGACTTCGGCGGTTTCCTCGGCGTCGGCAGCCGCAAGATCGCGGTGGATTGGGCGGCGCTGCATTTTCCCGAGCCGGCCAAGCCGGAGCCGCCGATCAAGCTGGAACTCAACCGCGACCAGGTCAACGCCGCGCCCGCCTACGAGGACGGCAAGCCCGTCGTGGTCTTGAGCGCGCTCGGCAAGCTCGAGCCGCTGCCGTTCGAGTAATTTTCCAACATTTGCGGGAGACGTATCCTGCCGGCGAAGCCATCACGCGCCATTGCCGACCGAGTGGAGCCGCACGACGCGCTCGCCGGCGAAGCCTTGCCGCCGGCGCCTGAAGGCAGCGAGCCGCCGCTGCATCCGTCGCCGCGCAGCCTGCGCGGGCTCGACTGGTTCGTGTTCTGCGTCGCCGATGTGCAGACCGGTTTCGGTCCGTTCGTGTCGGTCTATCTCACGGCACAGCGCTGGACGCAGTTCGACATCGGCCTCGTGCTGTCGGCGGCCGGCATCGTGTCGCTGGTCGGCCAGATGCCCGGCGGCGCCGTGGTTGACGCCGCCCGCTCCGAACGCTTCGTCGCCGGCATCGCCGTGGTCGCAATCTGCGTCAGCGCGCTGACCTATGCGTTGCTGCCGATCTTTCCCATCGTGCTCGCCGGCTCGGTCCTGCATGCGCTTGCAAGCTGCGTGCTCGGCCCGGCCATGGCCGCCATCAGCCTCGGTCTGGTCGGCCATGCGGCGATCGGCGAACGGCTTGGCCGCAACGCGCGTTTCGCCTCGGTCGGCAATGGCCTGGCCGCCGCGGTGATGGGCGCCGTTGGCTATCTGCTCTCGGCGCGCGCCGTGTTCGTCGTCACTGTATTTCTGCTGGTGCCGGCGCTCCTCGCGCTACGCACCATCGCGCCGAGCGAGATTGATCCCGAATACGCCCATGGCGCCGTGCCGCGGCGCCGCGCCGAGAAGCCGCGGACCAACGTGACCGAATTATTGCGCAATCGGCCGCTGCTCATCTTCGCCGGCTGCCTATTGCTGTTTCATTTGGCCAATAGCGCCATGTTGCCGCTGATGGGCAGCGTCCTGACCATGCGATCGAGCCGCTGGGCCACTGTGCTGATCGCGGCCTGCATCGTCGTGCCGCAGCTCGTGGTGGCGCTATTGTCGCCGTCGGTCGGAACCCGCGCGCAATCGTGGGGCCGCCGCCCGCTGCTGCTGATCGGCTTTGCGGCGCTGCCAATCCGCGGCCTGCTGTTCGCCTCGGTGAGCAATCCGGAACTGCTTGTCGTCGTGCAATTGCTCGACGGCGTGACCGCGGCAGTGCTGGCCGTGATGGTGCCGCTGGTGGTGGCGGATCTGACGCGCGGCACCGGCCATTTCAATCTCGGCCAGGGCGCCGTCGGCACCGCGACCGGCATCGGCGCCTCGCTCAGCGCCACCTTCGCCGGCTACATGACCGACCATTTCGGCAGTGGCTCGGCCTTCGCCGGCCTCGCCGCCATCGCGCTGGTCGGGCTGACGGTATTGTGGGCGCTGATGCCCGAGACGCGGCCGGAGGAGACGGACTGAACTACAGCGCCGGCGCGTCGTCGGTGACCAGGCGCAGGTGCGGCGCCAGGCGGTCGGCCAGGCTGCGATAGACGGCAAGATAATCCTGCGCCATGCGCCGCGCGGTGAAGCGTTGCTCGAAGTGTGCGCGGATTTTTGCGCGCGACAAATGATCCAGCCGATCCACGGCGCCGATGGCGCCATTGATATCTTCGACGATGAAACCGGTGAGGCCGTCGTCGATCACTTCCGGCACCGAGCCGCGGTTGAAGGCGATGACCGGCGTGCCGCAGGCCATGGCTTCGATCATCACCAGGCCGAACGGCTCCGGCCAGTCGATCGGCACCAACAGCACGGTGGCGCCGCTCAAGAACTCCGATTTGTCCTTGTCGGCGATCTCGCCGATATATTCGACGTTGCTGCTCGAGGTGATCATCGGCTTGATCTGCTCGTCGTAATAATCCTGGTCGGCGCGGTCGACCTTGGCGGCGATCTTGAGCGGCATGCCGCAATGCTGCGCGATGCGGATGGCGCGATCGATGCCTTTCTCCGGCGCGATGCGGCCGAGGAAAGCGAAATAGCTCGGCTTCACCGGCTTCGGCACCAATAGCCGCTCGGGCAGCCCGTGATGCACCGTGCGCACCCAATGCGCCTGCGGCAGCGGCCGCCGCTGCGAATTGGAGATCGACACCACCGGCACCGTGTTGAAGGTGTCGAACACCGGCTGGTGCTCGGGCAGGTCGAGCCGGCCGTGCAGCGTGGTCACGAACGGCGTCGCCTGCCGGGAGAACAGCGAGAACGGGTAATAGTCGAGATGGAAATGCAGGACGTCGAAATCGCTAGATCGCTGATAGACGCGCTCCAGCATCATCATGTGCAGCGCGTTGGGATCGCGCACCGCGCCGTCGAGCCGTAGCGCCCGCGGCCACGCCGCCTCGAGCTTAGCCGAGGTCTGCGAATCGCCACTAGCGAACAGCGTGACCTCGTGGCCGAGCGCGATCAATTCCTCGGTCAGCCAGGACACGACCCTTTCGGTTCCACCATAAAGCTTGGGCGGAATCGCCTCGGTCAACGGGGCGATTTGCGCGATATGCATCGATTTTAACCTTTCATGGTCCCGGTATGGAGGTTCCCGCCGCCCCGCGATGTCCCGACGCAATCACAACAACGAACCAAGGCCGAAATATTTCAATTCCGGCGTGGAACTTATTTTTCGCAAATCGTGGAACTTTTTCGCGTCTCCAACATCGTTCCCGATGCGCGAAATCGGCGCTTGATCGTCGCCGGCGCGACCGCGTGCCGACACAGAATGGGCTTAAAGCGCGACGCGGCTCCCCATCCCCGCCTGTCACAAAACTTTTTTGCGCGATGGACGTTACGTTACGTGGTTCCCGGCGTTGTGACCCAGTGTGACGAGTTTGGGAGGGGCGGCACCCATTCACGCGCGGAGTTCCGACACGCATGGCCGATCTTTGCGATTATGCCACCCGTCCCCTCGCCTTCGTCTTTCACTATGTTCGCCTGCGGCCGCTGTCGCATGCGGTCATCCTCGCGGCAGTGTTGGTCGCGGTGGCGTGCTCGGTCGGCACCCAATACGGCGTTAAATTCCTGGTCGACGTGCTGTCCGCGCACAATGCCGCCGGGGTGTGGACGGCGTTCCTCGTGCTCGGCACGCTGATCGCCGCGGATAATCTGCTCTGGCGGGTGGCGAGCTGGGTCGCCAACTTCGCCTTCACCGGGGTGACCAGCGACCTGCGCCGCGACCTGTTCCGCCATCTGACGGGCCATTCGCCCGCCTTTTTCGCCGACCGCCTGCCCGGCACGTTGACCAGCCGCGTCACCGCGACCTCGAATGCGATCTTCACCGCCGAGAACATGTTCATGTGGAACGTGCTGCCGCCGTGCGCGGCGACGGTGGCGGCGATCGCGTTGGTGCGCACCATCAGCCTGCCGATGGCGCTCAGCCTTGCAGGCGTCGCCGGCATCATGGTCTGCCTGATGTTTCGCCTCGCCGCCGCCGGCCGGCCGCTGCACCATGACTTTGCCGACAAGGCCGCCGCCGTCGACGGCGAGATGGTCGACGTCGTCGGCAACATGCCGCTGGTGCGGGCGTTCTCCGGCTTCGCCCGCGAGCACCGGCGCTTCGACGCCACCGTGGATCGCGAAATGGATGCGCGCCGCCGAAGTTTGCTCTATCTGGAAAAGCTCCGCATCTTTCATGCCGTCGTCACCATCGTGCTGACGCTCTGCCTGGTCGCGTGGGCGATCGCGCTGTGGCAGCAAGGCGAAGCGACGACCGGCGATGTCGTGCTCGCTTGCACATTGGCTTTATCGGTGCTGAGCGCGACACGCGACCTCGCGGTGGCGCTGGTCGACATCACCCAACACATCGCGCGTCTGTCCGAAGCGCTCGCCACGCTGCTGGTGCCGCACGAGCTGCGCGATCATCCCGAAGCCGAGCCGTTGGTGCGGCGCGGCGCCAGCGTGAAATTCGAGCACGTCGATTTCCGCTACAGCGACGGCCGGCGGATTTTCACCGATCTCAGCCTGCACTTCCGGCCGGGCGAGCGCATCGGCCTGGTCGGCCATTCCGGCGGCGGCAAATCGACCCTATTTGCGCTGTTGCAGCGTTTCTACGATCCACAGGGCGGCCGCATCCTGCTCGACGGCCAGGAGATCGCCCGCGTCACGCAAGACAGTTTGCGCGAGGCCATAGGCGTGGTGCCGCAGGACATTTCGCTGTTCCACCGCTCGGTCACGGACAACATCCGCTACGGCAAGCCGGAAGCCTCCGACGATGAAGTTTTGGAAGCGGCGATCACGGCGCGCTGCGACTTCATCGAAGACCTGCCGTCAGGCATGCGCACCATCGTCGGCGACCGCGGCGTCAAACTGTCCGGCGGCCAACGCCAGCGCATCGCCATCGCGCGCGCCTTCCTCAAGGATGCGCCGCTATTGCTGCTCGACGAGGCGACCTCCGCGCTCGACAGCGAATCCGAGGAAATCATCCGCGAAGCGCTCGCCCGCCTGATGCGCGGCCGCACCGTCGTCGCCATCGCCCACCGCCTCTCGACCGTGCGCAATTTCGACCGCATCGTCGTGCTGCAAGCCGGCGAAGTTGTCCAGGACGGCGCGCCCGATCTCTTGATGCGCCGCGAAGGACTTTATCGCCAGCTGGTGCAGCGCGAGATGAATCGGCTGGCCAGGCAGGCGGCTTAAAGATAGTCCGGCGCGCGGCGCATGAGAGTTGCCGCACTCAGCCCCTGGCGATGCCGACCTCCACGCGCCCGATGCCGGAGAACTCGGCACTAGCGGCGTCGCCCGGATGCAGCGGGAATTGGCGCACGAACGACCCGGTCATGACGATGTCACCGGGGCGCAAGCTTCGCCCGTATTCGCCGAGTTTTTGGGCGAGCCATTGTATCGAGTTCAGCGGATTGCCGAGCACCGCGGAACCCAAGCCTGTTGCCACCTCCCGGCCGTTGAGCCGGACGCGCGCGGTGACCTGCGCCAGGTCGACATTTGGCGCGAGCCGCACCGGGGCACCGATGACGACAGAGCGTTGCTGTCCGTTGTCGGCCACAACCAATTCCATCTGGTGCACCGGATCGCCACGCGTTTCGATGATCTCGAATGACGGGTGGATCACGTCGACCGCGGCGCGGACTTGTTCCGCGGCGACCTTGCCTTCGAGGCTCCGGCCAAGGCGCACGCAGAGCTCGGTCTCGAAGCCGGGATGGATCAATTCGGTCGCACCGAACACATGACCGGTCGGACGCGTTTCCAGGATGCAGGCGAACAGCGGCTCGTGAAAACTGAACTGCTCCTGTATAGCCTTCGCGGTCAGGCCGACCTTCCAGCCGATATGGCGCTCGCCCGCGGCCACGCGACGGTCGATCAGCGCAAGCTGGACGCGGTAGGCTTCGTCCATCGTCAGCCGGTCAAAGTAGGCTAAAGGAAAAAACTCGCCGCGCGTGCGAGCGTCCCAGAAGTCGTCGATGGCGGCTGCGAGATTGACGGTCACGCCGCGATCACCTGCGGCAATATCGGCGAATCGGCGTCGAAGCGCTTGCCGGCACGCAAACAAAATGCCGGGCGCAACAGCCGCTCGGCGACGACCTTGGTGTCCTCGTTGTCGCGCAGGATGAAGCGGCCGCGGTCGTCCCAAAGCACCGAGATATCCGCGGCATAGCCGGGCGTGAGCGCGCCGAGACGATCG
>Ga0210398_10002262_pt1 | contig 18933 bp, 17 predicted proteins | sample IncBWC4OmetaG_FD_161047 | JGI IMG/M metagenome (GOLD analysis project Ga0210398, IMG submission 161047) | Forest soil microbial communities from Barre Woods Harvard Forest LTER site, Petersham, Massachusetts, United States - Inc-BW-C-4-O | ecosystem: Environmental > Terrestrial > Soil >... | reverse complement strand
GGCGTCGACGGCGTCCTCCGAGTTGCCGAGCGACTTGGACATCTTGCGGCCCTTCTCGTCGACGGTCAGCCCGTGGTTGATGACGCTTTTGAACGGCGCCGTGCCGCGATCGGAGACGGCGCAAACGAGCGACGAGCTGAACCATCCGCGCGCCTGCTCGACCGCTTCGAGGTACGCGTCGGCCGGCCACTTCAGCTCAGGGCGCGCGGCGAGCACGGCGGCTTGCGACGAGCCCGAATCGAACCACACGTCGAGGATGTCTTCCTGCTTGACGAAGCTCGCCACGCCGCACTTCGTGCACTTGACGCCGGGCGCGACGAAGTCGGCCGCGGGCCGGCTGTACCATGCGTCGGAGCCTTCGCGCGCAAAAATTTCCTCGACGCGATCCATCGTGGCGGTCAGCGGCGCGACCTCGTCGCACTCGGCGCACTTGACCGCGGGAATCGGGACGCCCCACGCGCGCTGGCGCGAGATGCACCAGTCGGGACGCGTCTCGGTCATGTTGCGGATGCGGTCGCGCGACCATGCGGGATACCATTTCGCGCTGTCGATCGCGTCGACGACCTTCGCGCGCAGGCCGTGATGGTCGATGCTCACGAACCATTGCTCGGTGGCGAGAAAAATCAGCGGATTGTGACATCGCCAGCAATGCGGATAGCTGTGCGAGAAATCCTTGGCATGCAGCAGCGCGCCGACGGTCCGCAGCTTCTCGACTATCGGCTTGTTGGCCTTGAAGACGTGCTGCCCCTCCCATTCGCCGCCGTCGATCGTGAACACGCCGCCGCCGTTGACGGGAGTGAAGGGCGCCAGGCCGTACTTCTGGCCGACGACGAAATCCTCGTAGCCGTGCCCGGGGGCGGTATGCACGAGGCCGGTGCCGGCGTCGGCGGTGACGTGCTCGGCGTACATCAACTTGACGTCGCGCGGGAGAAACGGATGACGAAAAATATCCTGGCCATCGAGCGCCTTGGGCGCCGCGCGATCGAGCGCGATCCGCTTCTCGACTGCGAGCCCGGTTTCGGTCGCGACGATCTCGGCCAGGCGCGACGCGACCACGTAGTAATGGTCGCCAACTTTCAGCGCGACGTAGTCAAACGTGTCGTTGAGCGAGATGCCGAGATTCGCCGGCAGCGTCCACGGCGTCGTCGTCCAGATGACGGCTGACAGCTTGCCAGCTTTGTGCGCCGCAATCAGTTCGTTGCGGTCGTTGGCTTCTGCGGCCAGCGCGCCGGCGTCTCTAAGATTCGAGTTGAAGGGGAACGCGACGTAAATCGACGGCGATACGTGATCCTTGTACTCGACCTCGGCCTCGGCCAGCGCCGAGCGGCAGTCGAAGCACCAATGCACAGGGCGCAGCCCGCGATACACGTATCCATTCTCGACCATCTTGCGCAGCACGCGGATTTCGGCGGCGTCGTACGCGGGCGCCATCGTGAGATACGGATTGAACCAGTCGCCGATGCATCCGAGGCGGCGAAAATCCGAGCGCTGCAGGTCGAGCCACTTCTCGGCTTCGGTGCGGCAGAGCTTCCGCAGCTCGAGCTTGGGCGTCGAGCGTGCCTTGCTGCCGAGGTCGCGCGAGACCTTGTACTCGATCGGCATGCCGTGGCAGTCCCATCCCGGCACGAAAGGCGTGCGATATCCCATCATCGAGCGCGAGCGGACGACGAAGTCCTTGAGAATTTTGTTGAGCGCCGTGCCCAGATGCACGCGGCCATTGGCGTAGGGCGGCCCGTCGTGCAGCACCCACGACTCCGCGTCCTTGCGCACTTCCATCAGGCGCGCGTAGAGATCGAGTTCGTCCCAATGCTTGAGGGTATCCGGCTCCCGCTTGGGCAGATTCGCCTTCATCGGAAAGTCGGTGCGGGGAAGTTTCAGCGTCGATTTGTAGTCAGTCTCAGGCACTCGTTGTTCTCGGGTATTTTGTGAATCTGCGTCCGATCAGATTAACGCACGTAGTGTATCTTCGCGAGTATCGAGTCTCGATTCGGTGCGTACCGACGACTCCCTGCATTCCGGACGCTCTTGTGTTACATGGGCCTCATGAAAAATCCCGCCAGAAGACCGCCGTTCATCATCGCGGCCGCGTCATGTCCAGAGGAGAGCCACAAATATCCCAACAGCGACGAATACACCGGTCATCACCGGAGTATAGGCAGATACGCGGGACTGCTGAAGATCGGCGTGAACCTGGCGCGGCTGGCGCCCGGGGAGCGAAGTTCGTGGCCGCATGCCGAGGAGAAAGAAGAGGAGTTCGTGTACGTCCTCGAGGGTGAGGTTGATGCCTGGATAGACGGCGTTCTTCACGCGATGCGGCCCGGGGACTTTGCGGCCTTTCCGTCGGGGACCGGCATCTCCCATTGCTTCTTGAACAACAGCAAGCACGATGTCCTGCTGCTCGTGGGAGGAGAGTCGAAACCCGACAATCGCATCTACTACCCGCTCCATCCTCAACGCCGCGATGACATGCCGTGGAGCGGATGGTGGGATGACGTTCCGAAACGCCACATGGGATCGCATGACGGGATGCCCGACCCGCTTCGGCGCCGCACGGCCGGTCCAGCGTCTCGCCGCAAGTGATGAAACCAGTCGGCTATCGCAGTAAGATGCAGTCCTCTCATCCGTTTGAATCCGGCTGCCAGCCTTCATATCATTTCTCGCGCATCGGCTAATTTCATTTTCATCGATAAAAATTATGGCACTCAGAAAAGTAACTATGTTCGACAAGGAAGGCACCACCCTCGTTCCCACGGAAGAGGATGGTCAGGCGAAACCGGCCGTGATGGGCGTACGATGGGTCAATCCCGACACCTTCGAAACCATTCGCGTCGTCGGCGGCAAACGCACCGGGCCGAAGAATGAAGTGCTGATGGAAGTGCCGCCGACGCTCGATACCAGCGCGTTCGCAATCGAGGACCTGCCGCCACCGAAGGTCAAGGAAGAGCTCGAGGAAATCGAAAAGCCCGAGCACGCGGGAACCTCAGCGAAGAAACCATGACCGGATTCGGCGCTGGTGCGCTAACGGGGCTGCGGGTGCTGGACCTGAGTGGGCACCGCGCACAATTCTGCGCGCGACTCCTCGCGGACATGGGCGCCGACGTCATCAAGATCGAGCCGCCCGCCGGCGACGACGCGCGGCGCATCGGCCCGTTCCTCGACGACCTGCCGCATCGCGACCGCAGCTTGTTTTTCTGGTTCTACAATCTCAACAAGCGCTCGCTGACGCTCGACCTCAACCATTCGCGCGGCGCGGACATTTTTCTGCAGCTCGCGCGCAGCGCCGACGTCGTTATCGAGAGCTTCGCGCCGGGCACGCTCGACCGGCTCGGGCTCAGCTGGGAGGTGCTTCATCGCGAGAATCCCGCGCTCGTGCTGTGCTCGATCGCGCCGTTCGGCCAGACCGGACCATATCGGGACTTCGTCGCCGACGACACCGTGCTCACCGCGCTCGGCGGTATGCTCTACGTCAATGGCTTCCCGAATCACGCGCCAGTTCGTCCGCTCGGTCTGCAGGCTTATCATTCGTCAGCGTACTTCGGCGCGATCGCCGTGATGCTCGCGCTGCTTGCGCGCGACGCGAGTGCCGAAGGCCAGTGGATCGACCTCAGCATGCAGGAGGCGACGGCCGCGGCGGTCGAGCACGTCGCGGGCGGATACTTCGAGCGCAACGAGGCCGAGCCGCGCCGCGGCACTTTGCACTGGAGCCGGTTTTTTCGCGTCGGCAAATGCCGCGACGGCTACATCATGCATTGCACGCTCGGCGATTGGACCTCGCTCATCGAATGGGTCAAGTCCGATGGCAAGGGCGCCGACCTCGACGCACCAGACTATCAGCAGCCGATGTACCGCTACCTGATGGCAGAGCATATTTTCGAAGTGCTCGACGATTGGGTGAAGGATTATCCGCGCGACGAATTGCTCGAGCGCGCGCAGTTGCTGCGCCAGCCCTACGCGACCGTGCGGCCGCCCGAGACGCTGTTCGACGACGAGCAGCTAATCGACCGCGGCTTCTTCGTCGAGGTTGAGCATCCCGAGCTTGGCCGCAGGTTCCGCTACCCGGGCGCGCCGTATCTTTTCAACGGCACGCCGTGGCGCGTCACGCGACGGCCGCCGCTGACGGGCGAGCATACCGGGGAGATTTTGCGCGACGACCTCGCGATGGCTCCGGAAGCGCTCGCCGTCCTCGCAGCCGAGGGAGTGATCTGACGATGGCTGCGATGCCGCTCGACGGCGTGCGCATCCTCGACTTCACTTGGGTGGTGGCCGGCCCGGTCGCCACGCGCATTCTCGCCGACCACGGCGCGCAAGTCGTCAAAGTCGAGCGCAAGAATCCGCCGCCGCTCGGCAATCGCAAGCTGGGCCTGCAATGCGACCTTCATCGCAGCAAACTTTCCGTCGCGCTCAACATGCAGCATCCCCGCGGCGTGGAACTCGCGCGCCGCCTCGCCGCGACGAGCGACGTCGTGATGGATAATTTCTCGGCGCGCGTCATGCGCATGTGGGGGATGGATTACCAGAGCCTCGTCGCCGTGAAGCCCGACATCATATGCATCAGCATGTCCGGCCTCGGCCACACCGGCCCGCTCTCGAGCTACGTCAGCTACGGCCCGACTCTGCAAGCGCTCACTGGTTACACGCATTTGATGGCCGAGCCCGACGGCACGCCGGCCGGCTATGGCTACTCGTACGCCGATATGTGCGGCGGATACACGGGCGCGCTCGCGGCGCTGGTCGCGCTGTGGAATCGGCGGCGAACGGGCCATGGGCAGTTCGTCGATCTGTCGCAGTTCGAGGCCGTCGCGAGCGTGATCGGCCCGGCACTGCTCGACATCTCGGTTAACGGCCGCACGCAGTCGGCACCCGGCTACGATTCGCAGGAAGGGCCGGCCGCGCCGCACGGCGTTTACAAGTGCCGCGCGCTCGACGGCGACGACGATCGATGGGTCGCGATCAGCGTGCGCACAGGTCCCGAATGGCGGCGATTCGTCGTCGCGATCGGTTCTCCGGATTGGGCGAGCGATGCGAAGTTCCGCACGCTCTATCTACGGATGCAGAACAGCGCCGAACTCGACGCCGACGTCTCGCGCTGGACGGCGGAGCGTAGCGCTGAGGACGCGATGGCGACGCTGCAGCGCGCGGGCATCGCAGCGGGGGTCGTCGAAAACGGCGTCGATTTGTGCGCGCGCGATCCGCAATTGAAAGAGCGCGACTTCTGGCCCGAGGTATCGACCGCAAAGGGTCCGCCGACTCACGTCACCGGCATACCGTTCAAGCTTTCCGACGGATCGGGAAAAGTCAGCAGGATCGCGCCCGAAGTCGGCGAGGATTTCGATTACGTCCTCGGCGAGCTGCTCGGTCTCGGCAAAGCCGAGCGCGACGAGCTGGTGGCATCCGGCGCCGTCTGGCTGTGAAATTGTTCCATAGAGAACAAAACTCCGCAGACTAGAAAACTCATATTGCTGCTTGCTTGGCACCAACCGCCAATCCAGATAGATTGCGCGGGTCTACAGGCTGCCAATTTATCGTCCGAGTTGTAGCGGGGTTGGGGGTGAACATTTGAGTATCGTCGACAGCGGTTTTCGGGCACGCAGTACAGTTCTCGCGATCGTCCTTGGATTCTCGGTGTTCATTGCTGGATGCAGCGGGGGCGGCGGCGGAAACGAAGGGCATCACAAAAAGCACACGCCGACGGCGACCGCCACTTCGACAGGCGTACCGACACCGACCGCAACAGCAACCGCGACCAATACGGCGACTGCCACTGCGACCGCGACAGCAACTCGGACCGCGACAGCGACGGCGACTGCCACCTCTACCGGGACCCCGACCGCCACCGCGACTGCCACCGCAACTCTGACGGCGACCGCAACCCTCACTGCCACCGCCACAACTACTGCGACGGGCACGCAGACTGCGACGCCGACGGCGACCGCGACGGCGCCTGGATCGGTTTCGGGCGTGCTGGAAGGCGGCATCCTGCCGATAGTCGGAGCGCAGGTGAATCTTATGAAGATTGGCACCACCGGCTACGGCTCCGATCCGGGCAACGACGTCGGCGGATCGGTTACCGACTCCCACGGCAATTACTCGATCAATATGCCCCCGTGCTCGGCCGCCCATGAGGTGTGGTATTTGTCGGCTGACGGCGGCAACACGGGCAACGGGACCAATAGCCGGTCGCGGCTGATAGCAGTTCTGGGACCGTGCAACCAGGCGCCGAGCTCGGTGACAATCAACGAGGTCACCACAGTCGCCTCGACCTACGCGATGTCGCAATTCATGAATACGACGGCGAACCTCGGGCAGAACATCGGCGCCCCTTCGACCAACCTGCTCGGCGCCGCCAATGCGTCGCTGACGGTACAGAATCTCGTCAATCTCGCGACCGGCACCGCGCCCTCATCTACTCTGCCCGCGGGAGCTACGGCGCCCACTGCCGAAATCAACACGCTCGCCGATGTGCTCGCGACCTGCGTCCAGGCAGACGACTCCGCGCCAGCCCCGTGCCAGCAGCTCAACTGCGTAGCGACTCCCGGCGGCATCTGGAGCGGCACCTCGTGCAACATCACGGCGGCGCCCGAGACGACAGTCGACGCGATCCTTCAGATCGCGCGCAATCCCGCCAACAATATCGGCGCATTGTTCGCGCTGGCGACCTCGACCAATTACAGCCCTGTGCTTGGGAGCGCGCCCAACGACTGGACCCTCGGCCTCAAGTTCGTCGGCGGCGGATTGAACAGCAACTTCGGCTTGGCGGTCGACGGCGGCGGCGATGTCTGGGTGGTGAATTTTGGCAACCGCAGCTTGAGCAAATTCAGTCCATCCGGCGTCGCGCTCTCGACTTCCGCGGGCTTTACCGGCGGCGGTCTCAATGAATCGAGAAACATCGCGATCGACAGCCTCGGCAATGCGTGGGCTACGGCCGGCAACTCGGTCGCGGAGTTCGACAACAACGGCAACGCGCTGTCGCCGTCGACCGGATACACGGGCGGAGGCACCAACGATACTTACGGCATCGCAATCGATTCCAAGGATCGAGTCTGGGCCTCGAACCTCGGGGCCGCTGACATCTCGCTGTTTTGCGGCGCTATCACCGCCAATTGTCCGGCCAGCTTCACGACAGGCGAGCCAATCTCGCCGGCCGGCGGATTCACCGGAGGCGGCCTCAGCTTCTCGTTCGGCGCGGCCGTGGATGGGAACGATAGTGTCTGGACGGTAAACGATGGCCCCTCCAATGGTCCCACCCCCAACGTCTCGAAGTTCAGCTCGGCCGGCGCTGCCATCTCCGGCGCAAGCGGCTTCACTGGCGGTGGATTGGCCCAGCCCACGGGAGTGGCAATCGACCCGGCCGGCAACGCATGGGTCAGCAATATCGATAATGGAGTCGTCAGCGAATTCTCGACGATCGGCAGTCCTCTGTCCGGCACTGGTTTCACCGGCGGCGGAGTCGGTAACTCGGAGGCGATCGCGGTCGACTCGGCGAACAACGTCTGGGTTGCCAACGAGTCATCGCCGGTAGGCACAGTCTCGGAGTTCAACAGCAGCGGGATGCCGATTTCGCCGAGCGGTGGCTTCCAGGGCGGTTCGATGAACGACCCAATCGGCATCGCGATCGATGCATCGGGCAACGTCTGGGTCTCTAACGACTTCGACGCGAGCATCACGCAGCTGATCGGCGCAGCGGCGCCCGTCAAGACACCGCTGATCGGATTGCCGACGCTGCCGTAATTTGATGCGTCCCTGAGCGGGCGCGAGCGCTGCGAGCTCTTCGCTACGCGGCGGCTCGCATTTGCGATAGCTCCGGCTTCGACGTTGCTAGCGCGAGTATCGCGGCGTAACCGGGCTGGAGTTCCATCCGCGGTCCGTAGCCTTTCGCGAGCAAGATCCGATGAGCGCGCGGCAAGTTGTAGCACGGCACTGCCATCAGCAGGTGATGCTCGAGGTGGTAGTTGACGAAGTACGGCGCAACCAGTGCACGCATCAGCCAGTTCGCATGCGTCGTGCGCGTGTTGCGGAAGGGATCGTCGTTGTCGGTCGTCATCGAATGCTCGGCGATACTGCGAATGCGGACGACCAGCTCGTGGAAGGTCATGTACGGAAACACCCACAGAGCGGGATAGAGCCACCAGTGCCCGCTCGCCGCGAGGACAGCGAAGATGATCGCGTTGGTGACGATCGCGCCGTGCAGCCGTTTCCAGCCCATCGCGAGCCGATCCGACGCTGGCAGGTCGGGGCGCCCGAACGCGCGCCGAATCAGCGCAGCCTTCTGCTTATATGCGGTCTGCCCGGTGAGATCGCGAATCACCTTGCGCCGCATGCTGCTGCGGGTGATCGGAAACGGCGCCATCAGCCCGAGGTCGGGATCGTTCTTCTGTTGCGTGAACCGATGATGCCCCGCGACGTGGTAGGGGCGGTATGCGTACATGTCGCCGAACAGTGCGTAGTCGGTCAGCCAGGTTCCGGCAAAATCGTTCAGCTTCATGTTGCTGAAGAGCAGGCCGTGCGACGCGTCATGCGAGAGAATGGCGAGCCCGAGTTGGCGCGCGCCGATGATCAGCGTCGCCGCGACAAAGGTCAGCGGATTCGGCCACCAGACGAAGAGCGCCATCGCGCCGAAGATCACTGCCCACGCGTGAAAAATCATCCACGCCGCCCGCCACTGCGACTTGCGCTTGAGCGACAGCAGTTCGTCGTCGGTGAAAACGCTACGCGCCTGGAACATGATATCCTCCAATCTTCCGTAGGCCCGCGCCGTCGGGAAGTATCAGGGTTCGGTCCGTCACGGATTTGTATATAACAGAGAATGGCAACACTTGCAAATCCTCGTTATGTACCGCGCCACCTCACCGCGCGCGAGTTGGTGATCGATTTCCTCTCCAATCGCTACCCGCGCGAGATGTCCGCGGCGGAGATTCTAGGCGTCGGTACCGCACTCGGTTTCACCGAACAAAGCCTGCGGATGGCGCTAACGCGACTGGTCGAGGGCGCGGTCGCTGCCAACACCGGTCGCGGTCTTTATCGACTGAGTCCGTCGGGCGAGGCGATGCGCCTGGAGGTTCGCAAGTGGCGCAATCTCGACGACCTGGCCAAGCCGTGGTCGGGCGCGTGGATCGGAGTGTTCGACGCAGGCGTTCCGCGCAGCGATCGCGCCGCGCTGCGCCGTCATGAGCGCGCGATGCGGCTGCGCGGCTTTCGCGAGCTGCAGGCCGGTCTCTGGATTCGGCCCGCCAATCTGCGCGACTCCGTGGCCGCGCTGCGCGATCAGCTGCGCGCGCTCGGCCTTCATCCGGCGGCGCTGGTCGCAGGCCTGAACGATCTCGATGACGATTCGCGCGCGAGAGCGACCGGCCTTTGGGACACGGCTGCGATGCTCGCGACGTATCGCGCGCTGGCCGACGAGTTGCTCGCGAGCCAGACCAGGTTGGAGCGGCTGCCGCTGGACACCGCGGCCGCAGAGTCGATGGTGCTGGGCCGCGACGTGATTCGGCATATCAATCTCGATCCGGTGCTGCCGGAAGAGCTGATGCCGCAGCGCGCGCTGAAGAATCTGATCAGCACGATGAGCGACTACGACCAGCTGGCGCGGCAAATCTGGCGCCGCTTCATGCGCGCGCATTCGCCGCGCGAATAAACGGCGGCCAGGAATCGGATAACACGCCATCGCTCGCGACCGCTGGTTGCGCTAGTGTCAACAGACGGTTAGCAGCAAAAGGTATTCTTGCACGCAAGCGTAATATCCAGCGCGCTGGTTGGCGTTGACGCGTTTCCAGTCGAAGTCGAGATCGATATCGGCGCAGGTGTTCCGCCGCATCGGCTGGTCGGGCTGGCCGAGGGCGCGGTCAAGGAGGCGCTCGATCGGGTCAAATCGGCGCTCAAGAATTCCGGCTTCGAGTTCCCGACTCGCAAGATGACTATCAACCTCGCGCCGGCCGACACGCGCAAGGAAGGCTCGGCGTTCGATCTGCCGCTCGCACTTGGAATTCTTGCCGCGCAAAACGTGCTGAAGGATCGCACGCGCCTGCGCGCTTACCTGGTGCTGGGCGAACTCGCGCTCGACGGGCGCATCAAAGGCATCAAGGGTGCGCTGCCGACCGCGTTGCTCGCGCGCTCGTCGAAATTCGCGGGCGTGATGCTGCCGCGCGAAAATGCCTCCGAGGCCAGCGTCGTCGGCGAGGGCACCGCGGTGCTCGGGGTCGAGAGTCTGCGCGAGGCATTCGAATTCTTCGAAGGGTTGCGTCCGCTGCAATCGGCGCCGATCGATCTGAGCGCGGCCTTCGGCGCGGCAAATCTTTACGATGTCGATTTCAGCGAAGTGAAAGGGCAGGAGCAGGCCAAGCGCGCGCTCGAGGTCGCGGCGGCCGGCGGTCACAACGTGCTGATGATCGGGCCGCCGGGATCGGGCAAGACAATGCTTGCGAAGCGATTGCCTTCGATCCTGCCCGCGATGACTTTCGAGGAGGCGATCGAAACCACCAAGGTTCATTCAGTGATGGGCCTGCTCGACGGCCGCGCGCTGATCACGACGCGTCCGTTCCGCGCGCCGCATCACACGATCTCCGACGCGGGTCTCATTGGCGGTGGCTCGATTCCACGCCCCGGCGAAGTCAGCCTCGCGCATCACGGAGTGCTGTTCCTCGACGAGCTGCCCGAGTTCCGCAAGAACGTGCTCGAGGTCCTGCGTCAGCCGCTGGAGGACGCGCGCATCACCATCTCGCGCGTGATGGGCACCCTCACCTTTCCCGCATCGGTGATGCTGGTGGCGGCGATGAACCCGTGTCCGTGCGGCTTCTACACCGACCCGCAGCACGAATGCTCGTGTTCGCCGATTTCGATTCAGCGTTATCGCTCGCGCATCTCAGGTCCTTTGCTCGATCGCATCGACATACACATCGAGGTGCCCGCGGTGAAGTACAAGGACCTGACCGACCGGGTCGCGCGAGAGCCGTCGGGCGCGATTCGCGAGCGGGTCAATCGCGCGCGCGAGGCGCAACTTGCCCGCTTCGCCGGGATGCCGTTCTTCTGCAACGCGCAGATGCGCGCGAGCGATTTGCGGCTCCATTGCCAAATCGAGTCGGGCGGTGAGCGCCTGCTGGAACTGGCGATCAATCGCCTCGGCCTGAGCGCGCGCGCCTACACGCGCATCCTGAAAGTCTCGCGCACGATTGCCGACCTCGACGGCGCGGGCGCGATCGCCGCGCATCATGTCAGTGAGGCGATACAGTATCGATCGCTCGATCGCGCCGCGCCCTGAATGGAAAACGAAGCGGGCGACTCGATGATCGAGCCGCCCGCCTGTGCATCTCTGCGATTTCAGGAGTTAGTGCGTTTCGTACCCACCGAGGAACTGGTCGAAATCATCGGCCGTGTGTTTGACGACGATCGTACCCGAGGCGACCTCGTTCGAGGTGAAGAACTTGCCCGTGGACTTGGCGTCGCCGTTCGCGTCGGTCGGCAGCGCGATCCCGGTATCCTGGTCAGCAGAATCGTCGATCGGCCGGAACCAGGCCTCGTAGTTCGTGCTCGGACTTGCGCCCTTCAGCGTCACGATGATCTGGCCGCCAGCCTCCACCTTGAAGGAACCGGTATCGAGCGGATCGCTGCCGCAGTTCGTGAGGACCGGATCAGTTATGCTTCCGCACGGCTCCAGGGTCGACGCACCAACCTTGGGACGCACGAATTTCTGATCGACCTTGAATCCCGACATGAACTCATTGGTGCTACTGCTCTGGAGCACGATTTCGCCCGAAGCGATGGTGTTCAGCGGCAGTTCAGGATTCGGCGTGCCCACCAGCAGCGTCGCGCTCCCGGCTTTATTGGTTGGTCCGACCGTTCCAAGCGTCACAGAAGTGCCGCTCGGCGAGACGAACAGTGCGGTGTAGCTAGTGCTGGGTCGGGCGCCGCTCACATGGATCAACGTGGCGCCGTCGTCCTCTTCGACATCAACCCGGCCGCTGTTCAGCGAATCGCTGCCGCAACCCGAAAGAGTTCCGGGCACAGTCACGTCGGTGCAGCGCACGAGACCGGGCTGGAAATCACGCCGCGTCCCGAAACCGACGGTTGAGACCGTGAGGCCGGTCACGAACTCCTCGCCGGCAGTGCTGGTCAGCACAACGTTGCCGGCGCCGACCGTCCCGAATTTGAAGAATGCGTCCTTGCGGAAATGGCCATTCCCGTTGGCGTCGGTCATAAGACTGCCAAGCGTGGTGGTTTGTGGCGGGATGGCATTCGACGCGAAGGTGATTGCGTAGCTGGTGTTGGTCGCCCCGCCGAAGACGGTCACGGTAACGTCGCCTTCATCGCTGATAACCGCACCGCCGCCCTTGAGCGGATCCTGCGTTGCCGCGCACGTCGTAAGCGCAGCCGGCGTGGTTACGGCCTGGCATTGCTCGAGCGCTTCGTCGAAGGTTTGCGCACGCGCCCGTCCGGATGCGAGGCAAAGCAACACTGGCGCGGCGAGTAATGCGGCCGGCCATCTTCGTAGTGATTGAAACATACAGACTTCCTCCTGCCTGTCGATTGCCGAAGCAGTCGAGTTGAAGATTTTCGATTCTAGTTTAAGACGCGCCCGGCCGCAGGCTCGTTTACATGCGACCCAAAACTTTTGCGCGGCGCGTCGATGTTCCTCAGCCGTATCGACAGCGTTCACGTTAGTGAGGGTGGTGCAGAGATGACAATATCGTTTGCACGCCCGTTGTAATTTCTACAAAGGAAAATCGCTACGGCGAGGGCCCCGGACCTGGGTACGGGTGTTGGCGTTGGCGCCATAATCCCAGTCTTCGACGTGCTTCGCGGCGCTGCTCTGGCGTCATCTGCTGCCAGCGATGCCAGTTTGCGAGCATCTTGTCGCGCTGCGCCGGCGGCAGCTGCTCGAACTGCTGGTATCGTTTCATCACGCGGTCGCGCTGATCGGGCGGCAGGCCGCGGTAGCGCGCGTAATCCTGCTGCAATTCTTCGCGTCGCGCCTGCGGAAGCTGACGCCACTTGCGCAGGCCTTCGAGCACGCGCTTGCGTTCATCGGGCGGCAGATTGCGGAAGGTCTGGAAGTTCTGCCGCACGCGCTCGCGGTCCTCGGGAGTCATTTGCTGCCATCGACGGTAGTTCTCGAGCACGCGCTCGCGCTGCTCCGGATTGAGCTGCGCCCATTCATTCGGATGCCGCGCGACGAGCGCACGCTCGGCGTCGTTCGACGGCTCGACGTCTGCGGCGGGGGGAGACTGCGCGTACGCGGGACGCGTCGACGCGAGTCCGGACAGCATCAGCGCCACGACGAGGAATCCGCTCGCGATAAGCTTGCGACCCGTCATGGCTGCGGCCCCTCGACGTCATAGCTCGGATGGCTTGCGGGCTGAGGCGATGCCATCGGTTCGTTTTCGTTTTCGTTTTCGTTGATGTCAGATTGCTGCGGCGCGCCGGCAGAGTCGGGCGGAGGCGGCAGCGACTCCGGCGCTTCCATTGCGGCTGCGGGAGCTGGCGCGCCATTCGCGTTCGCGTCGCCATGCTTTCCCAGGTAACCCATCGCGTCGAGCGTTCGGATCTGATCGAGCATCGAGTCGTCGCCCGGCGATGAGGCAGGCGCGGGCGAGCCTTTTGCGCCATTATTTCGCGGCTCGAACAAATCCATGTTCATCAGCATTCTCAAATCCGGCGGCGGGTCCTGCGCCAACGCTCGCCCCGTTTCGCCACACAAAAACGTCGTCCCTATCAACACCAGCGCAGCCACTTTACGACTGAGTTGCATGGTTCTGGCGGTCCCCGGGCCCCAGCTCGTCCAGGTGTTCGATCACGTCATAGTTCTCGAGCAGATCGAGATGCTCGACGACGTGATAGTTGGCCAACAGGCCAACATCGGTGCTGCTCAGCTCCTGTTGCAGCTCGAGCTGATCGACTCCCGGTGCGGGCACGCTTCCTGCCCCGCGATGCATCACGATTGCGATCGCGAGCACCGCGACGGCCGCCGCGCCCATTGCCATCGACGGCCAGCCAAAAACCGGCCATCGCGCGCTCACGCGCCCGCGACTTTCCTGGGCATCGTGCAGCTTGCGCCTGAGCTCGGCGCGATAGGTTGCCCAATCCGGATCGCGGACGTCATCGACGACGCTGGCGAGACTCGACAGTATCGCCGACGACGCGTCGGCCGTCGCGCGGCACTGTGCGCATCCGTCCAAGTGAGCGCCGATGCGCGCTCGCTCGTCCGCGCTCAACTCTCCGCGCAGATAAGGCACGATTTCGGTCTCGGGATGAATGGCAGCCATGGTCGTCAGTAGTTTCTCAATTAGTCAGTCGTATACTCAGTCGGTCGTTACTCGATTAGTCAATCGTTCTGTAGCAATTTGCGCAATTGCGCGATTCCGCGATGCACGTGCACCCTGGCCGTGGCCTCCGAGCACTTCAGCACTTCGCCGATTTCGCGGCTGGTGAATCCCTCCTGCGTCTGCAGCAGTACTGCAGCCCGCTGTTGCGACGAAAGCTTGTCGAGCGCGGGCCGAAGCCGGCGAATTGACTGCTTCAGCATCGCCTCGCCCTCGGGACCGGCCTCACTCGACGGCGGATCGAAAGCATGTTCATCAGCATCGTCGCCGCCCGGAGTCTTGAGCGGCGCGAGCCGCCGCCACCATCGATTGCGCCGCTGATGGTCGATGCACAGGTTGACCAGGATCCGGTAGAACCAGGTCGAAAAGCGCGAGCGCCCGTCGAAGCGGCCAGCTGACTCGTAGAGCCGGATGAAGGCGTCCTGCGAGACGTCGCGCGCGTCGGCCTCGTTGCCGAGAATGGAGGACGCGAGCCGGTAGGCGCGAGCCTGATGGCGGTCGACCATGAGCTCAAATGCGTCCGCATCGCGGGCGGCGATTCGCTTGCAAAGTTCCTCATCCGAAGGCTCCACCGTAGTCAGTTCCGAGGCCGGCGTAAGTCCAAAGAGGTCAGCCCCGGGCCGATGCTACAACTTCCCGACGTGTTTGACGAAACAACCTGAACATTCGTTTACACGGGTCGTGACGCGATTGGTTTTGCCTCTTTTTTGCGCTTGAGCGGGTGCAGAATCCCGAATCGCGCAGGGCGCTGCAATCGGACCCTCACCTTCATCCTCTCCCTCACAGCGAGAGGAGACGACGAGAGTTGTAAACGGATTCGACGACCGCTCCGTCCAACGAAGCAGGAAATCGAAAAACAAATTGCGGCGGCGACGTCTCAATTCAAACCAGGAGATCAGCCATGAAGAAATCACTTACAGCTCTCGCGGCGCTCGCCTTCGCCGGCGCGATCGCTTCGGCCGCGTTGGCCGAGGGGCCGGTCGGGCGCTTCGACAACGGCTACCTCGACGAACATCCTGAAGTGGCGCATCAGTTGGGCGCCAATCCTTCGCTGGCGGACAACCCGCAGTTCCTGGCGACGCATCCGGGCCTCGACGGTTACCTGTCGCAGCATCCGGAAGTCAGGCAGGATTTGCAGCAGCATCCGTACCATTTCATGAGTGACGAATGGCGCCGCAACCACGGCTACGGCGGCGGCTACGGAATCACGCAAGGTGAAGTCGGCCGCTTCGACCACGGCTACCTCGACGAGCATCCCGAAGTGGCAGAGCAACTCGCGCGCGATCCGCGGTTGGTGGACAATCCTGAGTTCCTCGCCACGCATCCGGGACTCGACGAGTACTTCAAAAATCATCCGGAGATTCGCTCCGAACTGCAGCATCATCCCGACCACTTCATGGCGCGGGAGGGTTACTACGACGGCCACGGCGGGTGGCACTATGGGCATCCGCTGGCGACGACGGACAAGTATCTCGACTCGCATCCTGATACCGCGAAGCAGTTAGAGAAGGATCCAGCGCTGGTCGATAACCGCCACTACGTCGACGAGCATCCGGGGCTGCACGGGTACCTGGCGAGTCATCCGACGGCGCGCCACGATTGGGAGTCACATCCGTTCCACTACATGGCAGCTGAGCGCCGCTACCAGACGCGCCATTAAACGATAACCAAGCCGCAACGAGCAGGTGCCGGGCGATTACAAAGATCGCTCGGCGCCTGATTTTCTCAAGGGCTCCATTTGCCGCTCACTCGGGGCCCGGCGCCTCGTACGCCATGTAACGCGAGATCTTCCAACTGCCATCGGGCTGGCGGCGAAATATGTCGAGGCCGGGCTCTCGCGTCGTCGTCTGGGCTCCGTCCTTGGGCGTAATCTTCAGAGTCCACACGAGCCGCACGACGGCGAGATCGCACGCGACGATAATCTCCTTGATTTCGAGGTCGTAGTGATAAGTCTTGGTCGAGTCGGACAACGCCATCTGCAGATTGGCGCAGAGTGAGCCGTAGGAGTCCTCGGGCTCGCCGCGAAAATTTGAAAGCAAGTCCGGCGCGAACAACGAGCATACAGCGGCCGCCGGATTGCGAGTGTTGAAGTCATCGGTCCACTTCGCCAACTCGGTGCGAATCTGGGTCTGCACTGCAGCCGGCGAATCGTCAGCCGACACGTGCGACGCAACTAACAGCATCGCGAAACCGCCCAACACCACTGCTCCAACGCGCGTTCGCTTCATCGCCTGACTCTCCCCCGCAACTCTTTTTAACAAAGAGATACCCGCTGTATCTTTTAACACCCGGCGCAGCGAGTCATCCTGCTGAAACCCGTGGCGGGTTTCACATAGAATCAGGTTTATCCGATGGGCCCAACGTGAGCGAAGCGCCTCCCGAGTTCGTCACGCAGCATGGTCCCGCGCTGGCGCGGATGTGCGAGCGCGCCCGCGCCGCGCGATTCAAGGTCGCCGACGAGCATCTGCGCGATGCCGCGTATCGCGGCGTGCGCGCGGCTGGCGTGCTCGACGGCGGTGGCGTCGACGGTTACATCGACGCGATTCACGCCGAGGACTTGAGCCTCGCGCTGGCGTGCCAGGCGGGAGAATCCGCGCCGTGGGAACATTTCATCACCAGCTTCAGGCCGGCGCTTTACGCCGCCGCGCGCGCGATCGCCGGCGACGAAATGCGCGGGCGCGAGCTGGCGGATTCGCTATGGGCGGAGATGTACGGGCTCGAGGTTCGCGACGGGCGGCGCCGCTCGATCCTCAGCTACTTCCACGGCCGGAGCTCGATACTGACGTGGATGCGCGCCGTGCTGGCGCAGCGTCATGTCGATTACCTCCGCTCCCAGAGCCGGATTGAGCCACTCGACGATCGCGAGGAACCTGCGCCGAACATCAGCGACGCTCAAAACGACGCGCCCAACTCCGATCGCGCCCGCTACGTGGCGATGCTCGGGAAGGCACTCGACGCTGCCCTCAAGTCGCTCGCGCCGCGGGACCGGATGCGGATGGCGTACTACTACCGGCACGATCTTTCGCTCAAGGAGATAGGCAGACTGATGGATGAGCATGAGTCGACGGTGTCGCGGCGGCTCGCGCGCACACGCGACAGTCTGAAGCTCGCAATCGAGCGCACGCTGCGCGAGGGCGACAAGCTGAGCCATGACCAGATTCGGCTGTGTTATGATTTCGCGGCGGGCGATTTGCAGCTCGATCTGTCGCGCGCGCTCCCGGATATCGAATGAACCGACGCGCACAGTGCAATTTTTCGACGGCCGCCCGTTCCAAGATAGAGGAGCGATGACTAGGTGACGCCGGTCGACAAAAATATGGAGCCGCTCGACGCGATCCTGCGCCATGCGATGCGCTCGCAGCCCGGTCCGGCGACGCCCGAATGTGCCGACCCGGAATCGCTGGCGGCATACAGCGACCGATCCTTGTCGGCTGGCGAGCGCGAGCGGCTCGAGACGCATTTTGCCGATTGTGCGCGATGCCAACTTTTGCTGGCGGACATCGCGCGCGCCGACGATAGCGCGCGCATCGCAAAGTCGGCGGGCGAGGTCCCGTGGTATCGAAGATGGCGCCTCGCGATTCCGGCGTTGGCGGCGGCCGCGGCGGTGCTCGTCTTCATTTCGATCCGGCGTCCCGCGACCGTGGCGCCGCCGAGTGATCAGATCGTCGCGATGGCGCCGCATGAAGGCCCCGCCGCGAATTTTGCCGCAAAGCAGCCGCCGCTTCCCGCCCCGGTCCCAGCGGCAGCAGCAAGCGCGCCGGTTTCAGTCGCCGCGGCCGCACCGTCAAATGAAATTGCGATGAATGAGCTGAAGGCGGAGGCGGCGCCTCGCGCGCAGGCGATCGGTCCAAGTGTTCGGCACTCATTGAAGGGAAGCGTCGAGGCGTTTGGCGAGGGCGCGTTGATGGCGCGCACCGCTCCGGCTGCAAGCGTTGCGACGCAACCTCCGGCGACCACGACACTTGAGTCAGACGCCGAGCAAGCTTCTTCGGCTGCTTCGGTGCCTCGCGCAGCGGTGGTGGCCGCGGCTCCGCAGACGACGGCAAGAAGCGCCGCCGTGGGCGGAATGCTGGCGGAGCCGGCGGCGGCTACGAACACTCGCGCGTTCGGATCATTGGCATCGGGAAGCGGCGCCATCGTGGCTGCCACTCGCGGCGGCGGCGCAGTTGGAGCAGTGGCGGGCGCACCAGTTGGCGCGACGGTCGCGGCAAGCCCGAGCTATGCGCCGGCGTCCGCGACGCTCGTGACAATCTCGGCACCCGATCAATCTGTCAGCTGGATCGCCGGCAAGAACGGGATGATCCTGCGCCGCGACGCCGACGGCAGCACGCATCCGCAGCACAGCGGCGCGAGCACTGACCTGATCGCGGGCGCGGCGCCGTCGGCGACGGTCTGCTGGATCGTAGGCCGCAGCGGAACAATCGTGCGCACGACAGACGGCGAGCACTGGACGCTCATCCTCGGGCCGACGGCGGACAATCTCGCGGCGGTGACAGCGACCGACGCGAATGACGCGAGGATCACGACCGCCAGCGGTCGAAGCTTCGCCACGTCGGACGGCGGCGCCAGCTGGCATCCGCAATAGCGCGCCGGTCGGGAGCGCCTAACTTCTCCTTGTCCAAGG
>Ga0210398_10002261_pt1 | contig 18935 bp, 19 predicted proteins | sample IncBWC4OmetaG_FD_161047 | JGI IMG/M metagenome (GOLD analysis project Ga0210398, IMG submission 161047) | Forest soil microbial communities from Barre Woods Harvard Forest LTER site, Petersham, Massachusetts, United States - Inc-BW-C-4-O | ecosystem: Environmental > Terrestrial > Soil >... | reverse complement strand
CGCACGTCGCCGTGGCCTGCGCGGAATGCCACAAGGCCGGGCTCGGCGGGAGAACAGACAAGATTCTGCCGTTCCACTTCAGTGACAGCACTTGCACGGCCTGCCACGCCGACCCGCATAAGGGCGAGTTCAAGCTGGAGATGGCCCGCAAGCGCGCCGATGGAACAGCGCTGGGCTGCGAGGCTTGCCACACCGCGAAATCCTGGATCGATATTCGCAGCTTCGACCATTCGAAAACGAAATTCGCCCTGGTGGGGGCCCACCGGGCGGTTCCCTGCGGCGAATGCCATAAGACACTACCTGATTCGCACGAAATTCAGTTCAAGGGAACGCCCAAGAACTGCGAAGCCTGCCATACCGACTCGCACGGAGGTCAGTTCGCAGCCAAAGACGGCACCAGCAAATGCGGGGATTGCCATGTGGACCGGCGCTGGGCCCCTTCCACGTTTGACCATGACAAGCGCACGCAATTCCCGCTGACCGGCGGGCACGCCAACGTGGATTGCGAGAAATGTCACACGCTGCAGCGCGAGGTTCAGGGCAGGCCGGTGCTGTTTTACAAACCCACACCCAAGAATTGCGCGGATTGCCACGGGGTCGACTCGCGGCCGGCCTAGCGAGCATTGGTCGAAGGGACAGGTACGTTTTCTGGCCCCAAGCTCAGTGGCTTGGGGGCTAATGGAGGCAGTAAGGTTCCTGCACCCTACTTGCAGGGGTCGGAGCTTGCAGATGTAACAGGGGGCAGTTATTTCGCGCCTTGCCCAAGCCGGTAGTCTGCTCGTGTTCCTGGTGTTTTCATTGACGATGGGCCGCCCGGCGGATGCCCAGCGGCAACCCAGGCGTAGTCCGCACGGAAGCCTCAATATTCCCTGCGAAAACTGCCACACCAACACCAGTTGGTCACCGATCCGCGCGATTCCGGAATTCAATCACGACACAACACGCTACCCCCTGCGCGGCATGCATGAAAAAGTGGCCTGCACGGGATGCCACGTAAAATCCGTTTTCACCGATGTAGGGAGGAATTGCGCGAATTGCCATGCCGACATTCACCGCGGTCAGTTCGGCGCCAACTGCGCCCAGTGCCACACCGTTCTCGGCTGGCAGGTTTCCGTGCAGTCGATCCAGCAGCACTTCAACCGCTTTCCGCTGCTTGGCGCGCACGCCGTGGCGCAGTGCGAGGAATGCCACACCAACGCCGCAGCGGGAAATTACCTGGGACTTTCCACGGCCTGCTCGTCCTGCCACTTATCCGACTGGCAGCAGACCAACGACCCGCCGCACCCCGCCGCCAGCACCGCGTTCGCCGCCGCGAATTGCACCAATTGCCATTCGTTTGACAACTGGCTGAACGCCAAGTTCGATCACAGCTCGACGGGCTTCCTCCTGACCAACGGCCACGCCAATGTGGCCTGTTCGCTTTGCCATATCAACAATAATTACAACCTGACGATTGCTCCGACCGACTGCGGCAATTCGCAGTGCCACCTGACCAACTGGCAGCAGACCAACAATCCGCCCCATCCCGCCGCCGGTGCCGCGTTCGCAGCCGCCAACTGCTCCACCTGCCACAACACAGTGAACTGGACGACCGCGACGTTTGACCACAGCACCACGGGATTCCTGTTGACGCAGGGGCACGCCAATGTGGCCTGCTCGCAATGCCACATCAACAATAACTACAGTCTGACCATCGCTCCCACCGACTGCGGCAACGCGCAGTGCCATCTGACCACCTGGCAACAGACCAATAACCCCGTGCACTCGACGTCCGGCTCCGCTTTTGCCGCAGCCAACTGCGCCACGTGCCACACCACCGCGGGATGGACCGCGGCGGCGTTCGACCACAGCGTGACCGGCTTCACGCTAGTGGGGACGCATGTGTCCCCGACTCCGACGCCTTGCGCGGCCTGCCACATCAACAACAACTACTCCCTCAATTCCGCTGACTGCTACGGCTGCCACGCAGCGGCATTCCAAAGCACCACTACTATCGGCGGAAACGTTCCCAACCACGTGACCGCGGGATTCCCGACCACAGCGTCGGCCTGCGCGTCCTGCCATCCCATAACGACTTGGTCCGCCGGAAACTTCAATCACAGCGCGACGGGTTTCCCGCTGACCAATGGCCACGCCAACGTGGCCTGCGCGCTCTGCCACATCAACAACAACTATTCGCTGGCCATCGCCGCGACCGGCTGCGGCAACTCACAGTGCCATCTCACGGACTGGCAGCAAACCAACAATCCTGTGCATTCCACTTCGGGCACCGCGTTCGCGGCGGCCAACTGCTCCAATTGCCACACCACCGCCGGCTGGGACGCTGCCTCTTTCGATCACAGCGTCACCGGCTTCACCCTGGTGGGGACGCATATGTCTCCCACGCCGACGGCCTGCTCGGCGTGCCACGTAAACAACAACTACACGCTTAATTCTAGTGACTGCTACGGCTGCCACTCCGCGGTCTATCAAGGCACGGCGACGATCGGGGGCAGCGTGCCGAACCACGTTGCCGCGGGTTTCCCCACAACCGCGGCGCAGTGCGCTTCCTGCCACCCGATCACGACGTGGTCCGCGGGAATCTTCAATCACAGCACGACCGGCTTTCCTCTGACCAATAGCCACGCCGCGGTGGCTTGCAATCTCTGCCACATCAACAGCAACTATTCGCTGCAGATCGCGCCCACCAGTTGCGGCAACTCGCAGTGCCACCTGACCGACTGGAACAACACCAACGCCCCACCGCACTCGGCGGCCGGCGCCGCGTTTGCGGCCGCCAACTGCGCCACCTGCCACACCACGGTGAGCTGGACGACGGCGACCTTTGACCACAGCACCACGGGATTTGCGCTGACCGGCATGCACGTATCTCCGAGCCCGACCCCCTGCGCTGCGTGCCACGTCAATAACAACTATTCGCTTAATTCGACGGCCTGCTACGGCTGCCACACTGCTGACTGGCAAAGTACGACTACCCTCGGCGGATCGGTGCCGAATCACATTGCCGCCAGCTTTCCGACCGACTGCTCGATTTGCCACTCGACGACCAACTGGGCAACCTCAACCTTCAATCACAGCACCACCAGCTTCCCGCTGACGGGCGCGCACACCGCCGTGGCCTGCGCGCTGTGCCACGTGAACGGCAATTACAGCGGGACGCTGCCAACTGACTGCTACAGCTGCCACACCACCGACTGGCAGAGCACCACGACGCTCGGCGGCTCGGTGCCGAACCACATCACTTCGGGCTATCCAACCACCTGCGCCTCCTGCCATACGACTACTTCGTGGGCGGGCGCGACGTTCAACCACAATTCCACTGGATTCCCGCTGACCGGCGCGCACGTCACGGTGGCCTGCAACCTGTGCCACACCACAACCAATCCGCCGCCCACGGATTGCTACAGCTGCCACACCGCGGATTGGAACAGCACCGCCACGCTCGGAGGATCTGTGCCGAACCACGTGGCCGCCAGCCAAGTCGCGGGCACGCCGTTCGTCACCAGCGGGTGCTCCACCTGCCACACCACTACCAACTGGCTGGGCGCGACGTTCACGCATTCCTGGTGGCCCACGAATCACGGCAACGCAGGTGGCATCTGCGGCACTTGCCACACCAATTCTTCCGACTACTCGGCCTTCGTTTGCTCCAACGGGACTTGCCACCCGCAAGCGCAAATCAACCAGACGCACAAGGGCGTTTCCTCGTACGTGTACAGCACCGGAGCGACCTGCTATTCCTGCCACAAGAATGGCGGCGGATAAGAGATGAGCGGAATACGCGGCCTTGCGCTGATTTGTCTCGTTCTCTTCGGAGTCTGTGACTCCGCTGCTCTTGCGGGGCAGTACGGGTCCGCGCAGTACGGCACGGCGCAGCAGTCCGCGCCGCAGAACATCTTTCACGTGAAATACATTTCGGAAGGCTCGGTCTATCTGGATGCCGGACGCAACGCCGGGCTCGGAGAAGGGATGATCTTGCACCTGGTTCACGCCGACCCGAATGGGGGAGCAACCGAGTCAGTCCGGTTCCAAGGCGTCGAACCCATCGCCGACGTGCGCATTTTCTCGGTGGCGGATTCTTCCTCCGCGGCGGAAATCGTCAAATCTCGCGAGGACTTGATTGTCGGAGACATCGCATATCTGGACGTGCAAAGCATCCAGGCGCGCGAAGAAAAAATCAACAAGGCTGACTCGGAGAACTATCCCGTCGTGGTCACGTTCTCCTACGGCGATCCGCTCGACGAAGAGATTCGCGCCACCACCGTGTCCGAAAAGACCGGCAACCTCCCGGAAAATCAGATTCGCGGGCGGTTCGGCTTGGACGCCGGCTACATCGCAGAGCCGGGCGGCGTCAATTCCCGGCAGATCGGCATGCTGATCGACGCCGACATCAGCCGCATCGCCGGCACGCACTGGAATTTCACCGGCTACTGGCGCGGCGATTTGACTACGCAAAGCACCGGCAACCAGGGCGGCGTCCCGCCGGTGACTCTAAGCGACCTGCTGAACCGTACCTATCATCTCGGGCTGTACTACCAGAATCCCGACTCGGTGGTAACCATGGGCGTGGGGCGCGTCTTTCTTCCCTACGCGCCGAGTCTCAGCACCATCGATGGCGGTTATTTCGGCTACCGGCTCGACCAGCGCATGACCGTCGGCGTGTTCGGCGGATCGACGCCCGATCCAACGTCCTGGAGCTACGCGCCCGATCAGCGCATCGCCGGAACGTTCGTCAATTACACCTTCGGCGACTTCGATCACTGGCGCTTCAGCGATACATTTGGCCTCGCCGCAACCAGCATCGCGTGGCACATCGCGCGCGAATTTGCCTTCGCCGAAAATACCATTTCGTTCGGGCATCTCTTTTCGATTTACAACGCGCTGCAAGCCGACAACGCCCGCACGGCGCTGAACGGCGTCACTTACGGCACGGGCCTGACGCAAAGCTTTTCCAGCGTGCGCTTCCAGCCCATCCACTTGCTCACCTTCGATCTGAACCACAACTACCTGCGCAATCTGCCCACGTTTGATCCCGCGCTGATCAGCACCGGCTTGCTCGATCAATATCTTTTCCAGGGCCTCAGCGGCGGGGTTCGCGTCGAGTTGCCACTGCGCATCGCCGTTTCCACAGACATCGGGCGCAGCAAGAGCAGCACCGACACTTCCACTTCCTGGAACCAGATGTACGGCCTTACGCTCGGGGAGATCAAAAAGACTGGGTTGCAACTCGACCTGCGCTACACCAAGTTCAACAGTTCCTTCGGCCAGGGGCAATACGAGTTTGTTTCTCTTTCGCGGAGCCTGGCCGACCGCTTCCACGTTCAGTTGCAGGCGGGGATGCAGCATCTACTCTCCGCCTTTAGTACGGACACCAACTCCAAGTTCGTGACCAGCATCGTGGATTGCTCGCTGGGGCGAAATTATTTCCTCGAAGGGCTCTTCAGCTGGAATACCGGAACGAGCATGAACTACGAGCAGACCAATTTCACATTTGGCTACCGCTTTGGAGGCAAGCTCCGCAAATGAGCAGACTCACGCAATTCCGTAAATCTTGGCGCGCGGCTGCGGCTCTTTTCGCCGCGTTCCTCTGCATGGCCGGCGCCTGCACCGCGCAGGCCCCGCCGGGAGAAATCGCTCCGGCTGCACCCACTCTCGATGCGCTGGTGGCGGCGCGCAAGTATGTGCAGGAATATTTCGACAAATTTTCCGACTTGACCTGCAAGGAGTCGCTCACGCAATCCATCCTGAACGGCAGCGGCCATACGTTGTATCGCGAAAATTCGGCCTACGACTACCAGTTCCAGGCCACCAGCGCCAGCGGATCGTTGAAATTCAACGAGACCCGCGACGTGCGCAATCCCGCCTACCGCGACCCGGGCCGCACGCTGCTCATCACCACCGGCTTCGCCAGCCTGCTGCTCGTTGCGCATCCCCTGTATGAGACCAGCTACACGTTCGAACCCGGCGGCGAGGAGGCCATCGACGGCGTCTCCTACACGCGCGTCCGGTTTACTCCCCTTCCCGGCGCCTCCTCGCCGGCCTCGCTGCGCCTGCGCGGCAAGAACTACCCCATTCCCATGGCCGGCACGCTGTGGATCGATCCACAAACCGGAACCATCGTGAAAATCGAGGCCGTCGTGGATTCGAGCATGAGCGATCTGGGCCTCGCGGGCCTGCGCAGCGAGGTGCGCTACGCCCCGTATACCTTCCACGGCCCCGCGGAAACCATCTGGGTGGCGGAGTCGGCGGTGATCGAGGTGGACACCCCTCGCCAGCACTGGCGCAACCTGCACAAGTTCACCGACTACAAGAGATTCAGCGTCAACGTTCACGAGGAGATAGGACAACTACCATGAGCCAATCCGCTGTCGCGCAAACCATGATGTTCAGCAAGGAAGAATCCGAGCGCCGGCACCGCACGCGCATCCTGATCGCCTGGATCCTTTCCTTCGCGTTTGTCGGGGCCTTCGCGGCCTACGGCTTCGATTACTACACGCTGGCATGGAAAGACCGGCCGTTCTCGCCCAAGCACATGCTGCTGCGCCCGAGCGGGCCCATCGGCGTGAATCTTGGGGTGTTCGGTGTGCTCTTGTTTTTTGTGATTTATCTGTATCCCCTGCGCAAGCGCTGGGGCTGGCTTGGCCGCCAGGGAAACTCGCGCCACTGGCTGGATTTTCACGTGGTGCTCGGAACAGCGGCGCCGCTGGTCATCGCGTTGCACTCATCCTTTAAGTTCGGAGGAATCGCCGGGATGGCCTTCTGGATCATGACCGCGGTGACGCTCAGCGGCTTTATCGGGCGGTACCTGTATTCGCAGATTCCCCGAACGCTCAACGCCGCCGAATTGACCGTGAAAGAAATCCAGGATGCCGAAGTGCAGCTGCGCTGGAGCGCCGAGGAAAAGCACGAAAAGATTGGCACGACCTTAATCGACTTGTTCGCGCTGCCCTCACCGGCACAAGTGGCGCGCACGCCGATGATGGCGGCCCTGTGCTGGATGATCTGGCTGGACCTCAAGCGGCCCTTCCAGGTTTCCTGGCTGCGCCTGCGCGCCGCGGGATTCCTGGCCTGGATCGGCTCGCTCTTTGGCATTTTGGCAACCCGTAATCCGGAACTGGAACGCGCGATTGGAACCGCGCGCAAGCAGGCGTCTCTCTCCAAGCGGATTCTTTTCTTGTCGCGCACCAAGCAGGTCTTTAACTTGTGGCACGTCGTTCACCGGCCGTTTAGTTATTCCTTTGCGATCCTCGCCATCCTGCACATTGCCGTCGCGCTCGGGATGGGTTATAGGTAGGCCAATGGAGATTCGGATGAAGCGCGCCGCATACGCACTCGCTGCCATCGCGTTGCTTTCCCTTTTTGCGGGCTGCAAGAAGCAGGAGAGCGATTCTGACGGCATCCGCACCGGGATCAACGAACACCTGGCTTCCTTGAAGACGATCAATCTCAGCGCCATGGACATGAATATCACCAACGTTTCCGTCCAGGGCAACCAGGCGCAGGCGCAGGTGGAATTCCGGCCCAAGACGGGCGGCCCGCCGGGCGCGGCGATGCAAATCTCGTACTCGCTGGAGAAGCAGAATGGACTGTGGGTGGTGCAGAATACCCAGCCGATGGGAGGCTCCATCCAGCATCCTGGGCCGGGCGAGAATCCCCATACGAATGGGAACGCGCCATCTTCGGGCTCGCTGCCTAATTTCCGCGATCTTGTTCCGAGTGGCGGGGATTCCAACGCTTTGCCGCCAGGGCACCCGCCGATCAATGGGCAGGCAAACCCAAACACACAACAATAAGTAGGGCGGGCTTAACAGAATTCTCGTGGGACACCCAGAAAGCGGATCCCTCGCTTCGCTCGGGATGACACGAAAAACGCGGGTTCCGCCAGCGTCTCTGCCGATGGCATCGAGCCTAATTGAATTGATGGAAACCGACAGGCTGGAAGCCTGTCCTACTTTGGCTACACTGGCACGGCTGCGGAGTGCTTGATTTCGCTGCTGGTCTCGGCGGTTATGTCGTGCAGGCCGACGCGCACGCCGATTTTCTTCAGGAAAGCGGTGGGAGGCTCGCCGCCGGCAAAAATCCACACAAAGTCGTTGGGAATTTCCTGGGATTTGCCGTTCACGTCTAGAACGACTGAGCTCGGTTTGAATTCCACCGGTATGGAATTGAAGGCCACGCGGACCTTGCCCTTCTGCATGAACTCCTGAATCCTTTTCTCGTTGCGATCTTTCAGCCGCGTGAACGCTTCTTTGCGGTAGGACAGCGTCACCTGGTTGCCGGGCTGGTGCGCCAGCCCCATGGCTGCTTCGACGGCGCTATCGCCTCCGCCCACCACGAGAATTTTCTTGTTCACGTAGTGGTCCGTCTCAATCAGGCGATACATCACCTTGGGCAGTTCCTCTCCCTTGACGGCGAGCTTGCGAGGCGTGCCGCCCTTGCCGATAGCCAGAATTACCGCGTGCGCTCGATAGCTCGCCTTGGCCGTGGTGACCGCGAAAATGCCGTCTTCGCCCTTCTTGATATCTTCCACTTTCTCACCCTTGCGGAATTGAAAATCGACTTTCTGCAGGATTTCATTCCAGATGGTCAGAAGCTCTTCCTTGGAAAGTTCCGTCTTGCGGAATTTCCCGTAGATGGGAAGCTCGACGGGGCTGGTGAGCACCAACTTTTGGCGTGGATATTTGGCCACCGTGCCGCCCATTTCGCCTTCGTCCAAGGTAACGTATTTCAGCTTGCGTTCGATGGCGCGCAGCGACGCGCTGATCCCGCCCGGCCCGGCGCCCACGATCACCGCGTCCAGGACCTCAGGGCTTGATTTTCCTTTTCGTAATCCGGGCACCCTCGCGGCGATGGTATCGATGCAATCGCGGCCCTGATTGATGGCGTTCTTTATCAGCGCCAGCCCGCCGAGCTCGCCGACGATGAAGAGATTCGCGATGCTGGTCTCATATTCGCGCGACAATTGGGGCAGGTTCGCCCCCACGCTCGGGCTGGCCATGACCATCGTGATTGCGCCGACCGGACAAGCCTCCGCGCACAGGCTGTGGCCCACGCACTTGTAGCCGTTAACGATGGCCGCCTGCCCGCCCAGCATGGCCAGTACGTCGCCTTCCGGACAGACCGTCGTGCAGGTGGCGCATCCGATGCAGTATTGCGTGTCGATGTGCGGGTGCTGCGATTGTGGCCCGTCGGAGCGCAGCGTGCCCTTTTTCGCGGCCTCCTGCGCGCGCTCGTGGCGAAGCTTTTCCTGCTTCAGGTAGCGGCGCACGAAGATCAGCGTAACGATCGCGGCAATGACAATAGCGACAAAATTGTTCACGCCAGTAGTTTCTCACGGGGCGAAACCAACCTGAGCGCGGGCAAACAGGGGCTGTGACGAGACCGGCAAGCACTGCCGAAAGGCATGGAAGTCGAGCGCAAAAACGTATGTTACTGATTCTACAGAGGATCTGCAAGGCCGATAGCCCGTAGACCGCTGGCGCGTTTTGCAAGTACGTTGGCGCGCTTTGCTAGTGATCTTTACCGTCCCGCAGGCTATTCTCCGCATCGAAAGCATGGAGGAGAAAACAATGACTGACACAGCTCAACAACCTGTCCGAGAAACAAAGACCTTTGCCGCAAAGGCATTCGCAGCGCAAAGCGCCACGTCCGGTTTGGCTCCCTTTTCCCTGCAGCGACGCGCACCGCGACCACAGGACGTCCAAATCGAGATTCTCTACTGCGGGGTGTGCCACTCGGACCTGCACCAGGTCCACAACGAATGGCAGAGCGTCATGCCTACTGTTTACCCGTGCGTTCCCGGCCATGAGATCGTCGGGCGCGTGGTGAAGGCCGGAAGCGCCGTGAAAAAGTTCAAGGAAGGGGACATCGCGGCGGTGGGGTGCATGGTGGACTCCTGCCGCAAGTGCGCCAGCTGCCTGGCCGGCGAAGAGCAGTATTGCGAGAACCATTTAACCCTGACCTATAACGGCCAGGATACGATTCTCGGCGGCGTCACCTACGGAGGCTACTCGGACAGCATCGTGGTGGATGAAGCGTACGTCCTGCGTGTTTCGAACGGACTCGATCCGGCAGGCGCCGCGCCGCTCCTTTGCGCGGGGATTACAACGTATTCTCCACTTCGTCACTGGAATGTGCGTCCCGGCCAGAAAGTCGGCATCGTCGGGCTCGGCGGGCTGGGCCACATGGGCTTGAAATTCGCCAAAGCCTTCGGAGCCAGGGTCGTGCTTTTCACGACTTCTCCCAATAAGACAGCCGATGCTGTACGGCTGGGCGCGGACGATGTGGTAATTTCGAAGAACAAGAGTGAGATGGACAAGCACGCCGGCACATTCGATTTCATTCTCGACGCCGTTTCCGCCGAGCACGACTTGAATGCGTACCTCGAACTGCTCAAGCTGGACGGCACGATGACGCTGGTCGGAGCGCCCGAGAAGCCGGCCCCGGTTTCCGCCTTCAAGCTGATCATGCGGCGCCGCCGGCTCGCGGGCTCCGGGATCGGAGGGATTCGCGAAACGCAGGAAATGCTGGACTTCTGCGCAGAGCGAGGGATTACTTCGGACATCGAGCTGATCAAGATGCAACAGATCAACGAGGCCTACGAGCGACTGCTCAAAGGCGACGTCAAGTACCGCTTCGTGATCGACATCGCTTCTCTGAAATAGGCAGGCTTCGGGCGGCAACCCAGCATTTTCAAAGGCGTCTCGCGAGGGATTCAGATTATGGAAATCAAAAGAGTGGGATCACAACCTTCCGGCAAAGGACCCTCCGAGTATTTCACCGGCACGGTGCGTGTTGACCCGCTGTTTCAAGCAAACGCTCCAGGGCGCGCGTTCGGAGCCTGCGTCACGTTCGAGCCCGGAGCGCGAACAGCCTGGCACACGCACCCGCTCGGCCAGACTCTAATTGTGACGGCCGGGTGCGGCCGAACTCAGCGCTGGGGCGGCCCGGTCGAGGAAATTCGGCCGGGCGACGTGGTGCGTATCGAGCCGGGCGAGAAGCACTGGCACGGGGCCGCGGCCACCACAGCCATGACCCATATCGCCATTCAGGAACAACTCGACGGTAAAGTTGTGGACTGGATGGAAAAGGTCAGCGACGAACAATACAGCGTGGCGAAGTAATGTAAATTCATTGAGAGCAGGCACAGGAATACGGAGAGGGAGGAATCAACAATGAGCAAGGAACCTTCACGAGTCGAGAAGATGTTCGGTGATTTCGCGCCCAAGCTCGTGCAATTGACCGACGAGGTGCTGTTCGGCGATGTCTGGGAGCGGAAAGAGCTGTCCAAACGCGACCGCAGCCTGATCACCGTAGCGGCGCTGATTGCCTTGAATCGGCCGGACCAGTTGCGATTTCACCTCGGCAGGGCCGTGGAAAACGGAGTCAAGCAGGAGGAGTTGATCGAAGCGATCACGCATCTGGCGTTCTACTCAGGCTGGCCAACAGCGATCACCGCCGTGACCATCGCGAAGGAACAGTTTTCGAAAGCCTGAAAAACGACGGGGACCCCGTATCGCGAACCGCTGAGGAAGCCAGGACTTCGGAGAGACAACATGCAAATCGGCATTCTGGGCTCAGGGCTGATGGGCGGCAAGCTCGGAACGATCTTCGCGCGAGCCGGGCACGAAGTGGTGTTCAGCTACGCGCGGAGCAATGACAAACTCAAGAAGCTGGCGCGCGACGCCAAGGGGAAAGCGCGGGCCGGAACGCCGCGCGAGGCGGCGCAGAATGCGGAAGCGCTTTTGCTCGCGGTGCACTGGTCGCGGGTGAACGACGTATTGAAGCAGGCCGGCGATTCGTCCGGCAAGGTGATCATGACTTGCTCGCTCCCGATGAACGCCAACAACACTGGACTGGTCGTCGCCCACACGTCGTCCGGCGCCGAGGAGCTTGCCAAGATGGTTCCGAAGGCGCGGGTCGTCTCCGCTTTCAACACAGTGCCGAGCGAAGTACTGTTCGGTGTTTTTGAAGCCAAGCGCAAGGCTGCCCGGCCGAGCCTGGTGTACTGCGGCGATGATCGGAACGCCAAAGATGTTGCCGCCAAACTGATTCGCGACGCGGGTTTTGATCCCGTGGATGCCGGCCCCCTGCGAATCGCGCGGTTCACCGAGCCTTTCGCGCTGCTCGTGGCACAACTCGCATACGAAGGACAGGGCGGGCCGGAGCTGGCATATCGTTTCGAACGATTTGCGAAATGACGATCGAGGACATTTACATAGAGAGGCGACCAGGATGAATGCGCTTGCCGGCTGGCAAAACTTCTACGTCATCGTCGGCTCCTCGGCCGGCGCCCTGATCGGGTTGCAGTTTGTGGTCATCGCGTTGATCTCGGAAATGCCGATCGCGCGCCAGTTGGGGCAGGCCGGCGACGCGTTTGCCACACCCACAATCGTTCATTTCAGTGTCGTGCTCCTGCTGGCCGCGATTCAAAGCGCTCCCTGGGGTGGAGTCGGCATGGCCGCAGTTCTTTGGGGCCTGCTGGGCCTTACCGGGATCGTGTACCAGGTGATCGTGGTTCGCCGCATGCGAGTGCAAACGATCTACACGCCTGAGTTTTAGGACTGGCTGTTTCATGTTCTACTGCCCTTCTTCGCCTACGCGACGCTGGCCGGATCCGGATACGAGGTTCGCTGGAATGTCAACTGGGCGCTATTCGCTCTAGCAGCAGCGGCGCTACTACTTCTGTTCATCGGCATTCATAACGCGTGGGACGCCGTTACGTACCACGTTTTTTCGGCAAAGCGGGAGCACAAGACAGAGTAGAAACCTGCTGACGGGATAATTTAGAACGCCATGACGAATCGATTCCGAGTCTCGAGCACGCTGCCGCGAAGGCTGGAGGAATTGGGCCTCTCGGTGGGCGCGGTGCTGCGGCAAGCCGGTCTGCCGGTGGGACTGTTCAGCCAGGACAAGATCCAGGTGAGCACCGAGGAGTTTTTCGCGCTTTATCGGGGGATTGCGGAAGCCAGCGACGATCCGGCCTTCGGCTTGAAGCTGGGCACCGAGGAGCGCGTCGAGCGCTACGACCCGATCAAAATCGCCGCGCTCTCTGCGCGGTCGTTTCGCGACGCGGTCCAGCGCGTGGCACGCTACAAGCAACTCACGTGCCCTGAGGAAATCCGCCTGGTGGATCGCGGAAATGAGTGCGCCGTCCAGTTTGTCTGGTTGCTGGCGCACGAGCGGGAGCCTCAGCTGCTGGTGGACGTCTGCTTCGCCTGGATCGCGAGCATTGCGCGACGAGGCAGCGGCCGCCCTCTAAATCCCAAGCGCGTGGAGCTTCAACAAGCCCTGCCGCATCGGGACATCTATGAGTCGCATTTCCGCTGCCCCGTGAAGCTGAAGGCCGGCCGGAACGCGCTGGTTTTTGGGAAAGCGGATATGGAGCTGCCCTTCGTCACCTCCAACGCCGACATGCTGGCCATCATTGCGCCGCAACTGGAGGCGGAACTGAAGGAGCAGCTGGCGCAGAAAACGTTCAGCGAGCAGGCAAAAGGCATTCTGAAGCAACTGCTCGCGGGCCAGCGCCCGGGGATCGAGGACCTCGCAAGAGAGCTGCGGTTGAGCACGCGCACGCTGCAGCGCAGGCTGAGCGCCGAAAAGGTCACCTTCCAGCAGCTCGTCGGAGAGGCGCGGCGCGAGCTCGCGCAGCACTACCTGCTGCATTCCTCGCTGGAGTTGAACGAAACGGCCTACCTCCTGGGTTATGAGGATTCCAACTCCTTCTTTCGCGCCTTCCATCAGTGGGAAGGAACCTCGCCCGGGCGCTGGCGAGCGACTCACGCAATCGCCGGCCACGCCGCGCCGCAAAGTATGGGTGGCCTCTCGGGCTAAATCGGCAGGCCCAGGCAGCGGAGCGCGGAGTCCAGGAATTCGTTCAAAACAGCGAATCCCCAGGTATGATGACGAATCGCAAAGAATCCGTTTGAGATCATTTTTGGGCAACCTGCTCGATAGGAGAGATCGATGAGCGAACACTATCACGATGCGGCAGACCTACGGCTTCTGAAACAGATGGGCGCGCTCGCTCCCACCGAATTCAATGCCTGGCTTGCCTTGGACAAGATCGTAGGTCGCGATGGCGGGGCCATTCCGCGGAAATATCGCGAGCTGATTGCGCTGGCGGTGGCTTGCACGACGCAATGCCCTTACTGCATCGAAGTCCACACCAAAGCCGCCAAGGCCGCCGGCGCATCCCGGGAAGAAATTACGGAAAGCGCGCTGCTGGCCGCGGCGTTGCGGGCCGGCGGAGCCGCCACGCATGGAGCCATGGCGCTCAAGTTCTACGACCAGGCATAAGTCGGGAGTTGCGCCAGGGGGTTGCGCCACTTCGCCAGCGCCGCGGTGTCCCGCTGCCTCAAGAATCGCCTACTTTGCGACCACCGGCTCCGTGAGAATTCTGGAATCGACAATGCCGATCTCCACCCGCCGGTTCGCGGATCGCGCCTTGGAAGTGTCACCCTTCACGCGCGGATCGGACTTTCCAAATCCCTTGTTGGTAATTACAGCGGGCTTGATTCCCGCTTGAATGAGAGCGCTGCGGACCGCTTCGGCCCGCCGGGCGGAGAGTTTTAGGTTGTAATCCCGGGTGCCGACATCATCCGTATACCCGTACACGTAAATCGAGTACTGATTGAGCGTCATCAAGACGCCCGCGATGCGGTTCAAAACGTCACGATATTGCGGTTTGATGTCCGCCTTGTCAAAGTCGAAGCGAATGGATTTCTCGCCTAGCGTCATCACCAGACCGACCGCGGTGCGGTGCGTCTCGGCGATTTGCCCGAGAACGTGTTGCAACTGCTGAAGCTCTTCCTCGCGCTGTTTGCGATACTCCTCGGCTTTCTGTTCGGCTTGCTTGGCTTGGTCTTGCGCGCTCACCGCCGCCTGGAGCGCCGTCTGCGCCTGCGCGGCCGAACTTTCCTCGGCCTGTTTCGCTTCATCGCGCTGCTGCGCCGCGGCATTCGCGCTGGCCGCAGCCTGCGCAGCCTGCTGGGCGAGCGACTGGGATTGCTGTTCCGCGCCACCGATGCGCCGGTTGAGGCGGTCGACCTGTTGGCCTAGTTGCGCGACCCGGCGATCCATGCGGCGGACCGACCGGAACAGCCAGAGACCCAGAACGCCCAGAGCGCACGCAAGGACCAGCGCGATGGCTCCCAGAGCCACGCCCGCGATGCTGCGAGCCCTCGCGGAGCGATCGTTGGGTGGCTGGGAGCTCGGGTCCGGCGCCGCGGGAAACGGCGCATCTTGTTGGGGAACTTGCTCCTCGATATCGAACGGCATCCTCGTCATGGACTTAGTCCTCCTTCATCCAGATGTCGGCGGGGGCCGGGCGCGTTTCCCTACCGAAACCGCCAGGCCAGCGGCTTGCATGGAATTTGCAGCGTCACTATTGAGGGGCTGGTGATTGCGCCTATGCTTCTATTTTAAGAGAGGGCCGCCCAAAACATCCGGTGACGAGCGGGGAATAGCGCAAGAATTAGCTGGCCATCCGTACAGGCCTCGCCGTAAAAGGGGGCAGCGGTAGCTGGGCGCGGGGACCGATTCGGCGTGACGCTTGCAGCGAACGCGAACCTGTACGGATAACTTAGTGATAGGATTGAAGCATTCACTGCGCGCCCGTAGCTCAGGTGGATAGAGCGTCTGCCTTCTAAGCAGATCGTCAAAATCCCGGCTGAGCCGCCATGATCTGCTAGAATTTGCCGGAGACCCCGTAGCTCAGTTGGATCAGAGCGAGTGACTTCTAATCACTAGGTCGTCGGTTCAAGTCCGACCGGGGTCGCCATTTTTGTCTGGAGGTTTTGATGGCAGCCCCCACCAGCAGGTGCGAGATATGCAAGAACCCCACCAATACAAGTTTCCCTTTCGGCAATCGTAACTATTTCTACTGCGAAGCCCACCGAGATCAGTTGTATGAAAAAGTGACTGGCAAAAAGCCCAAGACCACCAAGCCTAAGTGATTGCGATTTGATCGAAGTCGAATTTACGGTCAAACCCTGCCTTAGAGATGTGCTCATTCACAACGGAATATCAGACGGATTCATGGTTCAGGACTCCTGCTCCTTCGTCCATTCGTCTTCCCACTTTTCGGTCATCTTCCGAATGAAGGCGACGCGCTTAGGTTCGATGTCCGTGTCCTCGCCATTCAAGTTGAGCGAGCGAATGTCGAAGTTGAAGTAGGCGTGGTAGAACTTGTCCTCGCCCTTGTCGAACCAGTGCTGCTGCGCCCGCAGGTAAGGCTCGCCGTCGCTCCACGAGTTCACCAGCCAACCGCCCACCGTCTTGCCTGTCACGCTGGCGTAAAGCTGCCCCCATCCTCGGAGGCTGCCTTCGTGCCCGTCGAACATGCGGGGAACCGCTTGGAGTCGGTCTACGTGCTCGGGTTGATTTGGCATTGGCTTTTCAGTCCTCCATCCTATTCCAAGATCATGTCCACTTTGGTTTTCGGCCGCGTTCCCGGTTTCAGGCTTCTCCCCTCCTACCGGGGTACTATCCGGCTCAGTAAGCGTATGATACTCCTCGAGAGGAGGTGCCCTGTGGCGGAAAGTCAAATTCTGGATATGTTGGCTCGCATTTTTCGCAAACTGGACGACGGGTATGTCATGCGCACCATCCGCACTCTTCACAAGAATCGGCTGATCGAGTTCACAGAAAAGACGGGCAAGGTGCGTATCCTGCCTCCGGGCACAAAAGCCATCGAAGAACTGATCCGCAAAAAGAATCTCACTGGCATTGTTTGATAAGAAGGAACGTATGGCAAAAGACCTCCGGCGTTACACCGACCTGAGTAGACTATTTTACCTTCTCGCCGAGCGCAAGCTGACCTTGTTGGACGCGAGCGGATGGGACGACAGGAACGACCGATATTGCCTGCGGCGGTATAGGGAGGCTAAAGGACACAAGAGCGTCCTTGCGCTCTGCCTCGTCCAATCATCTGAGCGGTATCACCTGTGGAAGGTGTTTGGAGTCGGGGCGAGCGGCGTGCGAATAAAGTTCAAGAGAGAAGCTCTCCTTGAAGCTGTGGACAAAGTGGAGGGGGTCCTACACGACAAGGTCAAGTACCTGACGCTCAAAGAACTCGGAGGGTCGTTCAGCGAAGACAGGCTACCGTTTTTGAAACGGTACGGCTTCTTGGAAGAGGAAGAGTATCGGCTGGTCTACGGCTCCGATAAGGAGCTTACGAAGTTTGACATCGACATCCCGCCCGACTGCATCGAGAGCGTCAAACTGAACCCGTGGCTGGACGCAGACTCGTTCGGGCGCGTCAGGGAAGCCATCCGCAAGGTGAATTCCTGCTGGAAGAGCTTAGAGGTCGCGCAGTCGACGCTAATCGACAACGAGAAGTGGCGCGAGTTTGCGGACAGGGTTTCTGGAATCTAGAAGTTAGATTGGGTCTCTCGCGGGGGCACGCAGCAGGCTCCGAAGCAGCAGGATATTCCAGCCGCGACAGATTCGCGGCATTGGATCACTAAAAGAACAAGTTAACTCAGTGATAGAATCGGCAGATGAAGTGGAAAATCATAATCGCGGAGGTTTCCCAATGCGATCAACGGCTTTGCTGTTGTTAATATTCTGCTGCTCGCCAATCGTAGGTATGACCCAATCGCAACGTGCCGCTGCTGATGAGAAGGCGATGACGGCTGGAGACCTTCAAGAGATTTGTATTGGCTCTAGTGCAGAATCCAAAGCAGCGTGCCGATTTTACCTTTTGGGAATTACGCAGGGGGTTTCTATGGGAATGAGCATCGCCGATGGAAAGACACAAGGGGGTCGTCCGTGTGTTCCGGAAAATCTTTCCGCCTCCGCCATCGAACTAGCCGTCAAAATAAAAATGGGACAGGACTTGATGGTGTTTCCAGACGACCGTCAACTCGATGCATCCGGAGTGGTCAGTGCTATTCTCGTTTCAACCTTCCCATGCCGCAAGCCAAATTAGAACACCATGGTTCTTCAAAGCGAATCGGTCTGGGATTTGACCCGCACTTTCGGCAGATCGTCAAAGTAGCCTGATTCAGTGTTAATCTTCTAAGCAGAGGGTCGGGAGTTCGAGTCTCCCCGGGCGCGCCAGTCCTCATTTTCAAATGGCGGTGCGGCCGCCATCGACAGCAAGTTTTGCCCCATAAATGAAACTCGAACGGTCTGTCGCCAGGAAAACAATGGCCTCCGCAATCTCCTCGGCTCTTGCCGGACGGCCTGCCGGCGCCTGCGCGGCAAGCTGTTCAACACCTTCTCCCATCGCTTCCGTGCCCTCCGTGCGTGTAGGTCCAGGGCTGACCGCATTGACGCGGACACCGCGCGGGCCATATTCAGCCGCCCACGACTTGGTCAGCAAATTGATCGCGGCCTTGCTTGAACCATAGAGGCTCATGCCGGATACCCCGTAGTCGGCAACCATCGTTGAAACATTGACGATCGTTCCGCTTCCCCTCTTCGCCATCAGCGGAGCGAGTTCTGCGACGAGGAAATAGGGCGCCTTGACATTGAGCGAGTACACTCGGTCAAACTCTTCTTCCTTGGTTTGGTCCGTCGGGCCGAACGGGAAGATCCCTGCATTGTTGATCAGGATGTCGACGTGCCCGTCTCCGAGCTCTAACGCTCTTTTCGCCACTTCGCGCGCGCTCGACCCGTTTTGAAGATCAGACGGGATAAAATCCGCTCTTCCTCCTGCCGCACGGATTTCAGCTAGCGTCTCGTCGCCGCGTTTCGCGTTGCGGCCTACGACCAGGACGTGAATGCCAAGCGCCGCCAGTTTTTTGGCAGTCGCTCGGCCAATGCCACTCGTTCCCCCAGTAATAAGAGCTGTTAATGAATTAGTAACCATTTGCAACGCCCCCTTTTGAACCGCCAACTTGTCCCCGAATGTATTTCGAGCGTTCCGTCAGCTGCTTCGGTCGCTGTTCTAGACACCACACGTTAGATGTTTTGTTGGTTGATTCGAT
>Ga0210398_10002258_pt1 | contig 18950 bp, 16 predicted proteins | sample IncBWC4OmetaG_FD_161047 | JGI IMG/M metagenome (GOLD analysis project Ga0210398, IMG submission 161047) | Forest soil microbial communities from Barre Woods Harvard Forest LTER site, Petersham, Massachusetts, United States - Inc-BW-C-4-O | ecosystem: Environmental > Terrestrial > Soil >... | reverse complement strand
AGTCCCGACGCCCGCAACTCCGCGCCCACCGGATCCAACAACGCCACGCGCGTGCTCTTGCCCACCCCGCCGTCCGGCGTCGCCAGCGTCAACATCTACCGCAGCAACGCCGCCTCGCCCAATCGCTGGCTGCTCGCCACCGTCGCTGCCAATGTCACCTTTTACGATGACTGGCAGTCCCAGGCGGATTTCGCCGCCGCGCTCGGCCCGCTGGCGCCCCCGTTCAACACCACCGCCGGCGGGTTCATTGATTCCGGCGGCAGCCAGATCGCCTTCCTGAGCGCGCAGGGCATCGCGCTGCCCGGCAGCAATGCCCGCTACAAATCCGGCGCCGGGTGGCAGCTTTTCAACACCACCACCAACCTCTGGCACACCCTCCTCTGCGTGAACAACCCGCCCCAGCTCGGCTTCGACGCCGGTTCCCTCTAACCAATTAAAAATTCAAAATGAAAAATTCTAAATTGCCGGCCTGCATCGTTCTGTTCCGTTGCGTGAACCTCTCTCTCCAGTGGGAGCGGGTTGATGTCCATTCGGAAGGACCGGGGGCGGGCGTTGCGCGTTTTCTTTGCTTCCCATTTTTAATTTTTACTTTTGCATTTTTAATTGGCACAGACTTTTGCGGCGCCCAGACCAACCAGCCCGCTCCCGTGTCCTCCACGGTGATGGTGAACTCCAACGGCGTCGTCATTGCGCCGCCTAACTTTTGGACCATCAACTCCAACTCCATCAACTCTAACATCTCAGCTTCCAGCGGCGGAGTTTCCGCCGCGCTGGCGCCCGCAAAAATTTACATTGGCAACGCGCTCTCGAATGCGGCGGCGCAGTCGGTAAGCGGCGACCTGACGCTCTCCACCAACGGCACGGCCGCGCTGGCGGCCACCGGCACCGCCGGCACCTACGCCCAGGCGACCTTCGACAGCAAAGGTCGCGAAACCTCCGGGGTCACGGTGTTGCCAATCAATGCTGGTGGCACCGGCCAGACTACGGCCAGCGCGGGGCTCGCCGCGTTGGGTGGCATTGCTTCATCTAGTGGCACAGGAACTAGCGCGACACTCATCACACCAACTATTCAGCCCGCGAACGGAAGCACGGCTCCGACTGTGCTTTTTCCTAGCACCTCTTCGCAAACTGGAGACCAACCTTTCATAATCTCAGGATCTCCATTTTCATCTGGCGCTGGATTGTTCCTCGCCATGAAATGCACGAATGCGATAGGCGTCGTGGATGCGTTTGATCCGTATTTTACTGTCGATGCGTTGGCGATGGCATGGGTCATGCCTGGGTTTCAGGCGACAAATAGCAACATGCCTGGCACGGCATTGGGTGTAGCTAATGGACCGTGGCCAATTGTGCTGGCGCATGCTCACGCTGGAGTGAACGTCCCCAATATATACGCGACCGGTGATGTTACGAATGGTGACGTTGTGGAAATCGGTTACTGGAATGGTGGAACGAATAATAATTATCCGCTGCCTTTGCGTTATGATAACACCACCAATGTATTTTTTAAAGCGGCCACGATGCCAAAACTATTTGAGGTCAACCAAAACACGGCCAAGGTTACGGTATTCAATCCCGCCAGCGGCGGTTTCGTGCTCGCAAACGGAACCACCTTGACAGACACCAACGGAATCTTCATCAAAGCAAATGGATTTGGAAATGCCGCCGCGATGTTGGACCCTACCGATAACGCACCGGCAGGGCTAAATGATGCTTCATTTACGGCTTCCAATTTTCTCGCCACCGCGATCAACAAGGTTACGGCCGTTGCCGCATTTGACGCCTCTGGGGTGATAAGTGGAATGGGGTATCAGGTGCATGGCGCCAACACTCTGGTTTTACTCGAGCATGCACACAGCGTGGCAACGCTTTCCGGAATGAACCAAGGACAAATTGGAAACTTCAACAGCGTAATCATTGGTGGCACGGATGCGGAGACTACGAATACCACCTTTGGCGGAAACCAAAACTCAGTCTTACAAGTTATGGGATCACTTGGCCTGAAGACTGTCACGCAAACGGCCAACTACACCATGACTGTGGACGATGAGGTCTGCCTGATGAATGGGAATACCCTGACCAACGTTTTGCCCGATGCTACCTCCGCATGCAAGGGGCGCATATACACGGTCAAGGAAATCTTCAATTCAAGCTGCCAGGTCATCACTTCTGGAACGGTTGGGCAGAAGATTGATGGGGCGACCAATTACAACTTATCAGCCCAGTTTAAATATGTGACCGTACAAAGTGATGGCACTCAGTGGTGGATCATCGCGAATAACTGATGAAGCCGTCCCTACACTTTGCGCTTTACGAACCAAAGCCTGCGTTGGCCTTTCGGACCGGCGCCGGTGTTCCGAACCGGCCAATCATAGTGATGGTCTCCGGCGTTGCATCGAGCATCCTTGATCATCTCAAATGCCATGCCTTCCTCGCGCAAAATGCGCTCAATGAATGCCGCCGACGGGTTGCAACCCACACCGTCGAGAGCATGATCCTTGTGGTAGGAATGCTCCGAAGTCGGCTTCGTGAAGTTTGGATCATCCGAATCTGCGCATTCTGTTTCCAGGACCATCTCTTTGCATCCCCGGCATGTGTTCCGAAGCGATGCCTCCGGGTCCCTCAGATGATAGAGCACACCGAAATGGATGATAAAATCAGTCGGAACCAAATCAACGGGAAGCGGCTCGTTCAAATCAAATTGTCTGGCCTTCACTGCCGGATATCTCCGCCGGATTTCCGCCACATTAATTTCCCGGCCCTCAAGACAGGTGACATCCGCTCCCAGCATTGCAAAAAAACCTCCGATGTCGCCATATCCCGCACCGAGTTCCACCACCTTTTTCCCGGCGAAAAACTGATGCCCGTAATGGTCGAGCATCGCACGGACACGTTTGGATTGCCATCCATGGTAGCCCACGCCGAACCATTTGAGTCTGCCGGAAACCTCCCAATATTTATGCGCGATGCGCGTCCAGATGCCAAAGCCCATTTCCAACGCTCGCATGCCAGTCGCCTCTTTGCAATCCGTAAAAGTCCACTCAACCTACCAAACAATGGCAATACGCCAGCATGAAACTCACCAATCAACAAATCCTCTCCCTCGCCGAGGCCATCAATGCCCTGGATGGCCAGAACATCACGCAAATTGTGGACGGCAAGCCCGTCGCCGTCGCGCGCATCCCGCGCCTCACTCATTCCGGACGCTGGGCGCTCGCCCGCAACGCGAGCAAATTGCAGGCCGCTGCCGCGGACTTCAACCGCGCTCGCTCCGCGCTCATCAAGCAGCATTCGGGCGGCGATGGCGCCATCTCGCCGGCCAATCCCGGGTTCAACGCCTTCGCCGGGGATTTTGAGAAATTAAATCATCAGGACGTGGAACTCGACCTTGACCGGATCGATCTGGCGGACCTGCGTCTCGAGGAAAACGAAAACACCGGCAACAGCGTACCCATCGCCGTCCTCAATGCCCTCTCGCCCCTTATCTCCTAATCATCGAGATCCATTTGCCGCCTTTTATGCCAACCACAGCCGAACCTGTCATTCTCCTTCTCCCCCAGGAGAAGGCTGGTGCCCGTCCGGAAGGACTGAGGGCGATTTTGCATTTTTACTTTTGAATTTTTAATCAATTTGCCATGCCAGACAACGAAACATCCCTGGACATCGTCATCCGCACGCGCGCGGAATTGGAAGGCGCGCAGTCCGTCGAGACGCAGTTGGAGCACGACATCGAGAAAGCCCGGGAACTTGGGCGGGAATACGCTGCGCAGGAGGAGGCGGGGCTTCAATCCTCGCGCGCGCCGCAAAGCGAATCCTCGACTCCCGACGTAGCGGAAAGTGAACTGCAAACCACCGATCCTGGTGATGGCGTTTCGACCCCTTCAAATGCGGTTGTCCCCGCTTCAATCCCGCAAACGTCGGAATTTCCGGCTTTCGACTCGCGCGGGATTGAACTTCAGGCGCAGGCCATCCAGGAAGCCGGTGAAAAAATGCGCGCCGCCCTCGAGCAAAACGGCCAGGTGACGCTGATGCTTTTGAACGGGACACTGGCGCTCATCGAGGAACAGACCCGAAAAATGGAAGACATGGACCGGCAGCTCGGCCAGCTCGCGGGCAGGATCAAGGGGCTGAAGAATCCTTAAGATGAATTCAAAATTAAAAATTAAAAATGCAAAAATGGGAGGCGGCCGTTCCGTCAGGGCATTTTTAATTTTGCCTTTTACATTTTTAATTCTCCGATGAATTGGACCATCTCGTGCGCGGCACGGAAAAACTTGTCGCGCCTCCGATCTCTCTCGCCCCGCGAATTCTTGAGCGGGGAGAGAGCCGGAGAGAGGGGTTTCATCATAAGTATGTCGCCCTGGAATTATAAAATGGGCGCCTCCTCACCCCGTGCCCTCTCCTCCACTTCGCAGAGGAGAGGGAGTTGGAAACCGCCGGCAGTTTTGAATTTTTAATTTGCCTATGAATTGGACCATCGCCTGTGGCGGTACGGAAAAACTCGTTGCAGACTGGAGTTTCTCGCAACTCAAGCGCAAGCTTGTTTCGCAGGGGCAGGATGAACTCACGTTCGTGGCCGACGGCACGGCGACCGATGCCGCGTCGCCATTCACCCCGTTTTCCTCCATCATCACCCTCTGGCGCGACCGGCAGCTTGACAGTTCTGGCGATTGGACCGGCGGCACCATCTGGTTTGTCGGTCTTATCATCCAAATTCCGCGCCGCGGTTCGCCCGATGCCGAGAGTAATGCCTACAAGGCCGCCGGGCCGTGGTGGTATCTCGACACGCGCGTGTTTGAAAAGACGTTCAACATTTTTGATCACCTGGCCACGCCCGGAGTCCTTTCCAGCGCGGTCTATGTGCAAAAATCTTTTTCACATTGCTTCCTGAACATCGGTCCCAGCCAGGCGTTCTCGCAGTTCAACATGATCACCACCGGCGCACAAATCGTCGAGGCGCTGAACTGGGCGTTGAAACCGTTCGCCGACGTCTCCGCGCCGCCGCCGTTTCAGATTGGAAACGTCTCGCCAACGTTGTTGCCGCCATTCACCGAGGTGCGCGACATCACGTGCGCCGAGACGATCCACAAAATGCTGCGCTGGTCGCCCGATGCGGTGACGTGGTTCGATTACACCACGATCCCGCCGACGTTTCACTGTGTGGCGCGCGCGGACATGACGGCGGTGAGCTTGGATATGTCCCAAACATGAAAGCGTGCCGTTACATCGTTAAATGGGTTAAATCGTTACAAGGGACACGTTGCAACGTTTCACGTGATTTCACGGCATTTCTGAGTTGCAAGGAATTGATTTCTCGCCGGTTAGATTCATTTCACGAGTTTTTAGGGCATTTCTCAGTTGCAAGGGGGTTGATTTCTCGCCGGTTACACCAAAAGCGGGGTTTTTTTTAAATTTGCAACGAAGTTTGGAAAACAAACATTTTATTTTTTTTCGACATGAGTGCGATTTTGAAAACCCTCCGCGTCAACCCGCGTTACGACCTCCTCACGCCGTACGTGCTCATCAACTACGAGCAAACGACCACCGTTAACGGCCAGTCCTGGATGCAGCCGTTCCAGGATTTTTATCCAAGTCCGCTGCCGACCGCGCCGCTCTCGCAGTTCAATGCCATCCGCGCCACGATTGACCTGCAAGGGCTCCATGCGAATTCCACCACCGCGAACCTGGTTTGCGACGCCATCACCGCCGATCCCGTCGCCAACGGCGCGCAGACCTGGTGGCTCGCGCGGCATCCGCAGTATGCACCGTTCGATCCCACCGTCCCGCCAAATGCCGGCGGCCCGGTCAATGCGCCTGATCCCAATAACCCCATCACCAGTTTCGTGCTGATTCCCGGCACGCTCGTCATCAAGCCCACCAATCCCGGAGAGACCCTCCTCAATTTGCCGAACGAGTTGCGCACTGGACAGATCGCGCCGTGGATGACTTTTCAAAAGCAGCGCATCACGATCACCGTCAAGGCCAACATCACCCACCGCAACGGCAACGTCGTCCAGGAACATCCCATCACGTATCAATGCCTCGCGACCAACGCGACGACCGGCGCCTACAGCAACACCACCGTGACGCAAATTGCCGAGCCGGTGCCTGTCGGCCTTGCGCAGGCGCTTTACAATGCGGTGAGTGTTCTCCAATACGACGGCGAATTGACCTTGCAGGAACAGGAAGTGTCCGGGTCGTTGTCGGTCGGCGATTTATTCAACCTCACCGGCGGCAACCTCACCGAGTGGACCACGATGAAGGGGATGGTCCAGTCCATCACCGAAGACTTGGACGCTGGCACGACGCAAGTGGAGTTTGGACCGCCGAAACATCTGAGCGCCGGCGAGTTGGTGGATTTGCTGCGCGTGAACCGTTCGCGCAGCATATTTTACTGGCCCACGCTTCAAACTTCCGGCGTCGGCGCGGGCGCGGAATCCGTCGCGCTGGGCGACAACACGCCCGAGAAAAATTCCTCCTCCACGCCGGGGTTCACGCAGTCGCATGTTGTTTCCGGCGCGGTGGATGGTTCGGGGCCGCTCTCTGTCACCCAGGTGACCTCGCCATATCCGCTGGGCCTGCTTGGTTTCGGCGCGAGCGCCGCGTTTACGCATTGGACGCCGTCCGGGCCGTTTGCGCCGCAAGGTGGTGGCAATCCGCTGCCGCCCTCCACGCCCGGCAGCATCACCATTTCGACAGCGGACATCGCCGGCGGCGACATCAACAACGGCGTGGCCGTGAAACTTCAAAAACTTCCGCTCTGCCTGAACGGTGTCAGCGGCACCATGTATTTTTTGTGCAGCCAGTTTATTCCAGATTGAAGATGAAAACCGGAATTCAACAGAAGCAAACGAAGGTCATTCTGAACTGCCACCAACGCTCGCCCTCATCCCGGCCTTCTCCCCCAGGAGAAGGAGACACAATTTCAGCGCTGGTTCCGTCTTCGCCGACCAGTTCGCCGGGACCTTCGTTTCCTTCTGTAAAAAATCATGTCCCTCATTGATCCGTCTGTCCCCGGCCTTGCCGCCGCCGGTTTGCCCGGCAGCCTGCTTTCCTTCGGGATGCCCTGCCTCAAATGGAAGCTCGCCGCCGCGTTCAAAACGCATTGGGGATTTGACGGCTACGATTCGACGATTTCACCGCCCAACAAGTATCTCACCAAGACCGTCGTTTACACCGTCATCAATACCTTTGCCGGCCAGAGCGGGACGGGCATCACCAACTCCGTCATCACCATTGACCGCATGAGCGGCGTGGTTTCTGGAAATGCGCCGGATGGCGAAGGTCCCATCGGCGGCGGCGCGCCCATTGTTTATTCCGGCGACACCGTAAAAACAACCGACACCGGTGTCGTCGTCACCGGCTCCAACGCCACCACGCGGCAAATCTGGCAGGTCACTCTCTCCAATCAATATACCTTGGCGGCACTGGAAGCGGACGTGGACGCGCTGCTCGCGGGCTTCAATCCCGATGTTGTGCCCATCAACACTATCACGCCCCTCGCGTATTCTGCCGATGGCAATCCCACCGCCGGCGAGTTCGCCACCATCCTCGTTCCAGCGCCGTATAATTATCCGCATCTACTCACGCCCACCATGGGGAGTCCCATGTCCCAACCGACGCTCGGCGCGGCCGCAATTTCGGCGTACAATCCCAATCTTTTCGTGCAGGACTTCGGCACCTCCGGCATGGGCAAGGTCGAGGGTTTCATTTCGATGGCGGGTGATTATTGCCTGAAGACTTACAGCATCGATCCGGCGGGCCAGTTCATTGGCTCGCCGACCTGCGTCTCGGGGCGGGGGAGCTGCTCCAGTTGGTTCAAGGTGACGCCGCCCGCGCCGTACGTTCCCGGCCAAAATACTTACGTTCTCGCGGTGCCGAATTGCCAATGTGGAAATGGATGAGTGAGATTGAATCAGTGGAAATACGGACAGCCGAATTTTTGCTGAATGAAAATCTTGGTTTTGTGAGGAAATAACTTGAACTCGCCCGGAATGTGGCCAGAGTCGTCTTCGAAACTTAATGTTTCAGGGCCCGGGACGATAAATCTTCCTTGTTCGATTCCGAGCCTCACCTCCAAATCCTTTTTCGGGATTTGTGTGTAAATGCGGCCGGGCTTTGGTGATTGGAATACCCCGGCTGAGACGACAGCCATCGGCGGTTAAACGCGGTCGTTCAAGGGAGTAAAATCAATCCGGGAACATTCATGATCAAACGCATTGAAAAACTTTTACGGCTGCCCGCGCTCATGGCGGGCCTGGGCGTGCTGGCGGCGGCCCCGGCGGCAGCGCAGAACTTCAAGACCCTTTATACTTTTACACTCGCCACCGGTGTTTCATCCACCGGCTACAGCCTCAACAGCGACGGACGCAATCCCTATGGCGGCCTCGCCATAGCGGGGAACACCCTGGCTGGGACGGCCAATTCGGGCGGCAATTTTGGCTGGGGCACGGTGTTCATCCTGAACACTGATGGCACGGGTTTTATGCCCGTTCATTCCTTCAGCATGGAAACTTACATTGCCAGTCGTGGTATTACCACGAACAGTGACGGAGGCAATCCGCAGGCCGCGTTGGTTGCAACGGCCACCGCCCTGTACGGCACGACGAGTCAGCTCGGCAGCGGGGGCTGTGGCACCGTGTTCGCGCTCAGTTTTGCGACAGGGTTTACGAACCTGCATAATTTTCCCACGAACGTCCTCGTGCCCAACCAAACCGATACCGATTACTACACCAACAGCGACGGGGCCAATCCGGAGGCCGGATTGATTATATCAGGCAACACCCTTTATGGAACGGCGGAAAATGGCGGCCTGTTTGGCTATGGCACTGTGTTCAGGATCAACACGGACGGCTCGGGTTTTACGAACCTGCACAGTTTCACGGCGATTCCTTATGCCAGCACGAAGAACAATGATGGAGCCAATCCCATTGGCGGGCTCGTGTTATCGGGCAGCACACTCTATGGGGCGGCGCAAAATGGCGGCACCAACGGCTGGGGCACCATCTTCGCCCTCAAGACCAATGGCACTGGTTTTACGAACCTGTATCATTTTACGGATGGAAGCGACGGAGCCCTTCCGGCTGCCGGGTTGATTTTATCCGGCAACACGCTATATGGCACAACATCATATGGGGGCAACAGCAACAACTCGGGGGGCGGCACCGTCTTCGCCATCAATATCACCGGCGATGGTTTCAGGCCGCTGCAAGTTTTTACGGCACGGGTGAATGGCACAAACGGCGATGGCTACTCTCCCCGAGCCGGGTTGGTGATGTTGGGGAATACTCTTTATGGAACAGCGAGCGGTGGCGGCACAAGCGATTATGGCACGGTCTTCGCCGTCAACATCAATGGCACGGGTTTTGAGACTTTGCACAGCTTCTCCGCGGTGTTTACCAATTCCACGGGCGTTCCCACGAACAGTGACGGAACCTATCCGTTTGGAACGTTGATTTTGTCCAGCAACACGCTTTTTGGGACGGCCGCCTTTGGCGGGACTAATGGCGATGGCACCCTGTTCAGCCTTCCAGTGCTCGGGCCGGAATTGAGCATCGCCCATTCCGGAACCAATGTGATTCTGACGTGGCCGACCAATGAGCCCGGTTTCAATTTGGAATACGCGACCAACCTGGTTTCGCCGACAATATGGAACACCAATTTGCCCACACCCGTCGTCGTCAATACCAACAACACCGTGACGAATCCCATCGCCAGCACCCGAAAGTTTTACCGGTTATACCAGTAATCAATGGAATCCGCCGTGAAAATTCCCATCAAAAAGTTGATTCTCCGGCCCGCGCTGATCAGCATCCTGGGCTTATTCCTGACGGACGGACTGCCCGCGCAGACTTTCACGAACCTGCATTCCTTCACGGGCGGCAGCGATGGAGCGTATCCGGCAGCCGGTCTCATTTTTTCAGGAAATGTTTTGTATGGGACCGCAGATTCGGGCGGCGGGCCGAACTACCCCGGCACGATATTCGCCATCACGACCAATGGCTCGGCGGTCACGCCCGTTCTGGAGTTCACGGATCCCGGATCCTATCCCGATTACAAAACCAACGTGGACGGGGTCAATCCGTTTGCCGCCCTTATTTTATCAGGCAGCACCTTTTACGGTACGGCAAAGAATGGAGGAACGGATGGCAATGGCACGGTGTTTGCCGTCGGCACCAACGGTGGGAATTTTACGGTTTTGCACACGTTCTCGCAATTTACGAACCAACCCGGGCCGCTGATCAACGGTGATGGAGCCTATCCTTTTGCCGGTCTGGTTTTATCAAGCAACATTTTATATGGAACGGCGTCGCAAGGAGGGTCCAACACCGTTGGCACGGTGTTCAGCGTCACCACGGGTGGAACCGGTTTTAAGGACCTGCACGACTTTGACAATACCGGATATACCCCCATGGCCGGTTTGATTTTATCGGGCAGCACCTTGTACGGGACCACGTCCACGGGTCTTACGGGTGGTGGCACCCAGGAATTTGGCGCTCTTTTTGCCATTAACATTAGCGGCAACGGATTCACGAATTTTTATTCCTTTACCGGCGGGTCCGACGGGGCAAATCCGACAGCCGGTCTGCTTTTGTCCGGAAGCACCCTTTATGGCACAGCGAGCGCCGGCGGCAGCGCAGGCAATGGGACCGTTTTCTCCATCAACTCCAATGGCACAGGTTTTAAAGTCCTGCATACTTTTTCGGTGCTCGGCACGGATACCAACGGAGTCGCCACCAACAGCGATGGAGCCACTCCGGTTGGCAATTTGATCTTGTCGGGTAATACGCTGTTCGGCACCGCTGAATTTGGCGGCGCGAACGGGATGGGCACGGTCTTCGCCCTCACCACCGACGGCACAAATTTCACGACCCTGCATACTTTCACCGCCTGGGATACCAATACCTTTACGAACAGCGATGGAGCCAATCCCGTTGCAGGCTTGATTTTATCGGGCAATACGCTGTATGGGACCGCAGAGAATGGCGGGTGGTATGGCATCGGGACGGTGTTCAGTCTTCCAGCGGTGTTCCCCGGCGTCCCGCAACTGACCATCATCCGATCCGGAACCAATGTCATTTTGACTTGGCCGACCAATGCGACCGGTTTCACTTTGCAATCAACCACCAATCTGGTTCCAACGACGGTCTGGTCCAACCTCAGCGGGCAGTTCTCCGTGACCAATCCCATCTCCGGCGCGCGGAAGTTTTACCGGCTGTTACAGTAATTTGTACAAGAGGGCCAAGATGGAACGGCGTCATTCATCCGCTGGTTCAATGAAGATTGGCGTCAACGAAATGTCGAGATGCATTTGTCCATCGGCGATCTTCACAGGAACAGTCTGGCCCAACACGTCAATGGCGGTCGCGTTCTTTGCTGTCCACGCCCAGGCAAACGGCACCGCCGGGGAATCTTCGCCGGAAAATGCGTCCCGCCGTTGCCAAACCACGCAGGCTGGCCCGCGGTCGCCGCGATCGGCTTCAAAGAGAAAGATGGACGGCTGGCCGGAAACGGGCACGCGCTTCATGGCGCGCAGGCCGGCGAGGGCCTTGGCCATGATTTTGTAAGCGTTCGCCGTGGGGTAATATTTCGTGAAGGTGCCGCCAGCGTAGTCCATCAGGGCGATTTTCCCGTACATGAGCGTCATCAAGTTGTCGCGCGGCTGCGGATCATTGTGGAGATCCCAATAAAGGGTTTTCTGCACACCGGCCGAAAAGGCGAGGACGTTCCGCATCACGAGGTCCCGTGACTGGATGCGGTCATGTTTCGCCTCCAGCTCGGGCGAACAACCGACCATGAACATCTGCGTCTGCGGAGCGAGCGTGGACATCTTCGCGTAGAGCGCGGAAATCTTGTTCGACCCGGACTGGTCGGCGGACGAGAAGCCATTGGTGCCGGGGTTCTGCACCGATTGCATCCAGGTGCTTATCAGCGGCACGTACTGGAGATTTTGCGAAAATTCGAACAATCCGGGTCCGCCATATTCGGTGCAGATGATGGGTTTGTCAAAACCCAGGTCATGCATCCTTTTGCGCATGTAATCGACGCGGGCAACAATGGTGTAGGGGTCGGCGTAAAGGCGCAGATCAAAAAAATCAAATGCGTTCCGGCCTTCCGCGAAGACGTAATCATAGAAATCAAGCGACGCCCGCTGGGTAGGAAACTGGAAGGTCCCGGTGCCCGGCGGATTGAAAAGGCCATCGTAACCGCCCACGATGACGACCGCGCCGGGATCGGCGTCCTTGACCGCCTTGTAGAACACCTTCAGTTCCGCAACAAATTCCTCCTTCGTCCCGGACCAGTAAACCGGGTCATTCGGTTCGCAATCGTTTTGCCAGTAGCAGACGCGTCCCTTGCAATGCTTCACCACGTCATAAACGAAGCGGTAATAATCGTCCGGGTTGTTTGCGGCGGAAGGTGGCAGCATGGCCGAGGGCTTCTTTACTGCCCACGTCGAGCTAGAGAACAGCGCGATCAATCCCTCATCCGGCGATTTCAACTGGCCGACAAACGAGTCCACCGCCGTCCAGTCGTATTGGCCCTTGCGCGGCTCGATTTGGTTCCAAAACAAATAGACCTTGGTGAAGCCCGCGCCGAGTCCGCGCAGTTGCGGCATGAATTGTTCGGCCTTGGATCCGGTGTAGCCATAAAGAAAACCCCACGCGATGCCAAACGGCGAGCCGGGCGTGACAATCCGCAAGTCTTCCGCGGTCCCGGCCGGCGACGAGGGCGCGTTGGTTTGGGCCTTGGCCAGGGCGGTTGTGAGCAACGATGCGACAAGAATGATTCCGCTGATTTTGCCTTTCATCGTTGTGATTTTGAACCCCGCCGATGCAACCTACTGCAGCGCCGGCGAATTGCGGACAACCACGCCGGAAACATTCTCAAATTTGGAGGTCGGCACGCCCTGGGCCAGCTTCGCCTTGAAGTTGTCGATGTCCAGCCCGCTCATGTCAGAACACACGATGGCGGGCCGGAGATCATCGCCTTGGAAATCAAGGGTGATGTTCGCCAGTCCCAGATCGCGGACGTGGCGCGCATAAATTCCATACGCGGGCAGGGTGCCCAGCTTGCCCGGTTCGGGATATCCGTTGCCCAGTTCCTTCGGCACGCGTTCGGCGTCGGCCTTGCTCCCGCCGCCCACGCAGGTGAACCGGATGTTTTCCAAACGCACGCCCTCGACCGAATGTCCGGGCAGGCCCATGATCTGGATGCCGCATGTTTTTCCGATGCCATCGCCGACCACATTCGAGATGAGAATGTTTCGCGCGCGGCTGTTGGTGGTGACTCCGGGCGTACGATTGCGTTCGCCGGTCGTGATGTAGATTCCGTAGCCCGGCACGTCCATCATGCTGAGGTTGTTGATGGTGATGTTGTCCATGATGCCGCCGTCCACTTCTTCCAGTGCGAGGCCGTGGCAGGAGCGGAAGGTGCAGTTGGCCACGGTGCAATTGCGGAAGCCGCCGCTGGACTCGGTGCCGAACTTGATGCGGCCGTTATGACCGCGGCTTGGTTTCATGGTGCCGTCAATCAACGTGCCTTCCTCGAAGCCGGAGACCTGGCAGTTGACAATGGTGAGATTTTCCGTGGGGCGGATTTCACCAAGGGCGAAGGTGCTCTTGGGGCAAAGCGCGTCGTCGTTCGGCGCGTTGATGCGGCAATTGGAAACCATCGTGTTGCGGCAGCAATCAATGTCGATGCCATCGCGATCGGTGTCCATGGTGACGTTGTCCACCGTCATGTTGTCGCAGCCGGTGACCAGAACCGCAAAATGGCCGCCGTGAGCGATGGTGAAATCGCGCAGGAGAACATTCTTGCAGAGCTTGAGCGCGATGGCCTTGTTGCCCAGGCGCACCGGCGGGGCGTTGGTAGTGACCGGCGGGTCGAAATGATCGAACCCCACCATCGCGTCGAGAATTTTATCGTCGCGGACGAGGCCGCCGCCGTTGATGGTGCCATCGCCCGTGATGGAAACATTCGTGAGATTTTCGCCCCAGATGAGGCTGTTGTGGAAATAGCAATGCCCGCCGTCCTGATAGCCGCCGAACGTGTAAGATTCGGTCTCGTCATAAACACCCATGCTCTGCGGCGCGCCGAGAATCGTCGCGCCCACGCCGATCACCAGATGAATGTTGCTTTTCAGATGAATCGAGCCGCTCAAATAAACTCCAGCCGGAATGAACACCGTTCCGCCTCCGGCCGTAGCGGCGGCATCGATCGCCCGGTCAATGGCCGGGCTGTCGAAGGTCCTTCCGTCGCCGATCGCGCCAAAATCATGGACGTTGAAATCACCTCCGGTGGATTCAGCGGCGCCGGCAATGCCACTGAGGCAGAGGATGAGGGCGGAGAATGTTTTTACGCAGATCAATTGAGTTTTCATTTTTATACAATCCAGACTGAAATCATTCGCGTCAATTTTGCAAACGGCGGGCTGACTTCACTTTCTCCCTATCGCCTTTGCCCCGACATTGCAATTTAATTTCGCCCCGGAAATGACGCGCTTCAGGTTGCGGCGGTCCGAAAAATGGATTGCATGGCGCGGCCGGATGCGAGATTCTGCGTACATTCGCGCAGGCATCGCGGCATCCGCTGGGAACGCGCCGCCAACGCCGGCCGCAAAAGAACTGAACGACCATATCAAAATATGAACTGTTTCAAATTCTCCAAGATTCTGCTGGCTGCCGCGATTTGCAGCCTCGCCACAACCCAACTCCAGGCGTTGGATTCCGGCTGGAAGCTGGGCTTTGACGCGGGCCCCACCTGGCTTCAGAATCAAAACATCCAGACGACGGATTTGTTCTTCCCCGGCGTGAGCCACACGACGTCGCTGGAATTCAAGACCGGCTACCGCCTGGACTTGGACGCGGGTTACCAGTTCTGCCGCTATTTTTCACTGGAAGGGGAGCTTGGTTACATCAACAACCCGGTGGACATCGTCAGTTCGACCGGCACGATCTACACCTCATTTTACCAGGCGCCGATCCTGGTGAACGGCGTTTTCACGCTGCCCTGGTTCGGGATCCTTAAACCCTATGCCGGCGCCGGGCTCGGGGTGGTCTACACGGGCGCCAATGATCTGCGCGACTTCAATGGCGCCGGCCAGATTGTTGCGGGACTCAAATGCGGCCTGCCCGCGGGAATGGACGTGGCCGTCGGCTACAAGTTGCTGGTCACCACGGAACATGATTGGAGCGACATCCTCGACACCACCGAAGGCACCCGGACCGTCAGCCAGTCTGTCGTGGCGGCGTTCTCGATCAAGTTTTAGACCGGCGCATTCAGAATTGACGCAGGCGCGGACGGCATTCAATTTTTACGCGCTGAATGGCCACGCCTCAAACACCAACCAGTCATTTTGACGCGCTGATTTTTTCTGCGAAGGCTGCCATCGCCGCCGTCGCGGCGGTGCTGCTGTTCGGGTTGACAGGCCTGCCGGACGGCATTTGGGCGGCGGTGTCGGCGGTCATCGTGACGCAGCCGAGCATGCATCCCTCGGTGAAGGCATCGCTGACGCGGGTGATTGCAAATTTGATCGGCGCATCGGTGGGGGCAATCATCGGTCTCGCGCTCGGGTATGAATTGCTGGCGCTGGCGGTGGGGGTTTTGGTGACGGGCATGATTTGCCATTTTACGAAGCTGGATGACGCGCTGCGCCCAGCCTATGCCGCGGTGGTAATCGTCATCATGAGCCCGGATATACAGGGTTGGCATGGTTTGCTGGACCGCGTGCTGGCGGTGTTCCTGGGCTGCGTCTGCGCGCTGGTGGTGGGATTTGTCTGTGACAAAATCGCCACGCTTTTCAAAGTGGGACGGAAGGAGAACGCACAAACCAACGAGGGGAACGAGTGAAGGCAAAATGGGTTCTCACCCGGCTGACGCCAGCGATGCCCGGGCAACATGTTGCAATAGGGTGATGTACCCGCTGTTTGCTGCGCCATTTGCAAAAGTTACTTGCGGTCATCATGACCTTATCTCAGAATATTTGGATGAGATCATCTTCAAATTTTCGATTCTTTGCATTTTTTAACGTTCTCGCCGTGACCGTCATTTGTTTCTGCGCAGAAATTCGCGCGGCGGATTCCACCAATTCGAGCACTGAACCCACGGGACAGGTCACCAATACGGCTGTTATTCCAAAGCTGAATCCACCTTTCATGCGCAGGCATGATGACTTCGTGGAAATTGCCAAAAAAGATGATATTGATCTTCTGTTCATGGGTGATTCCATCACCGATTGGTGGCGCAATCCCGGCGGCACCAATTTTCCGTCCGGGCCCAACGGGGCCTATACTGGCAAACCTGTTTTCGATAAATATTTTGGATCGATGAAAGTTGCCAACTTCGGCATCGCCGGCGACACCACGCAAGGGGTTCTTTGGCGGCTGCAAAACGGCGAAGGGCAAGGCTTCAAGCCCAAGGCCATTATGCTCATGATCGGCACCAACAACGCCATGCGCAACAGCCCGCCGGAAATCGCCGAAGGAGTGGCCGCCGACGTCGAGGAATTGCGGAAGGATTTTCCGGATGCAAAAATTCTTTTGCTGGCCATTTTTCCACGGAGCACACCGACCAGCCGCGTCCGCGTCCAAATCGCGGCGGTTAATGCGATCATTTCCAAACTGGACGATGGCAAACAGGTGTTCTATCTCGACATCGGATCAAAATTTCTCAGCGCCGATGGGACCATTTCAAAAGACATCATGAGTGACGGATTGCACCCCACCACGCAGGGTTATGAAATCTGGGCCGAAGCTGTTAAGGATCCGCTGGTCAGGATGCTCAATGGCGAATCACCCGTTGCAAATTGATTTTCGGCCGGGCGCCGGGTCTCGTGTGCGGCAGATCCGCCACGTTGTTCAAGGTGCAACGGAAGGAGAACGCGTTAACCAACGAGGGGAACGAATGGCGACGTGGTTTCCCAGTTGCACTACTACGCCGGCTTTCCAATAAGTTATTTCCTCCGTCTTGCGGGCCCAAAATAATATCCCCCGCTGAGCCGCACGCCCTTGACCTTGCCCGGATATCCCTTGGGCTGGCCGGGTTTGCCTTCCTCGAACAGCGCGGTGTATTTGTAATTGAAATTCTCCAGCTTGATGCGCTCAACCTTTTTGCCGATGAACCGTTCAATGGCATGCACGTGCTGCGAGTCCTCCGCGACCATGATGGTGAAGGCGTCGCCCGTGTTCTCGGCGCGGCCGGTGCGGCCGATGCGGTGAATGTAATCCTCCGGATGCTGCGGCACGTCGTAATTGATGACATGGCTGACATCAGCAATGTCCAGCCCGCGCGCCGCGATGTCCGTGGCAACGAGCAGTTCAAAACGCCCGGTGCGAAAACCCTTCAACGCCTCCTCGCGTTCGCGCTGCGTACGATTGGAATGCAGGACGGCTACGGCGTGGTTGTTGCGCTTGAGGAGGGTGGCGATCCGGTCAGCGCGATGTTTGGTCCGGCAGAATATAATCGCCGACTCATAGTGGACGCGTTCGAGGATTTCACGCAACAGGTCGCTCTTCTGGTCCTCGGCCACGGGATAGATGACGTGCTTGACGGTGTCGGCCACGGAGCGGCGCACGCCGATCTCAATCGTCTGCGGACGGTGCATGGCCCATTGGATGAGCGTCTCGATCTGTGGCGGGATGGTCGCGGAGAAAAGCGAGGTATGACGCTGGCGCGGACATTTTTCCACGATGCGGCGCACGTCGGGCAAAAAGCCCATGTCGAGCATGCGGTCGGCTTCATCAAGCACGACGTATTGGATGTGGTCGAGGCGGCAGGTGCCGCGTCCCATATGATCCAGCAGCCGTCCGGGTGTGGCGATGATGACATCCACTCCATTGCGCAAGGCGTCCATTTGCTTGCCATAACCGACGCCGCCATACAAAACAGCGGCGCGGAGATTGGTAAAGCGGGCAAAGTCGCGGAAAGCGGTCTCGACTTGTGCGGCGAGTTCGCGCGTGGGTTCGAGGATGAGGACGCGCGGTTGCGGCTGATGCGTGCCGAGCTTCGAGAGAATTGGGAGGGCGAATGCGGCGGTCTTGCCGGTGCCCGTTTGGGCGCTGCCGATGACGTCGGTGCCGGCCAGGATGAGCGGGATGGCGCGCAGTTGGATGGGCGTCGGTTCGAGGTAACCCATGGCTTTGACCCCGTCAACCATGGCACTGGACAGACCAAGAGAGCTAAATGGCATATAATCGAATAAATAGCGTAACACACCCCCGCGCCAAAGAAAGTGAATTAAACACCGGCAATTTGCCGGCTGAGCGGGAGGTTTTCAAAGGTGCGGACGCGGTAAAAAAGTGGCTGCGTCGGTAGATTCAAGTTGCGGCGGCTTCGTGCGGCGGTGCCGCGTGCGACTCCGCCGAGGCAACGGGTGCTTCAGCAGGCGCGGGTGCCGACTCTTCCACGGGAGACGTTGCCGGAACGATGGCAGTTTCTACAACCGCGTCAACGACTGGAGCCGCAACGGTTTCTACCTGGCCCTCCGCAGTCATGGGTGCGGGTGCAGTGCTCGGAGCAGGTTCGGCCCTGGGCGGTTTGGGCGGGCGCGGAAGTGGTTTCTTCGCGGTTTCTAAAACGCCGTTGGCAAATTCAATGACATGCCCCTGATGAATGAGCCAGTGCAAATCGCCGATGATCGACGCCTGCTCCGGCGTGGGTTCAGACGGCGCGGGAGCTTTGGGCGCTTCGGCTGCGGGAGTTCCTTCCGCAGGCGCGGCGACCACCGGGATCGGTGCGGGCGGCGGCGTAGGTGAAAGTGTTTCGACCAATTGCTTCCGGTTGGTCCGGGGCTTGGAATTGATGAACTCGACGATGCGCTTCACCTGATCGGAAACGGGCGTGGCCTCCATGTCCAGAAAATGCGGCCGCGCGACCGAGACATGCGTGACGGTCTTGTTGACCTTGAAGAACTGCAGGCCGTGTCCGGCGAATTGCTGGCTCAACACCGTGGC
>Ga0210398_10002255_pt1 | contig 18963 bp, 14 predicted proteins | sample IncBWC4OmetaG_FD_161047 | JGI IMG/M metagenome (GOLD analysis project Ga0210398, IMG submission 161047) | Forest soil microbial communities from Barre Woods Harvard Forest LTER site, Petersham, Massachusetts, United States - Inc-BW-C-4-O | ecosystem: Environmental > Terrestrial > Soil >... | reverse complement strand
ATTTCGCTATGCGCTGCCTGCCGCAGCCAACCCGTTAAGCTCGCTATTCGGGTTATCGGTCGGAGCGCTTCTGAGCGGCTCGCTGCTAGTAGAGGTGATTACCGGCTGGCCCGGTTTGGGGCCGCTTCTGCTCGAGGCTGCCATGGCACGGGACATCTATGTTGTAGTCGGAGCGGTGATGGCGTCGACTTTTTTCATGATTGCGGGGAGCATACTCGCGGATATCTTGCTGGTGGTTGTGGATCCTCGGATCAGGCTGGGATCGATATGAGGAACAGGCGGAGAATCGTAGCCGCGCTCAGCGTCTTGGCGGCGCTTCACCTGGCAATCCTGCTCGCAGGATTTGTTGCTCCTTACGATCCAGCATCGCAGAATCGAGATTTTTCCTTTGCTCCTCCGACGCGAATTCATTTTGTCAATTCCCACGGGCATCTGCATCTTCTTCAGCCTTTCATTTATGAATGGAGAGTTCGTCCAGACAGTTTTAATGAGTACGAGGAGGACCGCGACAGAGAATACCCGGTACTATTCTTCAGGCAGGGCCCGGAATACAAGCTGGCTGGCTTGCTGCGATCGCATATCCATTTGTTTGAAGTAGAGGGTTCCGCGCAGATCTTCTTGGCCGGCACTGACGCTTACGGACGCGATCAGTTCTCTCGAATTCTTTATGGCGGGCAAGTTTCCCTGGCGGCTGGCCTTCTTGCTATGGGAATCTCGTTGCTCCTCGGACTGATCGTCGGCTGCGTTTCAGGGTTCTATGGCAGATGGATTGACGAATCCGCCATGCGATTGGTTGAGTTGTTCCTTGTGCTGCCCTGGCTGTACTTCTTGCTGGCGGTACGATCGTTCCTGCCGTTGCACATCAGCCCAACCCAAACCTTCTTTTTGCTGGTTGCGGTGATTGGGACTATCGGCTGGGCCCGTCCGGCGCGGCTGATTCGCGGTGTCGTGCTCAGTGCCAAAACCCGGAAATATGTAATCGCCAGCCGTGGTTTCGGGGCATCCGACAGCTACATTCTGCGGCGCCATGTTTTGCCCCAGACCTATGGCATTCTGCTCACCCAAGCCGCCCTGTTGGTGCCTCAATACGTGGTCGCTGAAGTCACGTTGTCATTTCTGGGACTGGGTTTAAGCGAGCCCGCACCGAGCTGGGGAAACTTGCTGTCGAATTTGCAGCAGTACAACGTGCTGGTTTCTTACTGGTGGATGTTTGCTCCGGCGCTGGCTTTGGTGATTGTCTCTCTTGGTTACCTTCAGCTGGCCAATGTGGTTCACGAGTTACAATCTGGCTAACCCTGAGAGTTGAGCCGCGTGGAGACCTTTATGTATCGATGGGGTTCTGTTGCCACCCTTGTGCTTGCCTGCGGCTCTGCCGGTTTCGCATCCCCAGCCGCCCAACCGCCGCAACGCGGCGAAGATATCCAGATCACTGACAATCAGATCGGCCGCTACGTTTGCACGCTGGTAGTGGCGCAACGTAGCGAGCCCAAGACGCTCAATCCGGTGACTGCGGCGGATGCGCCTTCGCGAGAAGTGATTGGCCGGCTGACGGCAGATCTGATTCACATCAATCGGGCCTCGCAGCAGACTGAGCCGGCTTTGGCCAAATCCTGGAGCGTGTCCAAAGATGGCCAGGTTTTCACCGTGAAGTTGCGGCACGGTCTGCATTTCTCCGATGGTCAGCCTTTTGACGCTGACGATGTGGTATTCACCTTCCAGGTTTACCTTGACGAGAAAGTTCATTCTCCGCAGCGTGATCTGCTGGTCGTGGGCGGGAAGCCAATCGAAGTGCAGAAGATTGATCAATACACGGTTCGTTTCACGCTGGCCCAACCCTATGCCGCCGCCGAGCGAATCTTCGATAGCCTGGCGATGATGCCGCGGCACCTATTGGAAAAGCCATATAAAGACGGTCAATTTGCCCAAGCATGGACTCTGACCACGCCCCCGGCCCAGATAGCCGGCATGGGGCCGTTTCGCTTGAAGGAGTACGTTCCCGGTCAGAAAATCGTACTCGAACGCAATCCTTATTACTGGAAGGCTGATCAGAGCAAGCATCGCCTTCCTTATCTAGACGAGCTGGTCTTCCTCTTTGTCGGCAACGAAGATGCCCAGGTAATTCGTTTCCAGGCGGGCGAGACAGACATCATTAGCCGCCTCAGCGCGGAAAACTACGCTCTCCTCTCGAAAGATGCCGCGAGTCGCGGAAATGAATTCTTCGATCTGGGGCCGAGCCTTGAGTACGACTTCCTGGTATTCAATCTCAACGATCTCAAAAAAGACACTGACAACATCGCTCCCAAGCAGGCATGGTTTCAGGACTTAAAGTTTCGTCAGGCAGTCTCCTCGGCCATTGATCGCGAGTCCATCGTGAGGCTGGTCTATGCCGGACACGGCGCCCCGCTGTGGGGAAACGTGAGTCCTTCAAACAAGCTGTGGGTAGACCAAACGCTTCCCCATCCGCCGCGATCTCTGGATCGAGCGCGAGAATTGTTGAAGTCTGCCGGGTTCTCCTGGCGGGCTGATGGGGCGCTGCTCGATCGGCAGGGTAAAGCCGTGGAGTTTTCAATTATCACCAGCACCTCGAATGCTCAACGCACGAAGATGGCAACCCTGATTCAGGATGACCTGAGCAAGCTGGGCATGAATGTCCATGTGGTTCCGCTTGAATTTCGCGCGGTCCTCGACCGTGTCTTTCAGACCTACGATTACGAATCCGCCATTATGGCGCTGGGCGGAGGCGACGCTGATCCGAATCCCGAGATGAACGTCTGGTTGTCGAGTGGAGGCACCCATCTTTGGCACTTGGGCGAATCCAAGCCTGCGACTGAATGGGAGGCGCAGATCGACCAGTTCATGCAAAAGCAGATGGTGCAGCTCAAGTACAAAGAGCGTAAACATCTTTACGATCAAGTCCAGGAGACAGTCGCGGCCAATGTTCCATTCGTTTTTCTGGCTACGCCCGACATTCTGGTAGGCGCGAAAAAGAGCGTGGGGAACTTCCAACCAGCCATCTTGGATCCAAATACGCTGTGGAATGTTGAACAGCTCTACCTCCTCCCCGGAAATGGAGCTTCTGCCGGTGCAAAACCGTGATTCCGGCACGCTCTGTCCGCGAGTCAACCTGGCCGGACGAGCGCTTGGTGCGGGAGTGCTGCAAGGGCAACCAGGACGCTTGGTCCGCCCTGATCGATAAATATAAGAACCTTATCTTCTCGATTCCCATCAAGTTTGGTTTATCCCGCGAGGATTCCGCCGATGTGTTCCAGGTGGTATGCGTTGAATTGCTTGCGGGGCTGCCCAAGTTGCGTGAACCGAAGGCACTCCCCAAGTGGCTGATGCAGACCAGCTATCACCAATGCCTGCGGTGGAAGAAAGACCGGTTGAATCTTCTCGATGATGGTCAGGAAATTGAAGACAGGGTGAAAACTAATCCCGAAGAATTGCCCGAGGAGATGTTTAGCCAGGTAGAGCGTGAGCAGAGCGTGCGGGAAGCGATTGCCGCGCTGCCTAAGCGATGTAACCAGATGGTCGCCATGTTGTTCTTCGAGGATCCGCCGCGCCCCTACGAGGAGGTTGCGAAGGAACTTCAGCTGGCCACTGGTTCGATCGGCTTTATTCGGGGCAGGTGCCTGAAGAAGCTGCGCCAACTGCTGGAAGAGAAGGGTTTCCGTTGACCCCGCGTCGTCCGCCAAGCGAGCCGGCGTTAGTGGAGAAATTGCTGGGACTCGACGACGAAACCCGGCGATCAGCGTTTCTGTCGCGACACCGTTCCTTGCTTCGTTCCGAACTCGTCACCAAACTCACTGACCAGGTGCGAGAGCAAGTCCGGGTAGATGTCCAGCAGGCGCTTCGCTTGGCCGACGCTGCGCTCGGCATCGCCCACAAACTTGACGACAAAGCAGCTTTGGCCCGGGCCCTGCGCGCCAAGGCAAATGCACAGTACGCCAAAGGGGAGCACGCTTCGGCGGTTGATCTTCATGAGCAAGCGGCCGCTCTTTTTGACGCTGCCGGTGAGACTAACGAAGTCGCTCGAACTTTGAGCGGATCGATTCAGCCGCTGCTCTTGATGGGTGAATACAACCGCGCATTCGCCGCCGGGGAACGTGCGCGGAGGATCTTTTCCGCCGAAGGCAACACTTGGAGACTGGCTCGCCTGGAGATCAACATCGGCAACATTTATCACCGGCAAGACCGCTTTGCCGAGGCGGTGGCTTGCTATGAGCGAGCGTATCAAGCGCTGCCTGCCGAGCAAGACCCTGAAGGGATTGCCGCCGTCCTCAGCAACATGGCGACTTGCTACATCAGCCTGAGTGAATTTTCCAAAGCCTTGGATTCGTATCAAAAAGCCCGCCAGTTCTGTGCCGAGCACGACATGCCCGTGTTGGTAACTCAGGCGGATTACAACATTGCTTACCTTCATTACCAGCGGGGCGAGTATAGCCGGGCGATTGAAATGCTTCGAGCTACTCGCATCAATGCCAAAAAGGTCGGCGATGCCTACCATCACTCGTTGTGCAATTTGGACTTGGCCGAGCTTTACCTGGAATTGAACCTCAGTTCAGAGGCGGCGGAGCTTGCCCAGCAAGGTTACGAAGGCTTTCGCAAATTGGGTATGGGCTATGAGAGCGCCAAGTGCCTGGCATTTTCGGCAATGGCGGCCGGCCAACAAGGGCACGGATTCGAAGGCCTCAAGCTCTTTACGCAGGCGCGGGAAATGTTTGTCCAGGAGAAGAACCGAGCCTGGCCTTCGTTGATCGATTTGTATCGCGCCCTTGTATTCTTCAATGAAGGCCGGCTGTTCGAAGCACGGCGCCACTGCAACGAAGCGTTGGAATCGTTTCGCACATTGAAGCTGGCAAACAAGTCTGTTCTAACCCAGCTCTTGTTGGCAAGGATTGCTTTGCGAACCGACGACCCCGGCCAGGCATTCAAACACGCCAGCGCCGCGCTTGAGGCGGTTCCTGAGTTGGACTCGCCTGTCCTCACCTATCAGGCACATCTACTCCTGGGGAATGTGCACTCGGCGAGGGGAGATCGCGAGAAAGCCTACGGTTCATACCAGAACGCACGCCAGGCATTGGAGAAGCTTCGCGGCAACTTGCGCGGAGAAGAGTTGAAGATTGCCTTCATAAAGAATCGTCTGGAAGTGTACGAAAACCTGGTCGAACTCTGTCTGGCTCGGAATGATGCAGCGGGATCCGAAGAAGCATTCACCTATGTGGAGCAGGCCAAATCTCGCAGCTTAATGGATTTGTTCGTCAACCCTGCGCCGGCACTCGGCGACAATGCGCCCGGCCAGAGCGAACTGGTTCGGTCCATCAAGGACCTGCGGGAGGAGTTGAACTGGTACTACAACCTGATTGAACGGGAGCAACTTCAGCCCGAAGCGCGCTCCCCAGAGCGAATCGCGACGCTTCAAGAACAAGCGCGTCATCGAGAAAAAGAGTTAATGCGTGTGCTACAAGAAGCGACGGAAACCGACGCGACCCAGGCCGGATTACAGACGCCCAGCCACGTGCCTCTTGCCAATATTCGCGCGGCCATCCCCCCTGACACTCTACTGGTAGAGTATTTCCGGGTTCGTGACCGCATCCTCGTCTGCGTGTTGGGGCCAGAAAGCGTCGAAATTCTTCCGGTCACGCTTGAAACCAGGGTCGCCGGCCTGCTGCGTCTGCTGCAATTCCAACTTTCCAAATTTCATCTGACTCCACAATACCTTGAAACATTCCATGATTCATTGGTGCAGGCTACGCAGGCACACCTGAAAGAACTCTACGACGAACTGATCTCGCCCATTAGTGCCCGACTCAAGGCCAGCCATCTGATCTTCGTGCCTCACGGGCTACTCCACTATGTGCCTTTTCACGCGTTGTTCGATGGGGCGCAGCACTTGATCGACCGCTATACGATTTCCTATTCGCCAAGTGCCAGTATCTTTGCGCTGTGCCAGGCACGGACCGCAAATTCCACGGGAAGCTCCCTGATCTTCGGCATCCCCGATCCCCAAGCTCCTGCGATACTGGACGAAGTTCAGGCACTCAAAAGCGTTCTCGACCAGGCGGAGTTGTTCGTCAGCCAAAACGCCACTGAAGAAGTCCTGCGCAGCAAGGGACCCGGAAGCCGTCTCATTCACATCGCCACACATGGCCGCTTTCGCCAGGACAACCCGATGTTCTCCGCCATCCGGCTGGGCGATTCTTTCCTTAGTTTGTTCGATCTTTACCAACTCAGACTGCCGGTTGAATTAATCACCTTGAGCGGATGCTCCACAGGCCTCAACGTAGTAGCCGCCGGAGACGAGCTAGTGGGTCTGGCGCGCGGGCTGCTTCATGCCGGGGCGCAATCCCTGATCCTCAGCCTTTGGGATGTGCACGATAAGAGCACGGCGGAGTTTATGACCGTTTTCTACCGGCTGCTGCAACAGGGGAAAACGAAAGCGGTCGCGCTGCGGAGCGCCATCCTGGAGCTACGAACACGATATCCCCATTGTTATCAATGGGCTCCATTCATTTTGGTGGGTAAAATCTAGTCCGGCGGAAAAATTCTTGTCACCCCTATATTTTCTCGCCCGCTTCCTACCCTTATTTCACGAAGAGTAAAAAGCTGGAGTGACCGGTGTCAGATTCTGGTCCGCTCCCCCCGGAGTAACTGATGAAACATTTCGGCGAAGCGCAATGGGCGGATTTTGTGCGGAACCTGATGTCTGCGAAGGAAAGAATGGCAATGCAACAGCACATCGATGATGGATGCCAGAAGTGCTCGGATACGCTGCGGATCTGGCAGAGTGTCTCGTCCGTTACAGATGGCGAAAAAGCCTTCGCCCCACCGGAAGATGCGGTTCGAGTGGTCAAGAGCCAGTTTGCCGCCATCCAGCCAGCCTCCAGTAGTGGCGTTCGTTTGGTCTTCGATTCCATGCTGCAGCCGCTGACGGCAGGTACCCGTGGTTCAACGGCCGCGCGGCAGTTCCTGTATGAAACCGATGAATTTTACATTGATCTTCGGCTCGAACCGCGGGCGCCAACCGATAACGCTTCCCTGATTGGCCAGATATTGAACCGTGCCACAGCTGATCGCAACGCGCCAGGATTAGCCGTTCGTTTGCAGGAAGGAACGCGGTTGATTGCACATACTTCCACTAACGAGTTTGGAGAGTTCCAGCTGGAGTTTAAGGCTGGCAATAACCTGTGTGTTTTGATTAGCCGTGGTGAAGCCCCCGAAATCATCCTCCCCCTGTACGGAATCCAAGTTAAGTCAATGAAACAACAAGGCTTGAACTAGAAGCGTCCTTTGGGCCAGATGGCCTGAAGGTAATCACAAAGAGTAACCCGGAGAAATTACGGGCGTAAGTTTTAGCAATTTCAGACTTTTCGTAGACTCGTAAGGGTCAGAGGGGGATCGATGACAAGCAAGAAAACTGGCAACCTGAATAGCGGCTATCTTAGGACACTTTGCGTGTTCCTGCTGCTGATGTCTTTAGCCGCCCAGAGTCTACCCGCCTACGGCGAAACAGCACAACCCGCTCCGCAGACACGGTTGGTGGTGCGAGACAGCCTCGGGCTGACCGGCATCTTGAACCTTTGCGCTTTACTCGGCTGCTCCACGGTCGAAGGATTGGGCGATCCTCAAGGGCAACTTTTCATGATCGAGCTCCCTTCGCAGCTCGCGCCCTTACTCTCGGTGCTAAACATATCCGTGCTAGGGCTAGTCTCGGTTGAGATTGACCAGGTCGTGCAGACCCAAGGCGCTTCCGCCGGTTCTGCTCCGTCCTATCTTAACGACCGTGCGTCGTACAGCTATTACGGAACCACCGTGTGGCATGGATACGTCTACCAGCCGGCTAACACACTCATCCGGACCAGCACGACCCAGTCCGCGTTCAACACGGCGGGCTCTGGCGTGATCGTCGCCGACATCGACACCGGCGTGGATCCGAACCATCCTGTGCTCAAGAGTTCCCTGCTCACCGGCTACGATTTCACGCGGAATCAGAGCGGCGGATCCGAGATGAGCGACGTAAGCCAATCCACGGTTGCGGTGCTGGACAGCAATGGAACCCAGACGGCGCAGGTCAGCCAGTCGACCGTCGCCGTGCTGGACCAATCGACCGTCGCGGTTCTGGATGGAAATCCTGCATATTCAGCCTTCGGCCACGGCACCATGACTGCCGGGCTTATTCACCTGGTGGCGCCGCAGGCTAAGATTCTGCCGCTCAAGTCGTTCCAGGCGAACGGAACTGGCTATGACTCTGACATCTTGCGCGCGGTCTACTACGCGGTTGGCCACGGTGCCAAGGTCATCAACATGAGCTTCAACTACACCAGCTACTCGCAGGAATTGGCGAATGCAGTGAACTACGCCACGACGAACGGTGTGATCTGCGTAGCCGCAGCGGGCAACAGCGGCGAGCAAGCTACGGTTTACCCGGCGGCTCTGAAGGGCGTGATTGACGTGGCTTCCACAAGCAATAGCGATACTCCTTCAACCTTCTCCAATTACGGTGCGCCACCGGTATGGCTGGCCGCTCCTGGAGAAGGCGTAGTGACCACCTATCCGTTCAGTAGCTACGCGGCGGGTTGGGGCACTTCGTTCTCTACGCCGCTGGTTACGGGCACGACAGCGCTGCTGATCGCGTCGTCCAACGCTCAGGTCAGTACGCAAACCAGCATTTCGCTGGGCTCGCTCAATCTCTCGCTTTCACTGGGCGGGAGTGCGAGTGCTCCCAGCTCTGAATCTCAAGCCGCGAACGCGCTGGCGCACGCTGATGCCATTTCCGACCCTCAAATGGGACACGGGCGTCTGGACACTTACCTGGCTGTGCAAGCTTGGCGCACCAGCCTGGGCTTGAACTAGCTGGGTTGAACTAGCATGACCGGAGACTCTATGGCGACGCAAGGACATGATTGGTTGACAGAATCGTCGGACATGGAATCTCTACTGCGGGTGAAGGAACTTGAGGAGCAGCAGCGGGCGCTCCTCAAGTCCACCATCTGCGCCTTCAATCAGTTGCTTGATCTGCGCGACCTCAACACCGGCGTCCACAGCACCCGCCTGGCGGAATGGGCGGTTCGTGTGGCTAGAAAAATCCAGCTGGAGGAAACGGATTTCTATCAGCTCGAGGTCGCTGCGCTTTTGCACGACATCGGCAAGATCGGCGTCCCCGATGCCATCCTTAAGAAGGAAGGTAAGCTGACCGACGAAGAACGCGCCTTGATGAATAAGCATCCGGAATACAGTTGGTCGATTCTGCGCTTGTTCCCCGGGTTGGACAAAGCCAGCCTCTACGCCCTTCATCACCACGAAAGCTACGATGGAACGGGCTACCCCGGCGGCTTGAAAGGTGAGGAGATTCCTATTGGTTCGCGCATTGTGTCGGTCATTGACGCCTATGACGCCATGATCTCAAATCGCTGCTATCGCAAAGGGCTGCTGCACGAAGAGGCGGTCAGGCGGCTGAATGCAGGCAGCGGCAGCCAGTTCGATCCGCTTGTGGTCCAAGCCTTTGTGGAGATCGCCAGCCAAGAAATCCAGGAAGTCTTCGCGGCCACCGGCAGCAGCCCCGCTGCAGTGATCTAATCACAATAGATCGAAGTAACTCCGGCTATTTGCGTCCCGCGGCGGCCGCATTCCCGCGCAGGCTTTGTTGCTTGAGTAACTGATCCGCCTGCTCTGCCTCGAGCGGTTTCGAGAAGAAGTATCCCTGACCGAACTCGCAACCCAGTCGCCGGATGCGTTCCAGGTGCACGGCAGTTTCAATTCCCTCGGCCACCACTTCCAGGTTTAACTCGCGCGCCAGGATGATGGTCAGGTTCACGACGTCAAAACTGCTGCGATCGGTGGGCATGTTGGCAACTAGCGAGCGATCAATCTTCAACTCGTCCAACGGCGAACGCCGTAGCCAGCTCAGCGAGGACTGCCCGGTGCCAAAGTCGCCAATGCTGATGCGGACTCCAAGATGCTTGAGCTGAGTGAAGAGATCCGATGTCAACTTGGGATCGGCCTGCGCGTCAGCCTCGGTCAATTCGATTTGCAGGCTGGATGGGGTGATGTGATTCTCGTGAATGGCGGCTTTGAGGTCGTCGCGGAGGTCGGCATGCGCAAACTGTTTGGCCGAAATGTTGACGGTCATGGTCAACGAGCCCAGTGCAGGGTAGGCCGACTTCCAGGCGCGTAACTGCTGGCAGGCTTCGCGAATCACCCACTTCCCGATGGGAACCATGAGTCCGGCCCGCTCCGCGACCTCGATGAATTTGGAGGGCGAAACCACGCCCTGCTCGGGATGGTGCCAGCGCACCAGGGCCTCGAAGCCCGCCGCTTGCCGGGTTTCCAGATTCAGAATGGGCTGGTAGCAGAGTTGAAATTGACGGCGATCGATGGCGATCCGCAATTCGGCCTCGAGTTTCAGACGATTCACCGCGCGAGTGTGCATACCCTCATCGAACAACTCGCAACGTGAGCCTCCAAGCGCCTTGGCCCTGTGCACGGCGACATCGGCGCACTGCAGCAAGTCTTCGGGCCGCTCGTGCTCGTCCGTGCTTAAGGCAATGCCGATGCTGGCTGTAGCCGGCTGGTCACGCCCGGCGACGGTAAAAGGTGCTGCGATGGCGGCCTGAAGGCGCTGCGCCACGCGAAGCGCGTCGCTCGGATCGGTGATGCCTTCCAGCAGAATCGTGAATTCGTCTCCGCCCAGCCGGGACAACACGGCGTCGGTACTGGGAATCTGGTTGCCTGGGCGGGAAACCGTATCGTGATGGCGCAGGCAGGAGGCCAGGCGTCCGCCAAGTTCCATGATGACTTGATCGCCTGCCACCGGACCCAGCGTGTCATTGAGGACTTTGAAATTGTCGATGTCCACTAAAAGGACGGCGTATTGGTAGTCAGGATTTCTGTGCGCGCGAACCGAGGAACGCTGTAGACGGTCCAGCAGCAGGCGGCGATTGGGCAGTCCCGTGAGACCATCGTGGAAGGAGTTGTGTTCCAGCAGTTGCTCGGTGTGTTTGCGATCTGTGACATCGCGATTAACGATAACCAGCTTCTCGACTTCGCCATGTTGGTCGCGGATGGTGCTGGCAGCAGACTCCAGGACTCGCCACTCGCCGTTCTTGTGACGGATACGGTATTCCAGCTTTTTCCCGACGCCGGTATTGCGCGCTTCCCTGGACGCCTCCAGAACCTTGTAACGGTCTTCCGGGTGGATCTGTTCGAAAGGCGAGGTTTTTTCCAGCTCCTGGGGTGAGTAGCCCAGGACCTTTTCATAGGCAGGACTATTGTAAAGACGCCGTCCCTTTACATCTACCAGAGCAATCATGTCCGCGGCATTTTCCGCCACAATGCGGAACAGCTCTTCGCGCTGGACAGTACGCTTACGAAGTTGGTAGAGCCGCCATTGCTGATAGGCCAACAGAATGATGAGAGCAACGGAAAGAAATGGGCTCCACTGTTCGATAATAGCGGGCGAAAACAGGACACTGCTCCTTGCCGGACGCACGAAGATTGACAACGCCGTGGATAAAACATCGGCTCATTGGCAGGTAAAACTTAGCCTGGGCTGCTGGAATTCGGTACTTTAGTGATGGTCCTCTCGACAAGCGGGCAGAATGGGCGGCTTCGGCACCCACAGCCCGAAGGTCGCAGAAATGCTGGCTTGGGAGTGAATGAGATAGTCAGGCGCTCAGGTCTTGTTCCCGGGCCCGGGCGTCCGCCCCAGACCCGGCACGTATTCGGCTCAATATCTGATAAATCGTATTTCGGCCCACCCCGAGGATCTCCGCTGCCTTGGCCTTGTTCCCCTCGACGCGATTTAAGACCCGCAGCAAGTGACGCTGCTGGGCGGTCTCCATGGTGACCAGTTCTTCGTCGTCGCGTTCGATCGCCGGCGAGGGGGAGCGCAAGATTTCCGGCAGGTCGGACAGATCAATGACCGTCCCCACACTCATGATGCAACTGCTGCTGATTACATTCTCCAGCTCCCGTATATTCCCGGGCCAGCTATGCGAGGCGAGGCAGGACTGTGCGCGGCGGGTGATTCCCGAGATTTGCTTGCCATACAGGGACGAGTATTTGTCCAGAAAATGCCGCTGAAGCAAGGGTAAGTCCTCTTTCCTATGCGCCAACCGCGGAACCGGAATCTCAACCACCGACAAGCGATAGAAAAGGTCCTCACGGAATTGGCCCTGCGCCACCATCTTGCGAAGGTCGCGATGGGTGGCCGCGATAACGCGCACATTCACACGCAGCGGTACGGGTGACCCGACACGCTGCACCTCCTGGTTCTGCAAGACCCGCAGGAGCTTGGATTGTGCCGATAGCGGCAGTTCGCCAACTTCATCGAGAAAAACTGTGCCGCCGTTCGCGTACTCAAAGATTCCTTGCTTGTCTTGCGTGGCTCCGGTAAACGCTCCCCGCACGTAGCCAAACAACTGGCTTTCGAGCAAAGTTTCCACCAGGGCCGAGCAATTGCACACCACGAAGGGCGCGGCCGCAACCGGGCTCAGCTTGTGCAAAGTCTGGGCCACCAGTTCTTTGCCCGTTCCGGTCTCTCCGGTCACCAAGACCGAGCGGAAATGCGGCGCAATGTGGCGGATCTTGGCAAACGCTTCGAGCATCAGCGGACTGCGTCCGATCATTCCCTCGAACTGATAGACGCCCGCCAGATCGTGATCCAGCTGGAATGTCTTGCGGCGGACTTCGGCTTCCTTTACCAGATTGCCGACACAGAGGCGCAGCCTTTCGCCGTCAACAGGTTTCGGAAGATAGTCAGTGGCTCCCTTGCGGATCGCATCGACGGCAGATTCCGTCGAGTAGTGGCCAGTCATGAGGATGAAGTCGATCCCGGGATCCTTAGCCAGGGCCCGTTCCAGAAATTCCAGTCCGTTGATGCCAGACAGCCTTAACCCGGAAAGAATAATTCGCGGCCGAAGCTGCGGAAACCGTTCCAAAGCCGATTCTGCGCTCGGCTCTGACAATATCTGGACATCCTCGGTGGCGAGGGCGGCGCGGACCGACTCAACATCTGCGGGCGAACCGTCAACTACCAGCAACCTCAACCGAGTATCGTTCTGCTTGGACAAGAAACCTCCCGGGAGTATCGATTTCTCGGAGAAACCGGACAGAACTCCGCCCTGCGCGGCGTATTACGGAGCCTGTGCTCTAAGGGATGGAATTTGCCGCTGACGCAGTGCGAGGAAAGAGCTTTGCAGCCCTCAAGATAAGAATAGTCGAGCCCCTGGCACGACGAGCGTGGCGTACCCATCAACCTTTTGTCTTCTTCCTCTTTGCTTGCCGTCAACGGTAAGACTCGGCCAGACAAGAAGGTCGGAAGAAATATCCCTTCTGCTTTTTATATTGGGGCGCAGGCTCCCTTTTGTCCAGAGTTGGCAGCTAAATTTCCGCGCTTTGGTAATCAGGGGTCACTGACTGGTTACTTTTCCCTCAAATAATAATGTGCTCGGGTCTGATCTCCCGGCCTTGTGCGACGAGAATACTGGCCCTTTCGATAACATTTCTCAATTCCCGGACATTGCCCGGCCAGGTGTGTTGCAGCAGGAGAGACACGGCACCTGGATTCAAAGTGACATTGTGCGGACAAAACTTCGTTAGGAAACTCTGCGTCAATAGAGGGAGATCCTCCATACGCTCCCGCAGCGGACTCAGTTCGATAGGAAAGATGGAAAGCCGGTAAAAGAGGTCTTCTCGAAAATTATGCTCCTGCACCCGCCGGCGGAGATTCGCGTTGGTAGCCCCAATCACGCGCACGTCTACTCGAAATGTGTCGGTGCTGCCCAGCCTCTGGACTTCTCCCTGTTCGAGGAACCGCAACAGTTTCGACTGCAAACCCAGGGGCAGGTCGCCAATTTCATCGAGGAACAGCGTCCCGCCTTGAGCGGCGTGAATGCGTCCTATCTTCGATTGCACCGCCCCAGTAAAAGCTCCCTTGACGAATCCGAACAGTTCGGCTTCGAGCAACGCCTCCGGGATAGCGGCGCAGTTAATGACCACAAATGGCTTCAGGCGGCGGGCGCTAAGCTGGTGAACCGCCCGGGCCACCACGTCTTTACCGGTGCCGCTTTCACCCGTGATCAGCACAGTGGTGTCGCGCGGAGCCACCAAGCGTACCACCGAGCACAGCCGCTGTACTGCTGGAGCCATGCCGATGAACCCGGGCAAACTGCCAGGGATTGAGTCAACGTCCCCGGTTGCACAGGTCGAAACTGCATTCCCCATACGAAAGGGCGCCCCACGCTCAATCTTCCTCACGATTTCAAAACAAATCGAGTCTGGCGAGGGTGTGGCCATGATGGGCTGCCCGGTGTGCGGATTGATCGGGATCACGGTGACATAGGGATACTGCGCTTGCACGATGGCTTTGAATTCATCCACCTTAAGATCGGGAAGGTTAGGATCCATCAGCACCATGGATATTGTCCCGGCATCGATCCTCTCAAGTGCTTCGGCGCCACTGGCCACTTGGTCCAGGGTCCACTGATCGGACTGTAGCCGTAGGATCAGTTCTCGTCGCAGTTCTTCATTTGAGCTGACTATCAGAAGACCCAGGCCCTCACCGGTACCCAGAACCGTCGGATCAGCGACCGCAGGCGATGGTGGAGAAATCAGCAGACTAGACATGGACACACTCGATTCTTTGGGTTTCCGGGGTCTGAGAAACGCATTGTGTTTTTGGTGACGAATTCGCAACGAGTTTACGCATTTGATCAAAAGCGCTGGAAACTCGCCGTGATTCTTCAACGGCACGCTGGATCACAGCCCGGTATTCTTCCGCGGTCGCAGATGAGAGCAGAGCAAGTTCGAGTAAGCCCTGGAGCACAGTTAGAGGTTGCGCCGTCTGGTGCAGTTCGTGCGCGATGACGCCATTGGCTATCGGGTCCGAAGCTCCGGTCATCGCTGTTGTGCTGGGTGTGGGAAACGACATCGCTAAGCCTTTCTTAGTCAGTGATCACGTATCCGATGCCACGGACGGTGCGCATCAATTTGATCTCAAACCCTGCATCTACCTTGTCGCGGACATACTTGACGTAAACGTCGACCAGGTTGGTGCTGCCGTCGTAGGCGGTTTTCCAGACTTCCTCCATGATCATCGCCCGCGTAACGGTACGTCTGGCGTTCATCATGAAATATTCGAGTAGAGTGAACTCCTTGGCGGTCAGCTCGATCTTCTTGCCCGATCGCTCCACCCGGAAGTCGGCGCGATTCAGGATCAGATCGCCGACTTGCAGGACCCCTCCGGCGCTGTTCCGGTTGCGTCTGAGCAGTGCCCGCGATCTGGCGGTCAATTCCTGGAAAGAGAATGGTTTGACCATACAGTCGTCGGCGCCCCCGTCGAGTGCCTGGATGCGGTCCTCCATCTGGCCGCGCGCAGTCAGCACCAGAACCGGCAAATTGGGGATGATCGGCCGAATCCGGCTCAGCAGAGACAGTCCATCGAGCTTGGGCAGGTTCAAATCCAGAATCAAGAGGTTGTACTGGGTGGTGGATAGCGCCTGAAAGGCAGCATCGCCATCGTGGGCGAGCTGCACTTCGTACTTTTGGGTCTGGAGTCCTCGTTGCAGAAAGTGCGCTAATGGAACGTCATCTTCGGCCACAAGCAGCTTGGCAATTGGCGGTTGGTGAGACTTGATGGTTGGTACGGCGGCGGCACTGGCATCGTGCATCTGTTCCATGGTTCTCCGATTGAAATGGTTCATTCCTGGGGTGGCGAACCGGAATGAGGGGTTGGCCGGACGACTTTCCCAACGTTGTTGAACACTTCAGCATCAGCAGCACGATCGCTAGTGCAATTAGAAGACCTTAATGCTGTGCTCATCTATCTCTATCAATTGTCGAGTCTTGGCGTCTTATTAGATAAAGAGCTGCGGGCACAGAGCGTTCTCGATTAGGACACGTGTCATGAATTCGTACGCACACCTCACGCGGTCCGCGAGGGTTTGGAGCGGAAACTAGATGAAGTCGTAGGGTACGTCAGTCTTTCTTGGCAGGCTCTTTCGAGGATGTATCCTTCGGTGCGGCCTCTTTTGCTCCGGTTTCCTTCGTGGCCAGATCTTGGGCATTCGCAGTAGGGGTTGCGGGGGTGTTCGAATCCCCCCCGGCACCTACCTCCATATATTGGACGATTAAGGAGATTCGGCGGTTCGAGGGAGCCAAAGGGTCTTTTGGAGTCCTAAGCCGCTGATCTGCATAGCCCCTGACTTGGGCAATCTGATCGTCTCGTACGCCGTTTTGTTGCATCAGGCGGCGAGCGGCATTGGCGCGGTCGGCGGAAAGCTCCCAATTTCCATAACTTGTGCTGCCCGCATAGGGCTTCGAATCAGTATGACCTTCGACCGAAATTTTGTTGGGGAGCTTCCCTAGCTCCTGGGCCAGGAGCGACAACAACTGTTTGCAATCGTCGTTCGGACGGGGGCTGCCAGACTCAAAGAACGTCCCCGAGGCAGATTCGAGCAACTCGATGCGAAGGCCTTCTGACGTGACTGTCATTTCAATCTGATTTTTTAGCTTATCGAAGTCGGTTACGCGCCGGACAGTCTTCTGCAATTGCTCCTTCAGCTTGGCCATGTCTTCCTTGGTCAAGGTAAAGTTGTCGCCTGAGCCGCGTTGGTCGGTGCCGACCAGCTTGGAGTTACCCGAAGGATCCTTAAAGTATCCTCCCACGGCTTCCTGAACTTGTTTGCTGCTGTTCATCAGCCAGAGCACAATGAAAAGAGCCATCATCGCAGTGACGAAGTCGGCATATGCCACTTTCCAGGCGCCGCCGTGGTGGCCGCCGTGGTTGACTTTCTTCTTAACGATGATGATGGGACGGGTTGCGGCCATTCAATCCCCTACTTCCCTGCCGCCGCTGCCGCGGCTGCGGGAGCGGCGCTGCCGCCGGCTCGACAAGTTTTCTCCACTTCCTGGAACGACGGTCGCAAATGCCCTGGAATCGCCCGGCGGCCAACCTCTACCGCCATGATCGGGGCCGTACCCTTTAAGAAGGAGATCACCAGTACTCGCAGGACGCCGAGATAGGCGCGCTCTTCGTCGGCGGTCTTCGACATGTTCGCGGCCAATGGCCCGACCAGTCCGTAGCACAAGAGGATGCCAAGAAATGTACCCACCAGGGCAGCGGCGACCTTGCGGCCAATTTCTTCTGGTGGCCCACCCAAAGCGCCCATGGTGATCACAACTCCGAGCACGGCGGCCACGATACCCAGACCGGGTAGGGAGTCGGCCATGCTGCTCAGGGCCGTGATTGGTTGACTAGACTCGTGATGATGGACCTCCATGTCCAGTTCCATCAGTTGGTCGAGGTCGAATGGATCCGAGCCGGTCACCGCCATGCGCAGGGTATCGCAGAGAAAGTCCCGAATGTGGTGGTCTTTCAGAAACTTCGGGTACTTCGAGAAGATCGGGCTCTTGCCAGGATCCTCGACGTCACTCTCCAGCGACATCAGACCTTCCTTACGTGCCTTGCCAAGCAGGTCATACATCATCTTCAAAGTCTCAAGGTAGAACGGTTTGGTGATCTTTGAGCCTTTGAAAACACCTAATACGCCAGCAAAAATCTGCTTGAGAATGTGGATGGGATTAGCGACCAGCACGGTGCCGATGGCAGCGCCAGCGATAATAATCAGCTCCGCCGGCTGCATGAGCACCTTAACGTTGCCGTGTTCCATTAGATAGCCGGCAAGCACCGCGCCGAAAACCACGACAATTCCGATAATGGCAAACATAGCCGCTAACTCCCTTAAAGCCCTGCAGCCTTGGCGACGCTGTCGCCTTGGGCTGAATGGTGGCGTCGCAAAACGCTGACCCGCTCCACCAGAAATTCAATGCTGTCGTCAGGGCGTACCGCCGTGTGCCCCACGGTCACGTGGACGAATAGCTGATCGTCCCACCACTTGATGGACGAACAGCTCACAATTTTCTGGATGTTCTCAACCGCCTTCTCCACCTGCGTAAGGTTCCATGCCGTCATAACCGCGAGGAACTCGTTCTCTTTCCAACGCCCTACAAACGCTCCTGGGCCGAGCACGTTCTTAATGGTTCCAGCAGTGGCGCGGAGAATAAAAGCCGTCGCCTCCCGCCCGTGGGTTGCCTGAACCTGCTTCAGACGATCGACGTGAATGTTCAAAATGCTGAAGGGAACGCGATATTCGCGGTAGGGGCAAGACTTTCGCGCAAGTGAGATTGGGTGAAATCGTGGTTGGGAATCCCTGTGGCCGCATCCAGGCACCCGTATGGCGCAAGATCATCGTCGTGCGAGTCCGCAATCTGCTCGTCGAAGCTTTCGGCAGCGCCGACGACGGAACCGCGTTCGTCGCGAATGGGGACAACCCGCAAATAAACCGGGATCTGGTGCCCCAGTTTGTGGCGGAAATAAATACGGGCTTCCTTGGGCCGGCCTTCGTGCATAGCTTCGGAAAGCGGGCAAACTGAGCCGCACAAACCACAGCTCTTGCCGTCGCAATACATCAATATGTTTTCGCGGCAGAAATGCCCGAGGACCTGGTGACGTAAGTAGCCGGTAATTCTCTCGGCACCATCGCTCCAGAACACGATCCTGCGGTCCGTATCCACCAGATACACCCCGGTTTGCAGTCTTTCCAGGACAGTCCGGAAGATCTCGGGATTCAGAAGCGCTGGCATGATGAGAATCTCTAATACAGCCGGCCGTTCCTGACGGTTTCCGGGCGTATCCTAATCGGCAGACGGGACATAGAACTTTAAGAACGATTGTGGATTACTGAGTGACCTCGGAATCGGGTTCACTGCCCGGTGGGTAGAGCTGGCGCGACAGATGGTGAGGGTTTGGCGTCGGGGCTGGGGGTTCGTGCAACGACCACCACATCGACACGCCGGTTGGTCTTTCGTCCTTCGTCGGTTTCGTTGCTGGTGATCGGATGATATTGCGAATAGCCGGCAGCTGATATCTGGCTGGGATCAAAGCCGTGTTTTTCGATCAGCAGA
>Ga0210398_10002254_pt1 | contig 18963 bp, 18 predicted proteins | sample IncBWC4OmetaG_FD_161047 | JGI IMG/M metagenome (GOLD analysis project Ga0210398, IMG submission 161047) | Forest soil microbial communities from Barre Woods Harvard Forest LTER site, Petersham, Massachusetts, United States - Inc-BW-C-4-O | ecosystem: Environmental > Terrestrial > Soil >... | reverse complement strand
TGGGTCTCGACGTTGGGATGGGCGTGGGAGCGGAGGGAGGATTCGAGTTCGGAGAGGAGCTCGGCGCTGGTATCGATGGCGACGACCGGGGAGAAGCCCAGGTGGGCGAGGGCGAGGGACTGGAATCCTGGACCGGAGCCGAGGTCGACAGCGAGGCCGCGCGGGATGTCGTTCAGGAGAGGTTCGAGAATTGTGCGTTGTTCAGTTACTTTTTCGTCGAAGGAGAGACCGAACATCCAGGAATAGTGGTGGGCGAGGAGGTTGCGGTAGTGGTCCTGCGGGGTGGGCATCTGGGGAGATTGTAGCGGGCGGCGGGACTCTGGCCAGGGTGGGCGCGGGTTTTGTTCTTTTTACCGGGCTGCGGTTGATCTTTCTTCGGCCAGTTAGGTAGAAGATAACGCAGCTACTAACCTCGCTCTTTTTGAGCGATAAGGAGAAACCCATGATCGCGAAGCAGAGCAAGCGAATGAGGCTGTTGGCGGGCGCCACCGTTGCGCTCGGCCTGTGTGCAACGAGCGCCCTCGCTCAGGAACCGTTCCGGCTGAGCAGCACAACCTTCTCCAACGACAGCACGCTCCCGCTATCTATGATCCTGAACAATCAGGTGAATGGCGTAAACACCTGCACGGCGAACGGCGCTCCGGGGGGCGATCAGTCGCCTCAGCTTTCCTGGACGGGGACGCCGCGGGGCACGCGCTCGTTTGTGGTGGTGCTCTACGATGTGACGGCCGCATTCACGCATTGGGGGATGTACAACATTGCGGCCAACGTGAACCAGCTGCCGGCGAACGCGGGGAAGGCGGGCAGCGCATATGGCCTCGAGGTCGAGAACGATTTTGGGCTGGGGCAGCAATACGATGGGCCGTGCCCGCCGGCGAATGTGCCTCCGGATGCACACCAATACGTGTTCACCGTCTATGCACTGAGCACGCCGTTGGTGTTGCCGAGCTCAGCGAATTTCCCGCCTAACGGCGAGACGCTGTATCACGCGCTGATTGAAGCGGGTGAACAGGGAGCCATTCTGGGGAAGGCGAGCCTGACGGGCTTCTTCTCTTCGACGCCTCCCGCGAGCTAAGGGTCCTGATCGCGTTCGCTACTGGTAGCGGAGCCACTTCCATGTGCCGCCGTCGAGCTGGAAGAGGGAACGCCCTTCGTGACGGGAGCCCTGTTTGAGGACGGTTTGCACTTCCGCGGGCAAATCGGAGAAGTCGTACTCCCAGGTGTAGGCGACGATGCGCTGGCTGTGATCCTCGGTGGGGTCGACGATGCCGGCCATCTCGACGATGTGCCAGTGGAAGGTGCGTCCGACTTTGAGATAGACGCCGGGGTTCTGTGTACTGACGCCGTTGGGGAAGATGCCCTGGCAGGTGACGAACTGATGATTCTGGACGCGTTTGTCGCCTGGGTTGGGGAGACAGGGCGCGGTGGTCTGGATGGCAAGCGGGGCGACGAGGGCCGGGCTGAGGGCTTTGAGGTCACGGGCCTGGTCCTGGGTGAGGGTGAAGTCGCTGGCGGCCGTGTCGGAGCCGAGTTTGTTCAGCATGTCGCGGGCGGCGTCGGAGGTGAGGTCCTGGCTGCGGGCTGAGGAGCAGGCCGCGAGAGTGAGGAAGAGGATTGCCCCAAGACGGATCGTGGTTCCGTTCACAGGAATCTCCTTGATGGGTTGTGGCAGCGGAGAGAGGGTGAAGTTATCGTACGACGGAATGCGGCGCCGGGGAGGCAAAAACGGCTCTCGTAAAAAAGAGTGTGCGCGGCAGAAGAGAAGTTTGTGTGTCGGAAAAAGAGGAGGCATGAGTGGCGGCAAGGGCGGGGCTTCCTGAACGGCTGATAGACTCAACTGCCGAGGCGGAGTAATGAGTCTTCTGCAGAGCGACGGTGTACGGGTATTTGAGTGTCCGAACTGCCGGCAGACGATCAACACATCCATGACGCATTGCCCCTACTGCTCAGCCACGGTGGACGCGCAGGCGGCCGAGGCGGCGGCGGAACTTACAAGCAGGGTGAGCCGGGCGTGCAACGACGCCAGTTACGTGCGAATCGTCGCGGGATGCCTGATTGGATTTTTCCTGCTGACGCTGGTGCCGTTCATGGGCCTGGCGGGAATCGGGGGCTACTACGTCCTCCTGGTCCTGGTCCCGATTCTGGTGATTCGCTGGTGGGTGCGATTCGCTTCGATCCAGACCGACGATCCCGACTATCGCAGCGCGAAGAGGAATGTGCTGATCGCCTCGGCGATATGGGTCGCATTTTTCCTGTTCTCCTCAATACGAGTCTTCGTGGGATCGACAGCGGGGAACGCTTCACCCCCTTGATGGGTGGACTTTGAGGATTTCGCGGCCGATAACCATGCGCTGGATTTCGCTGGTGCCCTCGCCGATGGTGCAGAGCTTGACGTCGCGATAGAACTTTTCGACGGGATAGTCCTTGATGAAGCCGTAGCCGCCGTGAAGCTGGACGGCTTCGTTGCAGATTTTGACGGCGACTTCGGATGCGTAGAGTTTGGCCATGGCGGATTCCTGGGTGACGCGCTTGCCTGCGTCTTTCAGAACGGCCGCGCGGAGGGTGAGGAGGCGCGCGGCGTCGAGTTCGGTGGCCATGTCGGCGAGCTTCCACTGGATGCCCTGGAATTCGGCGATGGCTTTGCCGAACTGACGGCGTTCTTTGACGTATTTCACGCTGGCGTCGAGGGCGCCCCTCGCAATTCCTAAGGACAGGGCGGCGATGGAGATGCGGCCGCCGTCGAGGGTGCGCATGGCATCGACGAAGCCCTCGCCTTCTTTGCCCAGAAGATTTCCGGCGGGGATGGCGCAGTCCTCGAAGATGAGTTCACTGGTATCGCTGGCGCGGAGGCCGAGTTTGTTCTCTTTTTTGCCGGCGCGGAAGCCGGGGGTGCCCTTCTCAACGATGAAAGCGGAGAGGCCGTGGGTGCCCTGGGATTTATCTGTAACAGCGATGATCACAGATACGTCGGCGTAATGGCCGTTGGTGATGAAGGTCTTGTTGCCATTGAGGACGTAGCGGTCGCCCTGGCGGACGGCGGTGGTGCGGGCGGCACTGGCGTCGGAACCGGAGCCGGGCTCGGTGAGTCCCCAGGCTCCGAGAGCCTGGCCGGCGGCAAGCTTTTGGACGTACTTTTGTTTCTGACTCTCAGAGCCGGCGAGGAAGATGTGATTCGTGCAGAGCGAATTATGCGCGGCGACGATGATGCCGATGGATCCATCGACGGCGGAGAGTTCTTCGATGGCGAGCATGTAGTCGGTGTATCCGAGGCCGGCGCCTCCGTATTCGGGGGGGAAGATGACGCCCAGGAGGCCCATCTGGCCGAGCTGTTTGACGACGTCCATGGGGAATTCGGAGGCCTCGTCCCAGCGGAGGACGTTGGGAGCGATCTCGCGGGCGGCGAAGTCGCGGATTTCGCGGCGGAGGGCTTCCTGGTCCTCGGTGAGGGTGAAGGGGAAGGTGCTGGTCTGGAGGTCGGGAGCGGATTCGGTGGCGGGGGTCATGAGGGCTCGCTGGTGGAGATGCGGAAACGGGTCAGAGTAGCAGGTTTGGGTGGAGTTGTCCTGGGCGGCAGCAACTGCGCTTTGCGCGCGTTGGGAACTGGCAGTGGCACGGCGCGTTATTCGTGGGGAAAATACGCCGGTCCACTCCTGGACGGCAACCCAGGGCTTGCCAGGAGAGCCCTGTGTCCTGACGCGTCAGGGGTCGATGTGGGAAAAGACGGTACTTTGGGTTGATGGGCGGGACCTGGAGGTATAGAGGTTTATGCGGGAGAAGTATCCGCTTCTTGCTGTGGGGTGAACCTGGCGTCGGCTGTTCTATGCTTTTGCGCCTGGCGCAGATGGGTCAGTTTTATGCCCGCGGAGTCCACCGGGCCGTCGGTTGTGTTTTGCTTTTGCAGCTGCAAGGAAGAGGTATCTCCAACCCACGCCCCGCAACCAGCGGGCGCAGCTGGTGCAGGTGGCATGCCCGGGTCAGTTTTCCGCGGCGGGCACGGCGTAGATGCGCCTGGCGGCGGGGTCGAAGGTCCAGCGGAAGCGGTCGAGGAGGGCGTTGCCGAGGATGCCATCGCGGTTGATTTTCATCGCAGAGGGGCCCTCCCACCAGTGGACGGTAGCGAAGGCTCCGGCGCGCGCGATGGCGACCATGGCGTAGGCGCCGGGATTGAGCTGGAGCTGGCCGTCGAGATCGATTTTGGCCATTGAGACGAGGTCGGTGGTGTAGCGTCCGTTGACGCCGAAGCCGTGGGACTCCTGAGCGGTTGCGGATTTCTGATCGAGTCCAGCCGGGGTGCGGAACTGCGTATTCAACAGCAGGGTGATGTCGCTGCCGGTATCGAAATGGAGGAGGGCCTTGATGGCGGGACCGTCTGGGAAGGTGAGCGCAGCGGGAAGGAGGAGTCCCTGCGAGGTCCACTGGGCGCGCAGGGCGGCGTAAGGACCGGAAGGGGCGGTGCAATGCGCCGGATCGCGGAGGGTAAGGCGAGCATGGGCGTAGTCGAGGGTGGCGCACCATTTTTGGAAGAAGTCCCAGCCGAGGAAGCCGTCGAGGCGATGGCCGAATTGTTGGCTGAGGCCGTTGAAGTCGGCGACGAGGGCGGAGCCGGTGAAGAGCGTGGCTGAGCCGGAGCGGAGGGTGATGGCCGTGGTCTGATAGCGGCGTCTGGATGGGCCGGTGCCGAAGCCGTTGTACGACATCGATCGTTGCCAGAAGGAGGTGTGGACCTGGCCCTTGCCGGCGACGACGGCGGCGGCAAGCGAGGTGTGCTGGAATCCGGTGTCAAGCATGAGGTTGAGGGGACCGAGGTGGTCGTCGGTGAGGGTGAGGTAGAGGTGGCGGCCGGCGTAGTCGAGGGGGAGCGTGATGGGCGCGGTTTGCGCGGGAAGGGTGCAGGGAAGAAGCAGCGCGAGGAGCAGGATGAGGTTTCGCGCTGGCGGCATGGTTCGATGCTAATCGCGGCGAGCGATCCGTGATCAGGAATCAGCAATCTGTCGAGTTGGACAGCCCGCCGGGTCTCGGACGCAAGACCCGGGGCAGAAGGAACGAGGTCCTTCGTTTCGGCCAGGATGACCATTCGCGAAAAGCGCGCATGGTCAGACTAGCGAAGGCTGGCTGGGGGTGGGGTGACGGCTTCGAGTTGTTTGTAGGCGGCGTCGGGGAGTTTGAGCGATGCGGCGGCGATGTTCTCCTCGAGGTGTTTGGGTGACGATGTGCCGGGAATGGGCAGCGTGACCGGGGAGCGGCGCAGCAGCCAGGCGAGCGAGACCTGGAGGGGCAAGGCGTCGAGGTCTTTGGCGATTTTGTCCAGGAGGTCGTGAGCTTCGCGGACCTGGCCCAGCGGCGCCCAGGGGATGAAGGCGATTCCGTTTTTCTCGCAGTAGTCGAGGAGGAAGTCCCATTCGCGATCCGCGAAGCTGTAGCGGTTCTGGACCGAGACGATGGTCGTAATTTTCTGTGCGCGCTGAAGGTGTTCAAGGGTGACGTTGGAGAGCGCGAGGTGGCGGATTTTGCCCTGCTGGCGGAGTTTTTCCAACGTTTCCATCGAGGCGGTGAAGGAGACGGCTGGGTCGGGAATGTGGAGCTGGTAGACGTCGATGCGGTCGAGCTTGAGGCGGCGGAGGCTGCCGTTGACGGCTTCTTCGAGATGTTTGGGGCTGGCGTTGTGAATCCACTGGCCGGGGCCGACGCGCTCCCATCCACCCTTGGTGGCGATGACGACGCCTTTGGGGTAAGGGTGGAGGGCTTCGGCGATGAGTTCTTCGGAAACATTCGGACCGTAGGAGTCGGCCGTGTCGATGAAGTTGACTCCCAGCTCAACGGCGCGGCGGAGGGTTTTAATCGCGGCGTCGTGATCTTTGGGTGGTCCCCAAATGCCCTGGCCGGTAATGCGCATGGCTCCGTAGCCGAGGCGGTGGACGACGAGATCGCCGAGATGGACCTGGCCTGCGGCGGATGCGTTGGATGTGGTGTCGGTCGCGGCGGGTGTGGGCATGGAATCTCCTCTTATTGTTCGATTCACGAATCCGGGTACAAGGTGCAGAGCCAGCGTTCAGGATACAGCGTTCAGCGTTCAGGTTTGTCGGTGGGCTTGTCGGGTTGGGAGTTGTAGATTTCTTCGACGCGCTGAAGGGTATCGATTTCGGCGACGGGCTTGTCGGTGCGGATGCGGAGGATGCGCGGGAAGCGGAGGGCGAAGCCGCTGTCGTGTCGGGTGGAGCGCATGACGTTATTGAAGGCGACTTCAAGGACGATGGTTGGCTCGACGGTGCGGAAGTGGCCGTTGTCTTCGAGGGTGTGCGCTTTGAACCAGGCGGTCATGTCGGCGATTTCCTGGTCGGTGAGGCCGGAGTAGGCCTTGCCTACGTTTTTGAGTTCGCCGTCGGCATCTCGGATGGCGAAGGTGTAGTCGCTGAGGACGTGGGCTCGGCGGCCATTGCCGTATTCGACGCCGGTGACTACTACGTCTAAGGTGGCGAGCTCGCGTTTGAGCTTGAGCCAGGCGAGTCCGCGGCGGCCGGGCTGGTAGGTGGAGGCGAGGGATTTGATCATGACGCCTTCGTTGCCGCGGGCGCGGGCGTCGACGTAGGCCTGGTCTAAGTCATCGGCCGTGGTGAGGCGGCCGGCGTTGGCGAGGATGAGGCGTGGGAAGGCCTCCTTGGCCGGCGTTTCGAAAAGATTGGATTGGCCACGGGCCTGTGTTGAGGAAGTGGTGGGGGACCAGCGCGCGGTGAAGTCTTCGAGGACGGATCGGCGTGCGGTGAGGGGTTCGTTGAGGAGGAGATTTTCGCCGCGGTAGAGGATGTCGAAGACGATGAGCACGGCAGGGATTTCGCGGAGCATTTCCTGGGTGACGCGCTTGCGGCCGAGGCGTTGCTGGAGCAAGGAGAAGGAAAGGGCTCGGCTCACTGTCGGATTCCAGGCCAGGATTTCGCCGTCGAGGATGGCGGGTTCGTTGATGTTGGCGAAGGCGCTGGTGAGGTCGGGGAAAGATTGGCTGAGGTCGTCGCGATTGCGGGAGTAGAGGGCTACGCGGGTTGAGTCGACGTGGAGTTGAGCGCGGATGCCGTCGTATTTGTCTTCGAGCTGAGCTGCGCGGAGAGCGGTGGCGGGCTCGAGGACAGAAGGAATCGCTTCGTTGAGAGCAGAAGATGCCTCAGGGGCTAAAGCCCCCTTCCTCCTGGGGCGTTTAACGGCACGACTGAAGTCGTGCCCTGATACAAAACCGGAAGCGGCATCTGATGGAACCCCCGCAATGTTCCGCATTGCGGCGCCACGCTCACCATCCATAGTGGAACGCTTGTCTGAGGGTAACGCATCGGAGATTCCCTTTTGTTCCTGCTTGATTTCTTCGGTGAAGCGAGCGAGGGCTTCTTCGGTGGTTTGGACGGGGCTGGCGAGCATGAAGCCGATGGGGTGGAAGAGCTTCATGCGGGCCTGGTCGAGTTGACCGTGGGCGGCGAGGGCGACGACTTCGGGGAGGGAGCCGAGGAGCATGCTGGCCCGGCGCACTGCCTGGCCGGCAGCGGCGGACGCTGCCGCGGGCGGCGTTTTGGTCGAGATTTGATTGCCGGGGAGCGCTGCTGGCCAGGCTTCGGCGATGGCTTCTTCGACGAGGGATTGTTTGACGCCGGTGCGCATGTCGCCGGTGGCGAGCTTGATGAGGTATTTGGTTTCGTCCGGGGTGGCGCGGCGGAGGAGATCGAGAAGGAGGCGGAGTTTGGAGGCTGGGCCGCGGGCTTCAGCGAGGTTGGCGAGTGCGGATTCTACGTCGGCGAGGGTGAGGGTGGCCGTTGCGGGTGCGTGGCCGTAGAGGAGGTCGGCAGCGGCTGCTCCGAAGTCGCCGTGACGGCGGTAGGCGGCGGACAGGGATTCGGAGGTGGCTCCGGAGAGCTCGGCAACAGCTTTGCTGAGGAGGCTGCCACCGATGTTGAGAACGCGAGCGTCCGTTTCGGCGAAGGGGGTTCCAGAGAGCCATAGGGCGGCGCGGCCGGCGTCATCGGTCGGAAGCGCTTTGAGGTAGTCGGCGATGAAGGCGCGCTTTTCGAGTTTTTTGGTGGTGGCGGCGAGCGCGTCGTTGAGTTCGGCGAAGTGGAGGAAGAGGCTCATGAAGCAGCGTTCAGCGATCAGCGTACAGCGTTCAGGGTAGAGTCCGGGATTTAGGCTGTTGGCAGAGGATATCCGAGGTGACGGAAGCCGAAGTTCTGATAGCAGAAGAACGTCTTCGATCTGCGATGCTGCGGTCGGACGTGGTGGTTCTGGACGAACTGCTGGCACCCGAGTTGATTTTCACAAACCATCTTGGGCGAGTGCTGGGAAAGGAAGACGATCTCGCAGCGCATCGATCGGGCGTGCTCCAGGTGAGGGAGTTAAACCTGTCAGAACAGGTTGTTTTGGTCGTAGGCGATGAGGCCGTTGTTTCGGAGCGGATGCAGTTGGCGGGTACTTATCATGGAAACCCGGCGAATGGCGATTTTCGTTTTACGCGGGTCTGGGCTCTGTCTCGAGAGAGAACCCTGCGTGTTGTCGCGGTTCACGCAGGAATCGCAGGCTAACTCAGGAACATCCATTGCTAACTGTGGGGAGATGAGCGGTCCCCGCGGGGCGGTATACTTACGTTGATGCGGCGGCTTTTTCCCATCGGCGTTCTTCTCTAGCGGCTCCTGCCGCCTTCGCCTTGCTGTGTCCTTTTTCCCATTGAAAATTTGATTTTGAACCGGGTTTTCGCCGGGAGGATTTTATGCTGGATCGTCTGGAACAAATTGAAGCTCGGTATCTGGGCTTAGGCCGGCAGATGGCCGATCCTGAGGTGCTGGGGGACCACACCCAGTATCAGAAGATTGCGAAGCAGCATCGGGACCTGGAGCCGGTAGTGGAGAAGTATCGCGAGTACCGGCAGGTGAAGACCGGGATTGCCGATGCGCGGGCGATGCTCGCGGAGACTGATCCTGAAATTCGCGCGATGGCGCAGGACGAGCTGACCGCTCTGGAGGCGCGCGAGCCGCAACTGGAAGAGGATCTGAAGCTGCTGTTGCTGCCCAAGGATCCCAACGATGAGAAGAACGTGGTGGTGGAGATTCGCGCGGGGACAGGCGGCGATGAGGCTTCGTTGTTCGCAGTGGAGATCTTTAGGATGTACTCGCGGTTTGCGGAGCAGCATCGGTGGAAGGTGGAGGTACTGTCGTCATCGGAGTCCTCGGTGGGCGGATTGAAGGAAGTGATCGCGATCATCGAGGGGAATCGCGTGTACTCGCAGATGAAGTACGAGAGCGGCGTGCATCGGGTGCAGCGGGTTCCGGCAACGGAGACGCAGGGACGAGTGCACACGAGTGCGGTGACGGTGGCGGTGCTGCCGGAGGCCGAGGATGTGGACGTGAAGATCGAAGCGAAGGATATTCGCATCGATACATTTTGTTCGTCGGGCCCTGGTGGGCAGAGCGTGAACACGACCTATTCGGCGGTGCGCATTACCCATTTGCCGACGAATACCGTGGTGAGTTGCCAGGACGAGAAGTCGCAGATCAAAAATCGCGAGAAGGGAATGCGCGTGCTGCGGGCGCGGCTGTACGAGATGGAAATGGAGAAGCAGCAGGCGGCGCTGGCCAGGGAGAGGAAGCAGCAGGTGGGGTCAGGCGATCGCAGCGAGAAGATTCGGACGTATAACTTTCCGCAGAACCGGCTGACGGATCACCGCATCGGGCTGACGATCCATCAGCTGACGGAAATTATGGAAGGGAAGCTGCAGCCGGTGATCGACGCGCTGGTTGCGCATTTTAACTCCGAGCGATTGAAGAGCGAGGCGGAGACGGTGGCGTGAACGACAGCGAACAGCGGGCAGCGTTCAGCGGATAGGTGCCATGTGAAGATCAGGGAGGCGGTGCCGGCGGATGCTCGGGCGATTGCCGAGGTGCATCTGGCGAGCTGGAAGACAACCTATCCGGGAATCATTCCGCAGGAGTACATCGACGGGCTGCGCGTGGAAGACGGCGCGGCGCGGTGGGTGACGCGACTAACTGAAAATGTGGCCACCGTTTTTGTGGCGGAGGACGATGCGGGTGTGTTCGGGTTCATTGCCGGCGGCAGCATCATGCATCCTGTGGAGGGATACGAGGGGGAGCTGGGAGCAATTTATCTGCTGGCTTCGCATCACCGGCGGGGCGCAGGGGCGGCGCTGGTGCTGCGGTTGGCGGCGGATCTGCGGGCGCAGGGATTCCGGAACATGGTGGTGTGGGTGCTGCGGGCGAATCCGGCGTGCGGGTTTTATCGGCGGATGGGCGGCGTGCAGGTGGCGGAGCAGGGGATCGAGATCGGTGGGGTGACGCTGCCGGAGCTGGCGTTTGGGTGGGCGGATCTTGCGGTGTTGTGCCAGGACGGCAAGTAGCGGGCGCGGTTCTGGAGGGCTGACGATTCCAGGTCTCATGCGATGAGCGAAGCCAACGTTCTGAGCACAATTCTGCACCGCGGGGTGGGACGGCTGCGGGAAATGCCGACGGGGCGGCGGGATGCGCAGCTCCTGTTACTGCGTGTGGTGGGGCGCGATGAGGCGTGGCTGTTCGCGCATCCTGAAGTGCAGCTCAGCGACGAACAGGCGGGACAGTATGACGAGTGGATTGCGCGGCGTCTGCGCCATGAGCCGGTGCAGTACATCCTGGGCGAGCAGGAATTCTATGGATTGATGTTGCGAGTAACGCCGGATGTGCTGATTCCGCGACCGGAGACGGAGCACCTGGTGGAAGCAATGCTCGAACGCGTGCCGAAGGATGCGGCGGTGCGGATCTGCGATGTAGGGACAGGGTCGGGGGCGATTGCGGTGGCTCTTGCGCATGCGTTGCCGCTGGCTGCAGTGACGGCGGTGGATTTCTCGGCGGCGGCGTTGCAGGTCGCGAAGGAGAATGCGGAGCGGCACGGCGTGGCGTGGCGGATTCAGTTTGTGGAGTCGGATCTGTTGAGTGCAGTGCGGGGCGAGAAGTTCGATGTGGTGGCATCAAATCCGCCGTATGTGGCGGACAGCGAGATTCTGGAAGCGCAGGTGCGGCTGTATGAGCCAAGCGAGGCGCTGTTTGCCGGGCCTACGGGGCTGGAGGTGTATCGGCGGCTGATTCCGCAGGCGCGGGAAGTGCTCGTCGCCGAGGGCTGGCTGCTGATGGAGATCGGCCAGGGGCAGCGGGATGTGGTGGCGGACTTGTTGGCCCTGTGGGATGGGGTGAATTTCATCGGAGATTTGCAGGGAATTCCGCGCGTTGCCATTGCACAGCGCCGGGGCTGACAATGGATGGCATGAGCGCTACGGCTATTGCGGAAACTCCCACGACGACGAAGGATTTTGAAACGAAACTCGACCGGCTGGCTGAGGTCGCGGTCAGGTCCGGGCTGGGGCTTGCGCCCGGGCAGGAACTGGTGATGACGGCCAGCACGGATGCGCTGCCGCTGGCACGGCTGATCTCAAAACATGCTTACAAAGCGGGCGCGTCGCTGGTGACGATCCTCTTCAACGACGAAGAGGCGGCGCTGCTGCGGTACAAGTATGGGGCAGACGCGACCTTCGATACGGCGGCAGCGTGGCTCTACGAGGGGATGGCGGCGGCGTATAAGAGCGGGGCGGCGCGGCTGGCGATCACGGGCGGGAATCCTTCGCTTCTGTCGAAAGAGAACCCGGAGCATGTGAGCCGGGCCAATCGGGCGATGTCGAAGGCGTACCGGCCGGCGCTGGAGCTGATCACGCGGCACGAGATCAACTGGACCATCGTGTCGGCGGCGACGCCGGCGTGGGCGGCGGCGGTGTTTCCGGAATTGCAGGCGGATGCGGCTCTGGCGAAGTTGTGGGATGCGATTTTTGCGGCGAGCCGCGCGGACCAGGCCGATCCTGTGGCCGCGTGGAAGACGCACGACAGCAAGCTGCACCTGTGGGCGGACCGGATGAACGCGCGACGGTACGCGGCGCTGCACTTCAAGGGTCCGGGGACGGATTTGAAGGTGGGGCTGGCAGACGATCATCTGTGGCTGGGCGGCGGGACGACGGCGGGGAACGGGAACTACTGCATTCCAAACATGCCGACGGAAGAGGTATTCACGACGCCGCACAAGGACCGCGTGGAGGGGACGGTGACGAGCACGAAGCCGCTGTCGCACCAGGGAACGCTGATTGAGGGGATTCGGGTGCGGTTTGAGGGCGGGAAGATTGTCGAGGCGCATGCGGCGAAGGGCGAGCAGGTGCTGCAGAAGCTGATCGAGACGGACGAGGGAGCGCGGCGGCTGGGCGAAGTGTCGCTGGTGCCAAACTCGTCGCCGATTTCGGCGAGCGGGATGCTGTTTCTGAACACGTTGTTCGACGAGAATGCAGCATGCCATATTGCGCTGGGGCAGGCCTACTCGAGCTGCCTGAAAAATGGGGACAAGCTGACGCCGGAGGAGCTCGCCGGCAAGGGCGCGAACGACAGCCTGATCCACGTGGACTGGATGATTGGGTCGGGGAAGATCGATGTGGATGGGATCGCGGCGACGGGCGGAACGGAGCCGGTGATGCGCGGCGGGGAGTGGGCGGACTAGCCAGGGAGCAGCGTTCAGGAACACCGAGCGCTGGGATCAGGACTTGGGCGGATTTTGCGCAGATTTGCGGTGCCGCCGCCACTTTTTCTGGAGAATTGCGTCCTTTTGAATATGTCCAACCGACGACTCACCCCTCTTGTGTCTCCAGCGTGGCTGGCTGCGGCTTTGTTCCTGGTACCGATGGCGCGGGCCCAGCAGGGTGCGCCGCTGGCGGCTCAGGCGATGGATGCGCTGGCGGCGCGCGCTGCGTTCCATACCGACATGACGTTTGACGCGGCGATGCTGCAGGCGGCAAGCCAGATCATGCCGGACGAGGACAAGCCGATCATTGCAAAGTTGCACAGCATTACGGTCCACACCTTCCGCTACTCGGCGCCGGGGATGTACGATGCGGCGGCAATGGAAGCGGTGCGCGCGCAGTATCGGGCGGACGGATGGACCCATCTGATGACGAAGCAGACGCATCCGCCGGCGGAAGCCGTTTCGGCGGACCCGGCGGCAACGGCAGGGCCGGCGAAGCCGTTCGATCCAACGCGGACCGATGTGTTTGTGCGGACGGATCATGGGAACTTCGATGGGGCCGTGTTCGTGGTAGCGAACGCGCGCAATGTGAATGTCATCGTGGTCGACGGGATGATCAGCCCGCTGGACCTGCTGCACCTGCGCGGGCACTTTGGGATTCCGAAGTTTGGCGGGGACGGATTCGAGAGCAGGCAATAGGCAATAGAGAGTCCAGGGAAAGCGAAGGCCGCGCAGCAGGCTGTGCGGCCTTTTTGTTTCCGGCGGCGGTTGCGCGCAAAAGTGGTCATGGTTGGGTGGGGCGTGCGCCGGTAGAATGCGGCGATGGCAAGCGCCGTTGTGAGCGTCGTGCGGGTTGGGTTGATCGCGGGCACGCTGGACATCACTGAAAACATCGCCTTCAATGCGTTCCGGCACATCACGCCGGTGATGATCTTCCAATTCATCGCGAGCGGGCTGACGGGAGCTTGGGCGTTTCACGCGGAGATAGCCTCTGTCGCGCTGGGCGTGGCGATCCACTACACGATTGCGCTCTTCTGGACGGCGCTGTATTACGCCGCGAGCCGCTGGATCGTGATTCTGATACGGCGGCCGGTGGTGTGCGGGCTGCTGTATGGCGCGGTGGTTTACCTGATCATGAATTTCGTCGTGCTGCCGATGACGCGGGTTCCCCATGCACATGCGGCAATGACCCTGGCGTCGCGGGTGAGCGGGGTGCTGGCGCTGCTGTTGTGCATTGGTCTGACCGTAGGACTGCTAACCGCGAGAGAACGGACTCGCGGCGCGATCGGTTAAATGTGGCAGCTGAGGGCGCCGCGCTTTTCCAGATACTTCTGGTGGTAGTCCTCGGCGCGCCAGAAGGTCTCGGCGGGGACGACCTGGGTGACGATGGGCTTGGAGAACTTTTTCTCGGCGGTAAGGCGCGCGATGGTGGCCTTTGCCTCAGCTTCCTGCTCGGGGGAATGATAGAAGATGACGCTGCGGTATTGGCTGCCCCAGTCGGGGCCCTGGCGGTTGAGCTGGGTGGGGTCGTGGAGGGAGAAAAACTCGTCGAGGAGTTGCTGATAGGTGATCTGCGCGGGATCGAAGTCGATTTCGACGGCTTCGGCGTGGCCGCTGCGGTCGGTGCAGACCTGTTGATAGGTGGGCTTCTGGAGGGCGCCACCTTCGTAGCCGACGGCGGTGGCGGTAACGCCGGGCAGCTGCTGGAAGCGGGCTTCGACTCCCCAGAAACAACCGGCGGCAAATGTGGCTTTGGCCATGGGTTCCTCTCTTATTTTGTGCCTGTTAGATTCACGGAAAGCGCTGCGGACGCACCGGGGCGCGGTTAGACATCGTTGCCGAGGTGAAAGATGGGTTCGACCCCCGGGGCTCCGCTGAGCAGAGCCTGCTCTTCGGAAGTGTCGAGGGGCTTGTAGTTCTGGACTACGTCCATGGCGAGGCGAAAATAGCGCTCATCGCCAGGCGGGATGGCGGCGGTGATGGGGTGTGAGAGGGTCCAGCGCAGGCCGAGGGAAGCTTCCTGCGGGAAGGCCGCGGGCTGGTACCAGCACTTCGGCGCGGAAGGGTGATTCTGCTTCTCGTCCGCGGGCCAGACGGTTTTGGCCATGCTCTTGAGGCAGAGGATGCCCATGTGCTTCTGCTGAGCGGTCTCGAGGATTTGAGGACCGAATTTTGCCTGCGTGTAAAGCACGAAGTTGAGCGGAAAGAGGACGGTGTCGAAGGGGTAGCGGTTCATGGCCGCGACGGCGGTTTCCTGGGAGTGGACGGAAAAGCCGATGTAGCGGATTTTGCCCTCTTTTTTCGCAGCCTCCATGGTTTCCATGGCGCCGCCCGGCCCGAGGACCTTGTCGAGCTCAGCCATTTTGGTGAGAGCGTGGAACTGGTAAAGATCGACGTGGTCGGTCCGGAGGAGCCTGAGGGAATTTTCGAGCTGGGCACGGCAGCCGTCGCGGGTGCGGTCTTCGGCTTTGCAGGCGAGGAAAACGCGGTTGCGGTAAGGAGCGAGGGCGGGGCCGAGACGTTCCTGGGCGTTGCCATAGCTGGGCGCCACGTCGAAGTAGTTCACGCCGCGGTCGACGGCTTCAGCAACGATGTTGCGGGCTTCAGAGTTTTCTTCGTTCATGACGACAATGCCGCCGAAGCCGATGATGGAGAGCTGTTCGCCGGTTTTGCCGAGACGGCGGCGGGGAATCGGGTGAGAGGGCGTGGAAGAGGCGGCGAGGAGGGAGTCGGTTGCAGCGAGGGAAGCGGCGGTGATGGCGGCGCTTCTAAGGAATTCGCGGCGTTTCATCGATGAACTCCGAAAGATGAATTAGGCGATCCGCGTACTGAGAATATTTTGTCACGAATGTTCGCGCAGGGAAGGGGTGCGCGCTTTGCGCAGTCAATTCAGCGCAGTCGATCTAGGAACGCTTTGAAGGCTTCTTCCGTGGCGTGTGCGCAGAGTGACTGGAGCGCGCGCGCCCCGCTGCGATGCGCGGCCTCGCGCTGCCCTTGCCAGGCCTGCTGTTGGCCATGCGAGCAGAGGAGGGGCGTTTGCCTTCAGCGGCGCGACGGAGGGCGGCGACTTCTTCGGGGGCGAGTTCGCGGGAGCGGCCGGGTTCGAGGTCGAGGATGAGCGGGCCGTAGCCGACGCGGCGGATTTTTTCGACGTGGTGGCCGATTTCCTCGAACATCTTGCGGATTTCGCGGTTGCGGCCTTCGATGAGGATCATTTCGTACCACGGATTGTCGGCGTCGCGAAGGAGACGGATGCGCGCGGGCGCGGTCATGACCCGGTCCTTTGGGCCGGAGGGGTGGGCTGGGGCGTGGTCTTCCTGATTTTTGCCATGCGCGGCGTTGCGTTGCGGCTGGATCTGGCTGCCGCGGTCGATCATGACGCCATGGCGGAGCTGGTTGATGGCCGAGTCGGTGGGCTTGCCGCTGACCTTGACGAGGTAGGTTTTTTCAACGCGGGCGGCGGCGCGAGTGAGGGCGTTGGCGAGGTCGCCATCATTGGTCAGCAGCAGCAGGCCTTCGCTGGAGTAGTCGAGGCGGCCGACAGGGAAGAGGCGTTCGCCGCCTTTCACGAGATCGATGACCGTGGGACGGTGTTCGGGGTCGCTGACCGTGGTGACGTAGCCTTTGGGCTTGTTGATGACAAAGTAGCGGGGGCGCTCGGGACCCTGGAGGAGCTTGCCGTCGACGCGGATGTGGTCGCGGGCGGGATCGGCTTTGCTGCCGAGCTCGGTGACGGTCTGGCCGTTGACCTGAACGCGTCCGGTGGTGATGAGCTCTTCGGCTTTGCGGCGCGAGGCGATGCCGGCGGCTGCAATGATTTTTTGCAGGCGCTGCGGGGAGCCGGATTCGGGCGCGGGCTCCGTCATGAGCGGGACTTCTCCGCGTGTTCGGCGACGTCTTGTTCGGTAGTGGGAGCGGGGTCCTGCTCGGACCGCGATTGGTTGGACGAGCCTGATGGGCGGTCCCGATCGAGCGCGGACTCGGCGGCTTCGGCCTCTTCAGCCTCGGCGATCTCGTTTTGCGCGAAGGGGAGCTCTTCTTCTCCCGGCGCAATGGCGCCTTCGGCTTCGGTTTCGGCCAGTTCGCTGGCCATCTTCTCGAATTCCTCGATGGAGGGGAGCTCGTTGACGTCTTTGAGACCGAAGCGGAGGAGGAATTCTTTGGTGGTTTTGTAGAGGATGGGGCGGCCGACGACTTGTTTGCGCCCGGCAGTGGTGATGAGCTTGCGCGCGACCAGGGAGCCGAGGACGCCGCCGGAGTCGACACCGCGGATTTCACCGATTTCCGGAGCGGTGACCGGCTGCTTGTAGGCGATGACGGCGAGGGTTTCAAGCGCCTGGAGCGAGAGCTTGAGGGGTGGCTTGAGGGTTTTGATGAAGGCGCGGACGGCGTCGTGGTACTCGGGGCGGGTACCGATGCGGAAACCGCCAGCGACTTCGCGGATTTCGAGACCGCTGTCGGGGGCGTTGTAGTCGGCGATCAATTCATCGATGAGGCGGCGGAGCTCGTTGCGGACTTCGCGCTGCACTGCGCGTTCGGCGGGACCTTCGCGCTCAGCGGACTGCGCTTCGCGCTTCGTGGCGGTCGCGGAATCTGCGCTCTCACTGGCTTCCGTTGAGGACGCAAGGAGTTCGTCAACGGCGGCTTCGGCGAGGCCAGGCTCGGAGGCGATGGCTGCTTCGGCGGGGGCTTCAGGGTCGGCCTGGAGGGTGATGCGGGCGGCGCGGGAGGCAAGCGCTTCCTCGCGGAAGAGGGAGGCGAGCTGGGCCAGGGTCACGGGCTCTTCTGCGGCGTAAATAACGGCTTCAATGCGGGCTTTAAGACTCATGGAGAGACGGGGTCACGGGCGCCCACCAGGAGAAGAGGGCGCTTCCTCGATAGTACAGAAAAGCAGGAGCGTTCGTGACCCTCGGAGGCGTGCAAAGAGCGCGAGCCCCGAGCAGGGGGGCCCGCACCTACCAGCAGCAAAAACTCACATGAACTGGCGCATCACGAAGAAGATACCGGCGGCGAGCAGAGCCGCGACGGGGAGGGTGAAGACCCAGGCCAGAGCGATGTTGCGAATGGTGGAGAGCTGGAGACCGCTGCCGTTCGCCATCATTGTTCCCGCCACGCCGGAGGAGAGGACGTGGGTGGTGGAGACCGGCATATGGTACTGGTCGGCGGCAATGATGGTGATGGCGGCGGTGATTTCGGCGGCCGCCCCCTGGGCGTAGGTGAGGTGTTCCTTGCCGATTTTTTCGCCGACGGTCACGACGATGCGCTTCCAGCCGACCATGGTCCCGAGGCCGAGAGCGATGGCAACGGCAATTTTGACCCACGTCGGGATGAACTTCGTCGCGTTATCGAGCTGCTTCTTGTAGGCGCCGAGGGTTTTGTTCTCGGCGACGGAGAAGGTGGGCGTACCGTTCTTGCCAGCGTTTTTGGCGATGAGCCGGAGGGCTTCACTGACGACGTACATGTCGTTGCGGACGTTTTGCTGCTGGTTGGACGGTACCTTGTTCAGCGACTTGTAGAGGAGGACTTCGTTGTCGATTTCCTCGACCATCTGGCGGGCGGCCAACATCGTGTTCTGGTTGAATTCCCTGGTGCGGATGTAGTCGGTGAGCTCGGTGCGGGCGTCGCCGATGACGGCGTTGGGTGAGACGTAGTGGGTGAAGATCTGCTCGGCCTGGAGCGAAATGGCGGAGAAGTTCTGCACCTGGCTGAAGCCGACGGCGTGATTGAGGGCGTAGGCGGTGGGAACGGTGCCGATGAGGATGAGCATGATGAGCCCCATGCCCTTCTGACCGTCGTTAGAGCCGTGACCGAAGCTGACACTGGTGCAGGTGAGGATGAGGAGGGCGCGAATCCACAGCGGCGGCGGCTCGGTTCCCCTGGGGGACTGATAGAGGGCCTTGTTTTTGACGGTGAGCTTGAGGACGAGGAGCAGCAGCGCGGCCACGCCGAAGCCGACCAGCGGAGAAATGAGGAGAACTTTGAAGACCCCGGCGGCTTGTTCCCAGTCGACGCCGCTGGTGCCCGTGTGGGGATTCATGAGCTGATTAGCGACGCCCACGCCGATGATGGAACCGATGAGGGTGTGCGAGCTGGAGGCCGGCAGGCCGAACCACCAGGTGCTGAGATTCCAGATGATGGCGGCGATGAGGAGGGAGAAGACCATGGCGAAGCCTGCGCCCTTGCCGACCTGCAGGATCAGCTCGACGGGAAGCAGAGAAAGAATGGTAAAGGCCACCGCGCCGTTGGAAGTGAGGACGCCGATCAGGTTCCACATGCCAGACCAGACGACGGCGATGTGGGGCTCGAGCGAATGGGTGTAGATGACGGTGGCGACGGCGTTGGCGGTATCGTGGAAGCCGTTCACGAACTCAAAACCGAGGGCTACCAGAAGGGCGACGC
>Ga0210398_10002248_pt1 | contig 18981 bp, 19 predicted proteins | sample IncBWC4OmetaG_FD_161047 | JGI IMG/M metagenome (GOLD analysis project Ga0210398, IMG submission 161047) | Forest soil microbial communities from Barre Woods Harvard Forest LTER site, Petersham, Massachusetts, United States - Inc-BW-C-4-O | ecosystem: Environmental > Terrestrial > Soil >... | reverse complement strand
TTCGTCTGGATCAAATCCGCCGACGCTATCCTCGCCGCCGTCCACCGCGGGAGGCAAGCGTTAGAAGCCATCCGCTAGTGACGCCACTTCATTCGCAGCAAAATAACGTTAGCACGCCTCCTCAGAAATCGGTTTCGGGTGCATTGGGTCAATAAATTGCCCTAATCGGGGGCGATTGATCGGGTCGCGAATCGACCATGAGAGGAGGCGTTTCGATGTGGAAGCAGCGAGCCGTAACCCTCTGCGGCTGTCTTGCGGTGTTGCCGTTGTTGATGGGCTGCGCCAACGGCGGCGGAGGGTCACCGCAGGCTTACGCCCCGCCGCCGACCGCGGAAACTGACGGCGCCCGAGTGTATGCCGTCGGGCCGGGCGCTCCGGTCGCCATTCTCGTCATGGTGCCGGGCCCCGGCGACATGTCGAGCGGCAATCCGCAGCTATGGACGGGGCAAGGCTTTGACGTGATGGCGCCGCCCGCGCCGGAGCTTTACCAGACCGCCGCCGAGGAACAGGCGGTCGCGGCGCGCCTCGTCGCGCAGGCGCAGGCATTGGCGAGCGCGCCCATTTGGCTCGTCGGACCAAACCCGGCGATCGAGGCGGCGATGGCGGGGATGCCATCCTTCGGCGCTGGGCAAGTCTCGGGCGTCGTCGTCACCTCGACAACATCAGGCGCCGGCAGCTGCAGCGAGCGGATGATCTATTCCTATTCGGGAAATGGCGCGCCGCCGAAGGTGTCGGTCAGCAAATCGGGCGACGCCTGCCCGGCCGGCTCCCCCTTTGGCGCCGGGACAAATCCGGCGCTGGCTCCGCCAATGCCGGCGGTGCGGCCGAACGCGCCGCGGGTAATCGAGGCGGCCGCACCCGCCCCGCGCGGCGCGCCCGCCGCGGTGGGTCAGGTCGCCGAGCTGATCAAATCCGCGTCGCCGAACTGACCGCCTTACCCGCTTCGATCCAACAGGTTGAGCCTGGCAATCGCGGCGACCGCCGGGCGCGGCCAGGCTCAATAACGCGGCGGGGGCGGGGGCGGGGGTGTCGTCAGGACCCCGCCTACGGCACCGACCGCGCCGCCGACGGCCGCACCCGTCGCGGCACCGGCACCACCGGCCGCGGCGCCCCCGATCGCGGCGCCGGCGCCGGCGCCGACCAAGCCGCCGCCGACCGCGCGCTGGGCGGGGTCGTATGGGTTGCAGCTCGCCAATGCCAAGACAAGGCCGGCGCCAACGACGCCGGTTGCAAGCGATCGCATTCTCACTCTGGGTTCCTTCTCCCGATATTACCGGCCCGATATCGCGCGAAGCCTGGTGAAACGCCGATCACCGACAACGGCAACGGCTCGCGGTTTGTTCCCGTGGGTGTCGTCCCTTGGGAACCCCCGGCCGGCGTCCGGGTTTACCCCCTTCGCGGTAAACGCGTTCGCTCGCCGATGACGCTGGCTCCGCAACGCCGGTGGATGGCACCTGACTGATCGTACCCACCCTTGTCATAACGGCGCAGGCCGGTACCCACGGTATACATGGGTCCCGGCCTTCGCCGGGAAGACAAGAACGGATTCAAGTGTTTGGTCGCTGCTACTGGTGTCATTGCGAGCGAAGCGAGGCCAATCTCGTGCGAAACGTGATGCTGGCCGCGGGATTGCTTCGTCACCCTTTGGCTTCCTCGCAATGACAACCTCGTTCATTATGAAGAGAATTCAAGAATCATAACATTAGGCGGTCTTTTGCATACTGAGGCCGAGTTCGGCAATCGTCGCTTCGCGCATCACGAATTTCTGGATCTTGCCGGTGACCGTCATCGGAAAGTTGTCGACGAATTTGACGTGGCGCGGGATCTTGTAATGCGCGATCTGCCCCTGGCAAAAGGCGCGGATTTCCTCGGTGGTCGCGGTCTCGCCGTCGTGTAGGCGCACCCACGCGCACAATTCCTCGCCATAACGCGGGTCGGGGACGCCAATCACCTGCACGTCTTGGATCTTCGGATGGCGGTAGAGGAACTCTTCGATCTCGCGCGGATAGACGTTTTCGCCGCCGCGGATCACCATGTCCTTGATACGGCCGACAATGTTGCAATAGCCCTCGTCGTCGATCGTCGCGAGATCGCCGGTCCGCATCCAGCGCGCCGGGTCGATCGCCTCCCGGGTCCTCTCCTCGTCGTCCCAATAGCCGAGCATGACGAGATAGCCGCGGGTCAGCAATTCTCCGGGTGTGCCGCGCGGCACGATGCGGCCCTCGGCGTCGATCACTTTCGCCTCGACATGCGGCATCGTCCGCCCGACCGTCGACACCCGCCGCTCGATCGGGTCGTCGGTCGACGAGACAAAGCTCGCCGGGCTGGTTTCGGTCATGCCGTAGCCGATGACGATGTCGGACAGATGCATCTGCGCCACCGCCTTGCGCATGACCTCGATCGGGCAAGGGCTGCCCGCCATGATCCCGGTGCGCAGCGAGGTCAGGTCGAATTTGGCGAAATCGGGGTGATCCATCTCGGCGATAAACATCGTCGGCACGCCATAGACCGCCGTGCAGCGCTCGGCCTCGATCGCCTCCAAGGTGGCCAGCGGGTCAAAGCCTTGGCTCGGGTAAACCATTGCCGCGCCGTGGGTCAGACAGCCGAGATTGCCGATCACCATGCCGAAGCAATGATAGAGCGGCACCGGAATGCATACCCGGTCGCGCTCGGTGAACTTCATCGCTTGGCCGAGAAAGAATCCGTTGTTCAGGATGTTGTGGTGGGTCAGCGTCGCACCCTTGGGAAAGCCGGTGGTGCCTGACGTGAATTGGATGTTGATCGGGTCGTCGAATTGCAGCCGGCCGGCGAGGGCGAGAAGACAGTCGCGCTCGGCGTCGCCGGCGAGGTCGTAAACCGCGTCGAACCGCACCGCGCCCGGCATATTCTCCGCGCCGATCGCGATGACGAGGCGCAGCGCCGGCAGCCGCGCCGCACAAAGCTCGCCGGGCGATGCCGCCGCCAGCTCAGGCGCCAGTTCGCCGAGCATCGCCAGATAGTCGCTGGTCTTGAATGTGGACGCGGTGACCAACGCGGCACAGCCGGATTTGGTCAGCGCATATTCGAGCTCGGTCACGCGATAGGCGGGGTTGATGTTGACCAGGATCAGCCCGGCCTTGGCGGTGGCGAATTGGGTGACGACCCACTCGGCGTTGTTCGGCGACCAGATGCCGATCCGCTCGCCGGGTTCGAGGCCGAGCGCCACCAAGCCGGCGGCAAAATCGTCGACGCGCTGTTTGAGTTCCCGCCAGCTCCAGCGGATGCCTTGATGACGGACGATCAGCGCGTCGCGCTCGGCAAAGCGTTCGGCCATTCGGTCGAAGTGGACGCTGATCGTGTCGCCGATAAAGGGCGCAGCACTCGCGCCATGGACATAGCTCGGCCGCGCCATATCGGTGGTCTCTCGAATAAGGGATGGCGGACAGCGGCTCGCGCCGGCTCTGACAATGGCGGCCCTTTCGCCCATTACTCGTCTCCCAGTCGTTTCGGCACGCTCTGTTCCACCTGTTTTATCAGGTCGAGATCAGGTAACCGCAACCCCTTCGACGGCCGTCGGCATCGTCTAGTGGCCGCCATTTACGCGACAACGGATGTGATTATGTCAATTGCGGGGTTGTCGCGACCGCATAACCATCGCCGTACGGGAGCGCCGCGCAGGGCCGAGCGTCGGCAGGCCGCGAAACCCGGGATCAAAACGCCGCACGAAGTTGTTAGGCGATCATGGAAATCCCAAAGGAGCAGAGCATGAGAACCATCCTCGCCGCATCTCCAGCGCTGGTCATCGCCGGTGCGCTGCTGGCAGCGCCGGCCTCGGCGCAGACCCTGTCGCAGCCGATGATGAACCCCCCGGCGGCGCAGCCCTATGGGGCCGAGGCCATGCCGCAGCCCTATGCCGGGCAGACGATGGGGCCGCCGCAAGCGGCTCAGGCGACGATCCCGCAAGGCGCGTATCTGAGCACCTGCAAGGAGGTGCGGATGCTGGGGGGCACCCTGACCGCGTTCTGTTCCAAGGGGGACGGCACCTGGCAGACGACGCAATTGTGGCACGCCGACAGCTGCACTGGCGGGGTGCAGAACGCGGGCGGCCAGCTTGTCTGCGGAATGGAGCCGCAGGTCGGGTCGAGCACGCCGCCGGCGGGCTACGGCAACTCGTATGGCAGTGCCTATGGAACGTCGGCGCCGCCGGCGACCGGAACCTACCCGCCAGCCTATGCGGCCGGGCCCAGCCCCACCTATCCGGCCCCGGCCTACAACAGTTATGGCAACGCCACCACGTCCTGGCCCAATGCCTACGGGACGAACACCTACGAAAACAACGGATACGGAAGCTACGGCGCGACCACACCGTCGCAGGACCAGTACTATTCGCCTTCCGCCAGCCAAACCGCCAAGCCCTACGGCTATTGACGATCGATTGCGCACAGCAAGCGCCGGCTTGCCCGCCTGTAACGCGCGCTTACTCGACCGCGGTGACGACGCCGCTGATCAAATTGCCGGCATAGAGCGAGGCGAGGTCGATGCGGCCGCCGTCGGGCACGGGTTCGAGGGATGCGATCAGCGTGGCGATGCGGCGCTCGTCGTAGCGGGCGAGCTGTTCCGCCTCCTCGACGGTGACGGCGGCAAAGCGGATCGCGTCGCTGGGGCGGCGGCGGCCGACGACCGCGAGATCGGCCGAGACGACGGTCGCGATCTTGGGATAGCCGCCGGTCGTCTGGTGGTCGGCGAGCAGCAGGATCGGCTGGCCCGAGCCCGGCACCTGGACAGCACCGGTGGCGATCGCGTCCGAAACGATGTCCCAGCCCCGGCGATGGCACAGCAGTGGCCCGTCGAGCCGCATGCCCATGCGGTCGGCGCTTTTCGAGACATGGAACTCGGCGTCGAGCAGCGCGGCCAATGCCTCGCCGGTGAAACAATCCTGCTGCGGTCCGAGGACGACGCGGATCGGCTGCTCGGACGCCGCCGGGGGCGGGGAAGGGAGCCGCTGTTCCACCCGATCGGGGGCGCGGTCGATCGCCAGCGGCACGACGTCGCCGCGCCGCAATGCCCGCCCTTCGAAGCCGCCGAGCGCCGCACGCACATAGGTCGAGGCGCTGCCGAGCACCCTCGGAAGGGCGATTGCGCCCTCGACAGCGAGATAGGCGCAGACCGATTCGCGGCCGAGGTTGATCCGGAACACGTCGCCGCGCGCGAGTACGACGCTTTGCCAGGCGGGGACGACCCGCACACCGTCGCCGATCGAGAGGCTGGCGCCGGGGCCGGCGACCGCGACCCGCGCCGTTTCCGCCATGACCTCGAGGGTCGGTCCGCTGAGCAGGATTTCGAGCGCCGCCGCACCCGGGGGATTGCCGACGAGCGCGTTGCCGAGGCGCAGGGCGACGGCGTCGAGCGCGCCCGAGACCGGGACCCCCAACGCCTGATACCCGACCCGGCCGAGATCCTGCACCGTCGTGTGCAGGCCGGGATTCAGCACTTTGAGACCAGTATTCATGCCGCGGCCGGTTCGCTTTCGATCGCGTAGCCGCCGTTCTCGACCGTTGCGCGGATCGCGGCAAAGGCGCTCTCATCGATCGGCTCGAACACCACCGCATCGCCGGGCGCGAGCAATGACGGCGGATCGCGCTCGGGATTGAAAAAACGGATCGGGGTCGTCCCGATCAGATGCCAGCCGCCGGGGCTTTCATAGGGGTAGATCGCGGTCAGGCTGGTGGCGATCGAGACCGAGCCGGCGGGAACCCGCACGCGCGGATCGGCACGCCGCGGCAAGGCTAGCTCGGCCGGCAGGTCGCCCATATAGGGAAACCCCGGCAGAAACCCCAGCATGTAGACGTGATAGCGCACACTGCTGTGCAGTGCCACGACCTCGGCGCAGGCAAGCCCAGTCAGGCGCGCGACCTCGGCGAGATCGGGCGCGAATTCGCCGGCGTAGCACACCGGGATCCGCCACAGCCGCGCGCCGGCGTCGGCACCCATGGCGTGGCCGAGGAGCCCGGCGATCGTGCATTCGAGATCGGCGCGCGAGGTCGCGAGCGGATCGTAATGCACCGTCAGCGAGCGAAAGGTCGGCACGGTCTCGACGACGCCCGCCGGCGGCGCTGCGCGAATGGCGCGATCGAGGCGGAGCACCTCGCGGCTCAGCCCGCGCTCGATGCGCTCGCCGAATTCGATCGTCAGGGCGCGGTCGCCGACCGACACGAAACGCACCGCCATCGAATTCCTTGCTACAATCGCCGATATTACAAGGAACAGGACGATAGAGCGAGGAGCCTGGCATGGCAAAAGCGATCAACCTCAACGCGGATATGGGCGAGGGTTTTGGCGCCTGGGACATGGGTGACGACGCCTCGTTGATGACGATCATCCGCTCGGCCAGCATTGCCTGCGGCTTTCACGCCGGCGACCCGGTGACGATGTATCGGCTGGTCGGGTTGGCGGCGGCCGCGGGGGTCAGCATCGGCGCGCATCCGGGGTTTAACGATTTGTGGGGCTTTGGCCGCCGCCGCATCGACATGAGCCCGCGCGAGCTCGAATACATGATCGCCTACCAGATCGGCGCATTGCAGGCGATGGCGGCCTATGTCGGGCAAAAGGTCACCCATGTGAAGGTGCACGGCGCGCTCAACAACATGGCGGCCGAGGACATCGAATTGGCGCTGGCGATCGGGCGGGCGATGAAGACGGTGGACCGCGACATGATCTATGTGGCGCTCGCCGGCTCGCAGATGGAAAAGGCGGCGCAGGAATTGGGCCTGCCATTGGCGCGCGAGGGGTTCTGCGACCGGCTCTACGACGACGACGGCAACCTGACCTCGCGCAAACTGCCGGGTGCGGTCCTGCACGATGCCCACGAGATCCGCGACCGGGTTGTCAACATGGTGCTGAACGACGAGATCGTCTCGCGCACCGGCAAAAGACTGAAGGTGCGTCTCGACACCTTGTGCCTGCACGGCGACGAGCCCTCGGCCGTGATCGCCGCGCGCGCGGTGCGCCAGGGCCTCGAAGCCGCCGGCGTCGCGATCGTCACCTTGCCGGAAATGCCGCTCGGCTGAGGTTCAACCCGGCAAAGGCCCGAATCAATGGACGGTGTCGTGAACCGGGCCCGGATGCCGTTGGGCGCCGCACCGGCCGTCCCGGTCCGGCGATAACGGGCACATTCCTCGGCATGGATGGTCTCGGCATCGACGCGACGATCGCCGATCGCGGAACCCGCGACCGGGCCGCTGCCTGGCTCGCGAAGGCCGGCGTCAAATTGCCGACTTTCGCCGAGCTCGCCGCCCCCCGCGACATCGCTCAGAGCCGACGCGACGCGCTCTCTTCGGTCGATCCCGATCTTGCCCATCCCGCCAATTTGTTCCGCGTCCATTGGTACAACGACCGCGGTCGGGCCGGGTTTCTACCGGCGCCGGCCCATCTGGTGTTTCCGCCGGTGCTGACCGGGGTGCGCGCCCCGATCGCGATAGCGCTCGGCGGATTTTTTCCGATGATCGGCGCGCACAAGGTGCTCGCCGCCTATGGCTGTCTGATCCCGCATCTGGTAACCGGCCGCTTCGACCCCGAGCGCGACCGGGCGATATGGCCGTCGACCGGGAATTACTGCCGCGGCGGCGTCGCGATCTCGCGCATCCTCGGGTGCCGCGGCATCGCCGTCCTGCCGGAAGGCATGAGCGAGGAACGTTTTGACTGGCTGCACCGGTGGATCGGGCGGCCCGAGGACATCGTCCGCACCCCGGGCGCGGAGAGCAACGTCAAGGAAATCTACGACAAATGCGCCGAACTCGCGCGCGACCCGGCCAATATCGTCTTTAACCAATTCGCCGAGTTTGGCAATTACCTCGCTCATTGGGCCTGCACCGGGCCGGCATTGGCGCGTGTCTTTGACGCGATGCGCAGGGCCCAGCCGGATTTGCGGCTCGCGGCGTTTGTCGCTGCCTCGGGATCGGCCGGCACCCTCGCCGCCGGCGATTACCTGAAGGCGGAACTGGGCGCCCAGATCGTCGCGGTCGAGGCGAGCGAATGCCCGACCCTGCTGCGCAACGGATATGGCGAGCACAACATTCAGGGCATCGGCGACAAGCATGTGCCGCTGATCCACAACGTGATGAATACCGATGTCGTGGTCGGCGTCTCCGACGAGAGCACCGCGGCGCTCGACCTGTTGTTCAACAGCGAAACCGGGCGCGGATATCTGATCGGCCGCCGGCGGATCGACCCGGCGCTCGCCGCCGATCTGCGGCTGTTGGGCCTCTCGGGCATCGCCAACCTCGTCGCCGCGATCAAGCTCGCCAAACGCTTCGGTCTCGGTGCGACCGATCTGGTCGTGACCGTCGCTACAGATAGTGCCTCGCTTTACCGCAGCGAGCGGCAAAAATACCGCGCCGACCGCTATCCCGACGGCTTCGACGAGGTGAGCGCCGGCGAGATATTCGGCCGGCATCTGCTCGGCGTCGCCGACAACGATTTGCTCGAATTGACCCACCACGAACGCTCGCGGATTTTCAACCTCGGCTATTACACCTGGGTCGAGCAGCAAGGGGTGGCGCTCGCGGATTTCGAGCGGCGCCGGTCGCAGGGATTTTGGGCCGGATTGCACCAGACGCTTCCCGCCCTCGACGCGCTGATCGCCGAGTTCAACGCCACGGCCGGTTTCGCCGGCATCGATTGAGCCTCGCGGCGGTTTGAGCGCCGGCCGCCGAAGACGCGAAAACCGCCTTCCTGAAGATTGTCATCGACTTTGGCCGCAGAGTTGCGAACCGGCGCTAATATAACGATCCACGTGACAAGACTGTTCAAGAAACAAACTCTCGATGCCGCAAACCAGCCCGCTATCCCCTCGGGGGGATTCGGACCACTGTTTGGTCACAACGGCCGCGTTAACCAGGCGCCGCTTGCTGATAGCGAAGCCGGATCTTGAGTAGGTGGCCGGTTTTGGTCTTCAACATCGGAGATGGTCGTTGGTCGGGAAAGAGTTTGGCTCCGTAGGCGGCGCGCGCTCGCGAACCGGATCGGCGGCGCCGTGCGCCATGCGGCCCGACATCGGCACTCTCGAAGCAGTGCGGATCGGCACCGGCGAACCAACCTCTATCGGCGTTGACGGTGCGGCGATCCCGGTCCGCAAATACGTGGTCGACGGGAAGACGCGGTATACTGTTTGGCTCAATTCCCATAACCTGACGGTCAAGTTCGCCGTCGGCGACGATGCCGGTCTGGCCACCTTTACATTGGCAAAATGCGTTTCCTGCAATCCTTTGATTTCCCAGATGGGCACCCGATAGCCGCGGACATCTCCGCGCCGCTGCCGCGGCGGGCGGGGAGGCACCGGTCGCCAGCAGCGACCGAAGCGGGCTTGGAGAGAGCTCGTTGACCCTCGGCTACGACGAACTTTCCCGCCGCACCCGCGAGCGCGACCGCAGCCTGCGCGAAAAGGTCATGTCGCTCGACGAGGCCGCGGCACTGGTGCCGGACAGCGCCTTGGTCGGGATCGGCGGCAGCACCCTGTCGCGCACGCCCTTGGCGATGGTCTGGGCGTTGATCCGCGCCGGGCGTCATGACCTTGTTTGCGCGCGCGGCATCAGTTCGAGCGAAGGCGAGCTGCTGTTTGCCGCCGGCATCAGCCGCCACCTGATCACGAGCTGGTTCAGCCTCGGCATCGTCTGGGGCGTCTCGCGCATCATGCGCGCCTATACCGAAAGCAATCGCGCGAAATTCGAAGAATGGAGCCATATGGCGATGGGGCTGCGCTTTCGCGCGGGCGCGATGGGCGTGCCGTTTCTGCCGATGCGCTCGATGCTGGGCTCGGGCGTGATCGCCCAATTGCCCGATGCGAAGGCCATCGATTGCCCGTTCACCGGCGAAAAACTGGTTCTGGTGCCGGCATTGAACCCGGATTTCGCGTTGATCCATGTTCAGCGCTGCGACGCTTTCGGCAACGCCCAGATCGACGGCCTGCCGTTTATGGATCTCGATCTGGCGTTGGCGGCAAACCGGGTGATCCTGACTACCGAACGCATCGTCTCGAACGACCAAATCCGCCGCCGTCCCGACCACACCAAGATCCCGTTTTTTACCGTGGACGCGGTCGTCGAAGTGCCGTTCGGCTGTGCGCCGCATGAATGTTTCGGCGTTTACGAGCCGTTGTTCGACCATCTCGACCGCTATGCCGCGAGCCTGAAACCGGACGCCGAAAAGGGAATGCGCGATTATCTAGAACGATATTTTTACGAGCCGAAATCCTGGACCGAATATCTCGACCGCATCGGCCTTGCCGAGTTGCTCGCTGCCGCCCGCCGGGGAAAAAGCATCTATGACGACTGACGCCGCCCGCTATACCGCGAGCGAGTTGCTGGCGGTGATGAGCGCGCGGCTGTTGCGCGACGGGCAAATCGTCTTTGCCGGGGTCGGCATTCCGCTGTTGGCCGCCACTCTGGCGCAGCGGCTGCACGGTCCGGGCCTGACCATCCTGTTCGAGGGCGGGACGATCGGCGCCTATGTCGAGCCCGGCCAATTGCCGCCTTCGACCAACGAACAACGCTGCACCCGGCGCGCCAATATGGTGCTCGGCAGCACCGACGTGCTGCTGTTGCTGCAGCGCGGCTATGTCGACGTCGGGTTTATGGGGGGCGCCCAGATCGACCAGTACGGCAATCTCAACAGCTCGTTCATCGGCAGCCCGGAGCAACCCGTGACGCGCCTCCCGGGGACCGGCGGCGGCAACGACATCGCCAGCCTGACGCAGATGATCGTGGCGATGAAGCACGAGAAGCGCCGCTTTGTCGAACATGTCGATTTTATCACCAGCCCGGGTTTTCTGGCGGGCGGCGCCAGCCGGCCCGCGGCCGGGCTCGTCGCCGGCGGCATGTTCCGGGTGGTGACCGATCTCGCCCTTCTCGGCTTCGACGAGGTTTCGAAGCGCATGCAGGTGCTGGCGTTGCACCCCGGCGTCACCGCGGCGGAAGTGCAGGCCAATACCGGCTTTGCGCTGCTGACGGCGACCGACCTGCCGGTCACTGACCCGCCGAGCGACGACGAATTGGCGGTGCTGCGCCATCTCGATCCCGACCGCCTCTACACCGCCTAAGGTCAATTCTTGGGAACTCAGAGTAGCTCGTCGCCCCGCGAAAGCGGGGGTCCAGGGCAGCCCGCACTGCTGTTTTAGCCGGGGTTCCCGCTTTCGCGGGAACGACGGGTAAGCTATCGGGTAGTGCGCGCGTCCAATGTAGGGTTAGGGCCTAGCAATGACGATCTTTTCGAACACCTTTGGCCTCGCGGTGCGGAATTTCACTACCTGGCCGCAGCTGCCGGATCCGCGCGCGCTGATCGACTACGCGGAGAGGGCCGAGGCGCTGAATTTCGACTCGGTCTGGGTGTGGGACCACATTCTGCTCGGCGTCGATCCGCCATTCCCGATCATCGACTCCCTGACCCTGTTGGCGGCGATCGCGGCCCGCACCCGCAAAATCAAGCTCGGCACCGGGGTTCTGGTCTTGCCATTGCGCAACCCGGTGGTGCTCGCAAAGGAGTTGTCGAGCCTCGACTTGGTCGCCGGCGGCCGGCTACTGCTCGGCATGGCGTCGGGCTGGTACAAGCGCGAATTCGACGCGGTCGGCGTGCCGTATCACGAGCGCGGTCGGATCATGGACCGGAATCTCGAGATCCTGCGCCGGCTGTGGACCGAGAACCAGGTCAATGGCGAATACCCGCCGCATGTCTTGCGCGGTTCAAACATGTCGCCAAAACCGTCGCCGTTGCCACCCATCCTGATCGGCGGTTATGTCGACCGCGTCTTGAAACGCGCGGCGCTCAGCGGCGGCTGGCTGACCTATTTCTACACGCCTGCGGGTTTTGCCCAATCCTGGGCCAGGGTCCGCGGTTTTGCCGAGGCGGCGGGAAAAGACCCCGCGACCCTGCTCAACGCCAACCAATTGGCAATCTATGCCGGACCCTCGCGCGCGGCGGTCGAGCCGGCGATGATGCAATGGCTCGGCCAGGAATGGGATTACGCGGCGTGGAGCCAGTCGACCAAGGATTCGGCGATCCTCGGCACCGTCGACGAATGCGTCTCGCAACTGCGCGCCCAGCTCGCCGCCGGCGTGCAAAAACTGATTTTTATCCCGTACCGCTACCAGCCCGACCAGGTCGAGATCATCGCGCGCGAAATCATCCCCCGCCTGCGGCGTTAACCGCTTGAAGCTGTTGCCTAAAAGGCCGGCTATTTCATGCCCAGCTGCTGCGCCGCGTAGACGTCGCAGCTAATGCAGTTGGCCAGCGTAAAGGTCACCTTGCCGCTGTTGTCGTCGACGACAAACATCACCGGCACGCCGTGCCCGTCGAGCCAGACGGTATAGCGGCTGTCGCCCTCAACCTCGTATTTTTTGGTGCGCACCGATCTGCCGTCGATGGTTATGACCGCTTCTTGCGCGCCGCTGACGCGAACACGCTCGATCCTGCCGCTGTCCGGCCGCATCATCGTGTTGGAGCTGAGGAAGTTGGGGGACCAGGGATTCGCGGGGTGTACCGAGGCCGGGGCGGTGATCGTCCCTTCCGGCGAGTTGATCACAAAGCTGTTGCCGCGCGCCTCGCCTTTGACGACCATCGACTGGTCGCCCTTGCTGGTCACGCCGTTGAACGAGATCAGGCGGTTGCCATGCCAGCGCTCGGTCCGCTGGGCGTCCTCGCGGTACATGTTGACGCCGAGCATTTTGACTTCGAAGTGCGCCCGGGTCTGGACCGTGGTGCCGCCGGTGGTGGGCTCGATCGTATTAGTGTAAGTGCCGATATTACCGAACACCGAATGCGAGACCCGGTAGGTCAGCTGCATCGGCGTCGCTGCCGCGGTCGCGGTACCGCCGGCAGCCGCGACCGCCACGAAGATCGCGGTCGCCGCCATCCATCTGATCCCGAAATTCAGCGCCCATTGTCTGATACGCACGCCGATAGCATCCCCGGTCATGGCTTCAACTCCCCCAGCCGAATGGCCTTTGATCCGCCGGCAAGCGGATGAGCGCGGTCAAAGGTAGCCCCGATTAATCAGATGTTCAAAGCAAAATCGAGCCCGGCGCCTGATACAATTTGATCAGAGGCTAGCGTCGCAAGCGCAAGCGGCCTGTTTTACCACCGGGTCCGAAAACACAAAACGGGACGAAATCTGACACTTTGACGAATTGTGTTGAGGAATATTCGTGGCTTATGACTTCTCCGCGCGGGGAGGCTTCGGCTGCGATACGCTGTCTACGATGTGCTGTTCAGTGCCGGTGCGCGCCGGCCCGAAAGCGGCGTCAAGTGGGGCGCGGCCAGACTAAGCGGCGGCGGGTTTGTCGCGAATGGTTTTCGCGATGTCCTTTTGCCGGTCGAATTCCGCGCGGCGGCGGCGAATCTCCTCCACCGACAGCCGATCGATATTCGAATAGTTGAGCTTCCACGACGGGTCGTCGCTCCAGCGCAGCGGCGACTGCACGGTTGTGCGCGGCGCCGGGGCGGTCTCCAGAACGCGCAGCGCCAGTTCCAAGGTGAAAGACTGAGACGCGACGTCGTGCGGCCGTCCCGCCGAGTTGCCGAGCGGAAAGTCGCTGAACAAAAAGCGCGGCACGCCGACATATTCGACGACGTCCTTGGCGCAGCCCATCACGACCGTGGCGATGCCGTTGCCTTCGAGATGTCGCGCGACCAGGCTGACGGTCTGGTGACAGACCGGGCAATTTGGCACCAGGATCGCGGCATCGGCGCCGTCTTCGCGACAGCGCGCGAGCAATTCCGGGCAGTCCTGGTCGAGGGTAGTGCGCTGGCTGCGATTGGTCGGCGCACCGTAAAATCGCCGCGCCAGCGCGCCGATGCGGCCGGCCGCCGCGCTCAGCCTTAACTGCCGCAGCGGGAACCAGGTGTTGGGGTCCGCGGCGGTCGTATGCGCCCGGTCATAGGCGACATGCGAAATGCGCAGATCGTGGTCGCCCGCGGCGTCGCCCGAATAGACCGTGTAGAACTTGGCGGCGGCGTTGTAGGGGGCGCCCGGCCCCTGGTCGCCCTTGTCGGGCCGATAAGGGGCGCCCGTGGTGATCAGCGCCACGCGGCACTCGCCCAGCGGCTTTGCCAATGGCTGAAACGGCGCCTCGGCGTAATGCGCCCAGCGGTAGGGCGCGCCATAGCCCAGCGCCTGGTAGTAGTCGCGGATGCGCTGCCTATACGGGATCGGCGCGTCCTCGTCGGCGGCGAACCCGAGATCGGCCTCCGCTGCGCTCATCGATCTGGTCCTGGGCTCACTAATGGGCAAAGCCGAACAAGCGCTGCGCGTTGTGGTGCAGGATCTTGTCGATGTCGGCCGGCGGCAACCCAAGTCGGCCGATATAGCCGAAGGTCTCCTTGTAGGCCTCGTAATCCTGCAATACCGGATAGTCGCTGCCGGTGACGAGATGGTCGGCGCCAAACGCTTCGAGGGCGCAGACAAACGCCGCCTTCGAGCCGTAGCATACCGTGTCGTAGTAGAATTTCTTGGCGGTGACGCTCGGCGCCTCGGCGAGGTTGGGGTGTCCGCTCTGGCTTTGCCCTTGTTGGTCGAGGCGGTTCAGCAGCATCGGGACCGGCCCGCCCAAATGCGGGACAATGAACTTGATATTGGGGTAGCGGTGCGGGATTTGCTTGGCGATCATGTGCAGGACAAAGGTCGCGTCTTCGAGCGAGGTACCGACCGCGGCGCGAAAGCCGTACTCGGTGATAAACGGGGAACAAATGCCGGTGCCAGCCGGATGCACAAACAGGACGGCACCGCGCCGGTTCATTTCGGCGTAGATCGGCTCGAACTCGGTCTCGGCGACCGAGCGGCTGAGACAGATGATGTTCATGTTGACGCCGACGCAGCCCAGCTGGTCAAAACCGCGCTCCATCTCCTTCAGCGCGGCGTCGATGTGCGGCAGCGGCAGCATCACGTAGGAGGCGATGCGCTGGGGATAGCGATGGGCGAGGTCGGCATAGCCGTCATTCAGCATCTGCACCGCTTTGACGCACTCCGCCTCGTCCGGCAGATAGGGCGGGTGGTTCGGCGACAATACCTGCTTTTCGACGCCGGCCGCGTCCATCAGCTCAAACCGCCCTTGTATGTCCTCCGGCGAATCCGAAAACGGATGGCGCGCCATTCCGCGCTTGACCGGCAGATGAACCGGCGATGCAAAGCGGTCACCCATGAACTCGCTGAAATTCTTTGGTGTGTAGTGCGCGTGGACATCGCAGATCATGACCGGGTTCCTCTCGTTTCGCGAGATTTCTTGCAGCAGGTTATGCTGTCGAACCCGGTATAGGCAAGACGAGGTCTCAGAACAGGCTCAACTGGTCGCCGGTCTGCGGCGGCGGGCGGAAACGGGTGACGTCGAGCGGGTCGGTCGTGCGCTGGTTGAAGCCGAGTTTGCGGCAGGCGCGGTCGAACCGCACCCTGAGCATGTCGGCATAGGGGCCGGCGCCGGTCATCCGTTTCGACCAAGCGGAATCATAGAGGCGGCCGCCATGGGCTTGCGCGACCAGTGACAGCACATGCGCCGCCTTGTCGGGGAAATGGGTTTCGAGCCATTCTCGGAACAGAGCCTTTAACTCGAGCGGCAGGCGCAGCAAGGTGTAGCCGGCCGAGGTGGCGCCGGCGGCGCGGGCTCGTTCGAGGATCTGCTCCATCTCGCGGTCGTTGAGCGCCGGGATCATCGGCGCGCTGAGCACGCCGGTCGGGACGCCGGCATCGGCCAGCGCCGCGATCGTCTCCAGCCGGCGCTCCGGGGTGGCTGCCCGCGGTTCCATCACCCGCGCCAGAGCGCGGTCGAGCGTGGTCACCGAGATCGTGACGATCGCGAGCCTGTCCTTTGCCATCTCGGAGAGGATGTCGAGATCGCGCCGGATCAGCGCCGACTTGCTGACGATCGTGACCGGATGGCGAAAATCGCGCAGCACTTCGAGGATCGACCGGGTGACGCCGAGCCGGCGTTCGACCGGCTGGTAGGGGTCGGTATTGCTGCCGAGCGCGATCGGGCGGCAGGCGTAGCCTTTTTTGCGCAGTTCCGCGGCGAGCAACGCCGCCGCCTGCGGCTTGTAGAAGAGGCGGCTTTCGAAATCGAGGCCGGGCGACAATCCGAGATAGGCGTGGCTCGGCCGCGCATAGCAATAGATGCAGCCATGCTCGCAGCCGCGATAAGGATTGATCGAGCGGTCGAAGCCGATATCGGGCGACTCGTTGCGGGCGATGATCGTGCGCGTGGCATCGATCGAGAGGGTGGTGGTCAGCGGCAAGGGTTCGGCGTCCGCCAGGCCCCAGCCGTCGTCGAAGCCGACCCGCTTTTCCGCTTCGAAGCGGCCCGTATCGTTGCTGGCGGCCCCGCGTCCCTTGCGCGGTGCGTTGATGCCCGGCATATCCATGCCGGCCATAGTGCCGGAGCCAATGGAACGAATCAAGAACTTTATTTGATGTCGGCGGTGATCCCGACCTTGAACGCGGCCGAGACCCTGCCGCACACACTGGCCGGCCTCAGGCGGGGCGCGCGGCTGCGGGAAATCGTCGTCGTCGATGGCGGGTCGGCCGACGACACCGCCGCGATAGCCGCAAGGTCGGGGGCCAAGGTTGTCCTTGCCAAGCGCGGCCGGGGAACCCAGCTCGCCGCCGGTGCCGCCGCCGCAACGGGCGAGTGGTTGTTGTTTATACACGCCGATTGTGTTGTGGAGCCGGGGTGGGGGAGGGCGGTCGGCGCGTTCATCGTGCAGCCGGGGGCGAAAGGCCGCGGCGGCTATTTCGATCTGGCGCTCGACGACCGGGCGTCGGCGGCGCGGCGGCTGGAGCGGATTGTCGCCTGGCGTTGCCGCGTGTTGGCGCTGCCTTATGGCGACCAGGGCCTGTTGATCAGCCGCGCGCTGTACGACGCGGTGGGCGGGTTTGCGCCGCTGCCGTTGATGGAGGATGTGGACTTGGTGCGCCGGCTCGGCCGCTACCGGGTGGCACGGATCGGCGCCCGCTGCGTCGCCTCGGCGCGGCGCTATCGGCAGGGCGGATATTGGCGCCGGCCATTGCGCAACCTCTTCTGTCTGGCGCTCTACTTCGGTGGGATGGCGCCCGGGCATATCGCGCGGTTTTACCGCTGATGCGCCGCCATCTCGTGCTGTTCGTGCGCGTCCCGGCTCTGGGGCATGGCAAGCGGCGGCTGGCGCGCGGCATCGGAGATGTCGCGGCATTGGGTTTCGAGCGGCTGATGATTGCGCGGCTGCTGCGCCGGCTTGGGAACGACCGCCGCTGGCAGCTGCGGATCGCGTTGACGCCCCACCACGCATGCCGAGCGGCCCGGCAGTGGCGGCGTGGGATCGAAATCGTTCCGCAGGGGGGCGGCGATTTGGGCCGGCGGATGCGGCGCGCGATCGCCGCGACCCCGCCCGGTCCGGTGGTGCTGATCGGCAGCGACATTCCGGCAATCGAGCCCGGCCACATCGCCGCGGCCTTCCGGCGGCTCGGCACGCATGACCTGGTGTTTGGCCCGGCGGTCGATGGCGGGTTCTGGCTCGTCGGCGCCCGCCGCCGGCCGCGTCTGCCGATGCTGTTCGCGCGGGTGCGCTGGTCTACGTCCCACGCGCTCGCCGATACGCTCGCCGGGCTGCCCCGCGGGGTTACCGTCGGGTTTGTCGACACGCTCGAAGACATCGATGACGGCGACGGCTGGCGCCGCCTGAGGCCGCGGCGCGGGTTCTGATCGCCTCGCTAAATGTTTCGATGTTCGGGAGCGAGATTAAGCTTGCAAAAGGCTCTGGATTGCTGCGTCATTCCGCCACATCTTGCCCGGCAGAGGCGAGATCAGGCGAGGAACAGGCGAGACGGACGGGACCGGATGGCCCTCAGCGATGGGGGCCATTTCCGTTTTGAAGACAGTCTGCTTGAGAAGCCAGTCTGCGGCCGGCCCGGAAACGCCGCCCGAGCATAACGGCATCGCTTGCCGAACGCGGCGCGCGGCGGCAATCTCGGCGCGAAGAACGGAGGTGGAGAGATATGCTACAGGATCTGCTGCCGCAGGCGGAACGGATCGCGGCCAAACTCAAAGCCCGCAACGAGACGATATCGATCGCCGAATCCTCGACTGCCGGCCTCTTGTCGGCGGCGTTGCTGGCGATCCCCGGCGCGTCGGCTTATTTCCTCGGCGGGGCGGTGGTCTACACGCGCCAGTCGCGGAGCGAATTGCTCGCCGTGACCGAGCAGGAATTGACCGGCATCACCCCCTCGACCGAGCCCTACGCGCTGCTCTTTGCCCGCAAGATCCGCGGCAAGCTGGCGACGAGTTGGTCGGTTGGCGAAACCGGCACCGCCGGCCCGACCGGCAGCCGCTACGGCCATGCCGCCGGGCATTCCTGCATCGCCGTGATCGGGCCCGGCGGCGAGCAGTCGATGACGGTCGAGACCGGCAATGCCGACCGCCTCGACAACATGCGCGCCTTTTCGATCGCGGCCCTCGACCTCTTGGAGAAAGCCCTGGGCTGAGCCGGAGCGCGCCTTCTGCGGCGCGGCGTGAGCGGCAGCTGCCGTCGAAAGGCAGATCGGCGGGCCCGGGTTCCGAGATCGTCGGCGATCGTCCGCGCATTCGCCGGCGTCGGATGACTGGAAGACGGGCGAAATAAACGCCTTCTTCCGAGGCGACGGAAAGTCGGCGGGCATGCTTCCGACTTATTTGGGTTACCAAAGTTTACCGAAAATCTGTGGTGCGGCTATTTGGCGGCAATACATGGATTGCATCGCGAACAAGCTCGATGTCGCGTTCCGCGGTCTCGGCGGTCAACCCGGCTTAGGGCTTAGAGGAGATGATCATGTACAAGTCCGACAAGACCGAACCCGAGCCGCGAACGAAAAGAACCTTAGCACGCGTGGGCGCAGCAGCTTTGTTTTCCGTCATGCTCGGCGTCTCGGGCACCGCACTGGCTGAACCGCATGGCGGAGGCGCCCACGGTGGCGGCTTTCACGGCGGGGGGTTTCACGGCGGGGGGTTTCACGGCGGC
>Ga0210398_10002247_pt1 | contig 18982 bp, 14 predicted proteins | sample IncBWC4OmetaG_FD_161047 | JGI IMG/M metagenome (GOLD analysis project Ga0210398, IMG submission 161047) | Forest soil microbial communities from Barre Woods Harvard Forest LTER site, Petersham, Massachusetts, United States - Inc-BW-C-4-O | ecosystem: Environmental > Terrestrial > Soil >... | reverse complement strand
GTTCCGCCGTGACGTCCTCTTCGCAATCGGCGCCTTCGACCCGATCTACCGCGCCGCCGGCGACGATGTCGACATTTGCTGGCGGCTGCAGGATGCCGGCTACCAGATCGGCTATAGCGCCGCGGCGTTTGTCTGGCATTTCCGGCGAAACACGGTGAAGGGCTATATCGGCCAGCAGAAGGGCTACGGCAAAGCCGAGGCGCTGCTCTTCGGCAAGCATCCACAGCGCTTCAACGCGTTCGGTCAGGCGAAATGGAGCGGGCGCATCTATGGTGATCTGTCATCGGCGATGCTGTTGTTCCGCAAGCCGGTCATCTATTCGGGGGCGTTCGGGCGCGGCCTGTTTCAGTCGCTGTACCAGCCGCCTGGGAGCATTTCCCAATATCTGCCGCTGACGTTCGAGTGGACCGCCGCATCGTTGCCGCTCGCCCTGGTCGGCGTGGTTGCCGGGGGCTGGGGTTGGCTCTTGACCCTGCCGTTGCTGCTGACCTGGGTTATGTGTCTGAAGGGCGGGCTGAGCGCCAAAATCGATCGGCGTTTCGAGGGCCCGAAGGCCCGCGCGCTGATCGCGCTTCTGATCTATCTCGGGCCTTTGCTGCGCGGCTGGACGCGCATCAGATGGCGCCTGAAGGCGCTGGTGGGCCAACCGCCCACGCCCGCGGTCCCCACTGAGCAGAGCCTCGGCTGGCAAGGGCTGGGCTTTGTCCTGTCGTATTGGAACGAGACCGGCACCGAGAAGGAGGCGATGATCGCCGCGCTGATGCGCGGCTGCGTCGCCGCGCGTTACCCGGTGGCGATGGATGCTGGATGGCACGGTTGGGACTTCGACATCGCCGCCGGGCCGGCGGGAGATGCTCGCATCCTTGTCGCCGGCGAGAATCATGGCGCCGACAAGCGGCTGCTGCGAGTGCGCTCGATGCTGCGTCTGTCGCCTTGTGCCCGCATCGCGATCGGCGGGTTTGGCGCGTTGACCGTCTTGAGCCTGATTGGCGGCTGGGGACCGGCCGCGACGATTTTCGGCGTCCTGACGACTGGTTGCGCCGGCATCGTCGCCTGGCAGTTCGCCCGGTTCGTTCGCCGGCTGCATCCCTTGGTCGAGGCGGCGGCGCGCGAATGCGCGCTGATCCCGGTCAAGCCCAGGGCCGGTGAGGCGGCCATCAATCAGCCGCGTACCGCCTGAGCGCGATGGCTTTGCTGCTCAAGATACTGCCTTATCTGCGCGCTTATCGCTGGCCGGTGGCATGGGCGCTGGGGCAGGTATTCCTGATCGCCGCCTTCGAGCTGCTGAAGCCGTGGCCGCTGCAGATCGTCATCGACTATGTGCTGGGCGGCAAGGTTCCGGCCGCCGACAGTCGGATCGTTGCGCTGCTGTCGGTGCCCAAAGCTGAGCTCTTGCTTCTCGCCTGTCTCGGCATGGTCATTGTCAATTTTGGCAGCGGTGCGCTGACCCAGCTGCACTATTACACGACGATCCGCGTCGGCCAGAACATGGTCAACGATCTACGCGGCGCGCTTTATGCGCATCTGCAGCGCCAGTCGCTGGCCTATCACGGGCGACAGCGGGTCGGCGACCTGATGTACCGCATCACCGCCGACAGCTTCGCGGTGCAGACCATGATCATGAACGGGCTCCTGCCGATCCTTTCGGCGGTGATCCTGCTCGCCGGAATGCTCGTCGTGCTGTTCCCGATGGATTCGGCGCTGACGATCGCGGCGCTGACCGTGGTGCCGGTTCTGTTCGTGCTGATCTCGAGCTTCAACAAGAAGATCGTCAGCATCTCGACCGAGGCGCGCGAGCGCGAAAGCCGTGTCTATTCGCTCGTCCAGTGGACGATGAGCGCGATCAAGATCGTTCAGGCTTTCACTCGCGAGGACGACGAGCATCGTCGCTTCCTGGGTGCGAGCCGCGAGAGCCTCCAATGGTCGCTGCGGCTCTATAGCTGGCAGACGCTCTATTCCGGCGTCGTTAACCTGACGATCGCCGCCGGCACCGCGCTTGTGGTTTATGTCGGCGCGCGCGCGGTGATGAGCGGGACGCTGTCCTTGGGCCAGCTGCTCGTGTTCATTTCCTACCTGGCGCAGCTCTACACGCCGATCAATCAGATTACCCAAAGCTGGGGGCTGATTGCCGGCGCGCGGGTCGGCGCGCGTCGCGTGTTCGAGGTGCTCGACACCGAACCCGATCTGCCGAGCGGAACGCGGCAATTCCCGGACGAAGGTGCACGCGGCGCGATCACCTGGCGCGGAGTCAGCTTCGGTTACCTGCCCGAGACGTCGGTGCTCGATGACATCGACCTCGCTGTCGCGCCGGGAATGAAGGTCGCGATCGTTGGCCCCACCGGCGCCGGTAAATCGACGCTGCTCGGGCTGCTGCCGCGGTTCTTCGATCCGGTCGCCGGGACGGTCGAGATCGACGGGGTTGATGCTCGCGACTACCAGCTCAAATCGCTGCGCAACCAGATTGGCATGGTGTTGCAGCCGCCGCTGATCTTTCCGCTGTCGGTGCGCGACAACATCGCGTATGGCCGCCCGGGCGCCGACGACCAGGCGATCGAAGACGCCGCGCGACGCGCCCATATCCACGCGCGAATCCTCGAACTTGCGGATGGCTACGAGACACTGGTCGGCGAATCCGGAGTTGCGCTCTCGGAAGGCGAGAAACAGCGCCTTACGATCGCCCGCGCGCTGCTGCGTGATGCGCCGATCCTGATCCTCGACGAGCCGACCTCGGCGCTTGACGTCGAAACCGAAGCTCTCGTCATGGCGGCGATCGAGACGCTGATGGAAGGACGCACGACCTTTATCATCGCGCATCGCCTGTCGACGATCCGCACGTGCGATCAGATCATCGTGCTGCGTGATGGCGGGATTGCCGAACAGGGCACCCTCAACGAGCTCTTGCGGCGCGACGGCGTCTTTGCCGGCTACTACCGCACGCAGTTCCTCACCGAAGCCGGAACGTCCCCCCTCGTTCCGCTATCGGCGTAAAAAGCCCGGCGCGTTGCATTTTTGCAACGCACTGTTGCGGCGATGTCGCGTTTTTTATAGAAATCGGTGGATAAACTTGGGTAATCCGCGTGTCTGACGCGATCGTCGACCAATACTAATTCTTTTAGACCGCCAATTCTAATGTTGTTGTCAAAATCTGACGGAAATGCAGCATTCTTTTGCAGCGATGGCAACTGTCGAATGATTTTAAAGAAATGTTTTGTTGACGTTTCTTTGTGAGATATAGTGATACTTCTAAGTGTGGGGCGATGGATTTGTTGTTGCAATACCTGAATCGCTTGGTTAGGCTTTCTCGCAAGCGGGGGGTGTCGGCCGGACGCTGAAACCGGTCGCAGCCGCGATAGCTTGTTAGATCTTGGCCCGTTCAGGCCATTGGGGGCGGGGAATAATGATCGGCAATCTGATGCAAAAGGGAGCCATGCGACTCCCCGAGATCGGATTTGTTGCCCAGCCAATTAGCTCTGCGGTCAACATCATCCGCGGCCGGGCTGATCGCAAGCAAGCTCTGCTGGCGTCTATTGCGGGACTGGCCATCATCGCGGTGGGCTTCGCGGCGGCGGGTTACGTGCGGCACACGCACACGCTCAACGAAGCCCAGTTGGCGACCAGCAAGGTCGAAACCGCCAATATCGATCTGCAAGACGAACTGGCGCAACTCCGCGACAAGATCGCCGCATCAAATCGCGACCTGATTGCCGCTCAAGGGCGCGTCGCGACCTTGACGGAAGAGATGCGGGTGCATCCGCAACCTGCGGCCACGACGCCTGCGGCCGATGCAACAGCAGCGGGGAAGGGCAGCGATAAGGTCTCGCAGCTGTCGCAACAGCTGCATGTCGCCGAGGCAGAACGCGCGACGCTCGCCGCGCGGCTGAGCAAAGCCGAAGCCGATCTCGCTCAACAGCAGGCTAAGCAGGCGGATTTGCTGAGCCAGCTCGACCAGTGGCAGAAGAAGCTTCAGGACCTTTCCGCTGATCGCGACCGCCTGAAGGCGCGGGTCGGCGAACTCGAGAGACAATCGGCCTTGCGGCATGCCCAACCGGCCGTGGCGGCCGCGACACCGGCCCCGGCTTCCGCTCCGGCGACCGTAGCACCCGCTCCCGCCGCCCCGGCATCCGCTCCGGCGGCGCCGGACGCGCAGGCCGAGCCGCAGCGTGTCGCCGGTGTGCTCAATGCCCCGCAGCGGAGCGAGGCGCCGTCGCCAGCCGCCGCCTCAGCGGCTATCGCCAGTGCCGCGGGCGCGGTGGTCAACGCGCCGGTCGTGGTGGCGCATGGCGCGGTCGATCAATTCGCGCGCGTGCTGGCCTCCGCCGGCGTCGATGTAAGGCATCTCTTCTCAGAATTTGGCGTCAACCGCGACGAAGGCGGTCCGTTCGTTCCGGCGCCCGCGGGCGCGACGGCGCCAAACACGCTGTCTCCGGAAAAGCTCGCGGCGCTGCGCGCGATGGTGAAGACGCTGCCGGTCAGCGCGCCGCTCGCCGAGTACCGGATTACCAGCCCGTTCGGCGTGCGCGCCGACCCGGAGAACGACCGCGCCGGCTTCCATACCGGCGTCGACTTGGCGGCGGCCTATGACACGCCGGTCTACTCCACGGCTCCGGGCACTGTGACGTTCGCTGGGTTTCGTGACGATTACGGCAGGATCGTCGAGATCGATCACGGCAATGGCATCGCGACGCGCTACGCGCATCTCCATTCGTTCACCGTGTCGGTCGGCGAGCATGTCGCGGCGCATCAGCAGGTCGGCTATCTCGGCTCGTCGGGCCGCGCCACTGGCCCGCATGTGCACTATGAGGTCGTCGTCAACGGCGAGCCGCAGGATCCGGAGAAGTTTATGGCGCTCGGCCGCTATGTCCAGCCGATGACCACCCCGGTTTCCGCGCGGAACTGAGCGCCAGTCGCCGCCGCCTCAGCCTAACGCGCGAGATCGGCCGCCAGAGAGAACGCGGTGCTGTTGCTGGTGTTCTGGCCGCGATAGATTTGCACGCTCTCGAGCACGCGTTGTACGTAAAGCCGCGTCTCGGTGAACGGGATCGCCTCGATCCAGTCCACCATCTCGATCTGCTTGCCGCGCGGGTCGCCGTAATCCTGCAGCCATTCGCGGACGCGTCCCGGGCCCGCGTTGTAGGAGGCGATGGCGAGCGGATAGGATCCGCCGAAATCGTCGAGCAGCTTTTCGAGATAGGCCCGGCCGAGGGTCAGATTGTAGGGGCCGTCGGCAGTTAACCGGTCGACCGCGTACGGAACCTGAAGCTGCTTGGAGATGAGCTTGGCCGTGCCGGGCATTAGCTGCATGAGCCCAAGCGCGCCGACGCCGCTCATGGCGTACTGGTCGAACGCGCTTTCGGTCCGCACGACGGCGAGCATGAGCGCTGGCTCGACATTGCCACCGTTCGGTAGCGCGGTCACCGGATAACCATGAATCATCAGCGGCATCCCGGCATCGATCGATCGTTTTGCCACTGCGATCGCGACATCGACGCGGCCGAGCCGTTCGGCATAGGCGGCGACCATGGCGAACTCGACCGGCTGCTTCGACAAGTCGGCTTGCTGCATGAGGAACGTCTTGAGGTGATCGCGATCGCTGGCGGCGGCGAACAGGTTGGCGGCTTGTACAAGCGGCAGGGCATTAAAATCCGCGACCTGGGATTCCGTCGGGCGCGGCTCCGGCAGGGGATGTGGCGGTGCGTCATTGCCAAGCTGATGCGCCGCAAGCTGGCCGTAAAACGTCGCCATGTTCTCGGCCCCGGCCGCGTACCATTTAGTCGCGAGGTCCGGCTTGCCTTCGGCGGTGGCGGCGCGCCCGCTCCAATAGGCGGCGCGCGACTTGCCCCATGGGGTCGTCGAGCGCGCCAGCACCCGCGAGAAATGCTCGAAGGCGAGTTGCGGATTCTTCTGGAAACGGAGCGCGATATACCCCGACAGGAACTCGGCCTCGGAATAGGCCGGGCTGTCGCTCAGCGTATTCTGCTGGATAACCCTATCGGCGAGATCGGCATTGCCGCCTGACAATAGGCGTCGGGCGACGATTTCGCGTTCGCCGGCCCAATTGGCCGGCCGCACCGGATTGTCGGGGTGGGCGAGGAGCAGCTGCGCCGCGGCATCGTATTGGTCGTTGCGCCGATCCCAATGAACGATATCGAACACCAGACCGGGGTCGTCGCGCAGCCCCTGCGGCACCTGCGCGACGAGGGTGCCGGAATTGGCAGCGTTCGCGTAGAGCGCCAGTCGTGCCATCGCCTCGGCACGATCATCGGGTGGCACCATGGTGAGCATGCGGCGAGCCGCATCCTCCTGGCGATCCCACAGCAATCGATCGAGCCGCTTGACGTTGTCTTCAGGGCGGATATTGGCGCCGTAATGGGCGAGGAAATCGTGCTCGTCGAGCGCGTTGAAGTCGCCGTCGATCCAGGTCTGGCGCAACGCCTGTAGCCCACCCTCGGTGTCGCCTCGCGCGATCCGGATTGATGCGAGCCGCGCCTTGCCAAGCGGGCTTAACGGCGGAAACCGCTTTAGCCAGGCCATGGCGACATCGTCGCTCTCCGAGGCGAGCGCGACTTCCGCCTGACGGCGCAAGATTTTCTGAGCCGGCCAATCGGGGTTCTGCTCGATAAAGACGGAGATGTCGGAAAACCGGCCGGTGACGTTGGACCGCGTGTAGTCCAACCACTTGATGATCTTCATCGGCAGCGGGTTGTTGCTGCGTCCGGCGTCGGTATAGGCCTCGGTCCAGTTGCCCGCTCGCGCGGCGGTGATAGCCGCGATGGCGGCGGCGCGGTCGGCGTCGGACAAATCTTCCGCCTGTGACCGCGGGGCCATGGCAACCAGGGCGGCGGCGATGAACAACAGACGAAATATCGCGGCCAATGCCGGCTGCCCCTATTCTCCGGGAATGAGCGCGACACTCTTTACGGATTTTTGTGGCGGTCGCAAGGCGGGACGGGATTTCTCGACGGTCGCACGGTGTTGTTGCTGCGCGGGCCGGTGAGGATTATCGTCGCAGGCTTCGCCCCTTCGGGACTGGGAGGACGCCATGTTCAAGGGTTCGTACGTCGCGCTCATTACCCCGTTTCGCGGCGGCAAGGTCGACGAGACCGCGTTTCAGGAGCATGTCGCCTGGCAACTCGGGCAGGGGACCCATGGCCTTGTGCCGATCGGCACGACTGGCGAGTGCCCCGCGCTTGATGACCATGAGCAAGAGCGGCTGATTGCGCTCACCGCCGAGGTCGCGAAAGGCCGGGCGCCGGTCATTCCGGGCACCGGGTTCAACTCGACGAGCCATACGATTCACGCGACAAAGGTGGCCAAAAAGGCCGGCGCCGACGCGGCGCTTGTCGTCTGCCCCTATTACAACAAGCCGACCCAGGAAGGGCTCTATCAGCACTTCAAGGCGGTGCACGACGCGGTCGATCTGCCGATCGTGATCTACAACATCCCGGGCCGCAGCGCGGTCGACATGTCAAACGCGACAATGGCGCGACTCGCGAAGCTGCCGAACATCGTCGGCGTCAAGGACGCGACCAACGACCTGACCCGGCCCACCAAGCTGCGGATCGAGATCGGCGACGATTTCTCGCAGCTGTCGGGTGAGGACGGCACCGCGGTTGCCTATCTCGCTCAGGGTGGTGACGGCTGCATCTCGGTTACCGCCAATGTCGCGCCGGCGCTATGTTCGGAAATGCACGAGGCGTGGCAGAAGGGCGACGTCAAGACGGTGCAGAAAATCCATCAGCGGCTTATGCCGCTGCACGACGCGCTGTTTATCGAGACCAGCCCGGCGCCGGTGAAGTACGCCGCCTCGCTGCTCGGCCGCTGTTCGCCCGAAGTGCGCTTGCCGCTGTGGGAGACCACGCCAGCGACGCAGGAAAAGGTGCGCGACGCGATGCGGGGCGCCGGCCTCCTCAACTAGCCGTATGCGCGCCGCAGACCGCTACGCCGCGCAAAACCGGCGCGCCCGCCACGACTATCTGATCGAGGACACGCTCGAAGCCGGGCTCGTGCTCCAGGGCAGCGAGGTCAAGGTGCTGCGCACCGGCAGGCCAGCATCGCCGAGGCTTATGCCGACGCACAGGCCGGCGAGCTGTTTCTCGTCAACGCCAACATTCCCGAATACAAGGCCGCGAACCGCTTCAGCCACGAGCCGCGCCGTCCGCGCAAGCTGCTCTTGCACCGCAAGGAAATGAACCGGCTTCTGGGCGCGATCCGCCGTGAAGGCGTGACGATCGTGCCGCTCTCGATCTATTTCAACGAGCGCGGCCGGGCCAAGGTCGAACTTGGCGTCGCCAAGGGCAAGAAGATGGCCGACAAGCGCCAGGCCGACAAGGACCGCAGCTGGCAGCGCGACAAGGCGCGCATCATGCGGGCACGCGGCTAAGCCACTTCGCTTTCAACCAGCCTCTTGAATTGTTCTCTTTATGTTCCCATTTGCCGTCCCGAGCGAAGCATAGGGCCTCACCCGCTTTGAAACGCGCCGGAACGACAGTCGCAAACGGAAAAACAGCGAGATTTTTCGTTGTTTCGCCGCTGATATCTCGCTGTTTATTCCGCTGTTTTCTGCTGTTATTCCGCTGTTTTTATCGCGGCAATAAGGCGAAGATAGCAAATTATATCAATAAATTACGAGGCATTCTCCAGCCGCTTGAGAATCGCGGCGAACACCGACTCGAACATCTCGGTCGTCAGCGTCCCGGTATTGGTGTTGAGCCGCGAGCAGTGGTAGCTGTCGGCGAGTACCACGCCATCCGGCAAGTCGTGCAGCGCACCATGCGCGAACGGGTAGGCGGCGCGTCGCAACCCCTTTGCCGCCAGCACCGTCTGATGCGCGATGGCGCCGAGCGCCAGGATGACGCGTACTCCCGGCAGTATCGCAAGTTCAGTGGCCAGAAACGGTCGGCAGTTGGCGATCTCGCCCGTCTCCGGCTTGTTCTGCGGCGGCACGCAGCGCACCGCGTTGGTGATGCGGGCGCGCGTAAGCGCAAGCCCGTCGCCGACATGGCCGCCATAATTACCCTCGGCCAGCCCGAACTTGCGCAAAGTCGTGTAGAGCAGGTCGCCGGCATAGTCGCCGGTGAACGGCCGGCCAGTGCGATTCGCGCCGCGCAAGCCCGGCGCGAGACCCACGATCAGCAGCTCTGCGGCCTCGGGGCCGAATGGGGGAACCGGCGAATTGAACCAGTCGGGATGCGCGGCGCGCTGGGTCGCGCGAAACGCGGCAAGCCGGGGGCAGAGCCCGCAATCAGGCGAGGGCAGGGCCGAACCGGGTGCGCTCACGCCTCGTCGTCGACCGGCTCGCCGCGAAGCCGCGCCATATCGTCGCGCGGCCCCTGGACGTGGGCGCGCGCGATGCTCGGTCCCAACTCCTGCAGCTCGACAAAGCTGTCCGCCTGGCGGCGCAGATCGTCCGAGGCCATCGGCGGTGACGAGCGGATTGTCGAGACGACCGATACCCTGACGCCGCGCCGCTGCACCGCCTCGACCAGCCGACGGAAGTCGCCGTCGCCCGAAAACAAGATGGCGTGGTCGATATGCTGGGCCATTTCGAGCATGTCGATCGCCAGCTCGATATCCATGTTGCCCTTGATCCGACGTCGTCCCATCGTGTCGGTGAATTCTTTGGTCGGCTTGGTGACCATCGTGTAGCCGTTATAGTCGAGCCAATCGACCAGCGGTCGGATCGGCGAATACTCCTGGTCTTCCATCAGCGCAGTGTAATAAAACGCGCGGATAAGTCGGCCCTTTGATCTAAAAAGATCGAGGAGACGCTTATAATCTATGTCAAAGCCGAGACCTCGAGCGGCGGAATAAAGGTTGGCACCATCAATGAATATGGCAATGCGTTCTTGTGGATAGAAAATCATCTGGTACTCCGGAAATTTTGATAAAGTCATACAAGTGTCATCCGCGCTCGGCACTTCGTCAAGGCGACTTTCGACCAGCGAGTTCACGTGATTCTGATCGGCATTGGCAGCAATCTCGCGGCGTCGCCGTCAGAGACGCCGCTCGCGACGGCGCAGGCGGCCTTGCCGGCGCTCGCCGGGCCGCATCTTCAGCCCGCCTTGTGCTCGTCGTGGTACGAGTCGGCGCCGGTGCCGCCATCGGATCAGCCCTGGTTTGTCAATGCCGTCGCGCTGCTATCGACCGATCTCGAGCCGGACGTGCTGCTTTCCCGGATGCTCGATGTCGAGGCGCGCTTTGGCCGCGTGCGAGGCGAACCAAATGCCGCGCGCACGCTCGATCTCGATCTGCTCGATTACGATGGTCTGATCGTCGATACGCGGCGTCTGATGCTGCCCCATCCGCGGCTGCACGAACGGCGCTTCGTGCTCGAACCGCTCCACGAGATCGCGCCGAACTGGCGTCACCCGGTCCTGGGTGTGACGGCAGTGGAATTGTTGGCCCGGCTGCCGCCACAGCAGACGGCGCGGCTTAACCCGTGTTAGCGCAATCAAAGGTACAATTCGGTATGCGTTGCGAGCAATTGTGATTGATCGATGGGATCGATATAACCGGCGTCGCGTCGGCACTCGTCCGGCGGACAAGGCGATCCTTTAAGCGGTGAGACGATGACCGGCTACGAAGCGGCCCGCGCCAATATGATCGAGCGCCAGCTGCAGCCCAACAAAGTCACCGACGAGCGCCTGATCGGCGCATTCGCCAGCATTCGCCGAGAGGTCTTCGTGCCGGAGCGGCTGCGTCCTATCGCGTATTCCGATAACGATTTGCCACTCGGTGGCGGTCGCTTTCTGATGGCGCCGATGGTTGCGGCGCGGCTGCTTCAGGCGGCGGAGATCGTGCGCGGAGACAATGCGCTCGTGCTCGGCGCTGGGGTTGGCTATGAGGCTGCGTTGATGGCGACGCTGTGCCGCAGTGTCGTCGCGCTCGAGGACGACGCCGCGCTTGCGCGTCAAGGCAGGGCGGCGCTCGTCGAGCATCACATCGGCAACGTTAATTTCAGCGGCGAAACGCGGACACCAGGCGGTCGCGCGCGCCCAGTTTACGAGGTGATTCTGTTTGGTGGAGCGGTCGCGGCGGTTCCAGCGGAGATTTCCGGTCAGCTTGGCGAGGGCGGCCGGATGGTGGCGGTGATCAAGCCAGATGATGGTCCTGGCCGCGCCACGCTTATAACGCGCACTGGCGGAACCCTATCTTCGCGCGTTATGTTTGACGCGGCGACTCCTCTACTACCGGAGTTCGCCGGCAAGCCGGCTTTCGTGTTTTGAGGATTTGATGTGTCTGAGCCGACCCCGCGGGTGACTTCCATGCCGGCCGGATCGAAAATTGTGCGCGCTCTGCAGGTGGCGCTGCTGGTGGTCGTTGGCGGGCTCGTCGTGCTGACGGGCACGAGGCATGCGGCAGCTCAAACCCTGACCGAAGCGCTGTCCTACACCTACAACAGCAACCCGCAGCTCTTGGCGCAGCGGTCGCTGTTGCGGCAAACCGATGAGGGCGTTCCGCAAGCCCTGGCCAATTGGCGACCGACCGTCACATTTACCGGTGAGGCCGGCTATAACCGTGCCGGCATCGCCGAGCAGGGAGTAGCGGCGTGCGCCGGCGCGGCCCCGGGGCAGACCTGCTTCTCGTCCTTTGAGACGAAAGAGCTGAACCTTCAGATCACGCAACCGGTGTACCGTGGCGGTCGCACCGAGGCGCAGACGCGGCAGGCGATCAATTTGGTGCAGTCCGCCCGCGCCCAGACGCTGGCCGTCGAGACCACGGTCTTTCAGGCGGTGGCGCAGGCGTTTTTCGATACCTATCGCGACCAGACCCTGGTCGAGGTCAACCGCAACAACGAAAACGTCCTGAAAAAGCAGCTCGAGGCGACCCAGGATCGGTTCCGGGTCGGCGAGGTCACCCGCACCGATGTGGCGCAGGCGCAATCGTCTCTCGCTCAGGCCACCGCCAATCGCATCGCCTCCGAAGGGCAGCTCGAGGTCAGCCGGGCTGAATACACGCGCGCCGTTGGCCATCCGCCGGGTCGTCTGACGCTGACAAACGAGCGTCCGGTGTTGCCCACGACCCGCGATGACACCTTGGCGCTCGCCGCGACCGAAAATCCTAATGTGATCTCGGCGACGTTTACCGAGGCGGCTGCGCGCGACAATGTCGACGTCGTGCGCGGCCAGCTGCTGCCGCAAATCTCGATCGTCGGCGATTTGAACCGCAGCTACTCGCCATCGGTGACCCTGAGGACGGCGCGCGAGGACACTGCCTCGGTCTTGGCCGAAATAACGATGCCGCTTTACGAAGGCGGCGCCATCTACTCGCAAACCCGCCAGGCCGAGCAGACCGTGGGACAACGCCGTAGCCAGGTCGACGACGCGCGCCGTGCCGCGGTGCAGAGCGCGACCCAGGCTTGGGAGACCCTGCAGTCGGCGCGCGCGGCGATCGCTTCGTTTGGCGCGGCCGTGAAAGCGGCGCAGATTGCGCTCGAGGGTACTCAGCAAGAGGCGCTGGTCGGTTCGCGCACGGTGCTCGACGTGCTGATTTCCGAGCAGCAATTGTTCACGACGCAATCGCAGCTCGTCGGGGCGCAGCACGACGCGGCGGTCGCTGAATACAATGTCGCCGCCGCCACGGGCCGATTGATCGCCCCGGACCTCAACCTGCCCGTCCAGCTCTACGACATGGACAAGCATTATCGGGCGGTGAAGGACAAATTGTTCGGCTTCGGTAACGGTCTAAAAGAATAGGCCCTGTTGCACCGAACGCGCCGATTCCACATGTTAAGGGCGAGTTGCCGCAGCTGCGGGCGCAGGTGATTTTAATGTCGGACAATCGTGTGTCGCCGGAACCGTCGATGGACGAAATCCTGGCGTCGATCCGCCGTATCCTCGCCGAGGATGACGTCGTCGCGACGCGGCCCCCGCCGGCGCGGGCCAGGAACGACGTCCTCGAGCTGACCGAGGCGCTCAACGACGATGGCTCGGTGCGGCATATCGCGCCTGTCGAACTGGTATCGCCGGAGGCATCCACGCCCGTTCTGCCCGATGGGCGGATCGAGCCGGCGGCGCCGCGGCCTGGCGACGTGGGAGCGGAACCGAAGCTAGTCTCCGCCGCGGCATCGGATGCGGTCGCGGCATCGTTTGCCCGGCTTGCCAGCCTGCCGCACGGCGATGGGCTCGATCATGATTCGCTCGACGACCTCGTGCGCGAGACGCTGCGCCCGATGCTGCAAGCCTGGCTCGACGAAAACTTGCCCGAGTTGGTCGAGCGCCTGGTCAAAGCCGAGATCGCGCGCGTCGTCGGCTCGATCCGCCCATCGGCGCCATAGCTTCGGCATGACGCTCGACAAAACCTACCGACCGGAGGAGGTCGAGGCCCGGCAATATGCGGCTTGGGAACGTTCAGGCGGGTTCGCCTGCGACCCGAAAAGCGCCAAGCGGCCCTTCACGATCATGATGCCGCCGCCGAATGTGACCGGCAGCCTGCACATGGGGCACGCGCTGACCTTCACGCTGCAGGACATCCTAACCCGCTTCGAGCGGATGCGCGGCCGCGACGCGCTGTGGCAGCCCGGCACCGACCATGCTGGCATCGCCACCGAGATCGTCGTCATCAATCAGCTCGCCGAACGGCAGATCAACAAGCACGATCTCGGCCGCGAGAAATTCATCGAACGGGTCTGGGAGTGGAAGGCGGAATCGGGCGGCACGATCGTCAACCAGCTGCGCCGCCTCGGCTGCTCACCCGACTGGCCGCGCGAGCGCTTCACGATGGATCCCGGCCTCGCCGCCGCGGTGCGTAAGGTGTTTGTCCAGCTTCATCGCGAAGGGCTGATCTATCGCGACAAGCGTCTCGTTAACTGGGACCCGGAGATGCACACGACGATCTCCGACCTGGAGGTCGACAGCCGCGAGACCCGAGGCCAGCTTTGGCACATCCGCTACCCGATCGAGGGCGAGGATGGGCGTTATGTCGTGGTCGCGACGACGCGGCCCGAGACGATGCTTGGCGACACTGGGGTCGCGGTGCATCCGGACGATCCGCGCTTCGCCGATGTGGTCGGCAAGAAGGTGCGGCTGCCGCTAGCGAATCGAATAATTCCGATTATCGCGGACGCCTATGCCGATCCCGATAAGGGTAGCGGCGCGGTCAAGATCACCCCGGCTCATGATTTCAACGATTTCGAGGTCGGCCGCCGGCACGATCTCGAGATGATCAACATCTTCGACGCGGACGCGCGGCTTATTACTGTTCCTCCCCCCTATCTTGGCCTCGATCGGTTCGAGGCGCGCAAGAAGGTGCTCGCCGACCTCGAAGCCGCCGGGCTGATCGAGAAGGTCGAGGACCATATGTTGATGGTGCCGCATCACGACCGCTCGGGTGTGATCGTCGAGCCGTGGCTGACCGACCAGTGGTACTGCAATGCCGGCGTCCTCGCGAAACCGGCGATCGAAGCCGTTGAGACCGGGCAGACCGTCTTTGTCCCGCGACAATGGGAGAACACGTTCTTCGAATGGATGCGCAACATCCAGCCCTGGTGCATCTCGCGTCAGCTGTGGTGGGGGCATCAGATCCCGGCCTGGTACGCGCCCGGAGGTAAGGTCTTTGTTGCTGAGACAGAGGAGGAGGCGCGACGCGAGGCAGCGCAGGAGTTCGGGGCGGATGTGTATTTGGTCCGCGATCCCGATGTGCTCGACACATGGTTCTCGTCGGCGCTGTGGCCGTTCTCAACGCTTGGCTGGCCCGAGCCGACGCCGGAGGTCGCGCGGTATTATCCCGGTGACGTGCTGGTGACCGGGTTTGACATCATCTTCTTCTGGGTCGCCCGGATGATGATGATGGGCCTGCATTTCAAGGGCGAGACGCCGTTCCGCACGGTTTACATCCACGCGTTGGTGCGAGACGAGCGCGGCCAGAAGATGTCGAAATCGCGCGGCAACATCATTGACCCACTCGACCTGATCGGCCGTTACGGCTGTGACGCCCTACGCTTCACACTGTCGGCGCTCGCCGCGCCTGGCCGCGACATTAAGCTCGCCGAGAGCCGGGTCGAGGGCTATCGCAACTTCGTCACCAAGCTGTGGAATGCGGCGCGCTATGCCGAGATGAACGGCGCCGGGTTCGATCCCACCTTCGATCCGAAGACGTGCCGCGAAACGGTGAATCGCTGGATTGTCAGTGCGACCCGCGATTGTGCGACGGCAACGACTCAGGCGCTCGAAGCCTATCGCTTCGACGATGCGGCAAACCGGCTCTACCAGTTCGTCTGGGGCACGTTCTGCGACTGGTATCTCGAATTCTCCAAGCCGATCCTGCAAGGCGGCGACGCGACCGCGCAGGACGAGACCAAGGCGGCGATAGGCTGGGTGCTGGCGCAGATCGTCCATCTGCTGCATCCGATCACGCCGTATGTCAGCGAGGAGGTCTGGGCGCAACTTGGTGGCGCGGAGGCCGGAATGCTCCTGACCGCCGCATGGCCGGACCTCGCCCCCGATCTACACGATCCGAGCAGCGCGGCGGAGATGGACTGGGTGGTCGCCGCTATTTCGGCGATCCGCGCGGTGCGCAACGAGATCAACGTGCCCCCGGGCGCGCGGGTGCCGCTGCTGGTCAAGGATGCGGACGGCGCCGCGCGGTCACGGCTTGACCGCCATCGCGAGCACATCCTGCGCCTCGCGCGGATCGAGAGCATTGACCTGGTCGACGCCCTACCGGCCGGCTGCGTCTCGGTCGTTGTCGAAGGCACGAGCCTCATTCTCAAGCTAGGTGATGTTGTCGATCTCGGTCAGGAGAAGGCACGGCTCGGCAAGGAGATAGGCCGGCTCGACGCCGATCTCGCCAAATTCGCCGCCAAGCTCGGCAATCCTGGTTTTCTGGCCAAGGCCAAGCCCGAGGTGATCGAGGAACAGCGCGAGCGCGAGGCCGACACGCGGCGCGATCGTGATCGCCTCAAAGCCGCGTACGATCGGCTGGGCCCCGCGGCGTGACGCTGGGCGCCGACGACCTTGTCGATGCCGGCCTTGTCGCGCCGGAGCGACTTGGCGAGTTGCGGCGGGTCGCGGCCCAGTTTCAGGTGGTGCTGACCGAGGAGGTTGCCGGTCTTATCGACACCGCCGATCCGGGCGACCCGATCGCGGCGCAATTCGTGCCGCGCGCGGCAGAGCTGGAAACGTTGCCGGAAGAACAAGCCGATCCGATCGGCGACGAGCGCTGGTCGCCGGTGCCGGGTATCGTTCATCGCTATCCGGATCGCGTGCTCTTGAAGCCGAGCCTCGTCTGTCCGGTCTATTGCCGGTACTGCTTCCGGCGCGAGCAGATCGGCGCTCGCGGCAAGGTGCTCGGCCGCGCCGCGCTTGACCGGGCCTACGCCTATATCCGTGCGCATCCCAACATTTGGGAGGTCGTTGTTACCGGGGGTGATCCGTTCCTGCTATCGCCGCGGCGCGTGGCCGCGATGGTCCAAACGATAGCGGCCATCGATCATGTCCAGGTCATCCGCTTTCATACCCGCGTGCCGGTCGTCGACCCGCAGCGGGTAACGGCGCGGTTGGTAAGCGCGCTCGCGACGGAGAAGGCGCTTTACGCTGTCATTCACGCCAACCATCCGCGCGAGCTGACCGATGCTGCGAAGCAAGCGATCGGCCGCATCACCCGCGCCGGCATCCCAGTCCTGTCGCAAAGCGTGCTATTGCGTGGGGTCAACGACGACGCAGCGGTGCTGGAGCAGCTTTTTCGCGCGCTCGTCGCGATACGGGTCAAGCCTTATTACCTGCATCATCCCGATCTGGCGCGTGGCACCGGCCACTTTCGCGGCGACATCGCCGAGGGGCAGCAGCTGATGCGCGAGTTGCGCCGGCGCGCCTCGGGTCTGTGTCAGCCGACCTATGTACTCGATATCCCGGGCGGCCACGGCAAGGTGTCCGTGGGACCATGCTGGCTGCATCGCGATCGCGACGGCTGGCAGGTCGAGGACAGTGCCGGCGTCTCGCACCGTTACCCGCCGCCTGACGGCACCGAGGCGTGAGCACGGCGCGGCGCGCCACCGCCGAGGTGCTGACGCTCGTCCTTGGCGACGATGCGCTGGCATTGAGCACCGCGTCCGAACTCTTGCGATTGCCCGGTCATCAGGTGACCGTGCTGGGCCCGGGGAACGATGAATTCACGAAGTCGGTCGCGGCAATCGGCGCCAGGCTAATCAGCGGCCTGCCGCATCACGGCGACGCGCTGGAACGCGCTGGCGTACAGCGCGCCGAGACGATCATTGCGGTGTCGCGCGACGACCAGCTTAACCTGCATGCGGCACTGCTGGCGCGCGACGCCAACCCGCGTATCCGCATCGTGTTGCGCCAGTTCAATCGGACGCTCGCGCACAAGATCGAGCAGAACCTGCCGGATTGCGTCGTGTTGTCGTTGGCTTGGCATTCGGCGGCGAGCTATGCCGCAACGGCGCTCGACCCGACATGCTTTCGTGGTCTGCAATTTCCCGAGCCGGATGGTCCGCTGACCGGGTTTGCCGAGCGGCTCGCCACCGACGAGGCGATCGCCGGGCGCAGCGTCGCCGAGGTCGAGGCTGCGCTCGGCGCACGCATTGTCGCGATCGACGGCGAAACGGCGATCGGCCGCGACATTCGCGTTCCGAGGCGCGCGCGGCTTTGCCTTTACGGCACCATCGAACAATTGCTGCGGTCGACGCCGCCGGTTGCGAACAACAAGGAGACACCGAACCAAGATACCGGCGGGCGTTCGCCGCGCTCACCCGGCCGCTGGTGGTTCCTTCGCTCGAACCCGTATTTATGGTCGTTTGCCGGAGCGGCCTTCGTGCTGTTTTGGCTCGGCACCTGGCATTTCCATGTCACGTTCAAGATCGACTGGCTGACCGCGGCGTATTTTGTGCTGGCGACGATGACGACGACCGGCTACGGCGACATCACGCCCGATCGCAATGTCACAGTCGACGTGGTGATGGCGATGGTTTTGATGCTGTCGGGTGTCGTCTTTACCGGTGTGTTCATCGCCTTCGCCGCGTCGATGCTGACCCGGGCGCAATGGGTGCGCACCCAGGGGCTGCGCCGCATCCGCCGGCGCGGCCATATCGTCGTCTGCGGTGCAGGCAGCATCGGCAGCGGTGTCATCGAGCTGTTGCTGGGGTTTGGCAAGCCGCTCGTCGTCGTTGAGGCGACCCCTGATACGGCGACGGTCGAACGCGCCCGCGACCTCGGCTTCGATCTGCTGACAGGTGATGCGGGCCGCGACGACACGCTCGATCTGTGCAACCTTGAAGCCGCTCACAGCCTGGTCGCGCTGACCAATTTCGACACGCTCAACCTCGAAATTGCCCTTGGCGCCCGCGCTCGCAATCCGAACATGCCGATCGTGTTGCGTATCGCCGATGCCAGCTTTGCCGCGTCGATCGCCCGGCATTTTGATTTCCGCACGACTTACTCCGCGGCAGCGCTGGCCGCGCCCGCGTTCGCTGGTCTGGCGGACGCCGCGGGCGCACGGGGCCACATCACGATTGATGGCCAGGAGCTGGCGATCGGCGAGTACCGGCTACCAGTGTCAGCGGGAGGAGGCCTACCGCCGGGCCTGATCCCGCTCGCTGTCGCGCGTGAGAACGGGTTATTGTTGACCCATCATTTCACCGACCTCGCGGCTGGAGATCGCGTGCTGGCGCTGCGCCCGCTCACCCAGTCCAGTAGCGGCGTGGATGCGATCCCCGAGCCAAAGGTCGCGTCGGCGCCGGCGGGGTCGTTCTAATTAAGCATCAATTTGATGGATTTTTGCGCAATGTCCGGCGAATATCGCGGCATGCCAGCTCTCGTCAATAAGCTCGATCGCGCCGATCTGCGCTGTACGCGCCGCTACATGACGCCGACCTTCGAGGTCATCGTCGAATGCGAGATGTTCCGCTCGCTCGACGTCTCGGTGGGTGGGGTGCATCTCGACGGTCAGTGTGAGGGTATGCCTATCGGCAGCACTGTCGAAGGCTGGATTGCATTACCGGGGTTGGCGCGCGCCTTTGCCTTTTCGGGAG
>Ga0210398_10002246_pt1 | contig 18991 bp, 17 predicted proteins | sample IncBWC4OmetaG_FD_161047 | JGI IMG/M metagenome (GOLD analysis project Ga0210398, IMG submission 161047) | Forest soil microbial communities from Barre Woods Harvard Forest LTER site, Petersham, Massachusetts, United States - Inc-BW-C-4-O | ecosystem: Environmental > Terrestrial > Soil >... | reverse complement strand
ATTCGAACGTACGACCTCTGCCTTCGGAGGGCAGCGCTCTATCCAGCTGAGCTACGGGTCCGCATCGCTGCGCTGATTACGCCCAACGCTTGCGCCGCGCAAGACCTCACCCGCCCGCCGCCGCTGGCGGCCACGGGCGGGCGGCCTCGATCGTGTCGGCGCGCGAGGGCAGCGCGGCGGGTCGGTTGAGGACCCAATTGGCGACATCGCCGGCAACCTTGCGGCCCTCGAGGTCGCGCATCAGCATGTGGTAGCCGTTTTGATAATAGGCGAGACGTTCTCCGCCGCGAACGGCCGGCAGCGCGGCGACAAAGGCCTGCACTGACGCCGCCGGAATAACCGCATCATGCGCACCGTACATCAGTAAGAGCGGCTGGGTTAGCCGGGGCGCCGCCTCGACGGTCCTGTCCATCAGATCGACCAGCCCGTACATCGTATCGACACGCGCGCCCTTGATGACCATCGGGTCTTTGCCGAGCGCGATCAGCATCGGGATGTTGTCGGAGGCGAGGATGTGCAGGCTCTCACCGGTGAACACCGCGCCCGGGAACATCCTGACCCCGGCCCATAGCGCGAAGCGCGGCAGAAATTCCATCGAATCCCGTGTCCAGACCGCCGGCGCCGACAGGATAACGCCGTCGATCGCCGCCGGGCGGATGCCTGTCGCGCCAGTCGCCGCGATGATGGCCACCGCGCCGCCCATGCTCTCGCCGAGCAGATAAAGCGGCGTATGCGGGTACTTGGCGCGCAGCAAGGTCGCGGCCGTTACCGCATCGGTCGCGAGCGCCGCGGTTCCCGGCCAAAACCCGCGGCCCGGCGCGCCGCCAAAGCCGCGCTGGTCATAAGCATAGGTGGCGATGCCGTCTTTCGCCCATTCCGTCGCCGGTGCATCGAACGCGTTGCTGTAGTCGTTGAAGCCATGCAACGCGAGGACGACCGCACGCGGTTGATCCGCTGGAAGCCAGTGCTTGAGCGGCAGTGTCACAGCGTCCGTGGTAATCAGCGCGGCGTCGGTCAGCGCCGGATGCGGCAGGTGCGACGGAACCGGCTCGATCGCGGCGACCTGCGGGCCGGGAGCATCGGCCCCCTCGGGCGCGCAAGCGGCCAGCACCGCCAGCAGCGCGCAAACCGCGCCGGTCAACAGCCAGCGATGACCATGCAACACCCGCATCGGCACGCCGAAAACCTTCGGCCCCATATATGAAACTCTCGACGCAACGCGTATCATTCGGCCCGGCGGATGGTCAATCTGCGCCCTTCGCGACACCTTTAGACCGAAAAATCGGATGGCCCATGGTCCCGTTTGAAACCGTCGAGATCGACCAGATGGTAACCGCCTGCAGCGGCAGCGGCGGCGCGCTCGGCCACCCGCGCGTGTTTCTGAACCTGGCGCCGTCCGGGCGGGCCGAATGCCCGTACTGCTCGCGGGCCTTCATCAATCGCGCCGTCGCCGGTGACGAGGCCGACAGCGCGGCGGGGAAATCCACGTGAATGATCTGGCCGCGCCCGACGGCCCGACAGCGGCGCCGCGCCACGTCTATCTGATCGATGGCTCGGGCTTCATCTTCCGCGCCTATTTTGCCAGAGCCCGTGACCCGAAGGCCGGTGGCGGCTTTCAGCGCAAGTCGGACGGCATGCCGACCGAAGTGGTCACCATCTTCAGCAACATGCTCGACAAGTATCTGCGCGACAACGACGCGGATCACATCGCGGTCATCCTCGACGCATCGGGCAGAAGTTTCCGAAACGAGATGTATGGCGCCTACAAAGCCAATCGGCGCGAGACGCCCGAGGATCTGATCCCGCAAATCGAACATGTTCGACAAGCGGCGGACGCGTTCAGCGTGTGCCGCGTCGAGATGGAGAATTTCGAGGCCGACGACCTGATCGCGACTTACACCCGCGAGGCGGTCGAAGCCGGCGCGAAGGTGACGATCCTCTCGTCCGACAAGGACATGATGCAGCTGGTCGTCGACGGCAAGGTCGAGATGCGTGACCCGATGAGCGACCGCCGGATCGGCGAAGCGGAGGTTCAAGAAAAATTCGGCGTGCGACCCGACAAGGTCATCGAGGTGCAGGCGCTATGCGGCGACAGCATCGACAACGTGCCGGGCGTACCGGGGATTGGCGTCAAGACCGCAGCCGAGCTCATCAACACTTATGGCGACCTCGAAACCCTTCTGGAGCGGGCGACCGAGATCAAGCAGCCAAAGCGGCGCGAGGCATTGATCGAGCATGCCGCCGACGCGCGGCTGTCGCGCGAGCTGGTGAAGCTCGACGCCCATGCGCCGCTACCTTGCCCGCTGACCGATCTGCGTGTCAGGGCCTACGATCCGGACAAACTGCTCCCCTTCCTCGATGAGATGGAGCTGCGGGCTCTGAGGGGCCGCATCGTTCAGCGTTTCGCGCTTGGCGGCATATCATCAGCGCCGAGCGAAACGCCGACGGCGAGCGAGCCGATCATCCCCAATGTCGCGCCCTTCAGCGACGAGCGCAAATACGCGCTGATCGACACGCTGGAAGGCCTCGGCCATTGGGTCGAGGCGGCGTTGGAGGCAGGGACGGTTGCGATCCATCCGGCGCCGGGTTTGACCGGGATCGCACTGGCGCTCGGCCCAGGCCTTGCTGCTTACGTGCCGCTCGCGCATCAGGCGGCCAGCGGACAGACAAGTCTCGATCTTGCCTCGCCCGGGTCCAACGCATTGCCGGCAAGCGAGGCGCTGGCGCGTCTTAAGCCGCTCCTCGAAGACCGCTTCACGCTGAAGATCGGCCATGACATGAAGGGCGCGGCGCGCCTCTTGCTGCGCCACGGCATCAGCGTCGCGCCTTATGACTGCACGATGCTGATGTCCTACGTGCTCGATGGCGGGCAATTCGACCACGGCATCGAGGACTTGCTGGAGCGGTCGGCGGGGCACCGGCTGAAGCCATTGAAGGAACTGGTCGGCAGCGGCAAGAGCCTTATCCCGTTCGCCGAGGTCGGACCGGAAGCGGCGCGTGACTTCGCCGCCGAACGCGCCGACGCCGCGTTTCGCCTGTACGCGCATCTCAAGGCGCGGCTCGTTGCCGAGCACATGGATGCGTTCTACGAGACGGTCGAGCGGCCGCTGGTGCCGACGGTCGCCGCCATGGAACATGCCGGGATCAAGGTCGATCGCCGCGCGTTAGGCGATTTGTCGGTCGATTTCGCCAAACGCATCGCCGACATCGAAGCATCGATTTATCGCGACGTCGGCAGCGAGTTCAACATCGGCTCGCCCAAGCAACTGGGCGACGTGCTGTTCGATAAGCTCAGCCTGCCCGGCGGCAGAAAGGGCAAAACCGGCGCCTACGGCACCGATGCCTCGATCCTCGAACAATTATCGCCGCTGCACCCGGTGCCGGCGCGGGTGCTCGAATGGCGACAGCTGACCAAGCTCAAATCGACCTATGCCGATGCGCTGGTCGATGAGATCGATACGGCGGACGAGCGCGTCCACACCACCTATGCGCTGACCGTCGCCGCGACCGGTCGATTTTCATCGAATGATCCGAACCTGCAGAACATCCCGGTGCGTACCGAGGAAGGCCGCAAAATCCGCCAAGCCTTTATCGCCGAGCCCGGTCACGTGCTGCTGTCCGCCGATTACAGCCAGATCGAGCTGCGTCTCGCCGCGCATGTCGCCGAGATTCCCTCGTTGAAAGAGGCGTTCCTCGCCGGTCACGACATCCATGCGGCAACCGCCAGCGAAGTCTTCAACGTCCCGCTCGACCAGATGACGCCGCTGATCCGCCGGCGCGCCAAGGCGATCAATTTCGGCATCCTCTACGGGATCAGCGCGTTCGGCCTTGGCAACCAGATCGGCGTGCCGCAGGCCGAGGCGAAAGCCTATATCGACCTCTATTTCGAGCGTTTCCCCGGCATCCGCGCCTATATGGAGCGGATCAAGGCCGAGTGCCGCACCGCCGGGTATGTCGAGACGATCTTTGGCCGCAAATGCTTTATCCCCGGCATCCGCGACGCCAACCCGATGCGCCGCATGGGCGCCGAACGCCAAGCGATCAATGCGCCGCTGCAGGGCTCGGCGGCCGACATCATCAAGCGGGCGATGGCCCGCATTCCGGCGGCGCTGCATGCGGCCGGTCTCGGCGCGCGGATGCTGCTTCAGGTGCATGACGAACTCTTGTTCGAGACACCGGAGGACGAGATCCAGGCCACTGCTTCGCTGGTCAAAGAAGTGATGGAAGGCGCCTGCGCACCGCGTTGCGAGCTTTCGGTGCCGCTTGTCGTCGATACCGGCTGGGCGCAGACCTGGGACGCCGCGCACTAAGCGCGAGCGCCGGCATCCGATACATCCGCGAGCAGCGGAGAGATGCCAGGCATCATCTCTTCACTGAGCCGCAGGAATTGGCCGACTCCGCGCGCTGCGTTGCCATCCAGGTTCAACACACCCAGCTGCGAGGCATCGTCCCCACCGATCGTTTCGACGAGCCCGAGTAACACGTTTTCCAACAGGAGATGGTCGGTGGATTTGTCCACCAGCAGGACAACCCGGTGCAGCGGGATGTGACTGACCAGCATTTGCAGCTCAAAAATACACCCGGCATTTGTTGCCGAAAATCCACGAAGATCCATCAGCACCACGTCGGTGCGGCCGATGAGCTGTGTTACGGCAGCCTGCCAGGCGGCCGACGTACAGAAAAATTCGTTGACGCGGAAACGACCGTCGGGATCGGGCGCGAGATCGATTTTGTCCAGGCGCTTCTGCAGGTCGGCGGCGTCGTTGATGAAGCTGAGGCGCAATCGACCACTCAAAAAGTCGAGAAACTGCCTTAGCTCAAGCGTCGTACTGGCAAGGTCGACGCCGGCGATGAGTTCGATGCTGCCCGCATAACGCCAATGCGCCGATATCAGTGCGAACAGCCGTTCGCTGTGCCGGCGCCGGCCGAACACGCGTAGCAGCAGAAGGCGAGACACCCGCCGCTCGGCCGCGGCTTTCCGCAATGGACGAAGACCGAGAACGGCCGCCGATTTGTACCCGGCAAACGCCACGAGCCCCAACCAGCCCATAAATCCGCGATCCAGCACAAGATCGACGACGTTGAACAGGGTCATCAAACCCCAAATCGAATCGATCATGATCGACTGGTCGCTCATGCGTTTTAGCGCATAACGGCGGGCGATCCAGCGCATGAAAAACCATGCCGGGACGGAAAACAGCAGCACGCCGAGCAGTTGCGGCCCATAGATGGCGATCATCGTGGCGCGATTGGTGATCGGCGCCAGGAACAGGCTCAGCGCGACGAGCCACGTCATGACCAGATGCGTCCGTTCCAAGAGGAAGACGAGCTGCGCGCCGAAGACGGCGAAAACCATGAACAGAAACACGACGGGTCCGACATTCCGGACCCGGCGATTGAGGAAGACCAGCAAAAAGGCCGATGGCCAGACCAGCGTGACCCAAACCAGTAGCGGCTGCAGATACGCCGGAAAGGTGATTGAAGGGGTCGCTCCTCCCCCGAGCACGATGGGCGCCGCACGCGAGAACGCGCCAACCCAGACGCAAAGCGCCAGCAGGCCGCCGACATATCCCATGACGGTCAAAAACTGACGCCGGCGATCGGGACCCCAGAAAATCAGCAGGGTAAGCGTCACCGGCCAGGCAAACGCCCAGAAAATGACGAGTATCCGGAGGACGTCGAACTCGATTGACGCAGCCCACAGCCAAAGAGCTGTGGAAACGCCGGCATGCGAGAAGCCGGCGGCGCTGTACACGATCGCCGCCTTCAGATGAGCGCGGCGCGCGGTGCGAAACTCGCTGGAACGGCCCGCGCTGTCATCGCCGTCCGCGTATGAGAGCAGCAAGCGCGGCCGCTGAGCCGCCTTCGCCGTTGCCAGAATCTCGCCGATGGAAAGGGCGACAGTCGCACCGCCCCCCGCGCCTTCGAGCATGTATTGCCGCACCACTCGGCGATAACGCAGTACCAGCGCCGTACCGACGAGCAGCGTCAGCAGCCCCGCCACGAGAAAGGTGAGCACAAACGCGCCAGGCCCGAGCGGGCTCGACATCCAAATGTTCGACATTCAACCGATGGCTCACTGCTGCCGTAGCAGCAAGCCAAGCAACTCGCCGCCGAAAACGCAAACAAAGATAGCGGCAACGCCGTGAGCCGACGGGCTGCGACCACGCCCCCGGACATGAGCCGGCGCGACACGAGTAAGACCGCAACCGCCGGGAAGATGTTCCGCGTCGCCGGCCTCATGTTTGGCTTCAGCAACATGAGGAGAAAACAATGACTTTTCGAATTACCGGCCTGCCGGCGGAGGCGTTTGCGCCGCTGTTCAGTCTGTCCGATCAGGAGCTTGCCGCGAGGGGCGCGGTTCGGCGGATCGTGGCGTCAAATTCACCCTGCCGGGTGAGCCTCACCGACGCGACGCCGGGCGACGAGTTGATCCTCACCAATTACGAACATCACCCCGTCGACTCCCCCTATCGCATGCGGTTCGCGATCTACGTCCGAAAGGGCGAGACGCAGTTTGACGCGATCGATGAGGTGCCGGCACAGCTGCGCTCTCGCACCTTGGCGGTCCGCGCCTTTGACGAGACGGCAATGATGGTCGGCTGGGAGCTGATCGAGGGCGCAGAACTCGAGGCGGCGATCGAGCGGCTGCTCGCCGATCCGCGCGCGGCCTACCTGCACGTCCATTTCGCCGCGCCGGGCTGCTACGCCGCGCGGGTGGATCGGGCGTAGCGGAACGCGGGCTTCGCGCCCGCACTTTAGTCCCGACGCAAGCGCCTACGGCACCACCCGTCGCACCACCGCCTCGAACACCGGCACGGCGAGGCGATGCGAGAGGGGCCCGAGACCCAGCGGCCTTAACAGCATCTGTACGCACATACGGTGCGGGAAGTGCCGCTGGATCAGAGGGCGCGAGGCGCGCCGAAATTCGCGATAGAGCTGCTCATCGAAGGGCTGACCGGGATGCTGCTCGCGGTAAATGTGGCTCATTGCAATGCGGCTATCGGCACCGTCGATCATCATCAGCCGGTTCCATAACGCCCGGGCGATACCGACGCGATGCTCGCCATCGCGCGCCTGGTATTTCTTCAAGTAGCGGTAGAAGTGCTTGTAGTGGCTGACTTCATCGTCGGCGATGTGGCCGGTCAACGCGGAGAGGACGGGATCATCGGTCATCCGGCTCAGCGTGCGGTAGTAGCTCGCCGTACCCATCTCCACGCAGCAGCGTGACGCCATCTCGCGGGTACGGGTCGGCTCGAGTCCATCATCGGCGCATTGTGCGGAGTACTCCGGCAGAAATCCTTCGTAGACCCCGTCCCAATCAAAATCGGGCCAGGCGAGCTGTACATAGCGGCGCAGCGCCCGGCCGTGCTGGAGCTCCTCAGGCAGCCAGTGGACGCGGAGCCACGCGGTGATCTCGGCGTCGTCCTCGAAATAATCGAGCAGGTTCTGGGTATAGAGATCAGTCGTCGCCTCGACGAACGAGGCAGCGGTAATCAGGTAGAACATGGCCTCATCGTCGACGACGACATCGCGGCGCAGCGCGCCCCAATCGATGCTGTCGAGCGACCAGCGCGGCATTGCCGGGTCGGCGGTGGCAATCGTATCGATCGAAACGCTCATCGCCAAAGGGGTTCCGCGCAAGCAAGACACGCCAAATATGCTTAACCGCCTACTTTTTCAGCGTGAAAGTAACTTGCCCACTGTCGTCGTCAACCACGAACATCACCGGGACGTCGTGATTGTCGATGTAGACTTTATATTTTGTCGCTCCGGTAATGTCATATTCCCGCACCGGGGTGCTGGCGCCATCGATGTTGACATTGGTCTCGGCGCCACCGCTGACGGCGACTTTCTCGACCTTACCGTTATCGACTCGCATCATTTCAGTCGATTCGATGCTCTTCGTCGACCACGGGTTAGCCGGCTTCACCGAGCCCGACGCGGTGACTTGGCCGGCAGGCGAGCTGATCACGAAATTACTGCCGGTCGCCTGGCCCTTAACCTCGGTCGTCTCGCCGTTTTTAACGGTGACGCCGTGGAAAAACACCAGTCGGTCGCCCTGAAACTGCTCGACGCGCTCTGCGTCCTCGCGGTGCAGCCCCACCCCAAGCGCGGTCACCAGGAAGTGCGCCGTGGTCTTAACGGTGACCATCGCGCCCGATGTTTCAATCAGGTTTTTGTAGGTGCCGATATTGCCGAAGACCGAGTGCTTGACATTGTAGATAAGCTCGCGCGGCGACTCCGCCGTCGCCCGCGCCGCGCCGCCCGACACGCCGACGAGCAACGCGCAAGCCAACGCCAATGACCGTCCCCATTGGCGCGCCTGCCGTGCCGGCCGCCGCTCCGTCGTAAAACCCATCATTTCTGGTCGATACCCCGCGCTCGACTGAAAACCGTCTTCCCCCGCGGCGCCCACTATATCCAGCGCCCCTTCAGGCGCAAATCCAAAGACCGCAAAACGGACGACTTTCGTGGATAATCAATCTCCAGCTACCTTCGCTCATTGTTATTCGCGCAATACCTCATTTTCCTGCCGATGTCAGACGCCATTTAATCAGGTATCGCGGATCTGCGGTCGTCGGCCTTCGCCTATCTGCACAAGCTTCCCATTTCTCAGCGAGCCGATCTTGCCGTAAGCGAGAGTACCGCAGCGCAGCGAATCGTTAACCAGTTAACCCTATCATTGGCTTCAAGAACAGCCGCCCGCCAGCGTTCCGAGCATCGCCGCCGATTGTGAAAACGGCATGGCAGTTTGGAATTAAAGGTATGCATGGCTGACCTGTTGGAGTAGCGTTTGTGCACTGCAGCATAGAACGCTACATAACAGGACGATCGTGGGCCGAATGTCCGTTCGGCGCGCCATCGGAGTTGTCAACTTAGCCTGGGGCGATTGCGGTTTCGCCGATGGCGGACCGGGTCGGAGTGAAGATGCGCATTGCATTGAAGAAGATTCGTGTGCCGAGCCAGTTTTTCCGGCGGGTCGACCGTATCGCCGGCGACCTCAATGTCGTCTTGCTGGTTTTTGCGGTTGGCCTGGCGACGCTCGACCTGACATTCATGGTGACCCAGAAGGTGGTCGACCGGCTGCCGCAAGTGACCCGACTCGCCGACGACGCCTCCCCTGTCGCCGACGCGACCCCCGCGCCGCAGAAGTAAGGCGGGCGCCTCGCGCGCCTTCGTCCGCCCGCAACGGGGCTGATCTTCCGCAATCGCGGTGGCATCTGCTGGTTCGTCGAGCGTCTCTTCCCGCATCTTCGTGCGCGTTCCACGTCGTTGTTGCAGAATGGCGCCGTGAGAGCGGTGTGTCGTGGAGGGCCAGCTGTGCCAGTCAATAAACCTCATCTCGAATTTCATCGGCTGAATATGGCCTCCGGCTGGGAGACCCCCGAGGGCTATCCCGCCGGCATCGAACAGAAAATCCTCGCCGGCGCCCTCGACGAAGCCGGCAAGACCGGCAGCCGAACCCGGCTCCTACGGTTCGAGCCGGGGGTCTACACGACGGCGCCCTTTGTTCACGACTATTGGGAAGAGGTGTACCTGATCGAGGGTGACCTGACGGTCGGCAACGATGCGCAGGGCAACGGTGGCGAGAATTACCAGAAAGGTACTTACGCCTGCCGCCCGCCAGGCGCGGCGCACGGACCGTTCAAATCGAACGGCGGATGCCTACTGCTCGAGTCGCATTACTACGCCGAGTGAACCAGTTCAGCAAAAGCCGGTAACGCGATCCTCTTCGCGACGCGTCCTTGCGCGCGAGGCGCCGCTCAACTTCCTGCGCAGCGAGTGTCAGCGGGAACAACACGGCAAAATACAGCACCGCAATCATCGTATAGACCTCGAGCGGGCGATACGTCGCCGCCGTGATCATCTGCCCTTCATAGAGCAGGTCGGCAACGGCGATCGTCGAGACCAGTGAGGTGTTTTTCAGCTGGATGATCGACTGGTTCATAAAGGGCGGGATCATGCGGCGGAACGCCTGGGGCAGAATCACCAAACGCATCATCTGCACGTACCGCAACCCTAATGAGCGGGCCGCATCCCACTGCCCCTGCTCGATCGAATTCACCCCGCCACGGACGATCTCGGCATAAAACGCGCCGGTGTAGAGCGACAACACCATGCCCGCCGCAACAACGCCGGGGATGTCGATCCCGATCACCACGGGAAACGCATAGTAGAACCAGATGATCTGCACCAGGAGCGGCGTGCAGCGGAACACCTCGACATAAGCGGTGAGCGGCAGCGTGATGAATTTGTTCCGCGACAGCCTCAACAGCCCGACCAAGAGCCCGATTGCCATGCCGATCAGGATGGTCACGATCGTGTACAGGATCGTGACGCCGAGGCCCCATTCGATGAGGCCGCGATAATGCCAGAGGAACGAAAAGTCCCAGCTATAGGCGACGTGGTTCATCGCCCTGCCACCGTCATTGCTGGCAATGACGCCTTCAAGCTAGCTCACAGCTCCACATCGGCCGGGATGTCTTCCGGCTTGACGCCGTTGATCGCCAACCCGTCATAGAGCCATTGGCGGATCTGCTCGATGCCGCGGTTGTAATCGACCCAGGCGTTGAGGAAGTTCTGCCAGCGCTTGTCGGTTTCCATCTGGATGCCCATGCATGTCGGCAGCTTCACGGTCGGGTGGTGCAGCATCATGAACTTGCCGAGTTCGGGGTTTTTCTTGACCGCGGTGAGACCGAGATTGACCGCGAGAATCACGCAATCGGCGCGGCCTGACTGCACCGCGAGGATGCAATCGTCACGCTTCGGCAGGGCGACGATCGTGGCGTGCGATGCGAACCGCCGCGCCGCGATCTCGTGCGCCGAGCCGAGGTCGCAAGCCACCTTGATTTCGGGCTTGTCGATATCGGCCCAATCGGTCGCGGTGAAACCCTTTTTGCCCACCAGCCCAAAGCCGTGCATGTAGAACGGGTGGGTGAAATCGATGACCAGCGCGCGCAGCGGCGTCGGGTTCAGCGCAAAGGCGAGATCGACCTTGTTGGCCTGCAGGTCGAGCACCGAGTTGCCATAGGTCGACTCGACGTATTCGACCTTCGCACCAAAGATTTTCGCGATGTCCTGCGTCATCGCGATGCACATGCCCGACCATTCGTTGGTCGCGATGTCCTTGTTGAAATAGGGTGCCTCGCCGGGCAGCGCGGCGATGCGCAGCGTCTTGGTGTCCTTGATGCGATCCATCGTCGAGGTCGTTGCCGGCGTCGCCGGCGCATTCTGCTGCGCTTTCGCCTCGGCTGCGGCGAGCAGCACTGATGCGCCGGCCGCGGCGCCAAAAGCTAAGGTTCGACGTGACAGCATAACTTCCTCCCCCTGCTCCCTCACGCTTTGCCCGCATGGTTCATGCCAAGCGCGCGTGTTGAGGCAAACGGTAGCAGAGGGCTAAGCGCGTGTCATTGCGGGGTGGCGATGCGCGACGAAGCAGCTCACCGCCAGTGTTCGTCGACCCAGCCCGTTTCGTCGTATTCGGCCATGCATTTATCGACGAGGTCGGTCATCGCCTGCATCGACCCGTTTCGCCGTGCGCCCGTCAGCACCTGGATGCGGATATCCTCGTGATTGCCGGCGTAGTTGCGCTCGTAGAGTTCGTGGCGGCCGCCGAACTCACTGCCGATCGCGTCCCATAGGAGCTTCATGATCTTGATGCGCTCCTTGTAGTCGATGCCGTTGGAGCCGCGGACATACTGCTTGAGGAGCGGATCGATCGCCGGGTTGGCAAAATCGCGCGACGACGACGGCAGGAAGATCAGCGCCGAGGCAACGATCTTCTCGATGATCTCCTTGATCTTGGAATAGGCGTCGGGGGCAAAAACGCGATAGGCCATCGCCGGCTGGAGGTTGGGCAGCAGAGCGTCGTCGACCCAAGGCTGTGGGTTCGAGGCCATCGCGTTCGACAGGCTCCAGAACAATTCGCGCCACGCGCAGATCTCGCCGAGCATCGCCTGGTTGCCGCGGAACTCGTCGCCGCCAGTCGCGTGCAGTGCCTTCGCGACCAGCCCGCAGATAAAGTCGAGTTTCACCGCATAGCGCGTGCAGCCCTGAAAGCAGAACCCATTGAGAAAACCGGAGCGCGGGTAGAACGACAGGACCTTCTCGGTGTCGCGGTGAACGAGGATGTTCTCCCAGGGGATCAGCACCTTATCGAGCACGAAGATCGCATCGTTCTCGTCAAACCGCGACGACAGCGGGTAGTCATAGGGCGTGCCGAGCCGGGTCGCGATTTCCTCGTAGGAATTGCGGCAGATCAGCTTCACCCCCGGCGCGTCCATCGGCAGGATGAACATGATCGCCATATCGGGGTCGCTGGTCGCGGTCGCGGCGTTCTGGCCGAGGAAGTTGTAATGCGTCAGCGCCGCCGCGGTCGCGACGACCTTGGCGCCCGAGACGATCACCCCCGCGTCGGTCTCTTTTTCGATCGAGACGTAAACGTCCTTGACCTCGTTGGTCGGGCGGCCGCGATCGACCGGCGGGTTAACGATCGCGTGGTTCATGAACAGGACGTTTTCCTGCGCCCGCTTGTACCAGGCGCGGGCATTGCCGACGAACTGCCCGTAATACTCGGCATTGGCGCCGAGCGTATTCATCAGCGCCGCCTTGTAGTCGGGCGTCCGGCCCATCCAGCCGTAGGTGAGGCGCGCCCATTCCGCGATCGCCTGCTGCTGGCCCTTCAGCTCCTCGGGCGAGCGCGCGACGCGGAAGTATTTGTGCGTAAAGCCGTCTGAGCCCGTATCGGTCGGACAGGTCAGCGCATCCTTCTTCGCCGGGTCATGCAGCGCGTCGTAAAGCCGGGCCAGCGAGCGCACAGCGTTCCTGAAGGCCGGGTGGGTCGTCACGTCCTTGACCCGTTCGCCGTTGATGTAGACCTCGCGCCCATCTTTAAGGCTCTCGATATATTCGGCGCCGATGAACGGGCGGGCGGTGCCGGTGATGTGCTGCTCGGGGGTCATTCGATCTGCTCCGGGAAGGGTGCCGGTATAAGGATTGGCCGGCCGGCGCGCGAGCGCAGCAAGCCGGGCGCGGATGTCGCCCGGCACCGGATCGCCGGCGAGATAGCGGTAGAGTGTGGTGCGGCCGATCGCCAACGCCGAAGCGGCAGCGGTTTTCCAGCGCCGTCCATGCTCAGGGGCGAACAGCTGGCGGCAGAGAGCGGCGAAGTCCGATTGTTCTATCTGTTCCACACTTCATAGGAACAAATGGAACAGAATTTGTCTAGAACGGCCTCAGCTGCGTGAGGCGACGCAGGCGCCACCAATCGCAACTATCGCCCGACAAGCGCGATCCGCGTCGGCGCGCGAACCCTCCGGGATCATGATCCGATAGAACCGGCGCGATCCACGGCTGCGCAGCACGCTGCCAACGATCATCGGCTGTAAATCGCCCAGAATCGCTTGGTAGCGCCGCTGCGCGCGCGCAAACGAGGCGAGCGCGATCGCCTTCGAGAAATTACCGGCCAGTTGCACGCCCCACGGCGCCACCGGCGCCTCGATGGTGTCGCCCGCGGTCCGCAGCGCAGCGGTGATCTCGGTGCAAGACTGGGCCTCATCAGTCGCGGCCTCCGCGGTGGACGATTGCCGGTCGCGCGCCCAATCCTCCACCCCTCGTCCGGTGACCAGCATGACATAAACCGCGGTCTCGCCCGGGAGGCTGCTCGACCCGGCAAGCCAGTCGGTGATGCGGTTCGGCCCGGCGCTATAGGCCGCCGCGGCGAGACCGATATTGCCGAATTGCCCGGCGTACTCAGCGAGCAGCCCCGCCGCTTTGGGAATCGCCTGTTCGGGGTCGAACGGATCGTTCAGCCCGCGCTGCGCCGCGGTTTGCGGCATGAACTGCGCGATGCCTTGCGCCCCCTTTGGACTGACGGCGTGGGCCTGGAAGCGGCTTTCGGTCCAGACCAGACGCGTCAAGAGGCCGACCCCAATGTGATTGTCGCGCGCCGCACTTTCGACCAGCGGGCAAACGGCTTCTTCGACCGTGCCGCCGGGATTCGGCTGTGCCGCCAGCGCCATGGTCAGAAAGGCGGGCGCCAGCGGCAATCCGAACAGCGCTGCCCGCCAGATCGGTGTCCTCACGCGCCATACCGGAACTGTTGTCGCCTTGCGAACAAAGGCTAGGCGGAAGCGTTGCCCGCCGCAATCGTGCCCCGGATCAATGAGTCCCGGCTTTCGCCGGGATGACGGGACAGCGCAAGCGCTATCCCACCACCTTCAGCGCCGTCTGTTCCACATAGGGACGCAGCAACTCCTCCGCCGCCTTTTGCGCGGCGGCGACGGCGTCAGCCGGGGTCACTTTGCCCGAGAAGATCGCCTGCACCTGGTCCTCCATCGCCTTTCTGACCGCGACGGTGTTGAACGTGTCGAACCACGGCACGGCGAATTTCAACTGGTCGAGCGCGATCTTGGCGTCAGGGTGGTCGGTCATGAATTTCTGCATGTCGGGCAGGTCATAGGCCGCCTTGCGCGGCGAGAAGTAGCCGGTAAAGCGGCTCCATTCGCCGGCAATCTCCGGGCTGACGAGCCAATTGATCAGCATCCACGCGGCGGCCTGGCGCTCGGGCGTGTTGCCCTTGGGCAGGATCAGCGAAGCGCCGCCGATCGGGGCGGCGTTGCGCATCGCCTTGGGCAAGAACGCCACCTTATACGGCGACTTCATGTTGTCGCGCACAAAACTCAATGAACCGGTTGAGAGAAGCATCATACCGAGCCTGCCAGCAAAAAACGCGCTGGTGCACGCGTTGGCGTCGCTGACCCCCGGCGGCATCACCTTGGCTTTGTTGACGAGGGTATCGAGCAGGGTCAGCGCGCCGAGGCTCGACGGCGCGTTGTAATACACCTCGCCGCCGTAATCGTGGTTGTAGTACTGGCCGCCGTTCTGCATCACCAGGGCGCTGGTGATCCAGCCGCAGTAATCGTAGGTGCCGGGGAACATGATACCCCAGCGGCTGCCATCGGCCTTGGTGAGCTTTTTTGCCGCGTCGACCCAATCGGCCCAGGTCTCGGGTGGCTTATCGGGATCGAGCCCCGCATCCTTGAACGCGTCGACGCTGTAGTACATCAGCGGCGTCGAGTTCTGGTACGGGATGCCGTAGACCTTGCTGTCGATCACCGCGTTGGACTTCAGCGCCGGCCAGAAATTGTCGAAATACGTCGCGGCGGTCTTGCCGTCCTTTTCGATCAGCGGGTCCCATGGATCGACATCGCCGTTGATCATGTATTCGCGGACGAAATTCGCCGACATGATGACCGCGGCCGGCGGCTTTCCGGCCTTGATCGCGGCGCGGGTCTTGAGGCTCGTGTCGTCGTAGCTGCCCGTATAAACCGCGGTCGCCTTGATGTCGGCGTGCTCGGTATTGAAGCGGTCGATTAGCTCTTTCATCTTGTCGGCGAGCTTCCCCTGCACCGGCACCGGAAAGAATAGGTCGATCTCGATCGGGTCGGCGGCGAACGCCGTGCGTGTGACCGCAGCCGCAGCGGTGACGGCAAGCGCGCCGCCCACGGTTGTCTTCAGCGCGGTGCGCCGGGTGATCTCGGTCATGTGCTTCCCCCTTACTTGATGCCGGATGAGACAAAGGACGAAATGAAGCGTCGCTGGAACACGAGGAACAGGATCAAGAGCGGTGCGGCGACAAAGAACGTGCCGGCGGCGACGACGCCCCAGTCCGACCCCGCCTCGGCACCCGACGCAAAGGTCGACAACCCAACTGTCAGCACCTGGTTCTTGGGGGACGACACAGCCATCAGCGGCCACAGAAACTCGTTCCAATGCGCCGTCACCGAGACGATCGCGAACGCGACCAGGCCCGGCCGCGCCAAGGGCAGCAGCACCCGGCGGATCAAGACCGGGATCGACGCGCCGTCGAGCATTGCCGCCTCCTCGAAATCGCGCGGGATCGCGCGAAACGTCTGGCGCATCAGAAACACGCCAAACGCCGAGGCGAAATAGGGAGCCATGATCCCCAGCAGCGTGTCGTAAAGGTGCAGCGACACCAGGGTCTGCAGGTTCGGCACGATCAGCAGCGGCGGGATCAGCAAGAGCTGCAGCAGGAACAGGGAAAAGACGAAATCGCGGCCGGGAAAAGCGAGGCGGGCAAAGGCGTAACCCGCCATGCTGATCGTCACCAGCTGAACGCCAAGAATGCCGCCGCACATCAGGAATGTGTTGAGATACCAGAGCGGGAAGCTGCCGCTCTTCCACGCCTCGACGAAGTTCGCGGGCCCGAACGGTCCTGATGGGGTTAGCGAGGCGATATCGGACGGCACGCCGGGTCGCAGCGAGGCGACCGCCATCCACGCGAAGGGCATCGCCCAGATAAGCGCCGCCGCGCTCGCGGCGAGCATCGCCCAGAGCTTGCCGTCAGCTCTCATAATGCACGCCGCGCTCGATCAGGCGGAACGAGATCAGCGACAGCGAGAGCAGGGCCGCGACGCTGATCACCGTCGCCGCCGAAGCAAGCCCGGTGTCGTAATTCTGCGCGGCCTGCTGATAGATGTAATAAAGCAGCAGATTGGTCGCGTCGGATGGGCCGCCCTGGGTCATCGTCACAACATGGTCGACCTGGGTCAGCGCGTTGAGCAACGCGATCGGTACGACAAAACCAAAGGTCGGGCCCAGAAGCGGCAGCACGATGCTTCTGAGACGCCGCCACGCGCCGGCGCCGTCGATCGTCGCGGCGTCGACCAGGTCCTGCGGCACCCCGGCAAGCCCGGCGAGAAAGAACAGCATGTAGTAGCCGGTGTTCTTCCACACCGTGATCGCGATGACCGAGCCGAGCGCCAGGTTGGTGTCGCCCAGCCAATTGATCATCGGCACCCCAAGCTTGCGCAGATAGAAATCGAGAAGCCCGTCGCCCGGCAGCAGGATGAAAGTGAAGAGCGCCGCCGCCGCGACGAGCGGGATCAAGAGCGGCATCATGACAAGCGTGCGCAGGATCGCCGTGAAGCGGTTGGTCTCACGCAGCGCCAAGGCCAGCGCCAGGGCGAGCACCAGGCTCGGGACGATCGTGCCGAGCGCGTAGATGAGATTGTTGAGCGCGGCGCGGGCGAAATGCGGGTCGGCGAACAGCCGCTGGTAATTGCCAAAGCCGAGCGCGTGATCACCGGCGAAGCGGCCGACGATGAACGACTCCCACGATACCCGTAGCACCGGGCCATAGGTGAAAAGGCCGAGAAACACCACCGTCGGCGCGAGCAGCACAAACACCGGCAGCCAGCCCTGGAACCGCCGTCGTGGCGCGGCCAACGGCACCGCGACGGCGCCAATCGCGCGCTCTTCGATCGTCATGCTGTCGGTCACGCCCCCGGTCTCTAGAGCGGCTCGATGAAGCAGAGATGATAGTTGCAAGACGGATTTATGACAGCGGTTAACGCGTTGTCATTCCGGCCAAAGCGATGCGACGGTTGGATTTACATCCAGGCGAGATGACCGATGAACTGATCGATCGAGGCCTGCCAGCTGAACCGGCTGGCATGCGCGAGGCAGCGCTCGCGCGGGATGTCCAGAGCCGCACACGCGGCACGGCGCAAATCCTCGTCGATGATCCCCGCACCGCTATCGCCGATCACATCGGTCGGGCCCGCCGACGGGAACGCCGCCACCGGTACGCCGCAGGCGAGCGCCTCGAGCAGCACCAGCCCAAAGGTCTCGGTGCGGCTCGGCAGCACCATCACATCGGCGGCGGCATAGTGGCGCACCAGCGCCTCGCCCGATTGCGCACCGGCGAAATGCACCTGCGGGTAGCGTCGTTTCATCGCCGCAAGCGATGGTCCATCGCCGACCACCAGCTTCGACCCCGGCAGGTCCAGATCAAGAAACGCCGGCAGGTTCTTCTCGACCGCGACACGGCCAATATAGAGGAACACTGGTGGCGGCAGCTTGATGGCCGGTTCGCAACCCGGCCGGAACAATTTGGTGTCGACGCCTCTCGTCCAGGCCACGATCCGCTCGAAACCCCGCTCCGACAACTCTCGGCGCATGGTCTCGGTGGCGACCATGACGCTCCGAGAGGGAGCATGAAACCGCCGCAGCGCCGCGTAGCTCCAGGCCAGCGGCAAGCCGCAGCGCGCCTGGACATATTCCGGGAAACGTGTGTGATACGCCGTGGTGAACGGCCAGTCATGCGCCAGGCAGAATGCACGCGCCGCTAGGCCGAGCGGCCCCTCGGTCGCGATGTGCACCGCTCGCGGCGCGAACTCGGCCATTTGCCGTCCCAGCCTGCGACCCGAGCCAATAGCCAATCGGATGGTTGAATATCCGGGGCAGGGGATCGTACGAAAGCGATCGGGCCCGAAGACCACTGTTTCATGACCGGTCTTTGCCAGCCCGTCGCATATCGCCGACAGGGTGCGGACCACGCCGTTGACCTGGGGGTGCCAAGCGTCGGTCACGATCGCGACGCGCTTGGTTTCGTCATGTGGCCAAGCAACGGGATCAGATCGCCCCGCTGTCCGGGCCGCGAGATCGATAGCGGCGAACGCGACGCTCATCGTGCGCGCTTACGGCTCCATGACGACGAGGTCGGGCCGCTCATGCTCAAGCTCCGGCCCACCGGCGAAGAGCGGCAGCTCCGGGTAGAGCTGATCGAACTCGCGCTTTTCGGTCCACGCCACGATCTCGAGGCGGCCGTCAAAATGCTCGACCAGCGCGGTGCAGCTTTCGACCCAGTCGCCGTCATTACAGTAGAGCACGCCGCCGAGATCGCGGATTTCGGCGTGGTGAATATGACCGCAAACCACCCCGTCGAGCCCACGACGCCGCGCCTCCTCCGACAGCGCGTCGGCAAACGAACCAATATATTGCACGGCGTTCTTCACTTTCAGCTTTAAGTAAGCCGACAGCGACCAGTACTCGTAACCGAGCACGCGGCGCAGCAGGTTGAAGTAGCGGTTGATATAGAGCGCGGCGGTATAGGCGCTGTCGCCGAGAGCGGCGAGCCACTTGGCGTGTTTGACGACGGTGTCAAAAATGTCGCCGTGAATCA
>Ga0210398_10002245_pt1 | contig 19000 bp, 17 predicted proteins | sample IncBWC4OmetaG_FD_161047 | JGI IMG/M metagenome (GOLD analysis project Ga0210398, IMG submission 161047) | Forest soil microbial communities from Barre Woods Harvard Forest LTER site, Petersham, Massachusetts, United States - Inc-BW-C-4-O | ecosystem: Environmental > Terrestrial > Soil >... | reverse complement strand
ACGGTCTATGCCGCCAATGCCTCGGGCAACGTGCCGCCCGTCGCGGTCATCGGCGGTGCGAAGACCCGTCTCGCGAATCCGACCGGAATCGCGTTGGATGCGAGCGGGAAAATCTACGTCCTCAACACTGGAACCTCGGCGATCACCGTCTATCCACCGCTAGGGACTGGCACGGGGTTCGACCTGACGCCGACCGCCATCATCGCGGGCGCCAAAACCAGGCTTGCCACGCCGGTCGCACTCGCGGTGGATGGAAGCGGCGACATCTGCGTCGCCAACGAATCGACGCGCCCCCTGGTGTCGGTTGAGCATTTCAAGCTGGGCGCGATTACCGTGTATGCGGCGGGAAGCAATGGCAACGTAGCGCCCTCGACAATCATCAGCGGCGCCGCGACCGGGTTGATTCTGCCCGCCAGCATTGCGCTCGATTCGGACCGCGATATCTATGTCGCAAGCTTTTATTCGGACGTCGGCGGGACCATCGTATCGCAGCCGAAGATCAGCATTTTTCCTAGCGGCAGCGAGGGCGACGCGCAACCGAGCGCCGTCATTACGAATGGTAACGCTGCGATCAACTATTTCGATGAGATCGCGCTGGATTCGGCGCGCAACATCTACGCGGGCGGCTTCACCAACGAGGGCCAAGCAATGGTCGATGTTTTTCCTGCGGGCAGCATCGGCGATGCTTCTCCGACCGCGCAGATCAGCGGTGCCGATACCGGGCTCACTGGGTTTGTGGGTCTGGCCCTCGATTCGGATGACAACCTCTATGTGCTCGGCGATGGCGGCGGACCAACCCACACCGGCGGCATAACCGTATATCCACCCGGCAGCACCGGCGACGTGGTCCCGATAAACACCATCACCAGCAACTTCAGCGGGATTAGTTCTTCCTCAGGCATCGCGATGGATTCCAAGGGGACGATCTATGTGGCCAATGCGACCGGCGGGGCCAATTTCCCTAATGGCACTCTCGCGATCTTCCGGCCCGGCAGTTATGCGACCACTGCTCCCGCCTCGGTCGTCGGGGGCGACAACACTGGCCTCGATTTTCCCCGGGGCGTGGCCCTCGATGCGAGGGGCAATATCTCGGTGCTCAATTCCAATGATGTCGTTACCGTTTATCCCGCCGGTAGCGCGGGAAATGTGACGCCCTCCGCAACCATAAGCCTCACGGGCAACATCAATCCTACCGGCATAGCGCGAGGCACCGGTGGCGAATTGTATGTAGCCAGTCAAGGGACCATCGAATGCAACAATAACGGCAACTGCCGTCAAACCGGCGTCGACGCGATTGACATTTATTCGCCTCGGGCCAATGGAAATGTGAAGCCGGCCGCCGTCATCAGCGGTTACCTGACCGGTCTCGCTTCGCCCGGCGCGATCGCTGTGAGCCAACGCGGCAACATTCTTGTCGCGAATCAGGGACCGATGAATTGCTCGTCGCCGTGTGAATGCTTTCCCAACGGCAATGGAAGCATCACCGCCTGTGCTCCTGGTAGCGCGGCCAACGCTGAGCCGATCGCGACCATCCAGGGACCGCAAACGCGGCTGCAAACTCCTTCGGCAATCGCTGTTGACGCGAACGAAAATATTTATGTCGTCGATAGCGGGGCGATTGTTAATGGCGTGTTCGGGGGCCGGGTGGGCGTTGGTTGTTCCTTCCCACAGTCGATCGCTGAGCAAGCTACCACTCACCGGGTCGCGGGCAGCTCTAGCGCAACAGGCGAGTTGAGGCGCGGCGGCAAGGGCAGCGGCGACATTGACATTCTCGACATCGCAGAGTTCGGTTTTTATGAAGTCGCCGCGGTCTCTTCTGTCCTAATCTTCAAGGCTGGAAGCAACGGCAATGTCCCACCGATCGCCATCTTCGCGGTCCCTTCACTGCGCTGAGTGGCTCCGGCATCGCGGTAGGTTCCACCAGTCCGTCACCGCGCTGGGGGAGGGAGGATCGCGCTAGGACCAGCGAGTCGGTAGCTCTCCGCGAGCGCGGCTTGCAAAGGCCTGGTTCTATCGCATCAGGCAGCCGCGGCGCACCATTTCGTCTCGCCACACTTCTTGCGCATGATGACCAGATCTGGTCATCATGAGGTCATGAAGCAGGTCGGCATCGCCGAGCTCAAGTCGCACCTGAGCCGGTACCTTCGCGCGGTCCGGAGCGGTCAGAGCATCGCCGTGATGGATCGCGATACTCTCGTTGCGCACATCGTCCCGGTGTGTACGCCCGCAAAGCTCAGGCTTCGCAAGCCGGCGATAGGTGCGCCTCCGCTCAACCGCGTACCAATTCCGAAGCCGCTGAGGATCAATGTCGATGTCGTGGAACTTTTGCTCGAGGAGCGCCAGCGTCACCGATGAGCACCAGCATTATTTTCGACGAGCGCCCGCGTTATGATCACTGCCTACATTGACGCCTCAGTAGTTCTGCGCGTGGTGCTTGGACAACCGAATGCTCTTCCCCAGTGGAAGCAGATCGACCACGGTGTTTCGAGCGTATTGATCGTGGTCGAGACTCTTCGCACTTTGGACCGGCTGCGGCTTCGCGCACAGCTTTCCGACGCGGAGGTTTCGCGGCGACGTCATAGCATCCTGGCCACGTTCGCTTCCCTGGAGCTCATTGAGATCGACGAGGTGGTCCTCGATCGTGCCGCCCAGCCGATGCCGACCGAGCTGGGGACGCTCGACGCGATCCACCTCGCCAGCGCACTGCTCTGGCAGGAGAGCGTCGGGGAAAAATTGCCGATGGCGACCCATGACAAGGCACTGGCGATCGGCGCCCGGGCCTACGGCATGCAAATCCTCGGCGAAGCGTAAAGTCCACATGATCCACGCCAGCCGCAACGCCAACCGGTTCGGTGAAGGGCAGTCGGCGGCGCTTGCAAACATCGATATAGCGGCACTACATCCATCTGCATGAACCTCAGGTCCATCCAACCTCCCGAACCCAACCTCACGCCCGAGGCGATGATCGCGCGCGCTCGCGAGATGGTGCCGATGCTGCGTGCGCAGCAGGCCGAATGCGAACGGGCTGGGCGTATCTTGCCCGCGACTCATCAGCAGTTCGTCGAGGCCGGGTTCTATCGCATCGTGCAGCCGCGACGCTTCGGCGGCTACGAATGTGATGTGCCGACGTTTCATCGGGTGATGATCGAAATCGCGCGCGGATGCCCGTCCAGCGGATGGGTGCTGGCGCTCACCGCGGGTCATCCAATCATCCTCGCGCGATTCGGCGAGCGCGCGCAGCTCGAAGCTTATGGAAAGGATGGCGATTTCCGCGCGCCGGCGGCTGGCGCGCCCACCGCGGTCGAGCGCGTGGACGGCGGGTACCGGGTCAAGGGGTTTTGGGACTACGCCTCAGGATGCGATGTGGGAACGCATTTCATTGGTCCCGGGATCGTGCCTGGCGCGCCTGCGCAGCAGATTTTGCTGCTGCTCAAACCCGGCGAATACACCATCGTTGATAACTGGCAGATGTTCGCGATGCAGGGCACCGGCTCCAAGCGCATCCTCATCGAAAAGGAAATCATGGTGCCCGAGGATCGCACCACCCGCGGTGGATTGACCGATGAAGTCCCGGCCCAGCGCGGCGTCGCGGGGCTGGAGAACCCGCTCTATCATGGGCGCCTCGCGGCGTTTCTGGTCGGCGAAGCCGCCGCGGTCATCGTCGGAACCGCGCGCGGCGCGCTCGACATGTACGAGGATCTCGGCGCGAAGAAGACGACTTACTTTCCTCCGTTTGTGCGGCGCAGCGAAAATTATGAGCATCAGGAGCATCTTGGCCGGGCGCATGCGCTGGTCGATACGGCGGAAGCGGCGCTGCTGAAATTCAGCGACGATTACACCAACCTGTGCGCTGCGTGGATGCGCGAGGAGGCGAAGTTCGGCGGCACCGAGGAGCGCGCTCTCATCGCGCGGCTGCAGCAGTGCGTGCAGATGTGCTGGGAGGCGGTCGAGCTGCTATTCACCTCCGGCGGGACCAGCAGCGGACGCCATGATTCGATGCTGGGGCGATATTTCCGCGACCTGGCGGTGATGCGCACCCATGTGGTGCTGCAGCATTCGCGCACCGCCGCAAACCTCGGCGCGCTGCGCTTCGGGCAACCTCCGCGGACGCCGCTTTAAGGAGCGTGACGATGCCTCGACAGCAGCTTCTGCCGACCATGGTGGTGGGGAGCTATCCACAACCGGACTGGCTCATCGATCGCGAGAAGCTCAGCCACTTCGTTCCGCGCACTCGCGTACCGGAGTTGTGGCGCATCCCCGAGCAGTGGCTGGAGCAGGCGCAGGATGACGCGACCATCGTGGCGATTCGCGACATGGAACGCGCGGGCGTCGACATCGTCAGCGACGGCGAGATTCGCCGCGAGAGTTACTCGAACAAATTTTCCAACGCGCTGGCCGGCCTCGATCGGGGGAAGGAAGGTACGCTGACCATCTCCAATGCGGGTCGTTCGGTGCGCATGCCGGTGCCGCTTTTTTCCGGGCCAGTGCGGCGCCTCGGGCCGGTCGAGGTGCGCGACGTCGCGTTTCTGCGCGCCAATACCGATCGCACCATCAAGATCACGCTGCCCGGTCCTTTCACAATGTCGGAGCAAGCGGAAACCAGCCATCATCGCGATCGCGAGGCCCTGGCGATGGAGCTGGCGGCCGCCGTCAACGAAGAGGTGCGCGATCTCTTCGCGGCGGGCGCCGACATCGTGCAGCTCGACGAGCCGTGGATGCAGCGCTTTCCGGCGCGCGCAAAACAATATGGCGTGAAAGTCGTCAATCGCGCGCTCGCGGGCATTACCGGCACCACCGCCATACACATCTGCTTCGGCTATGCGGCGGTGGTCGCGAACAAACCCTCGAGCTATTCGTTCCTCACCGAACTGGAAGAATGCGCTGTCAACCAGGTATCGATCGAGGCCGCGCAGCCGAAGCTCGATCTCGCGGTGCTGCGCGAACTTCCGAGCAAGACCATGATCGTCGGGGTGCTCGACCTCGGCGACAAACAAGTCGAGACGCCCGAGGTGATCGCCTCTCGCATCGAGGCGGCGTTGAAAAACGTGCCCGCCGCGCGCCTCATCCTCGCACCGGACTGCGGCATGAAGTACCTGCCGCGGGAAACTGCGTTCGGGAAACTTAAAGCGATGGTTGAAGGTGCGAAATTAGTCCGCGCCCGCCGCTAATTCGGATCTCTCTCGCCGCTGGTCTGAGGTCCGCCCGCAAACGCCAGGGTCACTCGGGCGCATGCTAAAGCCCCGCGCGCAGCATAGTAGAAACTGACTGTCTACCTTCGGAACTGCGTTCTGGCGATTGCGGTAGGAAACGCGTCAAGTCTATCCTCCGTCCACATCAAGTTGCGGATCGCGCCGCATTGCGTCATGAGTCGGCGCCTGTAACTTCCCAAGGGAGGACGGAGATGGCCGAACGCCGGTTGGCACTGACTATCAAGGGCGGGGTTTCGCTAGGCGCGTATGAAGCGGGCGCGATTGCCGAGACGCTGCGGCTGATTGCATTTAACAATACCCAAACCACCAACCCGGGGATGATTCCCTGGTACGTCGATTGCGCCTGCGGCGCGAGCGCGGGTTCGATGACCTCGGCGATGGTGGTGGCGTGCCTCGTGCGGGGCGATACCAGCGTGTTGCGCAACACCTGGGTGACGGGAGTCTCGCTCGCCATGCTCGCGCCCGACGATAGCGACATGTCGGACAATAACCTTCTCGATGCGGGCGCGCTCGACAGCCTCGCCTCGCAAAACCTGACCTGCCCGACGACGGCGAATCGTCATCCTGCTCTGCGTCCAGCGCCATCAGAGGTTAAGCTGCGACTCACCTTATCGCGCTACGCACCGGACGTGGATTCGGAGGATACGCTCAACCAGACCAAGCTGATCTTCGACGAATATGAAGACAGCGCGGACTTCACCGTCGGGATCAAGCAAGTGGCGGGCTCGACGGCAATCGCGGTCGACATTTCGACGAGCGACGTGGCGTCATGGGGCTATCATAACCCCAATGAAGCGCTGACCGGCTCGGACGCATGGTCGGCGTTGGTTCAGACTGCGATCGCCTCCGGGAGTTTTCCGTTTGCGTTTGCGCCCCGCGACCTGCGCCGATGGGTTCGGGGCGGCTGGATGGATCGCTATTTTCAGGATGGCGGGACTTTCAACAATGACCCGGTCGGCGAGACTATCAACATTGCCCACGACATCGATTGGTCGGGGAAGCCGGCCGCGGCGACCTACGAAGACCGCGAGCGGCGCTACATGATGATTCATGTCGAGCCGTTCACCGGCGCCTCGCCGGAAACCATCCCCAACGCCGCGATCACCCTCGATGTAAACCCGCTCGAGCTGATCAAGCGATATTTCCCCGCCATCCTGGATGAATCGCAAAACAGCAGTCTGCGCCAACTCGCGGTGGTCAATGACAAGATCGTGGAGCGGAGCAAATTTCTAGGCGACCTCGCAAACCTGGTTGCGACCGGCGGGGTGCAGGCACTGCCGCCGAGCATTCTCGATGCGCTCGCGCAATATCGTCAGTTGGGCTCAAAGTTGGCTTTCCTGCAAACGCAGATGATTCCGGACCTCGAGCAGACCGACCACGCGATCTTCCAGCAGGTCAATGGCTTCTCGGCAGCGCAAAAAGCCGGCTTCACCAGCCTCGCGCTGGCGTACGACCTGGCGGTTAACCTCGCCGATAAAGTCAAGGTTACCCCGATCCTGATCGCCCCGGACTTACCGCTGTCGGGAAGCGGACTGTATGCGTTCGGAGGGTTCTTCGTCAGTCGGATGCGAGAGCGCGACTACGCGCAGGGAGTTTATGACGCCTACCAGGCGTGGTCGGCGGTTGCGCGGACGCCGGGGGAATTCATTCTCGATACGAATTCCCCGCCCTCGGCGCCGGCTTCGGCGGCGGCTTTATTTCCGTCCTGCGAGGACGAATACAAACAAGGCATCGATCGCCTCTCGGATCGGGTGGACGCGATGATCGGGGCCCTGAGCAAGGCGGTCAGCGGCCCGGGCCTCAAGGGCGACGCCACCGCTTTAGTGATTCGCAAAACGTTGGACGCGATCGCGAACCATTACCTGCAACAGGCTGACACCCCTCCATAGTTGAGGCGGCATCTCACCGGGTGCAAACCGGTCGCATCAGTTGACGTATTGGGGCCGGGTCGTGGGCTGCGCGGTGAACCGTCGCCGTGCAAGTCCGCGCGCGGAAAATTTGCGGGCGCTCTGCGTGTTGCCCCATGGGAACACCGGAAGTTCGAGGATCTCGGGGAACTCCAGCGTCGCGTCGAGTAGTTCAGCTTCCCGTTCGATTGCCATTTCGATCATGTCTCGCATCGTGTTTTCTCCTGAAGCCTTTGCCGAAGCAGTTGCTTCTCTAGAGCACGTGGCGGGCCAAACTTCGGAGGTGGAAAGGAGTGCCATTCTGCCGCGATTGGCCCCGACCTTCGATCGATCGATTCAGTTACGAGACGGCGGGTGACCCGAAGCAGGACAATGATTCAGAACCTGGTTTGCGCTCGCAGGTTCGCTTATCACCATTCGTTGCGCGGTTGCGGGAGGAAGGGGCGGAAGACGCCATACACGACCACGAACACCAGCACCAGCAACGGCGCAACCATCCCCAGCAACGCCCATCGATCGGTCGCGACGCCGCCCGAGACTGCGCCGATCAAATAGGTGCTCCACAGCGCGAGGGTAAGCGTCGCGTGTTGCAGATGGATTTGCCGGGGCGAGACTCGCAGCACCTTGCCGATGCGGCTTCCAAAGCGATTGCGCGTGCGATCGCGCAGCCAGAACAGGTAATCAGACAACGATTCGCCGAACTTGACCAGCGAACCGGTGACGAAGGTCGTATAGGCATTGAGGCCGCCGACTTTGCGAATCGAGACGTTCTGCAGCCCCATCGCAATGGTCAGCAGCGCGACCATGATGAAGAACTTCGGCGCCGGTTGCGGCGGGATGTCGGCCTTGAAGCCGTTGCCCGCGCCGACTGCGATGAAAATCGCGATCAGCACCGTTTCCAATCCGATGGTGGAGGGGAAGGGCGATTGAACGTCGCGGCGTTTTTCGGCGTCGTAGATGAACGCGCCGAGCAGCAGGCCGAACACGAAGGTTGCGATCGGCCATCCATGCCGCACGAACCCGATCCATTCCAGCCGCGAGATATGGCGCGCCATCGCGACCGTATTGCCGCTCATATGCGAGATGAACAGACCATACAGCGAGATATAGCCGGCGAGATCGATGAACCCCGCCGCCCAGGTCATCAGCAACGCGATGGCGATTCTTTCAACTGCGGTGAGCGGGCCAGCGGCGGAGCGCAAAGCTTCATCTACCTTATCGCAAGTTTGCGGCGGGGAGCGCTCCGAACCGGCCTCACCCCCTTCATCCGGGAATTTTGACGACGCTATCTTAGCTGCTCGTTTGCGGCTCCCAAAATGACTGGTTAACCTCTCGATGCGTGCGCTAATACCATCTTCACTCGGCGCACTGGAGAAGCGGACACATCATCATGAGCGGCTTCGTTGCATTTGGTGGGGCGCGCACCACTCCGCGGCATAACGATGGCGTGGCCCCGCCGGTGTCGGCGTGGGCGCCGCTGCGACGCCGCGTCTTCCTCGCGCTATGGATCGCCGCGCTCGCCTCCAACCTCGGCACCTGGATGCAAAATGTTGGCGCCGCGTGGCTGATGACCTCGCTCTCGAAATCGCCGCTGATGGTTTCCTTGATCCAGACCGCCTCGAGCCTGCCGATATTTTTTCTCGCGCTCCCGGCCGGGGCGCTGGCTGATATCCTCGATCGGCGCAAGCTGCTGATTTTCTCGCAGGCGTGGATGCTGGTCGCCGCCGGCATCCTCGGCGTGCTGACGCTGCTGGGCATGACCACCGAATGGACGGTGTTGGGACTGAGCTTCATGCTCGGGATCGGCTCCGCGCTGAATGCTCCCGCGTGGCAGGCGATCATCCCGGAACTGGTGCCGCGCGAAGAGCTGGCCGCGGCGGTCACTCTCAATGGCATCAACTTCAACCTCGCGCGTGCGGCCGGTCCGGCGCTGGGCGGTTTCGTGGTCGCGTGGTTCGGCGCCGATGCGAATTTTCTGCTCAATGCCGCATCGTTCCTCGGCGTGATGGTGGTGCTCTACGAATGGCGTCGGCAGCCGCGTCCCGGCGTGCTGCCCGCCGAGCGCGTCATCGGCGCGATGCGGGTCGGTGTCCGCTACGTGCGCTATGCGCCGCCGCTGCGGGCCGTGCTGGTGCGTACGGTGGCATTTGTCTTCGGCGCCAGCGCGATGTGGGCGGTGCTGCCGCTGGTGGCGCGCGCGCAACTCGGCCTCGGCGCCGCGGGATTCGGATTGTTGCTGGGATGGTTCGGGCTGGGCGCAGTATTCGGCGGTGCGATGCTGACCCGGCTCCAGCAGCTCGCGTCGCATGACAACATCGTGCATGGCGCGACGGTGCTGTTCATTGGAATGAGCGTCGGCCTCACCTTCACCCATGACACCGTCGTCGCGAGCTTTTTGTTGGCGCTCGGCGGCGCGGCGTGGGTATGCGCATTTTCGGTGCTGAACGTGGCGGCGCAACTCTCGGTGCCGCAATGGGTGCAGGGGAGGGCGCTGGCGGTTTATCAAATCGCGGTGCAAGGCGGAATCGCGGGAGCCAGCGCTTTATGGGGCGTGGTGGGCGAGCGATGGGGTTTGCGCGTCGCACTATGGTGCGGCGCCGCCTCGATGCTGACGGGATTCGCGGCCTACCGCTGGCGCCTGGCCGCGGCGGATGCCGTCGAAACCGACCCGATCAGCCTGTGGCCGCATCCGAAAATCGCGATCGACATCGATCCTAATACCGGGCCCGCACTCATCACGGTGGAATATCTCATCGATCCGCAGCGGACCGAGGAGTTCATCAGCGTCATGCGTCATCAGCGCATCATTCGGCTGCGCGATGGCGCGGTATTCTGGGGTCTGTTTGTGGATGCCAACCAACCGGATCGCTTCGTAGAATATTTCGTCAACGAGACCTGGCTCGAGCATCTGCGCCAGCATGAGCGCCTGATCGCGTCCGACGCCGAATATGAAGAGCGTGCCAAATCATTCAGCGCCGACGCGACCGTGCACATAACGCATATGATCTCCGCCGATGCGATTGCAGGGCGCAACGTCGGCACCTTCACCCGCAACGCCGGTCGGACGACCACGGTCGTCGTCGAGCCGGAGCCCGCGCTCAAAAAGGTTTTGCCATGAAAGACACGCGCGATTTCCAGACCATCAAGGTTGAGGTCGAGGATAATGGCCTCGGACGTCTGACGCTGAATCGGCCCGAGCGCCTCAATGCCATCGGCGCGACCATGCTGCAGGAACTCGCCGAGGCCGCGCGCTGGTTCGATACGCATCGCGACCTGCGCGTCGTCATCATGAGCGGCGCCGGTCGCGCATTCTGCGCCGGCGCTGACCTGCAGGATGCGGCCATCACGGCGGCGGATCCGAAAGCGAACAGTTGGCTCTATCGGCGCGAGGCTGGCCAGTACGGGTTGCGCGCCTCCGACGCGATCGAGCAGATGCGCGCGGTGACTATCGCGCAGGTGCACGGCTATGCGGTCGGCGGCGGCGTGGTGCTGATGGCGGTCTGCGATCTGCGTGTCGCGGCCGAAGACGCATGGTTCTTCATCCCTGAAATCGATCTGGGAATACCGCTTGCCTGGGGTGGGATTCCCAAGCTGGTGCGAGAGATCGGCCCGGCGATGACCAAGGAGCTGGTGATGACGTGCCGCCGCTTCAGTCCGCAAGAGGCGAAGGCGATGGGCTTCCTCAATCGCGTGGTGGCGCCGGAAAAATTGCAGAGCGAGACCGAGGAACTCGCGCGCGAGCTGCTCGAAAAGCCCTCGGTCCCGATCGCGATTACCAAGGAGCACGTCAACGCGGTGACGCGCGCGATGAGCGCGGGCATTACCGCATTCGCCGATGGTGACGGGCTGCTGGGCGCCTCGGCGACGGAGGAATCGCGCGCGGCCGCCCGCGCCTATCGCGCGAAAACCTTCCGTCAGAAGAGCTGACCGCCTCCCTCATCAAGTGGCGCGCTCGGATACATTTTGTGGCGGAAAAAAATGACTGCCGGACTTGCCAACTGCAAACCAAAAATGCCAGTTTCTCGCGCATGAAATGCCCGGTATGCGAACTGTTCGGCCGTGAGTTGCATTTCCAGAACCGTAAGCTCCTGGATCAGCACTCATCGAGGTTCCACGGACTCTCCGCCGCTCAATTGGAGGATCGCGACGACGACGATCATCCCGAGACGGCGGGAGCGAACCGGCCGGTCGAAAAAAGCGAAGCGTTGCGCGCGCGCCGCTTCCTTCACTAGGAACGACGCGCACGCGCGGCGTCCGCCGGGGCAGATTCTCGTTGGCGGCGCGAACCCACTGATCTATGGTGGCGTCCAGACTGATTAGCGAGGATGCCCCATCATGTTCCGTCTCGATAATAAAATTGCGGTAGTCACCGGCGCGGGCTCCGGCATCGGCAAGGCCATCGCCAGCACCTTCGCGAGCGTTGGCGCGCGGGTCTTCGTGCTCGAGGCTAACCTCGACGCCGGCACCGCAGCTGTCGAAAAAATCCGCCAGGCCGGCGGCCAAGCCGATGCCATCGCGTGCGATGTGGCGAAAATCGCTTCGGTGACGGATGCGTTCGCGCAGGTCGATCGCGCGGCGCATCGCGTCGACATCCTCATCAACAACGCCGGCATCGCGCACGTCGGCACCGCCGAGAACACCTCGGAGGCCGACTTCGATCGCATCTATAGCGTGAACGTGAAGGGCGTGTACCTGTGCTCGCAGGCTGGCATCAAGCTGATGCTGCGCGACGGCGGCGGCGTGATTCTCAACCTCGCGTCGATCGCGTCGCTGATTGGGCTCACCGATCGTTTCGCGTACTCGATGAGCAAGGGCGCGGTGCTGACGATGACCAAATCGATCGCGGTCGACTACGTCAAGCGCAACATCCGCTGCAACTGCGTATGCCCGGCGCGCGTCCATACCCCGTTCGTTGACGGCTACCTGCGCAACAACTATCCGGGGCGCGAGAAAGAAATGTTCAGGGAGCTTTCCGCGTACCAGCCCATCGGCAGGATGGGCACGCCCGAGGAAGTCGCGACGCTCGCGCTGTACCTATGCTCCGACGAGGCATCATTCATCACCGGCCAGGCGTACCCCATCGATGGCGGGGTTCTAGCGTTTTGAGGTTGCGCCGCGATGAAACAACACGGGCGCACCCTCAATCTCAAGGATGATCCGCGGGTCATAGAATCCTACCTCGAGTATCATCGCGCGGTGTGGCCGGCAGTCGAGGCCGGCCTGCGCGGGATCGGCATTCATCGGATGCTGATCTGGATCCTCGGACGCCGCCTCTTCATGTTCATGGAAACTGACGACAGCTTCGATCCCGCGCGCGATTTTGCTCGCTACGAAGCGAGTCATCCACGCATCAAGGAATGGCAGGATCTGATGGCATCGATGCAGGAGCCGGTGCCCGAGGCCGCGCCCGGCGAGCTATGGGCGGAGATGACGCTCGCGTATCGCCTCGAAGGTTAGCTCTTCCATTCGATGCCGCCCGGAAATTCGAAGCGGTCGAGCGACGCGGGCAACATTTCGACGCTGTAGCCCGGCGCAGTCGGCGGCACATAGCGGCCGTTGCGCATCGCCACCGGATTTACGAAATGCTCGTGCAGGTGATCGGCGAATTCGAGTGCGCGATTTTCCAGGCTCGCGCCGATGCAAATGTAATCGATCAGCGAAATATGCTGCACGTATTCGCATAACCCGATCCCGCCTGCATGTGGACAAACCGGGATGCCGAACTTCGCCGCCAGCAGCAACACCGCGAGCACCTCGTTGAGACCGCCGAGACGGCACGCGTCGACCTGGCAGAAGTCGATCGCCTCGGCCTGCATAAGCTGTTTGAAGATGACGCGATTCTGGCAATGCTCGCCGGTCGCGACACCGATCGGATCGACCGCCGCGCGAATCGCCGCGTGCCCGAGGATGTCATCCGGGCTGGTCGGCTCCTCAATCCACAGCGGGTTGAATTGACTAAGCGGCTGCATGTAGGCGATCGCCTCGTCGACGTCCCAGGTCTGATTCGCGTCGAGCATCAGGATCGAATCGTCGCCGATTTCCTCGCGCATCACCGCGCAGCGATGGACGTTCTCCTCGCTGTTGCGGCCGACTTTGATCTTGAAGCGATTCCATCCGGCGGCCAGCCCCTCGCGGCATAGCTCGCGCACACGATCATCCGAATAGCCTATCCATCCGGCTGAGGTGATATACGCCGGAAAGCCGTTCGCGATCATCTCGGCTTCCCGCTTGGCCCGCGTCGGCGCGTTGCGGCGCAGAATCGCGAGCGCCTCGTCTTCGCTGAGCGCGTCGGTGATGTAGCGGAAGTCGATGCATGCGATGATCTCCTCGGGCGTCATGTCGGCGACCAGCTTCCACACCGGCTTGCGCTCGACCTTGGCCCATAAATCCCACGCCGCGTTGACGATGGCCGCAGTCGCGAGATGAATTGCGCCTTTCTCCGGGCCTATCCAGCGCAGTTGCGATTCGCCGGTGAGGCGACGCCAGAAGCCGCGCATGTCGGCCGCGATTTCCTCGATGGTCATGCCCTTGACCAGCGGCGCGAGCGCGTTCGCCGCCGTCACGCAGACCTCGGTGCCGCGACCGAGAGTGAAGGTCAGGCCGTGGCCCTTGAGGCCGTCGCTATTGTCGGTGCCGAGGACGACATAGGCGGCGGAATAGTCGGGGTCGGTATGCATCGCGTCGGAGCCGGCCTGGGTGCGCGAAGTCGGGGTGCGGATGTCGCGAACTGTGATCGAGGTAATCTTATGCGCCATTGTCGGGTCTCCCGCGACGCATGCTAGCATCGCGCGTTTACACGGATCGATGACGGTTGAACTGAAATGGCCCAATGATTTGCAACAGCGCTGGCCGCTGCCATCGACCCCGCGGCCCATCGTCGTGATCGGCGCCGGCAGCATCGTACGCGATGCGCATCTACCGGTTTATCGACGGCTCAATTTTCCGGTGGCGGGAATTTATGATGTGAATGTCGACGCCGCGAGCGAGCGTGCCGAGGCATTCGGAATTCCGCACGTGTTCGCAACCCTCGAGGAGGCCGCGCAAACTCCGCACGCAGTGTTCGATGTTGCGATTCCTCCGGATGCGATCGCATCGGTGCTGGAGCATCTTCCTCGCGGCGCGCCGGTGCTCATCCAAAAGCCGATGGGACGCGACCTTGCCGGTGCGCGGCGGATTCTTGCCCTCGCGCGCGAGCGTGGCCTGGTGGCCGCGATGAATTTCCAATTGCGCTTCGCCCCCAACATGCTGGCGCTGCGCGACGCGCTCGCGCGACGCCTCCTCGGCGACATCCTCGACATCGAGGTGCGCATCAACCTGCATACGCCGTGGGAATACTGGGCGTTCCTCAAGGGTGTGCCGCGCCTCGAAATCCTGATGCATTCGGTTCATTACCTCGACCTCATCCGATCGCTGTTCGGCGAACCGCGAGGCGTCTATTGCCACGGCGCACGTCATCCGCGGATGCCTGACTATGCCGACACGCGCACCAGCATCATCCTTGATTACGGCGATAACATTCGGGCGAGCCTCACGATGAACCATGCGCATCGATTCGGTCCGCGCTTCGCGGTCTCGGAGCTGAGGGTCGAAGGCACGGCGGGCGCGGCGATCGCAAAGATGGGCGTCAACCTGAATTATCCGAAGGGCGAGCCCGATACACTGGAGGTCGCGCAAGATGACTCAGGGTGGCGGTCGATCCCACTGCGCGGATCATGGTTCCTCGAAGCTTTCGAGGGACCGATGGCAAATCTTCAGCGTTTCATCGCAGGCGAAGATGACGCGCTGGTCTCGCCGATCGAGGATGCGTGCCGCACGATGGCGCTGGTCGATGCGTGTTACGAATCGAGCGCGCGCGGCGCCACGCCGATCGCGCGGATCGACTGAACCGTCTAGCCCTTGCGAGGGCGGCCGCGACGGCGACGCGGCGCCGACGGAGGCTCGACCGCTTCGCCTTCTTCGGGGCCGAACGGGCTCAGATCCGAGAGCGGGCTCTCATCGTCATCGGCGGCTTTCGGACGCCGCACTGGTTCGGCCGCGGCCTCATCGGCGGCGGCCCACGGCTGCTCGTCAACCGGCATCATGCGACCCTCGCCACGAAAGCGTGGCTGATGACGCTTCTGCTGGCAGTCGACGCAGTAGATGGCGAAGGGGACCGCCATCAGGCGCTCGATGGGAATCGACTCGCCACATTCTGCGCAGGTGCCATAGTTGCCGCGTTCGAGGCGGCCGAGGGCCTGATCGATGTAGCGCAGGCGTTCCTCGGCGCGCTCGATCAGATTGGCCTTGGTCTCCGCATCGGAACTTGAGCGAGCGACATCCATCTCGTCGCCCTGCTGAGTGACCGCGTCGCGCTGATCACGACGGAAATCACTGACACGCTCGAAGGTCTCGTCGCGCAGACGGGTAAGCATCTCGCGCAGCATTTTCTGCCGGCGATCTTCAGACATCTTGGTCTCGGTACGCATAACAGGCCCGCGTTTGGGTTTTTGGGCCGCCATCTCCACCTCTAATTCGCCGAGAGCTGGGAAGTGACGAAATCGCGCGCCACTTTCGCACAGCGCCTCGGCTGGTCGCTCGCGTTCTGGAAGTTGCAGCCGAGAATGTAACCACGAGCGCCCAAAAAAGGATACGCCTTTAGAAAAAATCGACAATAAGGCATCGGCAAAAATCCTCCGGGGAGATTCGACTCCGCCGCGCGGGCTGCTTCCGCCCAACCGAGTCGGCAAAAAGGCGTCCGAGGGCGAGTCATTGCGATGTCGCCGATGTCCGCTTACGGGACAGGCAACCGATTAGCATGGGAAATCGCGCCCAATCTTTCACGAAGTTATTACACGAAGTTATTAAATGATGGGTTGAATGGCCTCGGCATGCCTGTTGCGTCCATCTTCGAGGCTTGCCCTCCTCCTCGAACGCGCGGTTGCGCCTCGGCAAGTCAACCATCGAGGCTATTGAAAATATGGAGCCGCCGGACACTTCGGGAAGCCTCAGTTCCTCGCCAACAACGGATTCCGCTACCGAGCCGCCTGCGGTAAGGAGTCCCAATCCCTCTGTGCTCATCGTGGATGATGTGGAGCTCAGTCGCACGCTGCTGCGCCAGTTCCTGGCCCATACGATTTTCGAGACCGATGAAGCCGAGAACGGTGCTGTAGCGGTCGCGATGGCCAAGCATCGCAAATACGACTTTATCCTCATGGACCTGTTGATGCCCGAGATGGACGGTTTCGAGGCGATGAGGAACATCCGAATGTGGGAAGAGTCGCGCGGCCTCGAGCCGGCTTGCGTCATCATCACCGTCACTGCATGGGAGCTTAAGGAGGCGGTGCCCGAATGCTTCGAATCGGGCGCCGATATGCATCTGACCAAACCGATCACCAAAGAGAAACTGCTCGAAGTACTTTCTGCCCAATGGTCGCGCATCGCCGCTAGACCCCGGCCCTGAATCGGTGGCCGCCGCCTAATCGGCTCGCCTGAACCGGCTGGTGAGGCGCAAGCGGCGAATATCGCTGGCGATCAGATGCGGCACTTCCAGCAGCGCAGGGCGAAGATCATCAAGGGCGAGGATGGCGAACTCAAGCGGCGGGCGCAGCGACCCGAGGTAGCCGCGCCACGAGGCAGTGCCGCGCCAGATCTCGAGCGCCGCCGCGAGCACATCAGTCGACATCCTGACCCAGCGGACGCCCACCGCGCCTTGGATGGGATCGATCTTTTCGCCTCGAGCCAACCGATACATCAAGTAGGGAAAATCGACCCCGGCGCGCTGGCCGAGCGAGAGCCATCGCCAGGTGCGCGGATTGATATCGAGCAGCTTCAGCTTGCCATCGCGAGGATCGCGTTTGAACTCGACCTCGACGAGGCCGGTGAATTCCATCGCTTTCAGCATTCGTCGCGCGACGCTTTCCACTTCGGGTAGATCGATGGTTTCGACCATTGAACTGGCGCGGCCGAACTCAACGGGATATTGACGCAGGCGGCGCGCCACCAGGCCGGCGAGCGGGATTCCGTCGCGGCACAGCGCGGCGTACGAGAACTGGTTTTGGTTGGAACCCGGAATGACATCCTGGACCATGATCGAATGCGGTTCGACCATCGAGCGCGCCTCTTTATAACGGCGCATCAATTGATCGCGATCGGGGACCTTCCAGGCTTTCGCCTTGATGAAGGCGTTCCAGCCAATCTTGATCGCCGGCTTCACAATCGCGGGATAATCGATTTGCAACCGCATCAGCTCGTCGGCGTTTTGCGGGTACAAGGTGCGCGGATGCTCGACTCCAACCCGCTCCGCCAGCGCGTAGGTTCGGCGTTTGTCCAGCGCGTCGCGTACCGCGTCAATCGATGACGATGCGATCCGGAAAACGTCGGACAGCATCTTGCGGTGGAGAGCGATCAATTCTGCCGCCGCGTCGCTCCCGGCGAACAAAGTCCAGCCTTCGAGATGATTGCGATGCGCTACCTCGACGAGGTGCTGGGCCCGTACCTCCGGTGCGGACGAGACGGGCCACGGAATACAGCCATGTACATAGCGCGAGCTGGTCGCGAGCCGCAGGGGTCCGGACGCGACCCAAACCGGAATGCCACGCCGGCCAAGACTTCGCGCGACCGCGAGCGGCGCATATCCGTCGCCGATCACCAGTGCACCGTCGCGCGCCGAGCTTGGTGACTTTTGCAAGTGCGGAGCCCCGGCGACAGCCCTCAACTCGACGCGAAACTGAGTTCGGCGGATACTGGTTGATGGAGTGGCGAATTCGTGACTAAGCCTCTGACGCTCCGGAGAAGTATCCCATGCAGGAAAAAATTCAAATAGGATTCCAGGCTTTCACTTCCGATGGTGGCGAGGAGTTCGGCGCGGTGCGCGCGGTCTCGCCGCATGAGCTAACCATTTATGTCGAAAACGCCGGCGACTTCACGGTCCCGATGAGCGCGGTTGAGTCGGTGCATTTTGAGAAGGTAGTGCTGAACTGCGCGAAGCTGGACCAGCGCCTTCGCCACGCCATCGGCCACGCCCACGCGAAGGAAGTGCCCGGCGCGTGAAGTCCGTCTCCGTGTTGGCGACAATCAGTCTTGAGGCAATCGATCCGGCGCTGATACCTGCTACCGGGTGAAGTTCTCGGGGGGGGATTTTTGTGACTATAGCGATGGCTTCGATGCTCGAACCAGAAGTCCAAATGCCAGCGGCGCGGTTCACCTGGGTTACGGCCTTACCGAAGTCGATTTCGTCGGAGCTGAGGGCAACCTTTGCGAGTCAGTGCGCCATTCGGGCACTTACACTGAAACCTGTAGCGATGTTGGACCGTCCGTTATCCATCAACAACACTGACGCGATAATGATTTCTTGACCGCTGGTGTTTCGAGGTAAGGCCCGAATCGCGATCTCCTCGAAGAGCACTCGAGATGTTGCATGGATGCAACTTTGTTTGCGTCATGACCGTTACATCGAGCGGTGGTGCTTCCCCGGATCGCAATTGGTTGGCATGCGACGTGCTGGCTCCTGACGATCCGCGCGCCGCAGTATCGGCCCGCGTTAGCGTCGTCGGATGGGGAGCAAATGAGTTTCGAGTATGAGCCAGGGTCGGAACCATCGCCGGGGACGCGCGATTTCGACCTTCAATGGAGCTGGCGGTCAATTCAGCATTTGCCGGCGGGCGCTGCTTCGCGATTGACTTCGGTGGCGCGCCCACTCGCGCGATGGGTGAAAGACGGCGACTGGATAAATCGCGATCGCATCCGCTTCTATAGCAAGCTGATTGTCGTCCTCAACGCGATGGTGATTGCTGCGTGCATCGCCCACGGCCTGGATTCCAACCTTGCTAGCCCCTTAGGAGGGGATTTCGCGAAGTGCGCGGCGGCCTCATCGCTAGCTTTCGGCGGCCATCCTTCAGACGCATA
>Ga0210398_10002241_pt1 | contig 19025 bp, 21 predicted proteins | sample IncBWC4OmetaG_FD_161047 | JGI IMG/M metagenome (GOLD analysis project Ga0210398, IMG submission 161047) | Forest soil microbial communities from Barre Woods Harvard Forest LTER site, Petersham, Massachusetts, United States - Inc-BW-C-4-O | ecosystem: Environmental > Terrestrial > Soil >... | reverse complement strand
GATTTCAGGTATCGATCGCTGCCGGGCAGCGCCGCATTTCGACTGGCTTGCAGACCCGGTGGCGAGCGACGGACTAACCCATAGAGCGCAAACAGGGCTAAGCCGTTGAAACAAATGGCTGCTGCAAGAGATGCTCCGCCACTTTTTCCAAATGGCAAAGGCCGTCACGTGGACGCCTCTGTTCTTGCGTTGCAATGCTTATTGGACCATTTCAGACCACCATCGGAAATCCAGATTCTCTGTAACCTTATGATCGCGTTGGTTGCGGGGGCCTGCAACCATCCGAATTGTTTAGTGCTGCCCTTTAGCTTGGAACTGATCCGACTAGCAGCGTAGGCGGCAACGCGTCGTCATGAGTCTGTCGGAACGAAGACTATGAGGCGATACCCCGCCTTAACCGGATCGCCGTCAATATCAACATAGAGACCAAGGAGCACATAGGCGGTTTTTGGGTGCTGGAAGCCGCTGACCTGGACGAGGCACTGGCGTGGGGGCGAAAGGCCGCCGTCGCCTGCCGGGCTCCGGTCGAGGTACGCCCGTTTAACTGACGGAGAACCCGGAGCAAGGTCCAGTGTTCGCGCGCCATATTTCCTCCCCATCGTGATCCTCTTTAACTAGCTCACCGCTTGTCGTACTCATCGTGGCGACGCCACCAGTGCCCCGTCTCATTTCGCCCCTTGGGAGCGCGGTCGAGCCATTGCCACATGCCCCAAATGGCGTCAACTCCGCGAGCAAAGGTCGAATAGGTATGGTAGACGACACCGTCCTCCAGAACGAAGGCGCTCATGCCCGGCCTTTCGCGCACGAACGTGGCCCGATCGACTCCGGTCCCCCATACGTTCTGGTCAGAGGGGCTGGAAGGCTTCAACGCGTCCTCGCGATGATAGTTGTATTCGACGCCGCCCTCACGCTGCTGCTTCGCAGTGAAACCGACGCTGTAGTCAAAGTTGAAATCGCCGCAGAACGACGAGGCCCACGGGAAGGTCCAGCCCATCCGCCGCTTGTACCCCTGGAGTTTGGCGAGTGGCGCCCGCGATACTGCCCAGAGCATCACGTCGTGGTTGGCCAGATGAATCTGGAAGCCGTTGAACCCGTCCGCTATCGCCGAGCAGGACGGACAGGCGGCGGTGTAGTCGGGGCCGAACATCAGGTGGTAAATGAGGAGCTGCGAGCGCCCTCGAAAGAGGTCCGAGAGAGAAGCCTTCCCCTCGTCGGTCTCAAATCGATACTCTTTGTCAACCCGAACCCACGGCAACTCCTGCCGCATCACCGCAAGCTCGTCCCCGCGCCGCGTGTGTTCCTTTTCTGCCTTGAGCAGCTTGAGTCGCGCCGCGAGCCACTCCTCACGCGCTCCTACCTTATGCTTTTCAGCCTTCGAATTCTTCTTCATACCGATGTTCTCCTCTTTAGCAACTCGTGCGAGCGCCCAGAGCCCGCCGCCTGACGTTGCGGTCGCGGCCACGATCGCTGCCAAACACACTGGACACGCAGCGATCACCTCCCCTCTGTCGTTCTTCTTACTAATTCCTGTGGTTCTTATCTGGTTTCGCCCGGGTGATAGCCCATGTTGGCGGTTGCCAACGGAAGTCGCTTCTCAGGCTGTTCCAGGAAATGTTTGATGATGGGGATCACCCTCTCTTGTTCCGAAGATAAGGCGAAGTGGCTCGCATCCGGGATCACCGCAAGCTCGGCGTGCGGGATGAGCTTGACTGTTTCAACAGAGTGCTCGAGGCGAACAAAATCGTGATCTCCTTGAAGGATGAGAAACGGCACTCTGACCGAAGCCAACTCTTCTTTCGAAAGGCCCTTCCACTGAATGCTGCCAACCTTCTCATAAATCTTGGGCCAGTAAGTTGGATCGGGTGCCACTTTCTTGTAGCCTTCTCTTTGAAATTGGACGTCTCTGGTCTCAGCGGTAGGCGGTTGATCATAGTGCGTGATTTCCGGATTTAAGGTGTCCGGAGGCGGGGCAAAAGTCGCGGAATAGGTCACCACACGACCGACGAGCTCGGGATTGCGAACTGCGATCACAGCCGCTGTGTCGCCACCGTAGCTTTCACCCAGGAAGTCGGCTTTCGAGATTTTAAGATATTTCAACAGTTCAACCACGTCTCTGGCGTATTGCTCGATGGAGATCGGGCGATCCGGGATATCCGCCGTGCGACCATTTCCTTGGAGATCGACCGTAATGACCGAATGATTTTGAACCAGCGCAGGAAATGATTCCCGCCCGGCAAATCCGAAAGCTGGCGGAATAAAAACGAGCGGGTCGCCGGTTCCCTCGATTTCGTAATACATCTTCAGTCCGTTCACTGGCGCGTATCCATTGATTTTCTTTGGATCGCCGTTGCGTGCGTTCATAACAGTTCCTTTCGATTTGGTCTGAGTCTGTGCTTGGTCGGGGCCATTTCCACCGCTCGCTTGGGAAGCCACGAGCAGCGGCACCAGCGTTGCACCCAAAAATCGGCGGATTCCGCTTACCTTGAGGTAGCTCATTTTTTCGTTGCCTCTTTCGGATGAGCATCTTCCCAGCGGTATTCCTTGCGTGAGCCACTTCCAAATTGCTCACGAAAAAGTCCCAGAAAGTAGTTCCAGCCTCGCTCATGGCCTCTCGCTTCGTCAGTGTCCGGAAGGTCGGAATGCACGAGGGTCATCAGGGTGTCTTCTCCCTGTTTCTTGAAGGTCACAGTAACCGTCGATTCTTGTCCCAATGTATTCGGCGACACCCAGGTATGCTGAATCCGCCCCGGTCGCTCTACTCTCGTAAATCGTCCGTAATGGGCTGTTCCTTTCAACAGCCAGTAGAAGAGCCCGTCTACTTTTGGATCTAAAATAAACTTTTCGGCTGCATTCCAGGGATTGCCAGGGATCTTTGGATTGAGCCACCCATCGAACACCTCGTCCAGCGGAGCAAGGATTGTTCGTTCAACCTTAATTTCAATGGTCTTCGCCGATTTCTTCATTACTTCTTCTCCTTCTTCCGTTTGTCCTTAAAATACTGTTCAAACTCGTCGAGGTGCTGGTTCCAGAACCGCTCGTACCCATGAACCCATCCCGCCACCTGTCGAAGTGGTTCCCCTCGAAAAGATATGAAGACTTCCCGGCCCTGTTTCCTGCGTTCGATAAGCCCTGCTCTTTCGAGCAGCTTCAGGTGTTTCGTCACCGCGTTTAGAGCGGTGTCGAACGGCTTTGCGACATCGAGGAAACGAGCAGGCCCGTTTGCCAATTGCCCAATAATCGCCCGCCGGGTTGGGTGCGAAATCGCAGTCAATACGTCTGTCAATTGATCCATAATGATATTACATCATAAGGTGTAATATCATGCAAGCACAGTTTTCAAGAGCGTGACTCGCACACGAAAGGAGTCGGTTAGTGGGAGAGATTAACGGTTACCCCACGCGCGAAGAGTTGACTATTTGCAAGCACGCAGGGGTTGCCATACGCAGCGCAAGTCATACAAAACCACACGACTTGTGGGCTGGGTTGTAGGTTAAACAAACACCATCACGCAACTCGTCGCGCAGTCTGACTGCGCTTTACAACGCGAATATCGGGAATAAAGCGCCTGCCCTCTCCCGGCAGCGGTCTAAACGGTCGTTCGCACTAAGGAAATTGCGCGACGAACTGGCATTCCTTACGCGACCGAAGGTGTTCGGCTTTTGCGCCGATCAATTCGGATGGTTGCGGGGTATTCGTAACTCACAACGGCTAGAATAGTTTCCTGGTTGCAGAGGCCTGCAACCATCCGAATTGTTTAGTGCTGCCCTTTAGATTGGAACTGATCCGGCTCGCAGCATAGCCAGCTTGCAAGGTCAAACGTTGGCGATTGCTTCCGTGTAGCCGACCACCCGGATTGTCTACCGTAATTTGGATTTGGATTGCAGTCCGTTCCACGCCATCCGGTGGAATAGTTCGTCCATTGCCTTTGGCGACTCTCTGGCGCCGCGATCGAGCCACCATTTCATAAGTGACAGCAGGTTTCCGGCGAGCGCATGCGAGCGAGCATCCAGTTCGCTTTGAACCAGATCCTTCAGGCCAATGTCCTTCAGATGTCGGGCGATACTGCGAGCGAAGTAGCCCTGCGCAAGTTCGAAAAACGCGTGGATACGTCCGGAATCGACCAGAGCGCGGTAGAGCTTCTTCGCATTACCGACATGCATAAAAAATTCTGCCACGGGTGCGATGCGGTAGGATTTCTCCCGTTTCCTGAGAAGAGCAGTGCTCCACATTTCCAAGCCGTCCTCTAGCACGCAGAGAAATAGGTCGTCCTTGTCGCGATAATGGAGATAGAAAGTGGACCGGCCCACTGTCGCGCGGTCCAGCACTTCCTGCACCGTGATTTTGTTTATCGACTTCTCCTGCATCAACGCGACCAGCGCATTGCTCAGCAGGCTGCGCGTACGCCGGATGCGCAGGTCAGGCTTGCGTCGTTGCTTGCCATTTTTCCTCTGCTTGGCAAGCCCTCTGGGTAACGGAGAGCGCTCATTGTTGGACATCGGCCACCTTTTTGTTCAGCAACCCGACCAATTTCACTTACTGCTGTCGACTCGGCTTCGTTGCCTCGCTACAGTGCACATAGTACGGCAGCTCTCGCGGGCACAAGCAAAAAAGGAGAGAGACCATGAATCGAATTCGTTTACTTGCAATCGGCAGTATGTTGTTGATTGCGCCAGGAATGCTGGCGCAACAAACCGCACCGACCGGCGGGCCCGCAAAAGGCGCCGCCCAGGGCGTCGTCCTGCCAGACGTCGGAGATCAGTTGAAGGTGCTGACCCAGAAACTTGATCTCTCCGTCGATCAGCAGCCCAAAGTCAAAACCATCCTGCAGGAACTGCATGATGCCTCGCTGAAGCTCATGCAAGACGAAAGCACGTCGCACGAAGAGCTCCTTAGTAAGGTCAGGCCTTTGCGGATGAATGCCGACAAGAAGATCCGCGAAATCCTGAGCGATGACCAGAAGAAAAAACTCGATCAATACTTGCAGGGCCCGCACGCGGAGATGCATGGCAACCTGAGCGGGGCAACGCCTCCCGCGACAGGGAAGCCAAAGCCTTAAAGAGATCGACAGAGGAGCATGCGCAGCGAACCTTACCCTGAGATGGCTTCAGTCTTGCAACGATTCGTCGCTGGCGTTGAGAATGCATTGGGAAGTAACTTTCTCGGCGCCTATCTTGTCGGCTCGCTCGCAACGGGAGACTTTGATCTCGACAGTGATGTTGATTTCCTGATCCTCACCAACGCGGAGTTAAGCGATGCAGAGGTACGATCATTACAACAAACACATGTCGACATCCATGCTCTCGGATGCTATCCCGCCGAGCATCTGGAGGGGTCTTACGTAAGTACGGATTTGCTGAATCGGACTGATCTGGTTGGAGTTGAACCGTTATGGTTCGTAGATAACGGAAGCACATCGTTGGAGCGTTCGATTCACGACAATCGATGGCACGTTCGGTGGACTCTTCGCGAACGAGGCATCACCATCATCGGGCCTGATCCGAAGACTCTCCTGCACCCGGTACCAGCTGGAGCCTTGCACTCCGAGGCCGTCGCTGCGATTCAAGAGCTCAAGAGCCGTTTTGTCGCTGAGATCGATCGGCCGCTCGGATGGTTCAACACGCGATTCGGTCAGTCATTCGCCGTGTTAACTTGTTGCCGGATGCTTTACACATGTAAAACCGGCACTGTGCAATCGAAGCTTTCTGCCGTGAAATGGGCCGAGCAATTCCTCGACCCCGCATGGTGTGAGCTGATTCAGAAGGCATGGACAGAACGGATGGGTGTCCGCTTTGGAGATAAGGTTCGTCAGCCCGCTCAGACAAGGCTGCTGCACGAAACCGCTAAATTCATAGGGTATGCTCAGAGCCTTGCTGGGGCTTGTCAGGACCGGATCCCGGACAACTCCTGATTACGGGTAAACCGGAAACTATCAATCATGCCAAATCCATCGTGAAATCTAGGCAGAGTCTTTAGACGCAACTTTCTCGAATGTCCGTCACGGCTTACAATTCGGATGGTTGCAGGGTTCGCGGAAGTTGCTGAAGGAAGGGAAGTTTTGGTTGCGGGGGGTGGATTTGAACCGCCGACCCTTGGGCTATGAGCCCACGGGGATTCGAATTACAACTCACAAGAGGCGGGTGGCTACCTAAAAGCCTTGTAAGGAGCCCCTAGGAATCGGTATTGGACAGCGAAAGGACAGGCGAGATTTTCGACTGTGAAGGAAACGGCGTTCCGTGTTCGGCTTAATTGAAAGGATGGAATTCTGGATTCTCGACTCATCGGCGCTGCGCCGCATACAGTGCATATTGCCGGCAGTGGTCGAGATAGGCGGATTCATGCCTGGCAACCAATTCAACAACACTGGTCCAGAACCATGACGGCGCATCGAGCCTTTTGCTGCGATTTTGTTTCAGAATCATCTGCCATTTTTCCCGGGCATCCCTGTCCATCTGTTGCGCGTGAGCCGCGCCAACGACGGATGCCAGGAACCGCGCCGCGTCTATCGCCTCTTCGCGCGTGAGTTGATCCATTTCGAGTTTGAGGTCTTGCGGGAGCAGTTCACGAAGGACGGCAGGCTTCCCCGAAAAATGTCCCGCCAGTATGCGCTGTCCAAGGAAAGGCGACAATTTCCGCGCGCCCTCGACGACGCGCTTCGCATAATCCCACGGCATAGGCGCTTTAGCAGAGTGCGGCGCTCCTGGCGGAACGGCCTCCTTGATATCGACCAAACAAAAGCCTTCACTCTTTTTCTTCTTTTTACCGATACCCAGTAGGACCGCAAATCGCAGCCGACCGAGAGAACTGCACCCCTTCATCCAGTAGGCTGCATCGACGACTTCCACCTCGTCATCCTTGTCGCGATCCTTAAGGGAAGTGATGAGGTCGCGCACTTCCTCAAGTTTGAATATTCGATGAATCTCTTTCCTTTCAGCGGCGGTGACTGGCCAGAAGCGTTTGCCCATGGGAATCTCAGGTCTCACGTCTTCGATACGCTCTTCCGCCAGATGGCGCCAACGCCGCTTCAAAGCGCGTTTCAGCACGCGCTTCACAGATACAGGCGCGGCAGATTTTCTTGGATTTTTCCCCGGATTGACCAGCGCGCTCTCATATCCTTTCACCATTTGTTCCAGCATGAGCGCGGTCGTCACCCCCGGCAGATCCGATCCTCGAATAGCAGTTGCCAGCGAGAGCCCGAGGCGAATGAGATCGTGGGCAGGATTTCCTATAACCGTCTGGTCTAGGTCCCGGATCGCAATCTTCACTCGGCCCTTGGCGTCGGCCACCGGACCCAAGTTCCCCAGATGGCAATCCCCGCAAATCCAGACGGGCGGACCCTGCGGCAGAGACCGCGCCGCGGTCGAACCCAGCCATTCGTAAAATTTAAGGGTGCTACCGCGAACGTAGGAATGCGCTGAGAAGGCCATCTTCAGTCGACGTCGCTCGGTTAGTACGGCCTCCCGATCCTCGGGTTTGCAGATGTCATCTCCCGAAGTCTTCATTGGGGTTCATCATATACGCCCTCGCCTACATACCTAACAAATCTAAACTTAAAAAGGAACTGATAGGGATCGAAGGGAGTCTTAGTTGCGTACTTTATTGATTCTTGAAACGGCCGCAATGCTCATTGCGTGGTTACCAAACGATCCAAGATTAAGGAGTGTTAAAGATGGCTGACAAAGAAGTTCTGAAGGACCTACTGGAAGACGAAATAAATAAAAGGTCGTATTCCGCCGAAAAGCAGCTCACCAAAGCCATTCCATAATGATCAGGATCAACATGTAATTCTCCGTTTCTATTCACCGTGTGTGGAAAGTGGCCTTGTTCTTCGCGTTGGAGCCCACCCCTCAAGCCTTCTACCCGTACAGACCTCGAGTGATAGAGGTTTACCGTTCAAAAGCATCCGTTCTTTAGTTTAGGCCAGCGTCCGTACTGACTTTTCTCGGCTCCACTGTCGCGTCTTTGCTGCGGCGATAAACGCAGCCTCGTCGTTGGCACTGACCACGCCCGCGCCGTTTCCGATGTTGGCAACTTTCAAAAGTGTTTTCGCGCCCTCGTCGGCAGCGATGGCCTTGAGATGACCGAATGCATCACGAACAAAGTCAATAACCGCGCTTTCTAACGACAGCGCTTTCGCGCTCTCCTCGGAGAGGACTATCGCGACGGCGTCGAATAGCACAGAAGGCATGCCGGCCAGTTGTCCGTCCGCCGACATCACCGATCCGCCAGCAAGTTTCGCGCCGCCGACTTTGGGCGCAATAATCTTAACTGCGGCGCCCGCTTCGATCGCGGCCTTCTTGATCTTCTTAACGAGGACGCCGTCCGAACCATCCGCAATCAGGATGCCGACGGCGCGACCCTGCAGCGTGTCTTTCATCTTGCCGATGATCTGCAAGGCGGGCGAGGGCTTCAATTTCTGTACGGGCGCGGATGGCTTCGGCGCGGTCGGCATTGCCTCCAGTCCCAGACCGTCGGCCACACGCCGGGCAAGGTCCTCTTCTATATTGCGTAAGTGGCCCACCATCGCTTCGCGCACGTGCAGGTGCTCGACTTTTGAAAGCTCAAACACCAACGCCGAGGCGATGTGCGCCTGTTCATAGACCGTTTGGCTCAGATAAAACTGGCGAGCCTGACTGTAGTGATCGGCGAAGCCGTCAGGCCGGACGCGGCCTTTGTCGCCGGTCTCGCTGATAGCGACACTACGAAATCCGTTTACCGAGTTCTCACGTGGTGAATTCTTGGACAAGGAATTGGGCTCATAGGAAACTCGTCCCTGCGGTTGTTCCATTTGCATGTGCCCGTCACGTTGCTGGTTGGAGAACGGGCACTTGGGTGCGTTGACCGGGATCTGGTGAAAATTCGGCGATCCCAGGCGCGATAGCTGCGTATCTTGATAAGAGAACAATCGACCCTGCAGCAAGGGATCGTTCGAAAAATCTATGCCTGGAACGATATGGGAAGGGCAGTAAGCAACCTGCTCGGTTTCAGCGAAGAAATTGTTCGGCCAGCGATCAAGCACCATGCGACCAATCACTTTCAAAGGAACCAGTTCTTCTGGAATCATCTTTGTCGCGTCCAGATGGTCGAACGGGAACGCGTCCGCTTCCTCTTGCGTAAACAGCTGAACTGCAAATTCCCACTCGGGAAAGTCGCCGGCAGCGATGGCGTCGAACATGTCGCGACGGTGAAAATCCTGGTCAGCGCCCGAAATCTTGACCGTTTCATCCCAGATGGTCGATTGCAAACCCAGCTTTGGACGCCAGTGAAACTTCACGAAAGTCGACTTGCCGGCATCGTTGACCAGTCGAAAACTATGGACACCAAATCCTTCGATCATCCGCAGGGAGCGGGGCAGGGTGCGATCGGACATGATCCACATCACCATGTGCATGGATTCTGGTGTGAGGGAAATAAAATCCCAGAAGGTGTCGTGCGCCGTCGCGGATTGAGGGAAGCCTCGGTCGGGCTCCATTTTCACGGCATGGATGAGGTCGGGGAATTTGATGGCATCCTGAATGAAGAAGACGGGAATATCATTTCCGACCAGGTCCCAGTTTCCTTCTTTCGTATAAAACCTCACGGCAAATCCGCGCACGTCCCGAGGCGTGTCTACCGAACCTGCGCCGCCTGCAACGGTCGATAGGCGTGTGAAGACGGGCGTCTTCTCCCCGACCGCGTTGAGTATTCTGGCGGTGGTGTATTTCTTCAGCGAAGAGGTCAGCTCGAAATATCCATGTACGCCCGTGGCGCGCGCGTGAACGATGCGCTCGGGAATGCGCTCGTGATCAAAATGTGTGATCTTCTCGCGCAGGATAAAGTCTTCGAGAAGCACAGGCCCTCGCGGATTGGCCTTTAGCGAATTCTGATTATCTGAGAGCGCGACACCTTGGTTGGTGGTCAATGCCGGGTGCTGGCCCCCAGCGACCTGGTGCAGTTCGCCGCCCGCCGCTGGTTGTGCCTCCGGATTGCCTGCAAGTTGCTTTTTCGGGCTGCGAGTTCCAGAAGTAAGTTTCGTTTTTTTTCCGACCAAAGCGGCTCTCTCCTGTCTCTGCTCGGTTACTCGACCGAGGTGATGGACTGTTAGGCAATCTTGACCGGCTCGTTCGCTTCGGCAACCGACACCCTGCCCTTAATTGCGGCATATTCTTCCGGCGACAGAACCATGCGGGAGACGAGTTCGAGCTTGGTGCGATACGGTCGGTTTTCAATCAAACGCTCTTGGGCCTCTGCGGAGAGCCCCAGTTCCGGCAGTTGATCGGCGTTGGCGGAATTTAAATCAATGAGATGCCGGGAAACGAGTTCCTCGGCTGACCGATCGGAATAATTCAGATCGTCGTTGGTGAGATGAAAATTTCGGATTCTGCGGCGTCCGTAATACCACCGCCAGCCGTAAAGAAGGATGGTACCTAAACAGAACCCCCCAATAATTGCCTTCGTGGACCTTTTCACGTCGTTTCTCCGCCGTCCGATTACCTTGACCGACCGCGCTTGGATGTTGTGTGAGTCGTTTAGGTTGTAATCGGCAGGCTCACGCCCAAGCGGGGACGGCGTATGTATAGCGACGATTTCAGTCTTTTACTTCGTATATGCCCAGCGGTCCCCGGTCATGACCAACTTCGCGTTGTCCGAAGGATTCGAGCCCGGTTTTGGGTCTGATCGAGCTGATGCCGACAGGGTGTAACAACCGCAGCGACACGGACATGAGCTTTAAAGCGGCGATCAACGATCACTTCAAGACCTTGCTGGTTTGTACCTGGTCGTAGTCCAAGAAGTTCCCCGCCTAGGCGGCCCTGAGGGATACGATGCAGTGACGCAGTAGGGCCTGCTAACCCGGACCACTGCAGACAAGAAGGTTCTAATCGTTGCCTCGAAGCAGGTGAACAATTACGACCTGTCAGAGAAAGGCCGGACGTCGTGGACCCCGGATTCCACGCTGCCGGGATATGGCAGCTTCTGCTACGGACATCGAGAGGTCACGTCAATCGACACATCGACGTTCGCAGCGAATTAGCGAAGGTGCCAAGACTGTCGCCGTCTCTTACCACTATCAAATCGCCAATGTTGCCGATTGGGCCAATTCGCCCCAGATGAAGACGGCGCACCCAACCCGAATCATCGTCCGGGGCGCTGGCCGCGCTCACGCCGTGCTGCCGCAATTTCCGCGTCAATTTCTTCCATCGTGAGTTTATCGGTGCCCTTTGTCCTGGCGGCCTGCGGGATGGATGTAAGCCATTCTGGCGAAGCGGGCACCGTGCGCACGCTGACTTGCGCTCCTTCGGAAATGGGGCGACCGAGCAGGCTTTCGATGGCCAGCTTTTGGTCGGGTGCCAGGTCTTTGACACTGTGAATCATGGCTCTCATTCGTCTTTAAATTATCCGAGCGTGCGCCTCGGGGATTGTCACGGAAAAGCCGCACGAAGCAAGCCTAGCCATCTGGTTGATGCCGGTTTTTGGGGGATTATCGTACCTGGATCGCGCATATCTGTCGTGTGAAGAAACGGAATGCTAGGCTCCGCATCAAGCACGCGCTCTTGCCATGCTGGTGCAAAATAGGGAACCCAATCCTTTCCTGGCGCTACCCATCCACCATGCCAGAACCTGCTCGATGGTGGCCGCCATCCGACTCATCGGATGCGGAAACGAATACCGCCATACGCTTCTCCAAATTTCGGGAGCCCACAAAATAGTGAGCGCACAAGACACACAGCTAGTTCTATGCTGGCCACTTGGCGGCTTGCCGACTCTCCGGGAGCCGGACGGCTCGACTCGGTACGCACACCCTTCTCCCGATGGTCCATCTGTTTTCATGTTTTCGAGTTTTCGTAGTACTCTCTGGGCGATGCGCATCCTTACTACCTTCTGCCTTTCAGTCGTGATTGCGTCCTGTCTGCTACTAAAGCCGGTCAGCACTGCGCAATACAATCCTGCACCAGGCCCGACTGTGATCACGCACGCGACTGTCATCAATCCGGGTACGTCATCGGTTCAGAGAAATAAGACAGTTGTCATCACCGGCGATCGCATCACCTCTGTTTCTGATACGGAGAAATTCCCCTTGCCCAAGAACGCGCGGGTCATCGATGCCACTGGTCAATATCTTATCCCCGGGCTTTGGGACATGCATGTGCACTCCGCCTTCGGTGATTGGTTCCCCGGCGGACGCGACATTATCCTGCCGCTTTTCATCGCCAATGGTGTCACTGGCGTGCGCGATATGGGAGGAGACATTCCGGTACTCGTGGAGTGGCGCCAAGATATCGCGTCTGGCCGAATCGTCGGCCCGCGCATGGTCATCTCTGGCCCCATGCTGGACGCATATCTACCGAATGGAAAATTGCGCTTCCCCAGTTCTATCGCGATTAACACTCCGGCCAGTGCGGTTGCTGCCGTGGACTCGCTGAAAGCGCAAGGCGTGGACTTCATCAAGGTCCAGTCTGTCATTTCGCGCGATGCCTACCTAGCCGCTGCCGCGGAAGCGCACAAGCAGGGCCTGCCCATCGTCGGCCATGTTCCTGACAAAGTTCGCATTCGGGAAGTTGTCGAAGCGGGGCAGAAGAGTATCGAGCACCTGATGGGCATCTTCGAAGGCTGTTCTACTGAAGAGGACAGATTCATCAAGGGCGAAGGCAGCCTGAAACTGCTGCTAACCACACAGGACCGGCAAAGATGCGACTCGCTCATCAAACTGCTCGCGCAGAACCAGACCTGGCAGGTACCTACGCTGGCTTGGCAACGTGGCGGAACATTTCTCGACCAGCGCGACCTGAAGCACGACCCACTCGACAAGTACGTTCCTGCTTACTGGCGCGATGTAACCTGGCGCCGCTTCAGCGATGAGATGATGCCCGATCTTCTACGTGATCCGCTGACGCTACGCCAGGAGTATTTCGCCGAGAATCTGCAAATGGTCGGCGCAATGCACCGCGCCGGAGTGCCGTTCATGGCCGGAACGGACACCGCCCCGGGTATTTACATCATGCCGGGCTTCAGCTTACACGACGAACTTGCCAATTTTGTCGAGGCCGGTTTCACACCCATGGAATCGCTTCAGACGGCGACCAGCAACCCGGCGAGATTTCTTGGGATGGAAGCGAGTCTTGGTTCGGTCGAAACCGGGAAGGTCGCGGATATGGTCTTACTGAGCGCAAACCCGCTCGAAGACATACGGAACACCCGAAAAATCAGCATGGTGATCGCGAACGGCCAGTTTCTTGATCGCGCGGCGCTCAATCAGCTCCTGATGCATGTTGTCGAGGCCGCGAAGCGGCAGCAGTAATCAGCTTCCTCGGCCTGCTGAGTACTAGAACGGCAACTGCTCGTGGTGCGGCAAGAATAGAATGGACTGCCTAAAGCGAGCCGATGATGGTGTTTATCGCCATCGCTGACCTGTCCCATTGTGTGAGGCTCTGGCGAAAACTCTCAACGAATTGCGGCAGGAAGCCGAATACAGCAGGGATGAGGACTTCGTGTTTGCCTCGCCGACTCTCCGAGGGCAAAAGGCCGTTGTGGGGTCAAACCATAAACGCGCGTTTCGTCAAGCCCGCCGCAGTCGCGCTGGGGCTGGTGAGTGAAAGCGAAAGTTTTGGTTGGCACCGTTTCCGCCACAGTCAGTCGTGGAGGGAAAAACAAGTCCGCGGCAATCGGCAACTCATTCCAGCGAATTTCTTCAGATCAAATCAGAACTCAGACCGGGCGGCGAAAAGATCGAACTGTGGTGGCAGGATTACGACCAGGAAGGTCCGCACAGTTCGCTGAATTACTTGTCCAGCAGATTTTGCGCGGAAACGGGCGGAGATGCGGGCATGAGGACAGCTAGTACAAGGATGCTGGAGAGAAGGAGACTCAAACTAGCGTGTTGCAGAACAGTGATTTAGCGGCGGCGTGACTAGCGCCTCAGGATGGGACCGTCAGTTCGATACCGTTCCCATCTGCGCCGGGGGCATTGGTTGCACACACCTTTGTTCCGTGAACTGAATTGCCGGCAGAGTAGAATGAGGGCTACAAGAGGCACCATTCCCGTCGTGAACAGGAACTGTGCTCGATAGGTTGCTCATGCAGGCGAAGGGGACGTGGGACTACGCCGCGCGACTGAACCATCAGTCGGTGCCGGATCCGATCACAACGCAGCCTCAGTCTGCGGAAATATCGCGGCTTGAGCTTTGCGGAGTATGAAGCGCCTGAAGGTGACCAACGAGCGCTCCAGGAGAGTCGAGCGGCTCGATACCACGGCGAGCGGCGACTCCTAGTGCAGCGTCAGGGTGCATCCGGTCCCGGGCGCGGCCACTTTTTGGCGTGTTCGCAAGAACGGGTTACGGACGGAGCGACCGCGCCATGTTGGTTGGTTCTGATTCAGATGTCAGTAAAGCGATCCGCAACCTAAACTCAATCGACATTCGGTTGGGACGTTGTCTCGCTGCACACACCCTGCGAAAGACGATCGGTACACCGAACCACCCACGGTTCTTCGTGCAAGTCTCGGTATCGGAACCCTTCTCCACATGAAGTCAAGAACCCCCCCTTTGGACAACATGGATGAGAAGGCTCCCACGTTAACCGAGACACTGGTCAAGACAGAGCAACGGCTGGACAAACTGGCGGCCTGCCAGGTCGCTACCATGGGCGGCAGCGAGGCCCGAGTACCCCTGTTGCGTGGCGCTCGAGAACAGTTGCGTCACAACGAGGCCACAAGCCGGGCCGCCATCCTCAACGCGTTGCCTCCGCATATCGCATTGCTCGATAGGTCAGGCGTCATACTCTTTGTGAACGGCGCGTGGCGAGAATTCGGAGCGAACGCGCTGCAAGGCTCCGGAAATGGGGTCGGCCTGAATTACCTTGAGATTTGCGATCATACGCGGGCAGGTAGCTCCTCTGAGGCCCCCTTGGTCGCCGAAGGCATTCGTTCGGTGTTGGATGGCGGGAAAAGGAGCTTTTCGATCGAATATCCCTGCCATTTGGCGGAGCAGCGCTGGTTTCAACTGGTCGTTACACCCCTGCACGACGACCGACTGCTCGGCGTGGTGGTCATGCACCTCGACATCTCTGAACGCAAGCAGGTGGAGCAATCCGCGCAGCTGAATCAAAAACGACTGCGCGATCTCATCGATGGACTTGGCCCTTCCATATTCGTGGGATTGATGACACCCCAGGGAATCCTGATCGAGGTCAACCGGCCTGCGTTGGCTGCGGCGGGCCTGGAGCCTCAAGATCTCCTAGGTAAGCCCTTAGTGGACACCTGCGGGTGGGCCCATTCACCTGAAGTGCAACAGCAATTGCGTGAGGCCATCGCGCAGGCTGCCTGCGGGAAGGTCTCCCGCTACGACGTCCAATTGCGCCTGGCGCATGGCCAGCTTGTTGATGTCGATTTCTCCCTGCAACCCGTGCACGACGAAACGGGCGAGGTCGTGTTTCTAGTCCCGTCCGCGACCGTTATCACTGAGCGCAAGCGGACAGAAAATGCGTTGCGCGAGAGTGATCAGAAATTCCAGGCGTTAGTGACCAACATTACCGACGCGTTCTGGATCCGTTCGCCGGACATGCGCGAGGTGCACTACATCAGTCCGGCGTTTGAGCGAATTTGGGGCCGTTCTGTGGAAAGCTTGTATGCATGTCCGCATGAGTGGACCGACTTCATAGTGCCGGAAGACCGTGAGCGTGTGCTGGACGTCTTCGCTACCCTCACCGGACAAGCACGGAGTGTGGACATTGAGTACCGCATCGTGCGGCCCGATGGCGAGATTCGTTGGGTTCGAGTCCGTGGTTTTCAAGTCCGGAATGCTTCAGACCAACTGATCCGCCTCACCGGGATCGTGAGCGATATGACCGAGCGCCACCTCGTAGCGGAAGCGTTGCAAACGAGTTCGGAGGAATTCCGAGCATTGGCCGAAGCCATGCCCCAAATGGTCTGGACCACGGAACCGGATGGCAGGAACGTATATTTCAACCGGCAATGGATGGATTACACGGGGCTCACCCTGGAGGAAAGTTTCGCCCAAGGGTGGAACAAGCCGTTCCATCCGGACGACCAACAGCGAGCATGGGACGCCTGGCAGCACGCGAAGGCGACGAAGGATGCATACACACTCGAATGCCGCTTGCGCCGCGCCGATGGGGTCTACCGTTGGTGGTTGATCCGCGGCGTGCCCTTGCAAGACACCACCGGCATGATTCTCAAATGGTTTGTCACCTGCACCGATATTCATGACTTGAAGTTGATTGAAGAGGCGTTGTCTGCGGAAAAGGAGAGCGCCCAAGTCAGACTCAACTCCATCGGTGACGCCGTGATTTGCACGGATGTATCAGGAAATATCAACTTCCTCAATTCTGTTGCTGAACAAATGATGGGCTGTACCTTTGAGGAGGCGGCGGGACAGCACATGGCAGAAATTCTCCAAATCAAGAAAGCGACCAGCGGAGAAACAACGCCGAACCCTATCGAGATGGCGGTCGGGCAAGATCTGACTGTGCAGTTGCCATCGCAGTGTATCTTCGTCCGGCGCGACGGAATTGAAATTCCGATCGCTGGCTCCGTCGCCCCCATCCACGGTCGCGAAGGGCACGCTACCGGAGCGGTAATCGTGGTTCGTGACGTGAGTGCGGCGCGGGCGATGGCGCTGCAGATGGTGTATTTGGCCGAACACGACTCCCTTACTGGCTTACCCAATCGATTGCTCCTGAACGACCGGATCAGCCAGGCGATAGCGTCAGCTCCGCGTCACAGGAAGAAAGTTGCCCTGCTTTTCTTGGACCTGGATGGATTCAAGCACATCAACGATTCCCTGGGACATCTTATCGGTGACAGACTTCTTCAATCCGCTGGAAAGCGGCTGGTGGATTGTGTACGCGCCACGGACACGGTGAGCCGGCAAGGAGGCGATGAATTTGTTGTGCTGCTTTCTGAAGTTGAACGCTCGGAGGACGTGGCCACTATAGCGAGAAGGATGCTGCAGGCAGTGGCTGAGCCCCACTCCGTCGATCTGCACGATCTTCACGTTACCACTAGCATAGGCCTGAGTGTCTATCCCGACGACGGCTTGGACCCGGAAACGCTAATCAAGAACGCAGATACGGCCATGTACCAGGCAAAGGAAAATGGGCGTCAGAGTTATCAGTTTTTCAAACCGGCGATGAACGTCCGGGCCGTGGAGCGGCAAGCTACCGAGGAGGGTCTGAGGCGTGCCCTGGAACAAGGAGAATTCGCTGTCCACTACCAGCCGAAGGTTAATCTGGAAACCGGCAAGATTACAGGCGCAGAAGCATTGATACGTTGGATGCACCCCGATCGAGGGCCGATCTCCCCCGCACAATTTATTCCGGTTGCGGAGGATTGTGGGTTGATTCTCCCAATCGGCAATTGGGTTCGTCGTGAAGCCTGCAAGCAGGCCCGGATCTGGGCCGACGCCGGCCTACCGCCTGTGACAATGGCAGTGAACGTTTCCGCAATAGAGTTTCGCCGGGAGACTTTTTTGGACGATATATTCCGGATCCTCAAGGAGACGGGCGTAGATCCCAAGTTACTTGAGATGGAGCTGACCGAAAGCGTTTTGATGCAGCGAGCCGAGTCCGTGGCGTCTGTTCTCCAAGAACTGAGAACCAGGGGAGTACGGGTCTCGGTCGATGATTTCGGCACCGGTTACTCCAGTTTGAGCTATTTAAGTAAGTTCCCGATCGATGCCTTGAAGATCGATCAGTCGTTTGTTCGTCAGATCACAACGACTCCCGAGGATACGACCATCGTGAGTGCAATCATCGGTATGGGCCGAAGCATGAAACTGCGGGTCATTGCCGAGGGTGTGGAAACGCCGCAAGAGCTGGCATTTCTTCAGAGTCACCAATGTCATGAAGCGCAAGGATATCTTTTCAGCAAGCCTGTGCCTGCCCAACAGTTTGCCGCATTGCTTGAGACCGGCATATCGAACTGGTGCAATTTGCGACCCTAGACCGATACCTCTTCTCAACACACGCTCATTCGCCACTCCCTGGTTACACCGACTTATCGGCTAATCCGAATCCACCGCCTTTCACGGTGGGACTGGTCCGGTCAAGTCTCGTTGCGTGCGGGGCGCCTTCTCGTCCGCCTGGAGGATGGCTTCGATGAAGGCCTTCGCCGGTTCTAATCTTGGCTTGCCTCGCGTGCTGATCTTTCGCTCTCGCGGATTGGCTTCCCCCAGCGCTTCACGTACCATTCGCCGGCGAATCCCAAGCTTCCTTGCCACCTCATCGATCGTTCGTGCACGCTATTTCTAGCCCTGAGTTGTCGAACTGCGACAATCGCGACTCGTGCATTGTCAATTGTCATAAAATCTTAATGATCGGGGAGGGTTTGATCCGCTTTACGATGTGCTCTCAAATCATGCTGTGCCAATCAAGAAACATACAATGGAAACCTCTTCATCGGAAACGCTGCAGCCAATCATAAATCTAGCCAAAGCGCGCGAGGTTTTGATCATGGACGCGCAAACCCACATACCCAAGGGCGCAAGAGCGCAACGCGATGAAATGATCGCTACACTGGAAAGCGTTATCGGTGACGCGCTTGCGGCAACGGCTGAGCGTTTGCCTGAAACTTCTGCGGTACTGGACCCGGTGAGCCAACGCGCCTGGGAATATGTCGCGCAAAAGCAGGCGCAAGGATCGACGCCCGTTCCCGATGCCCATTCGGCTTATGAGAATCTGAAACGCGCTTTTGACCGGCGCAGCAATTTATCCCAAACCTCTGAACTCCTGAGCTGGGCACAACAAACGCAGGCCCCATCTGATGCATTCAATGCCGTCCTCGAAGATGGAATGGCCGCCGTCGCCGTCTTCATGCACCGCGCGCTGGCGCAGCCCAAGGTCAGGCGCTGGGTTGAGGAGGTTCGCGTCAACCGTGACACCCCTGAGGATATCGGGCAGCGTAATTTTTCGCTGATGGACCGCCAATGGATGGAATCCGCAGGCCTTGACGAAAAACTCGTTGAAGACCTGAGCCGCGCCAGATCCGCTGGGTTTACCGCTTGGCAGAAGGCGAAGCCAGATAGCGATTTTAACGC
>Ga0210398_10002238_pt1 | contig 19044 bp, 14 predicted proteins | sample IncBWC4OmetaG_FD_161047 | JGI IMG/M metagenome (GOLD analysis project Ga0210398, IMG submission 161047) | Forest soil microbial communities from Barre Woods Harvard Forest LTER site, Petersham, Massachusetts, United States - Inc-BW-C-4-O | ecosystem: Environmental > Terrestrial > Soil >... | reverse complement strand
CATTCGATGGCGGCGCGAGTTGAGGTCGGAGATGCCCAGCTCTCAGGGGTCGCAAGGTCCTCGCGTGCGGGCACGAAACGCAGGGTGAAAGCCGGGCCGACAATGCGAGGTTGGCCGGGTCGCAGGGGTTTGGTGCCGCGCAGCCAGATGTTGCGCAGACCTTTTTTGAGCAGAACCGTGGTGAGCGTTGCGGTGGTAACACCGGTGAGGGTATCGAGTGTTTTCTTGTCCAATGGCATAGGTCGTGAGTGCTCCTAAATGCTGGGGATCATCCCGCCATCTATGCGGATGACAGAACCGGTGATGTAAGCGGCGCGCTCGCTGGCAAGGAAGGCTACAACGTCAGCGTACTCCTCCGGTTTGCCGTAGCGGCCGAGTGGGATGGACCCCTGACTTTCGGCGGCGACTTCTTCGACGCTGCGACCTTCGCGCTTGGCTTTGGCATTATCGAGGGCTGCGACGCGCGATGTGGCGATGCGGCCAGGCACAAGGATGTTGGCAGTAATGCCATCTTTACCGACCTCGCCGGCTAGCGTCTTCGACCAACCGACGAGTGACAGGCGCAGCGCGTTTGAGATCGCGAGGTTGGGAATGGGCGAAATGACGCCCGACGATGTACTAGTGAGAATGCGGCCCCAGCCCCGAGACTTCATGCTGGGGAGGACGCAGTCGGTAATGGCGATTACAGAGAGGACCATCGATTGAAACTGCTTAGTCCAGAGCGCAGAGTCTTGGCCGGCCGCCGAGGCTGGGGGTGGGCCGCCGGTGTTATTGATGAGAATGTCTACAGGGCCGAGTTCGCTTTCGATCTTCGAGATGTTTGCCTTAATTACCGAGAGGTCGGCGAGATCCCAGATCAGGCCGATGCATTTGCCGCCGATCGCTTTGAGCTCTGCTACTGTGCTGTCGATGGAAGTCGATCCGATGCCTGCTACGGCAATGCTTGCGCCTTCAGTGGCAAGGGACTTAGCAATGGCGCGGCCTAGTCCGCCACCCCCGCCAAGCACCAGTGCGGTCTTTCCCTGTAGTCCCAAATTCATACGAAGTCCCCTCGTAACTGCATAATACTTGGCGCAGGGATGCTTGCGAAGTGTCACCGGATACAATGTCCCGTTGGCAAAAAGGTATTCCGAAATGCTGAAGACGATTTTTATTAGCCTCACGCTTTGTGTCGCTTCTGCGGGATTCGCGCAGGGGGACCCTCTGGCTGGCACGATTGATATTCACGTCCACGCAGCTCCGGATAGCACGCCGCGATCGATTGATGCGATCGATCTTGCGCGACTTGCGAAGAGCCGCGGGATGCGCGCGCTGGTGCTGAAGAATCACTATGAGCCAACGGCTTCGTTAGCTTACATTGTGCGGAAAGAAGTGCCGGGGATAGAAGTGTTCGGCGGAATCGACCTGAACCTGTCGGTGGGCGGGATGAATCCCAACGCCGTCGAACATATGGCGGCGATTACGGGAGGATATGGGCGCTTTGTATGGATGGCGACGTTTGACTCGGAGAACCAGGTGCGCTATTCGAAGCAGGTTCGGCCGTTTGTGCGAATTGCGCTTAATGGGCAATTGGTGCCGGAGACCAAGGCGGTGATTGCGGTGATCGCAAAGCACAACCTAGTGATGGCGACGGGACACTCAAGCGCGGAGGAAGACCTTATGCTGGTTCGCGAAGCGAAGGCGGAGGGCGTTCAGCACATCGTGGTGACGCACGCCATGTTACAGCCGACGCATATGTCAGAAGCGCAGATGCTGGAGGCCGCGAACATGGGAGCTTATATCGAGTTCGTTTACAACGGGTTGATTGGGACCGGGAAGCAGTACGACTTTGGGGATTATGCGAAGGCGATTCGTTATGTTGGGGTGAACCACTGTATTCTTTCAAGCGATATGGGGCAGCCCGGAAATCCATTGCATACGGATGGGTTGACTGCGCTTTATGCGGGATTGCAAGGGCAGGGATTTACGCAGGCGGAGATTGATCGTATGGCGAAGGAGAACCCAGCGAGGTTGCTTGGGTTGCCGTAACCCGGGGAGTCTGACTGCCTCGGCTTTTGAGTCCGTAGGAGTCTCAAGTTCACCCGCCCAGAATCCTATGGATACAGCAACTTACGAAACGTCATCGTTCGCTTCCGTGAGGTTGTTTGATCAACTGCCACCCCTCGGTCACACGATTTCCGTGGCCTAAGTGAAAAAGATCAGGACACGGCCCATCGCTCTTTGTTCCAAATCGAATCGTGTCTACCTGCCCGAGAGTTCAAGGTTCTTCCCACAACAAATAAGAGATCCGAGATCCGATTGACTGCGATCAATACCGACGGATTAATGTCTTCACTGTGTGATAGACGAACTATATTTCTCTCCGCTCTACGGCAGATTGAACGCGATAAGTGAACATGCGCTGAACTAGTGGTGCCGCCCGGAAGAATAAACGCTCTTAGCGGCGTGAGTTCTCTTTCTAGCGTGTCGATTGCCTCTTCGAGTTTCTCGATGTCTTCACTATGAACCCGTTCAAGCTTCGCAGTTTCACTAGGACAAGCCAAATCTGCACCGGCTGAAAACAACAAGCTCTGGATATTCTCGAGGATTCGGTCGATATCTATTTCCGCTATAACTGAGCGTGCTATCCCTATTGCAGCATTGCACTCATCGAGCGCTCCAAAAGCCTCAATGCGCAATGAATCTTTCCTAACTCTTTCGGCCCCCAGAAGACCGGTCGTTCCGTCGTCTCCAGTACGCGTATAGATTTTCATCCGCTGATCTCCCCATTCTCTGCTCACCAATTATTAGTTGCACCTATTTTTACTGCCCGTCAAACGACAATCGCAATAAACGCTGAATGTGGGGAGATCACGCAGGTCCTTCATAGGAAACAGCTTTAGCAATCGATACCGGTGACTCACGCAAACCTTACTAACTTGTTATTGATTCGAACGTAGGCTGCCGCGTTCCGTGTGAGCGATCGAGTGGACATCCGACAGATCGGACGGTCCAAAGCTTTCCATTGAATCGCAGATCAGTAACCGAAAGCGGGGCGGTATCGACACGCCAGAAAGAACTGTTGGGCGCCTGCAGGCAATAAAGAATCGCCGCGCGAATCACGGCGGGATGAGTTACCGCCACAGTATGACCCGCTACTGTCTGTCTCCCCATCCAACTTCCGACCCGTCCAATCAATTGCACGAATGATTCGCCTCCATGCGGGCTGGCTTCCATGTCTGTTAACCACATCGACAAACCCTGCGGATCTCCAGCCTGTATCTCCTCAATCTCTTTACCGCCCCACGATCCAAAGTTGATATCACCCATCTCAATCGCCCGATCCGCTTGTAGGCCCAATGCCTCCGCCGTCTGCCGAGTGCGCTGCTCCGGGCCGCACCAGACTTGCTGAGCACGCGGAACCACCCATCCAATTGCCGCAATCTTTTCCAGCTCCTCTGCCACTACTGGCTCGTCGAGCGGAAAGGAAGCACGACGCAAAGCCGAAGTGGCTCCATGGCTGATAAATGTAATGCGAGCTGGCAATATCTTCTGTTCCAAGCGTTGCACCGCCGACAGATTACCACTGCCACGGCCGCGCGCCTTGACACTGCCTTTCACCTTCACTAGGCTCAAGGTTAGTTGAGGTTTTTATTTCCTCACAGAGATATAGCCGAGGAGGCTCCAGCGTGACTCAATCTACCGCAGGCGCAATTGCTCAACCTATAGCGATCCCCGTCATTCCAGTGAGGGAGATGCTGCCTTGGGCCGTGTTTGGCGGTCTGTTGATGCTATTGCTGATCTACTTTGTGGGTGCCGAACAGGGAGCCACTTCTCTGATTCACGGCCGTATGGTTCACGAATTCGTCCACGATGGACGCCATCTTCTCGGCTTTCCTTGCCACTAGTCACGAATCGATGACGCGTACGTTGCTGCTTCGAGGAATGTGGGTTGGCTTCGTTGCTGGCCTGTTCGTCTTCGCATTCGCTCGCTGGATTGGCGAGCCGCACGTCGATAGGTCCATTGCCTTTGAGACGAGCTTGGACCAGGCAAAGGGCGAAGCACCAGAGCCCGAAATGGTCAGCCGTAAGATTCAAAAGAGCTTCGGCTTGCTGACCGGAGCCATCGTATACAGCTCGGCGCTCGGCGGCATATTTGGACTTGTGTTTGCCTATGGCCGAGGGCGATTGAGTCTAGCCAGGCCTAGGGTGTTCGCGGCGTTGTTAGCAGCCATCGGCTTTACCACCATCGTGTTAGTCCCTTCTCTCAAATATCCCGCGAACCCGCCGTCGGTTGGGAATCCCGATACGATTGGCGTCCGTACCGGAGCCTATTTTCTGCTGATCGCTATTTCTTTGACGTCAATGATTTTGACAGTGAAGGCGGGTCGTCGCTTGAGCAAATCGTTGGGGACCTGGAACGCTTCGATCCTTTCTGCCCTTCTATTCCTCAGTCTTGTCGGGGTGGCCTCTCATTTTCTTCCGCCCATAGACGAAGTCCCAGCAGGCTTTCCGGCATCTTTGCTATGGAAGTTCCGCATCGCGTCATGGGAAACGCAAGCTCTATTGTGGAGTCTGTTGGGACTCCTCTTTGGGTGGTTCACCGAAAGAAGCGAAGCCTCAATTGAATCGCATCAAACCTCGAACTCCACAAAAGAGATGCGGTACAGCTAGAGCTTCCGGCAACGCTCGCGTGGTACCTTTGGTATTGACCCAAGGTGCCCACAGGGGGCTTAAAAGGGAAGTCCGGAGAAGAACCGGCGCGGTCCCGCCACTGTAGATAAAGATAAGCCGCTAGCAGTACCACTCGGCAAGCTTACCGGGGAAGGATAGCGGCGGACACGTCCGTGTCGTCTTTGAGCCAGGAAACCTGCCGAGGGTTCAAACTGCAACTTTCTGCGGAGAACAGAAACCTTGCGCCTAACTTTCGGCTCAATCGAACATAATTCGCGCTCCTTGGTCGGAACTGGTCCGATGACGCGGCGCGCCTTCGCGTCAGGCTTCGCATTCGCGGCCTTAGCCTCGCGGCTTCTGGCCCAGCAGAGGCCTCGCCGAATTGTATCCACTGCCCCGAGCATCACCGAAGCACTCTTCGCGTTGGATCTCGGAGACCAAGTAGTCGGGGTGTCGCGATTCTGTAACTTCCCTCCCTCAGTTTTGGAGCTACCGAAGGTCGGAACCTACCTCGCGCCGGATGTGGAGGCGATAGCCCGACTTACTCCGGATCTTGTGATTCTGCAACGTACATCCAATGAGTTGGAGGAGCGCTTGCACGCCTTGGGAATTCCGGTCGTCGAAGTTCCGCATGGAAATTTGAGTGATGTCTATATTGGAATCGAGCTGATTGCAAAAGCCGCGGCTGTTCCTGAACGTGGTTCTGTTCTCGTCGATCGACTCAAGCGCGATCTTCGAGCCGTGCAGATAAAGGCGAAAGGCTTACCTTCGCCGAGCGTTCTCATCATTATCAACCGGCGGCCGGGAATGCTCGCCGATTTGACTGCCATCGGTCCCGACAACTATTTAGAGCAACTCCTGGAGATCGCAGGAGGAACAAACGTCCTCGCCAAACCGGGATTGCCACAGTACCCCCGGGTCTCGCTTGAAACCGTGCTTCGTGACGATCCGGAAGTGATTCTCGATCTTAGCGGCACTCAGGAATCCGAGGCGGAGCGTCAACGCACAAGCCCAGAATCGTTGTCGCTCTGGAGACAGAACACGCAGTTGAGAGCTGTGCGTAATGGTCGAGTTGTCATTGGCACCTCAAACGTTCTCCTTGTTCCCGGTCCTCGGGCTCCCGAAGCCGCGCAAAGGCTCTTTGACTACCTGCATGCTGGCAATCTCAAAGGACGGGCGAGTTGAGCGGGCTGCTTGAGATCGCGAACCTGGAACTCTCCTACGGCAGGCGGATGGTACTTCGATCTGTCACATTCAACGCCAAGCCCGGCGAGTTCCTCGCACTTGTTGGTGTAAATGGAGCCGGAAAAAGTACCATACTCGACATCATCGCCGGTTTTCGTAAGCCTGCTTCGGGGTCGGTCGCCATTGCGGGGCGCGATCAGAAGGCGTGGAGTCTGCGTGAGCTAGCCCAACGTGTGAGTCACTTACCGCAAACCGTCCACTCCGACCTTCCCTACACGACGGAGCAACTGGTGGCAATGGGGCGGTATCCCCACACCGATCGATGGTTTGAATCGGATGAGGATCACCGTTTCATTCGGCAGGCGATGGAGCGCACACGCTGCTGGGACTATCGCCACCGCAACTTTGCGTCCTTAAGCGGGGGTGAGCGACAACGCGTTCTGCTGGCAGCCTGTCTCGCTCAGAACGCTTCCATTCTTCTGCTCGATGAGCCCTCCACATTTCTCGATATCGATCAGCAACTGCACTGCTTCAACGTGTTGCGGGAGGAAGCGGAGGCCGGCAAGCTTTGCATCGCCGTAACGCACGATCTGAACCTTGCGTTGACCCATTGCACCCGTCTTATCATCCTGGCCGACGGAGTAGTGGCGCATGACGTTGCTGCATCAAAAGCGCACGAGAACGACGACTGGCTGCGTTTCTTCTCATCCCGCCTGCGTATAGGTCACCCACCATCAGGAACTCCTCGGATCTGGTATCAATGACCGCTCCTGCACAAATTTCGAGAGCCGCAGGCAAAGGCTTGATCCTGCCGATCTTTGTCTTCGTAGCAGCCGCAATTCTGTTGCCCTGGGTTGGCGCCGGTCCCATCAGTCTTTCGCGCGCTTTCCATCGGGAGGCTCCCGACTACGGGATTCTCGTCCAATTACGGATCACCCGCACACTGCTTGCACTTGTTGCAGGGGGAGCACTCTCGCTCGCCGGCGCACTGTTCCAGGCCATGCTACGCGATGCGCTTGCTACTCCCTATACTCTTGGAATCTCCGCGGGAGCCTCTCTCGGAGCTGTGACCGTGATTGCCGCGGGTTGGCAAATGGTGTGGGGCGTCCCTGCGACCTGGATCGGCGCGTTGGCTGGCGCGTTTGCCGTTCTCATCCTGGTTATCGGCGGTTTTTCGAATCGAAGACTCTCGGCATTCACTCTTTTGCTTACCGGCATAGCAATCAACAGCGTTTGCGCCGCGTGCATCATCATTCTTGGCGGCTTCGCCGGCATGTCGAGGTCATTTTCCATCGCTCGATGGTTGATCGGTAGCGTCGATTCGACAAGCTACAGCTCGCTCGCCGTGCTCAGTGTCGTTGTACTTGTTCTCGCTACGCTGATCATGGCACAGGCTCGCAGTTGGAATTTACTTGCGGTCGGGGAGCAATGGGCCGCCTCACGTGGTGTCAAAGTACCGGCGTTACTGAGAACTGGCTATATCGCGGGCTCGGTTCTGGTCGGCGGCGCCATCGCCTTAACGGGGCCCATTGGTTTTGTCGGCCTAATCGTGCCACACCTTGTTCGCTCGAGAATCAGTCCGGACCATCGCATTCTTCTGCCCAGCGTGTTCTTCTTTGGTGGTGCGCTACTTGCGGGTTGCGATGCTTTAGGAAGAATCGTGCTACCGCCAGCAGAAATTCCCGCTGGCGCAGTACTTGCTCTGATAGGCGGACCCTATCTGGTTTGGGCGATCCGTCAAAGAACACCGCCGGAGGGAATGTAGCCATGTCGACATCACACCGTCAACGCGTTATTCGTGCCGATGGGCGCGCCTTCAATATCGTCCAACATCGCGCACACCTCACCTACTGCTACACAGGCTGCTGCTGCGGGATCACGGAGCGCGGTTACGCCGCAGTGCCCGTTGATGTCTACACAGAAGAATGGCTTAAGCGCCAAATTCGTAATGATGTTCACCTCACCAAGGGTGGATGTCTTGGCCCCTGCGCTCTGGCCAACGTAGTTAGTCTCGTCTTTGACGGCAAGAGCATCTGGTTTCACTCTGTAAATAGCGCATGGCTCGTACGGCAGATATTTGAATACATTGACTCGATGCTGAAGGCTGATCGCTTCATCCAGCCGCCAGCAGAGCTAAGCGAGTACATTTTCAACTACTACGACTGGGACGTTCGTCTTCCTAGTGCCTCAGAAGAGCTGACCAATCTTGGAGCGGTTGAGCCGAACGGCGCCATCATGCTTCTTTCCCACGCAGATACTGACCTTCTTACTCTGATCAAGGCTTCCGAATCGCTTCCCGCCGAACTACGCGTGAGCGCCTTTTCTCTCAACGCGGTTCGTAATGACGATCAGATGAACGTTTTGATCACAGGCGAGATGAGCAAAGCAAAGATCATCGTCGTACGCTGTCACGGTCCGCTTAGTTGCATACCCGGCTTCGACAAACTGAAAGCAGCTTGCATCGGACGGGGACAATCCTTAGTTCTGGTTAGCGGAACCGGAGACAATGCCTCGGAGTTCGCTGAAATGATCAACGTACCAGCAGATGTGATGCAAACAACTTCGGGCTACCTTGATCTCGGAGGAGTTGCCAATATGGGCGAACTTCTTCGCTTTCTATCAGACCGATTGATGCTCACCGGTTATGGTTACGCGGCTCCGAGCCCCATGCCAGAACATGGCATCTACCTTCCTGATATGGATTTCGCCACCTTCGAAGATTGGCGACGGCAATCTGATCCAACCAAGCCGACTGCTGCGGTTCTCTTCTATCGTGCCCATCGCATGAGCGGAAATACGGCTTTCATCGACAAATTGACCCAGGTGCTTCAAAGCAAAGGCATGAATGCACTATGCATCTTTACCTCAAGCCTCAAGTCGAAAGAGGATGGGCGCCCAGCCGCATTCGGATTCATCGACGGCAAAGCGGATGTTCTGATCTCGACACTATCATTTGCGCTCGGCGATGTTAGTTCGGGCTCCGTAACACCCGCAGATGAGAGTGTGAATTCTCTCGAAGAGTTGGGTATCCCGATCTTGCAAGCGATCGCGAGTGGTATGCCCCGGGGGGCCTGGGAGGGATCGCGTCGCGGACTTAACTCCCTCGACACAGCCGTGAATGTGGCAATTCCCGAATTCGATGGTCGCATCATCACCGTACCGATCTCGTTCAAGGAACGAAGTGCCGGTGCAGACAGTCTCTACGTGGCACATGAGGAACGCGTCGAGCGCCTCGCCGGTATTGCCGCGCGGCTTGCCGCACTGCGCCACAAGAACAATAGTGAACGTCGTATCGCATTCGTACTCACGAACTCCGCCGCCAAAGCTTCGCAGGTCGGTGGGGCGGTTGGCCTCGATTCTCCGGCAAGCCTCTTGACGACTCTTCATGCGATGCGTGCGCGACGTTACAGCATCTCCGCGCTTCCTGAAACCTCCGACGAATTGATGCAGCGCCTATTGGAGCACGGAACTTACGACGACAACTATCCTCTGGCTCCTGGCCATGCCAAGCGATTTTCGCGAGAGCTTTACCAAAGGATATTCGCGTTATTTCCGGAGCGCCCAAGCCGCAGAATGCAGGACTTCTGGGGACAGCCACAGGCCCGTGGCTTCAGCATCATGCCGGCAAAAAAGACGGACAAGAAGCTGCTCCCAACCATTGGTGGCAAGGTGGTTTCGATCGATCGGGAGGAGCCATGGGGAGACGAGTATGACTACCTCTTCACGGCGATGGACCTCGGAAACGCGCTAATCGCATTGCAGCCTCCGCGCGGTTATGGTATCGATCCTGACGCAATTTATCACACCCCCGATCTGCCACCGACGCATCACTACACCGCCTTTTACCGCTGGCTTGGAACGCCGCAGTCAGAAGGGGGCTGGGGCGCGGATGCAATTGTCCACATGGGCAAACACGGCACGCTCGAATGGCTCCCGGGCAAAGGAATTGGCCTGTCAGGCGAGTGCTATCCCGATCTTCTGCTGGGTGATCTGCCCCTCGTCTATCCATTCATCGTTAACGACCCAGGAGAGGGTAGCCAATCCAAGCGGCGGGCGCATGCTGTAGTGGTCGACCATCTCACGCCGCCCATGACAACCGCCGAAACCTATGGCCCTCTCGCGGAGTTGAACCAACTCGTCAATGAGTATTATTCGGTTGAAAAACTAGACCCCACAAAGCTGCCGCTGCTCCAGCAGCAAATCTGGGAGCTGGTGGAACGCACGAACCTTAGGGCCGACCTCGACACCAAGACCATGCTGACACGCGAGCGCGGTGATCATACTCACGAGTGGGACGATGCGTTAACCCCAGAGGGTATTCCGACGACTCTTGCGTCAATGACTGGGAACGAGGTTGCGCACCTCATCGAGGACCTCGACGGTTATCTCTGCGAACTGGGGATGGCGCAGATTCGCAATGGCCTCCACATTCTTGGCCAGATGCCACCGCTTCCGGAGATGCTTCGCTCGCTTACGCGGCTCGCGAATATTGACACACCAAGTCTCCAAGTAAGCCTCGCGAACGCTTTCGGGTTTGATCTTTCGCTCCTCCTTGACAAACCCGGTGAGCGCCTGCGAGAACCGCAACAGCTTCTTAGGCAGACTTGCTACACCCATGCAGACGTACTCGAACTGCTCGATCGCGCCTCGCTCGATCTTTTCAATATGTTGGAGACTCTTGGATTTCGTACAGAGATTGTCGGCGAAGTTCAACGCGCCGTCCTTGGTCTGGAATCTGCAGAGGTTTCAAAGTCGCTCACCTTCGCCTGCACCGATCTTGTGCCCAATCTCGAACAGACTGATGATGAAATTGAACATCTCTTGGATGCTCTTGAAGGCAAATACGTTCCTGCCGGTCCGGCCGGTGCCCCGACCCGTGGCATGGCGCATATTCTTCCAACCGGACGGAACTTCTACGCTGTTGACCCGCGCGCACTTCCGTCGCAAGCGGCATGGCGAGTCGGGCAGCAACTCGCTCGCGAAGCGATCGAACGCTTCCGAAAGGAGGAAGGAACTTATCCAGAGATGATGGGCCTGAGCGTCTGGGGCACATCCCAGATGCGAACTCACGGCGACGATATCGCTGAAGCGTTCGCTTTGCTCGGCGTCAAACCCATCTGGAATCCCCAGTCGCGAAGGTTGGATGGGGTTGCGGTCACCTCGCTCGAACAGCTTGGCCGTCCGCGCGTGGACGTAACCCTACGCATCAGCGGTTTCTTCCGCGACGCCTTCCCTCACCTGATCGACTTGTTTGACCAGGCTGTCTCTCTGGTTGTCGAACTCGACGAGCCACTTGACCAGAACTTTCCGCGCAAGCACTATCTTGCCGACCTCGAAATACGCAAGGACATTCCAGCGCACGAGGCAGAAGCACAAGCTCGCTATCGCATCTTTGGATCGAAGCCGGGATCTTATGGGGCGGGAATTCTTCCGTTAATCGAGACGGGCAACTGGAAGGGAGACGAAGACTTCGCACGCGCCTTCCTCACCTGGGGCGGGTACGCCTACGGCAAGGGCACCGATGGGGTGTCTGCTCAACCCGTGTTTGCCGAACGTCTGAAGTCGATCCAAGTTTCCCTTCACAATCAAGACAATCGCGAACACGATATCTTCGATTCCGACGACTACTTCCAGTTTCATGGAGGTATGATCGCGTCCATTCGAGCACTCACAGGCGCCCAACCTAAAGCCTACTTCGGCGACAGTTCTCGCCCCGATGCGGTTCACGTCCGCGATTTACGTGAGGAGGCTCTGCGTGTCTATCGCTCACGGGTCGTCAATCCGAAGTGGATTGAGAGCATCAAACGCCATGGGTACAAGGGTGGCCTCGAACTCGCTGCGACCGTGGACTACATCTTCGGCTTCGACGCGACGGCGCACATAGCTCCTGATTTTGTCTATGAGGGCTTGGCGGAACACTATGCCTTACCACAGGAGATGCGAGACTTTCTGGGAGCCTCGAATCCATGGGCTTTGAATGCCATCGCAGAGCGCCTTCTTGAAGCTGCCAAGCGTGAGCTTTGGGAGCATCCTGCTCCGGAGACACTGGATGCCTTGCGGAATGTTCTGCTCGAAAGTGAGGCGCTATTGGAAGCATCAGGGGAACGGAAGCGCGAGGCGGTTTCATGAGATACCCTGTCTACCCGTTTTCCGGCATTGTTGGACAGGAGGAGATGAAGCTCGCCCTTCTTCTTGCAGCAATCGACTGGCGCATTAGCGTGTTATTGCGTGGCGATAAGGGTGCAGGCAAGACGACGGCTGCACGTGGACTCGCGGCCTTACTTCCGGTGCCTGCTCCATTTGTCACTCTTCCTATCGGAGCCACTGAGGATCGTCTGCTTGGGGGGTTGCACCTGGAGCGCACGCTCAAAGGTGACCCTGCGTTGAAGCCCGGATTGCTCTCCGAAGCGCATGGCGGCGTCCTTTACGTTGACGAAGTCAATCTCTTGCCTGGTCATCTCGCCGATACCTTGCTCGACACAGTTTCAAGCGGCGTCAACGTAGTAGAGCGGGAGGGCCTAAGCGCATCTCATGCGGCCGAGTTTGTCCTGCTTGGCAGCATGAATCCGGAGGAGGGCTCGTTGCGCCCCCAACTTCTAGATCGTTTCTCTCTCGCAGTGGACGTTGCAGCATCACTTGACCCCGTCGAGCGCAAGACGGTGGTCGAGCGGAGGATTTCCTTCGAGCGCGATCCCGCCGGTTTTCATTCTAAGTCGTTCGAGCTCGAGCAACAATTCCGAGATCAGATTCTGAGCGCTCGCAAACGATTCGGCCATATCGTCTGCTCCAGCGAAATTCTCGCGCGAATCAGCGAGGCCATCTGCGAGAACAATGTACGGTCCCTTCGAGCCGACCTCGCCGCAGTTCGTGCTTCAACCGCCTACGCTGCACTTACGGGAGACCCGTCAGTAGAACCCGAACACGTTGCGATCATTTTGCCATTGGTATTGGCACACCGAGTTCACGATCGAGGCGCTTCTCGTATTCCGCCTCCCAAATCCTCTCTGCAACCTCCTTCACCTGCTAAGGCCCAAGAACAACCGGAAAGTGCAAAGGAAGGGCTCGAACGGGTCTTCGCCCCAAAAGAAATCAAAACGTTTGCAATACGAAGCCAGTTTGGAGATATCGATAGACGAGGTACGAGTGCCGAGGCAAAAACCGGGGAACGCGGCCCCGTCATCGGTGTTCTTCGAACCGAGAACCCGTCCGAACTCGATCTACGAAGCACTTTGAATCATTCACTCGCCAGAACAGGAAAGATGGAGCCTCGGTTAGAGGACGTGCATGAACGAGTCCGGATGTCCAAGACTGGTACTCGCTATCTCTTGGTCATCGATTCTAGTGGTTCTCATGCCGCGCAAGAACGGATGCGCCTTGTTAAAGGGGCGGCCTCAAGCATACTGAGTCGCTCCTTTAGAAGCGGAGATGAGATTGCGATCATAGTATTTCGCGGCAACACTGCCGAAGTCGTCCTGGAACCTACGTCGTCGATGCATGATGCGCTGACTACGCTCGAATATCTGCCTACCGGTGGACGAACACCGCTGGCACATGCTCTCGACCTCGCGCAGGGTTATGTCACCCCCGCCACAATTCTGGTCCTTATAACGGATGGAAGAGCGAACGTCGCTTTGGCGGCCGGCGAGCCGTGGCAGGAGGCCTTGGAAACGGCAAGCAGATTAAAGACTCGCGCCCTCGTTATCGATACTGAGCAGTCTGCAGAACGACTCGGACGCCCCCGGACACTCGCAGAGGCGTTAGGTGGTGAATATGTATCACTCGATAGTCCTGAATTAAATGCCGATATCCTTTTCGCACTGCAAAAGATTCCTACGACATAACATCTTTCATCATCCGTCTATGAAAATACATAGGTCAGGACAAGACTGGAATATCAGACAATGTGTTCACGATTTTTGCGGTTCGTAAGCAAAGACAAGTCGTCGACCCTCGGTTGATTGGAGCCGCAACCATGGTAATGAATGACGTTCCGTGGAACGGCCTTGTGTATCTCGATGAGGCGGTAGCGACATATTAATAGTTGGCTCCTGCGGAAATCGGTACCTCGATCGAGGAGGTAGATTGCAGTGGCCGTCTACTTAGGGGATTCCGTCACCAGGAATTGCTATGACAGGCACGGCCGCAATCGTCTCTACGGTTCTCTCGACTTCGGGTTTGGGGTAAGCCAGCCCGTGGAGTTAAGGAAAACTCCACACCACGCGTGTAACCGTGTCATTTGCTGCACGGTTGAGCATTCAGGATCGGCCGAACGATCAGCCCAAAACTCCGACTTGTGTTTGCAAATCAATAAAACGATGAGACTTGCGAACAATTACTATCGGCCAGAACGCGGTTCGTGACAAGCATCTCAGCAGCACAATTCGTCCTGCTTCAGTCCGTCTCGCAGATAACCAACTGGACTATAATTCCAAAATTGTATACAAGAATACATACAGTTTTCCGCGACTGTTCTCCTTGAGTTACCACTTTGATGAGAACTGATAGAGATTTGGAAACGCCAAACAGCGCTCGGAGCGCGATATATGGACGATCACCTGTCGCAGAATCAATCCCCATCACTCAGTCGGAGACGCTTTGGTAAAAGCGTGCTTGCGACGACGGCTGCCACGCTCCTTCCGACGGCTGCAGTAGCAAAGACGAGCACCGTTCCGGCCTCTGAACAACATCTGGGTTTAAAGCCGGAAGGACTATCAGCCGCAGACTGGGACGATGTACATGCCAAGTATCTCAATTTGCTGCGGGTGTACGGCAAGAGGCTCTCTTCAGAAGACAGGCATCGACTGATACGTATCCTTACGGCGAACCAACATATGCTGGTCTCTGTTCGATCGTTTGAAGTCCAGAATGGCGACCCCTCCGCATGTACCCTACGACTGCGAATTTGATAAGGGTGCTGATTCACTAAGGAACAAAACTTGCTTGGTCATCGTAAGAGTGGCAGTAGCCCACGTATCGACAGAAGGACTCTATGCCGACACAGGACATCTGTTTCATGTCAGTGCGCACACTCGGCGACGCGATTCGCGAACGCCGCATCTCGCCCGTCGAGCTGACCGAAAGATACCTGGAGCGCTGTCGAACCCTAGGCAAGCGTCTAAATGCCTTTGTCACACTGACCCCGGAGCTTGCTCTTCGCCAAGCCAACGATGCAGAGGCCGAGATCAGAGCGGGAAATTATCGCGGTCCACTACATGGGGTGCCTTACGCGGTAAAGGATCTTGTAGCAGTCAAAGGCTATCCCACCACCTGGGGAGCAGTCCCTTACGCCCGTCAAAGCTTCGACTACAACGCAACCGTGATCGAGCGTCTCAACACGGCCGGCGCGGTCTTGCTTGGCAAAGCAGCCATGATCGAACTTGCGGGCGGCTTAGGTTACAGTTCCGGAACAGCTTCGCTAACTGGTCCCACGCGCAATCCCTGGAATCCTGAGTGCTGGACCTGCGGGTCGTCGAGCGGGTCAGGAGCTGTTGTTGCCGCTGGCCTTGCGCCTTGGGCTCTCGGCTCCGATACGCGCGGCTCGATTCTCTGCCCTTCCTCATGGTGTGGCGTCTCAGGTCTGCGCCCCAGTTTCGGCCGTGTCAGCCGTTATGGCTCAATGGCTATCGCTTATAGCATGGACAAGCTGGGACCAATGGCCCGTACGGCTGACGACTGCGCAATCGTGCTCAGCGTTCTCGCAGGACACGATCCTCTGGATCACGACTCGATTAGCAGCAGCACAATGGGTTTCGCCTATCAGGATACGGAACCGGTCCAAAACCCATCTCTCCGGATTGGTCGCCTCACCAATGTCTATGACAAGCTTGATCCGGATGCTGACAAAGCCGTCGACGAGGCATGCAGGATCTTTGAGAAAGCTGGCGCAACAGTAGAGTCGTGCGAATTTCCCGATGGCCCTTTTGAAGAAGCTGCTGAACTAACAATTCTTATGGAAGCCGCGAGCTCCTTCGACTATCTTATTCACTCTGGCAAGTGCAAAGATCTCACTGATCCCTTAGGCCGGATCAATGGCTATGCCAGTGAACAGTTCTCGGTAACAGACTATCTTCATGTCCAGCGCGTTCGTCCCATGCTGCAACGCACTGCCGATGCGATGTTCAACCGATACTCCGTTTTGATCTCGCCGGCGCAACCTACCGCAGCTCAGCCACTGCGGGCGAAAGATCCGGACGATCCTGCAAGTCCTAAAACACCAAAACAATTCCATTTGGATCGGCGCGCACCGGACGGAGTATCCAGCCTTTGCGGTCTTCCCGCAATCAGCGTGCCATGCGGGTTTAGTAAAAAGCGTCTCCCCTATGGCATGCAGATTATGGGACGGGCCTTGAACGATGCTGTTGTTCTAAGGGCAGCTCGGCTCTATCAGATACACACGGAATGGCACCTGCAACACCCTTCCCTCTAAGCCAGACAAGAGAGAAGAACGTGTTTTCTTGGAAGTTCTGCTGTGCTTCGAGCCACCTCATTCGCGATGCATCTTTTCAGTCTGCATCCTTATTGATCCAATGTGACCGTCCGGCCATTTGTCGTTCAGATGGCTGTTGCTGCCGTCATCAGTGGGGTTCCCCTCAACACTTGCTCAGTAGTTAAGGATAGCTCCGAAGGATCCATCATCGTTGTATCTACCGAATGCATCACCGTCTCAAAATAAAGGAGAGGTCATGGCGAGAAAATTTATTCTATTACTCTACATATTGGGCACCACTTCATCCTTCATACTTGGTCAGGTTGCAATCACGGGTCAGATACGAGGTGTTGTCACAGACGCCTCAGGCGCTACACTGCCCAATGCAGCGATCAGCGCCAAAAGCCCGGCGTTGATGGGCCTGCGACAAACCACTACCAGTGAATCCGGAAGTTACTTATTCGACTCGTTGCCACCAGGCACCTATCAACTTACCTATACTGCTACTGGCTTCCAAACTGAAGTGCAGTCAAACATTTCGATCACCCCTGGCTTTACAGCGACAATAAGTCCTCAGTTGCATCTTGGCCAGGCGCAACAAACTGTGGAGGTCTCAGCGGCCCCTCCCGTCGTTGATACCGCGAACAACACTACGGCAACCACCTTTGACGACTCTTTGTTACAGGGAATTCCTAGTGGTCGCGACACCTTTTCTACTGTCGCGCAGGCTCCTGGTGTGGCCACAAGCGACTTTGATATCGCAGGTAGTCAAAGCTTTCAACAATCTGTGATGCAGGTTCACGGCAGCCTGCCCGGCGATCAGGTCTATAGCTTCAATGGCCTACGCCTCAACTGGCCCGGATCTACGGGGGGCTATACCTCCTTTTACGTGGACAACGACTCTTTGTCCGAGCTCCAGGTCGTCACAGACAGCGCTCAAGCTGAAGTTGCTGTGGGCGGAGTTTATATGAACCTCGTCCCCAAATCAGGAGCTAACACAATGCATGGCCTGGCAGCTTTTTATTATCAATCTGCCGGCACCCAAGCCACCATCAGCAATCCTATTTACCAAGGTGTCCCTGTCAGTGCAGGCACGCCCTTCGTCATGGCGAGAGACGTCGCGACCAACCTTGGCGGTCCTCTTTTGAAAGACAAGTGGTGGCTCTTTGGTTCCTGGCGTCTTTACGATTTGAAGGAGAGCATCCTCGCGATCCGAAATCCGGATGGCACGCCCATCACCGATCCCAATCATCAGAGCAACGTTACGCTCCGCAGCGACTATCAAATCTCACCCAACAATCATCTGGACTTTGTCTGGTGGTTCAACGAACAAAACAGGTTTTTCCGCCGGGATACCGCATATGCCTTCGTCAGTGCAGATGCAGCCTGGCGTCAGATCGAACCCGCCTACATCCTGCAGACGGAGTGGACGAGCACCTTTCATAATGTTCTCTTCGACACTCGTTTCGGGTATCTGCACCAAGTCTTCCCGCTCAGCAATCAACCTGGAACACCAGACACCGCACTCAACCGGCAAGATGTCACGCTATCGACAGAGACCGGAGCTCCACCTAATTCCTTCGTGAACCCGGCAAGCGTGTTTGGCGTCGCGGAGGGTGTTTCGTTCTACAAAGGTCACTTGTGGGGAAGCTCTCATACCTTCAAGTTCGGGGTCGACACTTCAGTCAACAGAAACGGTTACAACTACACCGTCAACAATGGAATCAATGCGATCTACAACAATGGAGCACCAGTTCAGGTGGTCGCATACAACACACCTGTTGACGTCAGAAGCGTTTATCACGAAACGGCGGTCTACGCACAGGATTCCGTGACCATCAAGCGTAAACTGACCTTCAATCTCGGTGTGCGGTACGATCACTTCAATACCTTCTACCCCACACAAACCAGCCCACCTGCGACCTTCCCGCTTCTGTTTACGCAACGAACCTTTTCACAGTCTCCGAACATAGCGACGTGGAATACGTTTCGGCCGAGGATCGGAGCTGCCTATGATCTAACGGGTAAGGGCCAATCCGTCCTCAAAGCCTACTTCGGGCAGTTCGACATAATCGAGGGCGCCGAGTTAGCGGAACAAATTAACCCGAATGGCCTAGGCACTAAAACCTACGCATGGACCGATCTGAACCACGACGGAATTCCACAAATGAATGAGTGGGATCCTAATGGTGCTGCCACAAACCCGATATCGCAGTCGGGTGGAATTGTAACCACGGTTGATCCGAACCTAAAACGTCCTTACTCCAATGAGGTCAACGTCGGTTATGAACAGCAGATATTTTCGTCGGTCATGGTTGGCGTGAACTACTACTTTCGCAACATCAAAAATCAGTATGCCGAGCGCAACCTTGCCCTTCCCACATCCCTTTACACCGCCACAAAGGTTGACAAGTTCGGTAACCCTCTAATAAATTCCATAACCGGTCAACCCGCTACGCTCTACGATCTTCCACTGATTGATGTTGGCCTTTCCAACTACCTGATCACGAACATTCCGGAACTTAACACTAACCATTACAACGGAGTTGAATTTACAGTACAGAAGCGGATGAGCAAAGGCTGGCAGGTCCTGGCTGGCTATACCATTCAACAGCAGAAGGGCACCTACCGCCGTGGTCTGACTGACGACTTCAACAATCCTAACAACGAGATTAACCGCGCCAATGCGATCCTGAACTATGACGCCACTCAGATGTTCAAGGTGCTCAGCAGCTACACTTTTCCTAAATCCTTCAACCTCGGCCTGAACTATCAACACT
>Ga0210398_10002237_pt1 | contig 19050 bp, 13 predicted proteins | sample IncBWC4OmetaG_FD_161047 | JGI IMG/M metagenome (GOLD analysis project Ga0210398, IMG submission 161047) | Forest soil microbial communities from Barre Woods Harvard Forest LTER site, Petersham, Massachusetts, United States - Inc-BW-C-4-O | ecosystem: Environmental > Terrestrial > Soil >... | reverse complement strand
CGGCGGGTACAGGGACGAGCAATATTCAGGCGGTCTTAGGATCGGTGAACGGCTCGGCGACGCTGATGGTGACGCCTGCAACGCTGGTTTCGATTGCGGTGACGCCCGCGAACCCAACCATCGGGACGACCGGGACGGAACAATTCACGGCTACCGGCACGTATTCCGACAACAGCACGCAAAATCTGACGACCACGGTAACCTGGAGTTCCAGCCAGATGAACATTGCTACGATCAGCAATACGGCGGGGACAAATGGTCTGGCTACCGCGGTGGCGAACGGCCCTACCACGATTCAAGCGATGCTGGGATCTGTGCAAGGCTCAACGGTGCTGACGGTGAGCGCGATTTCGCTTCAGGTCGTCGTGGTGGGTCCGCAAAATCCTTCTATTCCCGATAATGGAGCGACACAGCCGTTCACCGCTACGGGCCATTATAGCGATGGAAGCACGCAAAATCTGACAGCTACGGCGACATGGACGTCTTCGAATTCCGGCGTGGCGTCAGTAAATGCGTCCGGTGTGGCGACCAGCGCCGCGCTGGGGAGTGGAGTGAACGCGGCGTTCACATCAATACAAGCCACCGTGGGATCGACGAAGGGTGTGTCGATTTTGAGCGTGACGAATCATACGAGCAACAGCAGCGGTTTTGCGGGTGTGTTCACGCAGCACAATGATATTGGACGTACGGGTCAGAATTTGAGCGAGAGCACGCTGACTCCGACGAATGTGAATACGGCCAGTTTTGGAAAGTTGTTTTCGCAAGCGGTGGATGGATACATTTATGCGCAGCCGTTGTATGTGCCGAACGTGACCATCGCGGGAGGCACGCATAATGTGATTTATGTGGCGACGGAAGGCGATAGCGTTTATGCGTTTGACGCCGACAGTAATACAGGAACGAATGCAGGATTATTGTGGCATGCAAGTTTGATCGATACGCTTCACGGGGCAGCGGCGGGAGCGACGACGGTGAACATCGAGGCCGATCTCGATTCAAGCTGCACGGACCTGATCCCGCAGGTGGGCATCACCAGCACACCGGTAATCGATCCCAGCAGCGGGACGATGTATGTGGAAGCAAAGTCGAAGGAGAACGGAAATTACATTCACCGACTGCACGCGATCGACATTACGACTGGCGCGGAGAAATCTCCGGGTCCGGTTGTTATCACGGCGTCAGTACCGGGGGACGGAGACGGTAGCAGCGGAGGCGAGGTTAGCTTGGACGGGCTGCATCATCTGAATCGCGTGGGCCTACTGCTGTTGAATGGGACAATCTACATAGGATACGCGTCGCACTGCGACGACTCGCCGTACCACGGCTGGCTGCTGGCCTACGATACCGGGACGTTTACGCAAACATCGCTTTTGGTCACGACGCCGAATGGCGGTTTGGGCGGGTTCTGGATGTCCGGCGCGGGCGTTGCAGCGGACTCCAATGCGAATATTTTCATCGCTTCCGGAAATGGCGACTTCGATACGGTGAATGTGCCGGCACACGAGTTGGGCGATACGATTATGAAGGTATTCAATACGGACAGTTCGAGACTCTCTCTGTTGGACTACTTCACCCCATACGATCAGAGCACACTCGACGGAGATGATAGCGACGTAGGGTCAGGCGGCGTCCTGTTGCTTCCGGACCAGCCTGGCGGCGTGACGCATGAACTGGTGGAAGCGGGAAAAGAGGGCACAATTTATCTTATCAACCGGGATCAGATGACGGCGGGTAACTTGCACTACTGCCAGACCACTTGCGGCACCTACCCCAGAGGTAAGGACACTCAGATCACAGAGGAGATTCAGGGGCAAATTAGCGGGCTACGGAGCACGCCTACCTATTTCAACGACGCAGTTTATTTCTGTGGCGCGGGCGACAATCTGAAAGAGTTTCCTCTGAGCAATGGGTTGCTGGCGACATCGCCGAGCGAAACTTCCGGTCATGGGTTTAATTTTCCAGGTTGTACACCGGTCGCTTCAGCAGAAGGAAACACGAATGGAATTATATGGTCGGTGGACACGTCCACCTATGGCACGCCGGCGCCTACGCTCGGTCCCGCCGTGCTTTATGCCTATCAAGCGGGAACGCTCACGGCGTTATGGAACAGCAGTCAGACCGGAACCGACAGCGCGGGCAATGCCGTGAAGTTCGTGGTGCCGACCGTAGCGAACGGCAAAGTTTACCTCGGCACACAAACGGAGTTGGACGTTTACGGGCTGAAGTAAAACCCTTTGGATGAATTCGCATTGTTACACCGATGCGCGAGGCGCTCTTTTGGCGGGTTTGGGGGCTGCGGGGAGTTTGAGGTAGCTTGGTAAAGTGGGAGCGACTGGCTCATTTTCGCCGGATTCGGTGAAGCCGATCAAAAACTCCTGTGCGTTGAAATGGAACCCGTTGCGGGAAGCGGAGAAGTGACCAGCTTTGTGTCCGCGAACGTACTCTCCGTTGGGAAGCAAAACCCGCGTTTTTTCTGTGTCCGCTAAATAGGGCGCGATAACCTGAGTGAAAACCTGGCTGCAAAGAGCAGGGTCTTTCAGGCGGAACATTACTTCGACGCGCTCGTAAATATTGCGCTGCATCCAGTCCGCACTGCCCAGATAGATTTCGGTATGATCTCCATTACCGAAAGCAAAAACGCGGCTGTGCTCCAGGAAACGCCCGACCACGCTTTTCACTCGAATGCGGCTGCTGACTCCGCGGACCCCCGGGCGCAAGGCGCAAGCACCACGCACGATTAATTCAATTTGCACGCCGGCCTGCGAGGCGCGGTAGAGAGCCTGGATAATTTCTTCGTCAAGCAGGGCGTTCACTTTGGCGAGAATGAATGCGGGGCGTCCAGCGCGGGCGTGAGAGGTTTCGCGGTCGATTAAATCCAGACAGCTTCTTCCTAAATTCAGGGGCGCCACAAACAGGGGCAAGTATTGCGGCCGCTCGGAGTAGGCCGTCAAATAATCAAAAACATGCTGCACGGAAGAGGTTATCCGCGGATCACAGGTGAGCAGGCTCAGGTCAGTGTAGTAACGAGCGGTGGAAGGATTGTAATTGCCGGTGCCGAGATGAGCGTATTGACGGATTTTTCCGCCTTGTTCGCGGCGAGCGATTAGAGCCAGTTTGCAATGGGTTTTCAGGCCGACCACGCCGTGGAAGACTTGCACGCCGGCTTCCTGCAGATTGCGCGCCCAGCGGATGTTGGAAGCTTCGTCGAACCGTGCTTTAAGCTCCACGACGACAGCGACTTCTTTTTTGGCAGCGGCTTCGATCAGAGCACGGACGATGGGGGAGTTTTCACTGGTGCGATAAAGGGTTTGGCGGATGGAGAGAACATCGGGATCGGTTGCAGCGCTTTCGATAAAGCGAACCACGGACGAATAGGAGTCGTACGGATGATGAAGCAAAACGTCGCGCTTTCGAATTAAGTCGAAGAGGGCGCCGGGTTCGGACTTTAGCGCCAGCTCACGCGGAATGAACGAACGGAATTTCAGATCGGGACGGGCAATAGCGTCGTAAAGATATGCGATGCGCGAAAGGTTGGGCGGTCCATCCACACGAAAAATCTGCCAGGGCGCCAGACGGAAATTCGCCACCAGGCGGTCGATAATGTCCTGATTCGCACTCGCTTCGATTTCCAGGCGTACGGCTTCACCCTTTCTGCGGCTGTGTAGCTGGGCGTCGACGGAATCCATGATGCTTCGCGACTCTTCGGCTTCGAGATAAAGATTGCTGTTGCGCGTGACACGAAAAGCCGCGGAGGATAGCACCTCGTATCCGTGATAGAGGCGATCGGCGAAGGCGTGGATGACGTCGGAAAGAAAAACGTATTCTACGGAACCGTTGAAAGAGGGTAACTGCACCAGGCGCGGGAGAGCACGAGGTACGGTGACGACTCCTAAATAGGGCTGCTGCGGGCCACGTTTTTTGCGACGCAGCAGAAATGCCAGACAAATCGCCTTATTGATCACGTGTGGGAATGGATGGGCGGGATCTACGGTCACGGGAGTGAGCAGCGGTCCGGCAGTTTTGCTGTAAAAGTTTTCAACGTGGACTCGGGCGGACGGACGCAGAGAGCGTATGGTGACGATCTTTATCGATTCAGAGAGGAGAGAAGGAACCAGCGCTTCGCGCCAGCAATCGTACTGAGCTTTTACAAATTTGTGCGTGCGTGCTGCGAGTTCGGTGAGCACTTCGCGCGGCTTGCGGCCATCGGGGCCGGGGTCCTGGATGCCGTGTTCCACCTGCTGCAACAGACCGGCGACACGGACTTCCACGAATTCGTCAAGATTGCTGGCTGTGATGGCTAGGAATTTGACACGCTCAAGAAGAGGATTCTTGGGGTCGCGTGCTTCTTCCAACACACGCTCGTTGAATTGAAGCCAGGAAAAATGGCGATTCAAAAACAAACGCGGATCCGCAAGCTTTTTACGCGCCATATTCTCCTCAACGATAGATTAGCAGGATATCGAGAGAATATTACTGGGCTGTTACGCGAGAGGGTTGGGGGCCGGGCAGCTAGAGGAGGTTTCTCTTTTTTACGGTTTAACTGTTCACGTACTCGACGATCACGCCTTTTCGTTGCGAGTAAATCAAGTATTCCCCGGGAGCTACAGCGCCCAGGCGGTGCACACGCGTGCGAGCTTCTTCAATACCCGGCACAGAAGTGATCCAAAGAGGCTTTCCATTTCGAAGCCGTTTGAAAATATCAAAGTTGGTATCCATCGAAGCCTCCGTGTTGTTGTTTTCTCTGCGTTCACCTTCTAAGGGGGCATCTCGGATGCCAGGTGCGACGCTAAATTAGGTCTTTAGAATCAGGGAGTTGAGTGCGACCTACAGCAATCTGCTTAGAAAATTCTTCGTTCTGCAAGCCGAACGGGAGTAGTGCAAGGAGGATTAATCACGGGACGAAATTTGAAGATGATGTCACCGCTGGAGGCTTCTCGGATGAAATACTCACCGCGGGACTTCGAAGCAAGGGTCGGAGATTTATTTTGGCTTGTTCTAAAGTTGCGACTTCCGCAATCCAGAGAGGATGGCCGTCGTTAAGCGTTCGGAAGATATCGAACCCTAGACTCGTCGTTGCGCGATCGTGTAAGTTCCAAGTCTCCAGCGGTCTACCAGGATAAGAGAACGGAAAAGACCGGCGCAGGATAGCGGCGATCAAGATTTTTGTCTGTTCAATGTTAGACAGACAAACATTAACCGAACATAGAAGATTGTTTTGGAGGCTCTAGAGCGATGGTTCAATTTCGCAAAACAAGACAGAAGTGGAGAATGAAATGAGCGCAAGCCAACTCATCAAATCGGTGAAGAAGATTTTCCCGAAAGTATTGTCGGGAAAAGTTGTGGAGTATGTGCCAAGCAAGACGATCTTTTCTCAAGGAGAGCAGTGCAAGGACGTGCATTACATTCAAGAGGGGGTAGTGAAGCTGGTGCTGGTTTCTCGGCGCGGGAGAAGCGGGGTTCTTGGATTTCTAGGCCGAGGAGATTTCTTCGGGGAAGCTTGCATCGGGGGGCGCGCCATTTATCAGACATCGGCGATTACGATGGTGCCGAGCAAGATCATGGTGATTGAGCGAAAGAAGATGATCGATCTAATCGAAAAAGAGCCTCACGTTTGCACGCAATTCATCAATTATCTGCTGTCGCGGAACAACCGTATAGAACAAGACCTAATCGATCACTTGTTTAATTCGAGTGAAAAGAGGCTGGCGCGCGCGCTTTTGCTCTTGAACGATTATGAGAAAGGAAGCGAAAATGCTTCGATTGTTCAGAGAATAACGCAAGACACGCTGGCGGAAATGATCGGCACTACCCGACCTCGCGTGAACTTCTTCATGAACAAATTCAGGAGATTGGGATACATCAATTACAACTACAACGGCGGGCTGGAAATCTACAAATCCCTATCGAACGTATTGCAATAGGAAGCAGAAATACCGCCGCAACAGTTTGTGGCGGATGACTCCGCGAAAAAATCTCATTGGACGTTGACTGATCCAACCCGAGTGCATTCAGCGGGCGGGTTGTTACGGCCGCTCTCATCGCAGCATTAACGCCTGGATTTTTTACGAGCTGGGCGCTTGCGGCCGACGGACTTGGCCGCGCGCTTCGCCGGTTTGGCGCTACGCTTCGAGCGCTTAGCCGGACGCGATTTTTTCCTGGCCTTTGCGCGAGGCCGCTGGCGCTTGGCTTCCGCGCCGGCGACCTTGGAGAATTCGTTTACCTTTGCGGCGACGGTACCAAGGGCGGAGCCGATGGTGGTGGCGACATTGGTGAGTAACTCTTCTGCGCCGGATGGCTTCTGTTCGTCAGTCATTTAAGTCTCCTGTAGATCGATTTGCGGGCTTTTTCCTCTCGGGCTGTTTTAGGAGTTATGCGGGACTTCCTGACCTAGAGCAGTAGCGAGAGCGATCTGATGATCCTGTTCGTCCATCAAAATCTCGCGAATGTGTTCGGCCATGGAGAATTCACCGAGAGCTTCACATTGACGCACGCGATCGCGGTAATTGCGAATGGTTTCGGTCTCATTCTCGAGATCAAACTTGAGCATGTCGCGAGCTTTTTCGGAGGTGCGGACCGGCTTAGGCTGAGTGGTGGGCATGCCGCCGAGATAGTCAATTTGATTCGAAATGATGAGCGCATGGCTGAGCTCTTCGCCGGCGTGCTTTTCAAGTTCGCCGGCGATGTTCATGTACTCGGCGCCTTTCAACACTTGCGAATAAATGACGTAGGAAATGATGGCTTGGTATTCGCGGGCTAGGTCCTCATTTAAGGCAGCGATAAGTTCTTTACGCGTTAGGGTTTTCGCGTTTGAGGATTGGGGTGCTTCTTTCATTTCACTCTCCTTCCATGGAAGTGCGCTACGAGTAAATCCAGCGAGATTAGGCTGGTTTGCACTGAGTACTTTACTGGCCCAGTTCTCGGACGTCAAATCTTTGCGCGATGGAAAACGGCTCGCAGGAAGGCAAGCCACAGGCGAAAGAGAACGCTGCTTATCCGTTCTCTCTCGCCGAGGCTAGACTGATTACGCGGAGGCGCTTTTGGCTGCGTCGCGATACGCTTTCTGGCCAGCGTCGGCTGCGTCTTTTACGAAGCCGGTTGCTTCGTCCACATTCTTCTTTGCGCGATTGGCCCACTTCTGGCCGGTGCTTACGGCTTCGTCGAGTGTGTCCTGGGCCGCTCCGGCGATATAATCACGCGTATCTTCACCCGATTGTGGCGCGAACAGAATTCCAATCGCTGCTCCAACGCCGATGCCGACCATAAATGCGGTAACGGTTTCCGGCCATCCCATTCTCTTCATAAATCCTCCATTTTGTTTTTCAAGGTTCGCTGCGACAGTTTCACTGCAAATCCGGACTCTCTGTCGACCGGTTCAGCCGAGGTTCATAATGTCATGATACACCGTAGCGGCGGCCAGCAGTCGACGCCATACATGGAATGACGTAGATTGACCGACGACATGCCGTAGCATGGAAGCTATCAGGTACGCCTGACGACAAGACAAGTGATGTCGTCATGCTGGGGCGCTCCGCCGACGAACTCGTCGAGCTTGCGCATGATAGTGGAGAGCGTCAGAGCGGCGCGCTCTTCAAGCGGTTGACCAGCGAGTGCCAGCAAACGGGATTCTCCGAATTCTTTTCCGTCTTCGTCGCGGGCCTCGGTAACTCCATCGGTGTAAATAATCAAAACATCGCCGCGTTCAAGAATGGTGCGGCCGGTCTCATATTTTTCGTTTATTTCGATGCCCAGGGGAATGCTTTCGGACTTCAGGCGTTCGATCGAGCCATCCTGGTGCTTCAGCATCGGAGGATTGTGGCCGGCGCAAAGGTAATTCAAAGTTCCGGTCACAGGATCGAGCTCGGCCAGGAAAGCCGTAGTGAAGCGGCGGCCGTTCATATTATTGGAGCAGGCTTGGCGGTTCAATCCGGCGACAAGATCGGAAAGCGAACCCTGCGACCCAGCCAGCGCGCGCAGACTGGCTTGGAAGGTGGCCATTAACATTGCGGCCGGAACGCTTTTGCCGGCAACGTCTGCGACGGCGATAAGTAAAGGACCGTCAGCGGCGCGGCGGAATGCGTCGTAATAATCACCGGCGACCATCTTGGCCGGCCTGGTGGCGAAGGCCATGTCCACTCCAGCGACTTCGGGTGGTACCCGCGGGACGAGCCAGCGCTGGATTTCGCGGGCGATTTCAATGTCGCGCTTCATGGAAATGTGATCGCCGAGAACCATCACCAGCAAGAGCAACAGACCTATGAAGGCCAAAAGGAGTTCCACTTCCCTGGTGAGGAACAGAAACTCAAGTCCGACGATGGAAAAAACCGCGAGGACGATAGTGAGTAGCAAGAAAACTCGACGCGGCGGTGAAAGCTTTTTTAGAATGCTGGAAGAGATTGCTGCAAATACTTTGAAAGGATGTGTCCAAGACCTATCTTTCTCTGCCTGTCGATCTACTTCCTGTTTGAACGGGCGCGCACTGGCTTCTGCCTCGGATTTGAACTGGCTCCAGAGATCGTCAAGCTCCATGCCGGCGGTGAGGCGGCGCCAGCCGTCTTGGGAACGCCATACGACGCGTTTGACGGCCGACTTAGCGTCGTGCGCGGACTGCTTGACCTTGGCGAGCTTAGGGTCCACAAAGACCCGCCAATCGCTGCGCAGTTCACTGGGTGAAGTGTTCACGTCTCAGAGTACGTTATAATGGTGGGTTGTGGGATACCGTAATGTTCGTATTGTTCGTGCTGAAAGAATTTAGCCTCCCTTATTGAAACACTCTCGACTGGCGGAGTCTGGGATTGGGTTGGTAGAAGCTTCTGAAACAGCGAAAAAAATCGATGGTTGTAGTTCTGCCTGGCACACCGAAATAGCTGTATTTTAAGGAGTTACGACTAAAATACCTTGGCCCATGAAATGCACATCCAGTGTGTTGCTCCGCGGGTATCGAGACAGGGCCGTATTGGCGGACCGGCGAGAATAACTTAGATTCAAGCATCCAGGCGAGTTGGCCTGGATGTTTTCAACTTGGGAGACGCCCAGCAATGGCAGCAGCAAGCACGGCAATCAAACAGGCAGCACTACCTAATTGGGGCGAACGAGTCAGAGCGCTCAAAAATATTCCTCCGGTATTGCGTTTTGTGTGGGATGCGGCACCAGCGATCGTTGTTTCGAACCTATTTTTTCGCGTAGCTGCGGCTCTAATCCCGCTGTCGATTTTGGCGGTCACAAGATTCATCATTGATTCGGTGACCAACCACCAGCTCCGGCAAGCTCCGCTACCGCAACTGTTCTGGTGGATGGTTCTTCTGGAATTCGTGCTGGCTGGCGTGGCGACGTTCATGGCGCGCATCATCGAGTTCTGCGACACCACTCTGGCGGATCGGTATACGCGGCACATCAGCCTGGAGTTGATGAAACACGCGGCGAAGCTGGATTTAACGACATATGAAGACCCGATCTTCTACGACAAGCTGGAGCGCGCGCGGGCACAGGGCGTGGACCGGGTTCAAATGCTGCAGGTGGCCGGCCAGTTGATTCAGCAAGTAATCACCACACTGAGCCTAGCGGCAGCTATTTTTCTATTTTCAAAATTGCTGCTACTTGCTCTGGTGATTTGCGTAGTTCCCGCGTTTCTGGGGGAAACTCATTTCGGTTTCATGACTTACTCGCTGAGCTTTCGGCAGACGGCTGGGCGGCGTGAATTGGACTACTTGCGGGTGTTGGGCGGCACGAAAGAAAGCGTAAAAGAGCTGAAGTTGTTTGGATTGGCGCCTTTTTTGACGGGGAGATATTCGGAGCTGGCTGACGAGCTTTACCACCAGACGAAGGACTTGTCGAAGCGCAGGCTGAAGTTCGGATCACTGCTCGCGCTACTCGGGCTGCTGGGATATTACGGGAGCTATGCGTACGTCATATACGGCGCAGTAATCGGGACGATGACGGTGGGAGTGATGGTTTATCTGTCCGGCGCTATTGCCGGGGCAAGCTCCAACATTCAAGCCGTGTTTACGTCGTTTTCCGGGATTACCAACCAGGCCCTGTTCATGACTGACCTGCTGGATTTTTTTGCGGTGAAACCGAAGATCCTATCGAAGGCTTCGGCGCTGCCGGCCGCGAAACCAATTCGCACGGGGTTTGAGTTTAAGAATGTGTCTTTCAAATACCCCGGTAGCTCGCGAATGGTTTTGAAGAACGTCAACTTTAAACTCGGGCCGACGGAAAGCATTGCAATTGTCGGCGAGAACGGGCAGGGCAAGACCACGCTGGTGAAGCTGCTGACGCGCTTGTACGATCCGACGGAAGGCCAGATTTTGCTGGACGGAAAAGACCTGCGCGACTACGACCTGGAAAGTCTATGGAAAGAAATAGGCGTGATTTTCCAGGACTTCATGCGTTATGAGATGACTGCAGCAGAAAATATCGCGGTCGGCCGAATTGAAGATCTGGATAATCAATTTCGGATACGCGCGGCCGCGAACAAGAGCCTGGCGGAACACACGATACGCCGGCTGCCAAAGGGATTTGACCAGGTGCTGGGCTGCCGGTTTGAAGGCGGTGTAGATCTGTCAGGCGGCGAGTGGCAGAAAATCGCTCTGGCACGTGCCTACCTGCGCGATGCGCAGCTTTTGATTCTGGACGAGCCGACTGCGGCGCTGGACGCGCGTTCGGAACATGAAGTGTTCCAACGATTCGCGGAACTAACCAAAGGTAAAATGTCTTTGCTGATTTCGCATCGATTCTCCACAGTTCGAATGGCAGATCGCGTCCTGGTGCTGGCTGACGGTGAGATTGCCGAAGAAGGCAAACACGATCAGTTGATGAAGAGCGGCGGCCAGTATGCTGAGATGTTTGAACTGCAGGCGGCCAACTACCGCTAGGGCGCCGTCTCGAGGGTCTTGTTTAACTTCCGGCATGGTTATGCATTTCCACTAGTTCCTGAGGAGATGCAGGCTTATAGGATTTAAACCCAGCGCGTTCCATTCCTCGTTGTGCTTCCGGATTTTTCATGAAGGTATCCCACACGAAAGCAGTACGCGCGTTTTCAGCCATTACCAAGCTGATACCGGCGTCAATTCCGACGATGTCGCTGTCGTACCAGTTCGTCAGTGGGTTGAACGCGTCGACAAAGCCGTAGCGGCTCCAAGTGCCTGCACCGTAGCGATATTGAATGGTGCGTAGAACGCGCATCACCGGACCGGGCAGGAATGGAAGCGAGCCGGCGGAGGCGCATGGCACTACCGTTCCATCGATCGGGCCGGTAGCAGGAGGGCCGCCCCAAACTTCGTAACCATGCTCGGAATCTGACGCGGTGATGCCCCAAAGATTTTCGCTGTAATCCGGGAATTTCTTGGACAAGCTCAAGCAAAAACGGCGATGCGCATCGGTGGCGAGAATTGAATTCTGGAAATAATCGACGTACTTGTCGCGCTTGCCGCGGAAATCAAACCAGGCCTGCGAATACTGATGGATGAACAGCGGGGCGTAGGAGCCGATGTAGCGAATGCCGTCGAATTCAAACATAGTGCGCTTCCAGGCGTCCCAGGCTTGCGGCGGAAGTACGTGGGATGAAGAGCCGAGGCCTAGCAGGTACATCATCATCATTTCGCTGTAGCTGTCCCAGCGATATTGCAGGAATCCGGCTTCGGGAGTCCACCCATGCGGAAGGATGCGAGTGTCTTCGGAGAGCCAGTTCCAATCGACACGGTTAAAGATTTCGTGAGCTAACTGGCTGATTTCGGAGTGTTCGAAATACTGCCGGCACATGAGAATGCCGCAAAGAAGGATGGAAGTGTCCACGGAGGAAACTTCAGACTGCCACAATCTTTCACCGGTGACGATGTTGGCCCAGTGATAATAAAACCCACGCTCCTGCGGCATTTTCTTCCAAAGGAAACGCAAAGTGGTGAGCGCGCGATCGCGAGCCTGCGAATAAGAAACATACCCGCGCTTTTCGCCGATGCAGAGAGCCGTAAGTCCAAAGCCAGTCGCAGCAATACTGCCTAAGATGCTGGTGTCCGAGCCGCGAACATTACATCTATCTTTGACGATGCCGGTCTTGGGGTTGCACTGCTCCCAGAAGAATTGAAAGATGGCGTTTTCCAGTTGTTCGAGGAAAGTATCGTCTCCCGGAGAGAGATAGCTAGCGGGAGGAAGAGGGCTTAATTGAATTGAGATGTCCGGTGCCGGCTTCTGGGCCGCGGTTTGATCCGCGCGAGACTGCTGTCGGACCAGAAGCGGGGTGCAAGCCGCCGTGCCCAGGAGCTGGCGGAGCAGCTCTCGACGGGAAAGGCCCCTCCGGCCGCGGAATGTAGGGTCCACAGTTCGATTTTAGGCGAAAGTGAAGGTTGAAGAAAACCGGGCCGACGAATGCTATTTCCATCCGGTGAGTCGGATGGAACCTCGCCAACCGGTTTCCGGTTAGTTTAGGCGCGGGCGCTTTTGGCTTTGCCTTCTGAGAATAGAGAAATCATCTCGCGATTGAAGGCGGGGATGTCTGCAGGCTGGCGACTGGAGACCCAGTTTCGGTCGCGTATGACTTCTTCATCTTTCCAATTGCCGCCGGCGTTGCGGATATCATCCTGGATTGTATGGTAGCTGGTCAGGGTGCGGCCTTTAACGAGGCCGGCAGAAACCAAAAGCCAGGGCGCGTGGCAAATTACGGCGATGGGTTTTTTGGCTTGGTCAATGCTCCTTACGAATTCCTGCGCTTTCTTTTCTGCGCGCAAAAAATCGGCATTTAATGCTCCACCGGGAAGAAGGACAGCGTCGAAATCCTCTGGATTCGCTTTGTCGAGGCTTATATCGACGGCGACTTTGTCGCCTTTCTCGTCATGATTGACTCCCTGGATTTTTCCGGACTTGGGAGCAATGACAACGGTCTTGGCTCCGGCTTCTTCAAGAGCTTTGCGCGGCTTTTCCAGTTCGGCTTGTTCGAATCCATCGCTGGCCAGGATGCCTACTCGCACTTGTGACAATTTTTGTTCGGACATAACAATCTCCCTTAATAGAATTGGATCGACTGTTGGATCACGCCACCCACGGTTGGGCCCGGGGAGAGCGGGGCTCAAAGAACCTCTTGCGGGGGAATGTCTTCGGGCCGATGTGGGCTATCCGGCCCCGGCTGATCGTGACGTCTCGGATCCGGTGGGTCGATAACCTCCGGAACCTTATCGCCGGGTGTTCTGCCTGGTTCGCGGGCAGGAACGCGGCTGGGATTGGGCTCGGTATTGCGTTGGTCGAGAAACATTATTCCTCCCTAAATCTCATGTATTCAGCATTTGTATATATCTGAGCTGCCCACTAGATTATTGCAAAACGAGGCAAAACCCTCTATCCCCGACATGCTGTAGCATTTGTAGGGATTACCTGTAGTTACCGAGTAGCAGAAGTAAGGAGGAGAGGGGCCACTCTCAATTTCAGGGGGAGACTATGAGTGGCCCCTTCAGGGGAGAGATCTGAAGAAATGCCGAGTTTGAGATTAAAAAGCATCGAGCTTGACGTTAAACTACCTCGGCCTCGAAAAGCTTTCTATCGGCTAGGAATTGTATTAAGAGATGGAAGTCACTGTAGGTCGCTGGTTTTAAGAGGGAAAGAAGGGCGAAATGGTCGGTTAGCGCATTTCGCCCCGTTACCTGTCAGGGCGCACAGACTTCTGATGAGTGCCGGTTAACTTTAAGGTATTAAAGAAATTAAGGAATTGCGAACCCTTATACTTACAGCAAACCAGTGCCGCAAGTAGGCTGAAGCATGTATGGTGACTGGGCCCCAGTGAGCGTACAAGGGTACGGATCGAGCGGCCTTTCGGGCGCTACTTCGGATCTACTAGGAGGCAGTATGTTGCGTTGGGCGCTTATATTTTTCGTGGTGGCTTTGATCGCGGCAGTTTTCGGGTTCCTGGGGATAGCGGCGGCGGCGGCAGGAATCGCCAAAATTCTATTTTTCATTTTTCTCGTTCTGTTCCTGATTTCTCTGGTTGGTGGACTAGTTACGCGAGCTTAGGCTAGCCATTCGCTGTATAGTGTTGTGACGGCCGGCAGCCAGTCGCAAGTGGTCCAGGACAAAATGAAGACTTTGCCTCTCATTGGAATTATCTTGATCGTGCTTGGGATTCTTATTTTTGTATTTCAAGGAATCACTTACACGACGCACAAGAAGATCGTGGATATCGGGCCTCTGCAGGCGAGCGCTACCGAGCATAAGACTATTCCTTTGCCTCCTATACTCGGAGGGCTCGCGCTGGTTGGAGGGGTTGTTCTGCTGGTTGCGGGAAGAAAAGAAGCTTAGTTCAATCGCGCCGTAGTTCAGCGTCTGCGTAGTGCAAACCCTTCGTCGATTTTTTGGCGTTATCCCAATACGATACGGATTGTGTGGACGGCTCCGTCGTCTGCGAGAGGAATGGTTGGGGCCCCGGGCAAAAGTTTGCCGTCCATTTCTGTGAGAGCTACGCCACGCGAGACATTGGAAGGGTTTTCCACTTTTATTTTATATAGCGCTGAGTGGTAGCGGAAATCGATGGAGTAGCCCGGCCAATTGCGCGGAATGCACGGGTCAATATTCAGGATCATACCTCGCACGCGGAAACCAAGTATCCATTCCAAGCCTGTGCGATAGAGCCAGCCGGCCGAACCAGTGTACCAAGTCCAACCGCCGCGTCCGACGTGCGGAGGCTCGGCGTAAATATCACCCGCCACGACATACGGTTCCACTTTGTAGCGCTGCACGTTGGCGCGGGAGTTTGATCGGTTAATTGGATTCATGAAGCGGAAGAGGTCGGTGGCCTTGTCTCCATTGCCGAGCTCGGCGAAAGCGATAGCGGTCCAGGTGGAGGCGTGCGTGTATTGGCCACCGTTCTCGCGGATGCCGGGGACATAGCCTTTTATGTAGCCAGGGTCGTGAGTCGTCTTATCGAATGGGGGAGCTAAGAGCAAGATCAGGGCGTCGGCGGAGCGAATGAGTTGATGATCGACGGCAGCCATGGCGCGCGCTCCACGGCCGGGTTCGGCAGCGCCGCTGATGATGCCCCAGGATTGAGCGATGGAATCGATGCGGCATTCATCGTTCTGCGCGGAACCTAGCGGAGTGCCGTCATCAAAGTAAGCGCGGCGATACCATTCTCCGTCCCAACCCTCGCGTTCAAGCGCGGCTTTCAACAGGCTTACATGCACGCGCCACCTTTCTGCGCGTTGGCGTTCGCCGCGCGCGTCGGCGACTTTCGCAAACTCCCAGAGAACGGTGTGCAAGAACCAGCCCAGCCAGATGCTTTCACCCTTACCCAATTGGCCGACGCGATTCATGCCATCGTTCCAGTCACCGGTGCCCATCAGCGGAAGGCCGTGAGCGCCAACGGAGAGGCTGCGATCCAAAGCGCGCGCGCAGTGTTCGAAAATCGTGGCGCGATTCTGCGAAATGCGGGGCTGGAAGTAAGATTCATTTTGACCTTCAGCCAAGAGATCGCCCTCGACGAAGGGGACTTGTTCTTCGAGGACGGTCATGTCGCCGGTAGCCTCGATGAAATGAATGACGGCGTAAGGCAGCCAAAGAAGATCGTCTGACATTCTGGTGCGGATGCCGCGTCCAGAAGGCGGATGCCACCAATGCTGAACGTCGCCTTCGGGGAATTGATGAGCGGCGGCGCGCAGCAACTGGTCGCGAGTAACCGCTCTTTTAGAGACGGCGAGGGCCATCACGTCCTGGAGTTGATCGCGGAAACCGTAAGCGCCGCTGAGCTGATAGAAAGCTGCGCGGGCCCAAACCCGGCTGGAGAGAGTTTGGTAGAGCAGCCAGCGATTCAAAATTACATCCATGCTCTGGTCGGGAGTATTTACTTGCACTGCGCTGAGGGTGTCATCCCACTGACGAAGAACATCGCGGAAAACCTGGTTGAGATCTGCGGCGCGGAAACGATTGAGGAGGTCGCGGGCTTTTTCTTTGGATTCCGCTTGGCCCAGAAAGAAAACAATTTCCACGCGAGCGCCGGGGCGCAACTCGATGACCGTTTGCAGGGCCGCGCAGGGATCCAGGGCAGCGCCTAGCTTGCGGCCGAGCGGGCGACTCGTTTCCAGCGCCGCCGGGCGTTCGGGGCCACCATTGCGCCCGAAGAATTCCGTGCGGTCAGCGGTGAAGGAGGATTGGCGTCCGGCCAGATCAGCAAAAGCGATGCGGCCGCCGAAATCTCCGTTCCATGCGCTACGGGCGAAGAGCGCGCCGGATGCCGAATCCATTTCTGTGATGATGTAGGGCGCCGCAGAGGAACGCGTGCTTCCCAAAACCCATTCGGCGTAGGCTGTGACAGAGAGACGCCGCAGACGCCCTGAATCATTTTGAATGACGAGGCGCGAAATTTTGATGGGGTCTTCCACCGGCACGAATTGAGTTAGTTCGAGCTGAATGCCGTGAGAGCCGTGTTGAAACCGGGTGTAACCCTGGCCGTGGCGGCACAAATAGCTGGCTGCTTCATCGCGAATGGGCAGTGCGGTGGGACTCCAGACTTCGCCAGTGGATTCGTCGCGAATGTAGAGGGCTTCGCCGGGAGTGTCAAAGACATGATCGTTGGACCACGGGGTGAGCTGGTTTTCATGGCTGTTGAGGGACCAAGTGAATCCCGAGCCCGACTCGGAAACCAAAAAGCCGAACGACGGGTTTGCAATCACGTTGACCCAAGGCTCCGGCGTGCGCAGACCTTCATTCAGCACGGTGACATATTCGCGGCCATTCTCAGCGAAACCGCCGATGCCGTTGAAAAACTGTAGAGCAGGTTGGGGCAGTTGAACGTCCTGGCGCTTGCTTAAACGAGTTTGACGAGAAATATAAGGCGACACCGGTTCTTTGTACTGCGATCGGGTAATTTGCTCCGCCAGCGTACCGCGCCGGCTGAGCAGAACGGCCCTAGCGATCATTTGCAGCTGGGTGCGAGTTTGCTGCGAAACCAAATCCCCGCGCAAAAGAAAAATTTTCCCGCTGACTCCGCTGGTATCGGGAGAGAGCCTGAGCTGGCTGCCGCGTACCAAAGACTCCAGAGATGTGTGCAATTCCTGGACGTAGGAAGGGGCTTTCTCATTAATGATCACCACGTCGGCGGACAACTGCTTCATACGCCAGTATTCATGGGCGCGCAAGAGTTGGCGGATGAGGTCCACGTCATCCGCGTCGTCGATGCGCGCGAGGACGATCGGCAGATCGCCGGAAATCCCCTGGGCCCATAGCGTGCCGATATCGAGTGAAGTGGTGGTCAGGATGTCCGAGGACGGGCGCAGAGACGAGTCGGAATAAAGTACAGCGTTTGCCAACCTTTGAAACAGGTGAGCTTCTTCGGCGCTAATGCTTAAGTGATGGAGTTGCACCTGCGCCTGGGTCCAAGCGAGAGTGATGGTGCGCTCAAACGTTCGTGTATCGCGGTATTTATCGGCCAAATCGAGAAGCTCTTCGCGAGTGGGCGCCACGATAGTGGAAAAAATGAGATGGGCCGTGGTGCCGGGTGGGATGTGCACCGTACGACGCAAGCTGATGATGGGGTCGAGCACCGAGCCGACTGAGTTGGAAAGCGGACGGCCATCGAGGATCGAAACAGCATTCCGCAAGTTACGAGCGCGGCCGACGAATTTTGCGCGGTCTGTTTCGAACTGTAGATCGCCGACTGTTTCGCCATCCACCACCAAAACCTGCGCGGCCCATACGGAAGTTTCTTCCGGGGAGCGCTTGCGGCGTGTGGCGACGACGGCGCCGAGGTCGGCAACAAATTCAGTCTCGACGAACAGGTTAGAGAAAGCGGGCGCCGCAACATCAGAAGCCTGTGATGCGAGGGCCACTTCGGCGTAAGAGGTAACTTGCACATCCCGAGCACGCACACCTAAGTTCGTAATGGTTACGCGTCGGACTTCTGCATCGTCTTCCGACGAGACAACGACTTCAAGAGTTGTGGTGAGGGAACGGTCGCGCCGAATAATTTCGGCATGATCTTCATAAAACACTGCTTCGTAGGAATCGGGCTCGATGCCAGAGGGCTGGTGGCCCGCGGACCATACATTCCCGGTCTGCTCGTCGCGCAGGAAAATAAAACTTCCCCAACAATCACGCGTAGCGTCTTCGCGCCAACGAGTGACCGCGATGTCGCGCCAGCGGCTATAGCCGGAGCCTGCTGCGGTGAGCATGACGCCATAACGTCCATTGGAAAGCAATTGCGTGCGTGGAGTGGCGTCGTAGGGGGTGGTGAAACGGCGGACTACCGGCGGTACAAGCTCACGCACTTTGGCGGAGGCCGAAACTTCTTCCGCGCGGGGACGCGCAACCAAAACATCCCGAGGTGTACGCTCTTGCAAAAGCAATTCGGTAGCTCGCACGATCGGTTCAGAGTGGAAACGCGTTTGCATTACACCGTCATGCAGGACGTTTGCAGCGGACAACAATGTCATGCCCTGGTGGTGGGCCATGTAGGCGCGAACTACGGCAACGTTTTTCCCCTCGGGCAGTCGGGAGCCGGTGTAATCAAGCGCTTCATAAAAACCATAAAACCCTTTGCCGCCAGCCTGGGCTAGCCGCTCAAAATTATGAACCGCAGCAGAAGGCTCGATCATGGCGGCTAGGCCGGTGGCGTACGGAGCGATTACCAAGTCCTCGCTGAGGCCACGTTTGAGACCGAGGCCCGGCACCCCGAAGCTGGAATATTGATAGGTGAAATCCATATCACGTGCGTTGTAAGCAGACTCGGAAATTCCCCAGGGCACGCCGCGCTCTTCGCCATACTCGATTTGCCGCGCGACTACTTGTTCGTACGTTTGGCTCAGCAAACTGCCGGATGGGGAACGCAACACCAACGCGGGCATCAAGTATTCAAACATCGAGCCGGACCAGGAAATCAACGCAGAGCCGCGGCCTACCGGGGTGAGCGCGCGACCCAGGCGGAACCAGTGCGAAGAGGGAACGTCTCCTTTAGCGATGGCGATGAAACTAGTAAGCCGAGCTTCGGAGGCAAGCAAGTCGTAACAGTTTGGATCCAGGTTCCCATCCGTGCCTCGAAACCCGATCGAGAAAAGTTTGCGTGAATGGTCGAACAGGAAAGTG
>Ga0210398_10002235_pt1 | contig 19054 bp, 18 predicted proteins | sample IncBWC4OmetaG_FD_161047 | JGI IMG/M metagenome (GOLD analysis project Ga0210398, IMG submission 161047) | Forest soil microbial communities from Barre Woods Harvard Forest LTER site, Petersham, Massachusetts, United States - Inc-BW-C-4-O | ecosystem: Environmental > Terrestrial > Soil >... | reverse complement strand
GCAGCAAAAGCTTCTTCATCATTCCTCCGAACCACACGCAAAGTGACGGCGCGTCGTTCTGTTCTATTCCGATGGCGTTGACCACATCATGTCCCGCTTCACAAACTGCGCGAATAATTCGACTTGCACGGGCGAAAATTCAGATTCCAGGACCGCTTTGACGTTGCGGCTCACCCGCGAAGTGTCCTTGGATGAAAACAGCACCAGTCCATCCGCATTCGCTTGAGCCGAGTAGTTTAGCATCAGCGCGGAGATTATTTCGTCGTTGGAGCAATCGACCGCAAGCTTTTCCGACCAGTCCTGTTTCACTGTGGGATTGGCTCCGAGGAAGTCCGATACTTCTCGAAAGCTCGCGCCGAGTGATCCGTGGGTGATTGTGAGAGGGCGCGGCCCGCCTTGGGGAAGCTTCGTCAAATTCCGCTTGAGGGCGCTGTTCTCGAATTGTACAACGTTGCAGAGCTGCGCTTGGCATTCCATGGCTCGCAGCGTATTTTCGATGCTCGTCCCGAGTCCAAAATAGCGGATTTTCCCGGCTTTTACCGCGTCCGTCAGGAATGCAACGAGCTCGTCCGGCGAGTTCTCCGAGACCGCGTATTCATGCAACAAGAAAAAATCTACGTAATCCGCTCCGAGTGCGCGGAGGCTCGTTTCGAGGCTTGTCTGGGCATCGTTCGCGCTGAATCCGCCTGCTTTGGCAAGGCCCTGAGCCTGACGTTGCAGAAAGCCGCGTGCTGCGGGCACGAGCTGCGCGAGCCGCCGCCCAGCCTGCATGGCAAAGCGCAGCGCGCCGGTGCGCCTTGGGGGCTCAATGCCGAACTTGGTGGTAATAGTGACCCCGGCGCGTCGCGACTTCACAAAGGCTCCGAGTAATCCTTCGGCTTCTCCGTATCCGTAGTAGCGGGCCACGTCGAAGTGACGCACTCCGGCATCGAGTGCCGTCCCGAGGAGCTGCTGCGCTTTCCTCTCGCCGACGCTGGCGAGGGAGCTGCAGCCAAATCCAATGACCGGTATCTCGATCGCGATGCCCGGGACTGCGATCTTACTCATGCGGGGACTTCCTTCAGCCGGTCGGCAATCCGCAGGCAAAGTGCGAGAATCGTCAGCGTGGGATTCGAACGCGCGCTCGTTGGAAAAACCGCGCTGCTTCCGATATACAGATTGGCGATTCCGTGCACCCGGCACTGCGGATCGACCACGCCGAGCCGGGGACTCTCGTGCATTCGTGTTGTGCCCATGTGATGCGCAGAGTCGTGCGCCCTCACGACCCACGCCGAGGGATCTTGCAGGAATTCAGCCTGTTTCCGATCGAAGGAGCCAAGCCCTAGGCGTTCGAATTCGCCCGCCAGGGTTCGTATGAATTCAGACAGAGTCTGCCGCTCCAGCTCACCCAGCCGCCAGTCCAGTTTCACCCGAGGCATGCCCAATTGGTCGCGAACTTCGCTCAGCAAGACGCGGCTGTCCGGATTCGGCGCCATCTCGCATTGCGCTCCGAAAAGGATCGGCCCTTGCTTCGGCGTAGCCGCGCGCCTTTGCACACGGAGACGGTACGCGAGCCGGGTCAGTTCGGCCGGATCGGCTAGCGACCTGCCGATCAGTTGCCGCAGCTCGGCGAGGTTCGAAAAGCTTCTGCCGACCACGGCGCGAAAGAGCTTTTTCATTGCGGCGATGCTGGAATCGGGTGCCGGCTCAAACGCTATGATGCCGTGAATGGTCAGCAGTCGTTTCTGCATCTGCATGCGCTGGGTGAGGGTCACGAGAGGAGCGTGCTTCAATCCCTTCACGAAAAAAGATTCAAACAGATCCTGAAGATGCGTGCGATTCTTCGTCAGAAGCTCGCCGAAGTTCATGTGCACGTGTTCCTGAAAGTACCGCCCGACCAGGCCGTTTTGGTTTCCCACTCCGCCGGGTTCCACGCGATTCGAAGCCAACAGCAAGCGAGCAGTTTCGATCCCCCCGCAGCAGACCACGAAGCACCGCGCCGAGGCCGTTCCTTTCTTTCCGGCCAGGGTTTTGAATTCGACGTGGTTCGCCGCAGTCGCAGCCGGATTGGTGACGATTGCCGTCACATTCGTGTGCAACAAAGCGGAGATATTCCGCGCGTTTTTCAGTTCTTTGCGATACTCGGATCCGAAATTGGGTTTCGGGCTCCAGCGCGAACATTCCATGTAAAGGAGCTTCGGGTCGAAGGGCGGCGGCTCAATTCCAAAGGATATACAAAGTTCCTCATAGGAAATGCGGGGGCCAAGTTGCAGGACGCGTTCCGCCCGTTCGTAGTACGGGTCCAGAGTTGCGCGCTGGATCGGCCAGCCGCTGTGAGGGACCCAAGTGCGCTCCATCAAGTCAAAATCGTCGAAACGGAGCGCCTGCCCTCCCCATAGGGTCGTCGTCCCGCCGAAAACGCGAGCGCGCCCATCGTGAATGCTGGTGTGAGGCAGTCCTGCGATCTCGCTGTCGAACAGTTTCTGGGAGTCCGGCTCCGGATCGAGCCCGCCCGCTTCCAGGAGAAGAATCTTCCGGCGGGTGCCCATAAATTCTCTAGCGATGGTAATGCCAGCCGCCCCCGCGCCGATGATGCAAATGTCCGCCGTGACGGATGCTCCATCGTTAAATTCGTTGAAGTCTTCGATCAACGAGGCGAATCCTCCGAGCAGTCCCGGGCAGCGGGCAGTATACACTGTGCATCGTTGCGTCCTGTAGCGCACACGCTGTTCTCAAATCGCGCTCAGCGTGTTTCCCGCCTTCGAAAAGCCGCATTGTCCCAGGCCGCCCGCCTGTGCCGCTCTTGGTCCCGGCGATCCATGTAACGTTGGAACTCTTGGCTTGTTCGAGATAAAGTTACGATTCAAATGCGAACAGCGCGTGCCGATGGACTCAGGTGGTAGGTGACGCATGGGAGTCAAGGAGCTGTGCCCCGAGATGAATTTGGAATTGTTGGAATGGCTCAGATGTATCGCCTGCGGCGCTCCCCTCCGCGCGGATTCTCCTACTTCAGGTCAAAACACCGGAAAGGTCGCCGACGGCCAGCTGGTTTGCACATCTTGCGGACGCGCCTACCCTGTCGTGCGCTCCATTGCCAGGTTTGTGCCCAACGAGGACTACGCTCACAGCTTCGGATACCAGTGGAATCACTTCGACAAGACCCAGCTCGACAGCCACATGGGCAACGACCTGAGCCGCGAGCGTTTCTTTGCGACCACGCAATGGCCGCAAAAAATGGACGGGCAGGCGATTCTCGAGGCCGGCTGCGGCATGGGCCGCTTTACGCAGATCGCGCTCGAGACCGGCGCGGAAGTGTTTTCGTTTGACCTGAGTAACGCCGTGGAAGCGAATCTCCGCAATAACGGAGCTTCCCCGCGGGCGCATATCCTGCAGGCCAGCATTTACGAAATTCCCCTGCGCAAGGAGTCGTTTGACAAAGTATTTTGCATGGGGGTGCTGCAGCACTGCCCCGACGTGCGCGCCGCATTCATGAGTCTGGTGCCCTTCCTGCGGCCGCGCGGCGAGATCGTGATCGACGTCTATCACAAGCACACGGGACTCTTTCCTCCGTTGAAATATTGGGCGCGACCATTTCTTACCTGGATGGGTCCCAACGGCGTTCACAAATTTCTTTCGCTGGTGATTCCCCCTGCGTTTTATCTGAAGAAGGCGCTGTACAAAGTGCCGCTGGTGGGAAAACCGATCGGCAACCTGATTCCCATTGGCCCGGTCTCGCACGCGCCGAGACTCATCTTCACCGATCAGGAACTCATTCAGGTGAAAATCTTGAGCGCCCTCGACATGTATTCCCCCGTACACGATCACCCGCAGACCCTGGACGCCGTCCGCCACTGGTTTTCCGACGCGGGTCTCGTGGATGTATATGTCGGCGCCGGATTCAACGGCATAAACGCACGAGGCAGAAAGCCATGAATGCGCCGAAAGGCCCCGATGCCAGCGCGGCCGTTCGTGCCTCCAACGATGAGGATCCCACCAAGATAGCACTAGGCTCTTCGGGCGGCGCAGGTGCCAGCGAATTCTCCACGGGCCAAAGACGGCGCATTCTCATCCTCGCATCCCATGTGATCCAATATTCGTCGCCTCTCTTCCGTCGCATGGCTCACGATCCGCGCCTCGATCTGCAAATTGCCTACTGCACGCTGCAGGGCGCGAAGGCCTCGGTCGATCCGGAATTCGGTGTCGAAGTGGCGTGGGACACGGCAGTTCTGGACGGCTATCCCTGGGTGCACCTGGCCAATCGCTCTCCGGTTCCCGGTTTGGGGCGGTTCTTCGGATTGTTTAATCCGGATGTTTGGGGCCTCATTCGGCGGAGCCGCTTCGACGCCGTCATTCTGCCCGGTTATTTTTATTTCACGGCCTGGATCGCCATCGCCGCGGCCAAATGGAGCGGAACGCCCATCCTTTTCGTGACGGATTCGCATAGCCTGCGAAGCTGGAGGGCCCAGTCGCCGTGGAAGCTGCGGCTGAAGAAGCGGCTAGTGCGGCGAATTCTTTCACTGGCGAGTGGTATCTTGGTGTCCTCCTCGGGGGGCGAGGAGTACGTAAGGTCGATGGGTGTTTCGAGCCGCGTATTCCTCCTTCCCTCGGCGGTTGACAACGATTGGTGGTCGGAGCACGCGGCCAAGGTGGATCGTCACGTAGCGCGTGCCTCTTGGAAGATCCCGCCAGAGGCAACCGTAGCCCTTTTCTGCGCCAAGCTGCAACGATGGAAAGGCCCCATGGATTTGCTGGAAGCTTTCGCGCGGGCGAAGGTTCCCGACTCCTATCTCGTCTTCGCGGGCGATGGACCGGAGCGGAACAATCTTGAGCGGAAGGCCACCGAGTTAGGCTTTGCCGATCGGATATTGTTTCTCGGCTTCGTGAACCAGTCGCTGCTGCCATCCGTCTATCGCGCGGCGGATGTCTTTGTTCTGCCGTCTTTGTTCGAACCCTTCGGATTGGTCGTCAACGAAGCCATGCTCTGTGGTTTGCCCGTGGTGGTCAGCGAGAGGGGGGGAGCGAAAGTCGATCTGGTGCGTCCGGACGAAAACGGCTATGTATTTCTTGCGGGAGATGTCGAGGCATTGGCCGCGATCCTCCGGCAGATTTTGCCGGATGGGGAAAAAAGGGCCCGCATGGGCGCTGCAGCGCGGCGGCGCATGGAAACATGGTCGCCGCAAGAGTACGCGGAGAGCGTCGTGCGCGCGGTTAATAAGTTGGTACCAAAAGATAGAGCTTCCACTTGAATTCCGTCAGCGCGCTCCATTTATTTGAAAACTTAAGAAGCCTCTCTCGGCATCCTAACGACCCTGTTTCTCATTGCCGTCTTGTGTGTCGGCTTCAAACGAATGGGCATGTACAATCGTCCTGTGCTCCGACAGGAATCACGCTGTAAGTGTCACTCAACAGAGGCTGGAGTCAACAATGTCTACGATGTTCCTAATGCCGCGGCATCTTCACGCATTGAACATAGAGTGAGAACGGGATCGCGGGATTCTGGTAGTCGAGAAGTTGCAGGGGCCAAGTGAGAAGAAACAAAGGCAGGGCGAATTTGGCACCCCTTCGGCTCAACACGGGCTGAATGACATTCGTCAACGTCACTAAAAGGGGTGAACCAAACCCAGCACTTTTGACGATCTGGAATCCTATCGGCGCAAGGAGCGCCTGGTAGCTTTCTAGAGTGTATCCATCGCGGACGTGCCATCCCACCGATTCATCGGTACAAACTCGCCCCTTATTGCGCGGATGCTCCGAGTACGGGCAACACAGGTGCAACACCCCTTCTTCGCGGAGCATATCGTAAAAGTGTTGAACCACTAGTTTGTCCCTTGTAATGTGCTCCAATGTTTCTGAGCAAATGATTTGATCAAATGTCTGTTTGATCCCAGGCAAATCGTAAAGATTGCAGACCTCGAACTTCAGCCGATCAGGATCAGTTCCCAGAAAAGAAAAATAGTCCTTATCCTTTTTCACCTGCCCCGGCTCCATGGTCACACCCAGCACTCGATTCCCCCGCTGGTAGGCCGCGTAGGACAGAGCTCCATTGCCACACCCTGCGTCCAATGTGTCGATGGCTCCTTGCCTAAGATATCTGGAAAGGAATCGATATCGACATCGCGTGTGCAGATCAAGGCCTGGGAAAAGTATTTTCTTTCCCCAAAAGAGAATTCGATCTCGCATTGGCTGCAAATTCATTCCCGGTCCTCGCCTTCTAGTACCTATATCCCTCCCGTCGCAAGTTCATACCAGCTTTTCGACACTACAGCGATTCTGAGATCCTACATCGTGACCATAAATTTTTCGACTTGCTAGATCGCTGATTTCCAGGGTATTTTTTCCTATCAGCCCCGGTCTGCCGGGATGGGAACACGATTAGATTGTCCCACAGCCGGACACTTAAACCTTAACCCTCACGGAATGTGAGCGCAGTGTGCATCATGTAAGTTTGCCCGTTGCAGTACGCGAATTGCGCAAGCATAATCACCAGGAGGAGTTGATCTCCAGAGATAGAATATGCAGCTAACCACCACAGGTTCTCTTAGCGGCAATCGGCAGGTCAAGGCTGTAGTGATGGGTCTGATCATCGTGGGCGTCATTTGGGAATTGGCAGGTTGGATTGTCGCAGGTTCTGACAAGAATTTGGTCATGTTCGGATTGAGTCTGGTTATTGTTGCACTCGTTATTCATATCTTAAATGACTGGCGCAGCGGCGTGCTTCTATTCTTGCTTTGGCTCCTATTTGAGGATCTCGCCCGCAAATATCTCGGCAACAGTATGACAGTGTATTTTGCCAAGGACTTCCTGGTCTTAATTGCCTACCTTTCGTTCTATCTCGCAAAACGTCGGCGGGAGGTTGACATTTTCAAGTTTCCTTTTCTCGTTCCACTCGGGGTTTTTTTTGCGCTTGCATTCGCCGAGATCTTCAATACGTTCTCTCCGAACATAATGTATGGTTTGCTGGGTTTGAAGCTCTATTTTTACTACGCCCCGCTGATGTTTCTCGGTTACGGGCTGCTCAGATGCCCGGATGACTTGGAACGTTTTCTCAAGGTTAGTTTGGTTGCCGGGATTTTGATCTCAGGTTTGGGAATCGCCCAATCCGTGCTGGGAGTGAGCTTTCTGACACCGGAAGAAAGTGCGGCTGAACTCTATACATTATCTCATGTAGTGAGGTTTTCACCAGTTACTCACAAGGAGATATTTGCTCCAAGTTCCGTTTTCGTCAGCGCGGGCCGCTTCTCCGACTACTTGATCTTGCTCTGGATTTTGGCCATGGGCGCCCAAGGGTACCTTCTGCTCAGCCGTAAGCCGGGCGCCAAGTACGGCTTTTGGGGTATAGGAGTCGTTACTGTTGCCATTATGATTACTGGGACTCGTACCCCATTCGTTTTCGTGATTGGCAGCGCCTTTGTGATGACTGCCGCTTTTCTCTGGGGCGCCCCCTGGAGGTGGGGGCAGGGCCGTCGCATGGTGACGGCGCTTCGCCGGGGCTTCCTGATCGGTGGACTTGGCTTGATTCTCATGGTCGAAGTATTTCCCACGGTCATAGGTGGGAATTGGTCTTTCTTTACCGAGACGCTATCGTTGCATGGTGAAGGTTCCGAGCTTATAAACCGATCCTGGGATTACCCCGTGAAAAATCTTATGGGCGCCATCCAAGAGGGGGAATTGCTCACCGGACACGGTACAGGTTTATCCTCACTGGGAATGCAATATGTTTCTGGCTTCTTGGGCCAGTCCCCGCCGGAGTATAACGTAGAAAGCGGTTACGGATCCCTAATCGTGGAGATGGGCGTTTTTGGTCCTGTACTTTGGTTCCTTTGGGTTTCGGCGTTGCTCTGGCAGGGGTGGAAGATCGTTCGAAATCTTCGCGAAACCGTATATTTTCCGTTGGCTTTTGCAATTTGGTGGTATGTAGTGGTAGATCTAGTCCTGCTCATGTACTTTGGATTGCAAGCTTATCAGAATTTTGTGAATAACGCCTACCTGTGGCTGCTTATCGGGGTGTTGTATCACCTGCCCGCACTCTCCCAAATGCCACAGCCCGTCCCCATTCCCAGACATCTGCGCGCAGTGCCCCGCTGGCGGCTCGCGCTGGTCGGAAAATAGACGGCGTGTGCGGCATTGCAAGGATAGCAACGACACACCCTGACAATTCGTTGCGCTCGGCCGCAGACCGCATGGCGCCTCAACAAAACACTAGAGAATATACGTGGGTCCGTAACGGCGTTGAGGTGCGCGCCATTTTCGCCGAGCGCCTTCGCCGCAAAGGTCTCCCGGCCTAATCACCTCAGTCATGACAGTCTGTTCTTTAAACGAAGAAATGGTTCTTCAAAATACTCTCTGGAGAGGAATGCAATTCCGATCGAAGCTCCAGCGCAGATAACGAGTCGGGTAACCAAGGGAAGAAACTGCGAAGTATCCGCTCCGTCTTTCCAAAAGGCCGCAACGAAGTGACTGTAAAAATCGAAAATGAGAAGATGAACCAGATAAAGTCCATAACTTACCCTTCCCAGTAACTGCAGACTCTTCGATGTAACGGCAGCTTTCCATGCGCTCGAACCAAGCAAGAGCGAGATGCACAGTACGGCAGTAAAGGCGAAATGAAAGGGAACAACCTGCAAAGCCATCCCTAAAGGTTTCTGCCTTGATATGATTCCGAACGGGATGCCTCCAACTTCCATGAGGATCGCGATCCCGAACAGGGACGACGCAGCCCTAAATAAGTTTCTCCTCTTGATATTGTACTCACGCAAGATGGCGGAGAGCATTGCTCCACATGCCAGCCCGTCCAAAGAGTTCCACGTGTAATCGTTAATGACAAAACTGACCAATCCGCTCTTCGCGGCCATGAAATAGCTTATCAATCGGAAGATAGGCGTCGCAATAATTAAGACTGCGCAAAGAATTAATAAGGTCTTGTTGCGAGTGTGGCGTACTAAGGTCGGCCACAGGAAATAGAAATGTTCCTCTACCGCGAGCGACCATAGTACAGGGTACGCAATGGCAATTCCAAAAAGGGGAGTCACGTTAGATAGATAGAAAAGACTCAATAAAATGAATGAAATGGGGGCATATCTTGTCGCCGCGAGAATTGCAAGAATTACCAAATAGATGGGAAGAATCCTCAGAGCCCGCCGGACGTAAAAACGCTTGTAATAATCCGATCGTTGGCGCGATTCGATCAAAATCCCGGTAATTAGGAATCCCGAGAGAACGAAGAAAAGATTTACTCCCAAACGGCCGACCCACATCGCCGTCAGGAAAACTCGCAGTACTCCACGATAGCGAAGCACATCTACGTTCCAGTAGAGCCCGTGATATAAAATCACCATTAAAATTGCTAACCCGCGGAGTGTGTCCAGTTCAGGCATCACGGGCCTGAGCAAGGGTTCGACTTCTCGTCCGGTGGAAGCGAACTCTCGAAGAGTCGACATTTCAAGACCTAACAGAGTGAATCCGACAAGGACAATCGACCGTTCAAAGTATCATCGGGAGAACCAATTCGCTAGACAGAGATAGGCTTGCGTCACTGGCAGTTTCCCTGTGACGACTATTGCCGGCTGTCTTGGATCGGCAGCTCGATACGACGCAACAAATTTCTCGGGACCTTCTCCACTGCCGTTTACAGCCGGTATTCGTTTCGGGAATGTAATCGACTTTCGTGAACAAAACCTCCATCCGCAAAGATTCAGACGGTAGCCAACGATTTTACGATTGCCGATGGGCGTTTTGATGGCACGATGTACAAAGGATGATCAGATTCTCTGCAGCGTCATCGCCGAGTCGGCTCCGCCACTGAATGTGATGAACTTGAAGATCCTCCATGCACCCACACGATTGGCATCGCCAACCATCTCGCTCCAGGACTTCACGACAGAGCCGGCGATAGGCTTCATAGTCAAGCCTCAGGCGGGGTCGCTTTGCTAAGATTCCTTTCAAAACGTGACCTGCACTTCTTCAAGGAGTCGCCTCCGGTGCGCCTTCGGAAGACTAATGACCAGTCGGATGAGGCAAGGCAATAAAGCATCTTGGTTGCCGGCTTCCAGGCTTACTCCCGCAAGGAAATCCGCGCAGATCATCTCCAAGCAGTAGCCTCGCGACTTGTCGCTTCCCAGCATTAAGCCTGCTGTTTCCAGCGCCTGCTCGATGACTGAAAGTTGGCTCTTGTACGCCTTGAAATAGAGGATCTCCCACGGCTCGGTTTCCTTCCCGGTCAGGTGCTTCGAAACTTCCCGCTTGAACTGGTCCTTGGAGAGTTCTCGCGCCTTGTGCAACCAGGTTGCACAATCGAACCTCTGACCGTCCCGCCTCGCCACCTTCGCTAGTTCCGTCGCCTTCGTCCACCCTACCTGCTGCAGTTCCACCTTGTGAATCTTGGGCAGCTGCTCGTGGATGGCCATCAGGTAGTATGCCTTGCGCCTAGATTCCGGGAACTTCCTCTGCAGAAACTCATCGAACGATCGTACGTTGTCCACCCTCCAGTACCGTCCTGCCCGAGCCTCGCAAAGATAGCGCCCTAGCTCCACGAACTTCGAATCCCGTTCGCGGTCCGTTGCCCTCTCCCACGCCAAGATCTCATCGATCTTTGAGAGCACAAACACGGCACGCCGGCGATTGAGCTTCGGAGCCAGGAGAGGCCTTCCGTTAGTCGTCAATAGAGTCAAGCCAATCAAGGTCGGCGGCTCCTGGTTGACGAATGAGCTTGGTTCCGACGAGTGCCTCGTTCCCAAGGCACAGCCCGAGGTGAGCACAGCTGACACACCCGTTTTGCGGGAAGCGGATTCCCGGCCGGGAAGGGAACTGGGCAGCTTCGATTTGACGGACTGTTGCCTCAACCACCTGGCTAAACTCCTGGCGCTGCTCTTCGGTGATCGAAGCGAGGAGATACTGAATCTCTGGCACACGCTTCCTGACAAAGGCCACGATGGCCACTTCGGAGATGCCGGTGATCCAGGAGTAGCAAACCAGCTGCAGATCGAGCGCAGTCAGGCCTTCGGGTTCATCAGGGTAACGTGCACTGGTGGTCTTCCATTCAAGCAGACGCCTCGTCCCGTCCAGTTGGCCGATGGCATCGACGTAGGCGACGAATTCGTGGCCATTGGGAAGTGTGCGGACAAGCTTCGTCTGCATGTTTTGTTTGGGCAGACGAATCCAGATGCGGTTGTCTCGGGCGAACTTCTCGAGGAGCGCAATGCCCTGGCGCAGCAGGCGTTCCCAGTCATCCCCATGGGTGTATTCGAGGGAAACATCGCGGTAGGCTCCCCACTCTCTAAAGAGCACAGCCCCAGCATCCTCGCGCTCGAAGAACGCCCCGAGAGCCTTTTCGAAGGAACGGCCAAAGCACAGCGCCGCCCGCGATTCCTTCTCCCTCCAACCATCGAGGTACCGGTAGCGGTAGCTCCTCGGGCATCGCAGAAACTGAGAAATCTGGGAATAGCTAAACGTCATGGCCTACCTCCTGGTGTCTCCCGCCCGAAACCGCGATCTCGTCCCATTCACTAGCTGGGGCGAAGCCGCTGAGGTTGAGAAACGAGCGACCGTTCAGGGTGGTGTGGGAAATCCGTACAACTCCCCGCAGGCTGAGGAGGGCCTTCTCATCGACTTCGTCGCGGGCCAAGAGGTCCTGGTCATAACCGAAGTCTCGAAGGAACCAGCGGAGCCTCCAGATGGCTTTGGGAGTGCAATAGAGCCGCCCATTGAAGGATTTGCCCTCCTGACCCTCAGGTTCGACGATGATAAAGCGCAGGGCGTAGAAGGGTCTTTGCGGATGACAGCGGTAGAAGACTTGATCGACGCCGACAAGGAAGGCACCTTCCAAGGAGTCATCCTGCCGGGGCGGCGCAGCGTGTAGACCTGGGATTTGGCGCTTCATGGTTGGACCTCCTGAGGCTTGGCATAGCTATTCAGCTGGCAGATGAGATTCGAAAGGTCATTAGCAGCACGCTGAGCCAGCTCGTTGATAAAGGCTTCGACCTGATCTTTGCTCGCTTCCCGCAGGGTGGGCGTATTGCAGAAATCTGCTGCATATGCCTTCACCAGGCTGGCATCGAGCTTGTACTGGCGGATGAGGAGGCAGAGGCGGTCGCGGAGGCGGGGCTGGCCGTTCTGGTGGCCGTTGTTGCCCTTCATAGGCGTCTTGCTTTGGCCCGAAGAGCCTGAGTCATCGGATCTGGGAGCCCAGCCGAGTTCTTCGATAGAACAGAGGCCGATGCCGTAGGCCTTACGGAGGGCGCGGTTGACGGCGCGTGTTTCAGCGACGCGCATTTCGGCGCCGTGGACTAGGGAGGAGACGTTGGAGGGATCGGCGTCCCCATAACCAACGAAGCCACGAGATCGGCGTGACTTGTAGACGGTCGCCTTAAAGACCCAGCGGCAGGCATCAGAGTCCGAGACTTTCTCCTGAAGAGCTGTGCGAATTCCAACGCATCGTCGCCGCAAGGCGATTTGAAGGAGTCCAGCGTGTGTCACGTACCACTTTCCGTCGATGTAGAGAATTTCCCCATTCAAGACAGAAAGGTGCAACGTTCGGGTCAGAGAACGCAATGCTTGAAAGTCCTGTTGCCGCAAACCCGGATAAAGCCGCTTGACTAGCTGTAGGTTCTGACGTACTAGCTTACCGGTGGAAACCGTCTCGACGACTCGCATGTTGGTGCTCCTAGGATCGTTGCCTTATGATATCGAAATGATATCACTTTGCCATCAAATGTCAATGAATAGGTTTCCATGCGGGTGTCATGGATAGGCCATCAGCAGAACCGCGTGCAAGACTCCTGATACGCATACCCGCAAGTCTCAAGGCCGAGATTGCTGAGCTCGCGCGACGAGAGCATCGTTCGCTCAATAGACAAATCGAATTCCTTCTCGATCGAGCTATTCGAAGCGAAACTGAGAGTGAAACTGTGCAGGTGCCTGCCCGTAAATCCGGAAGTAGGCGCCGGGCGTGAGCGAGGTCAAGACGCGAGTGGACTCGTGCCAAGATAGTTCAATTTTCAAAATCGATTGTAGTAGTCAAGAGAGATTCCTTACAGGTTTGGACAGCCAGGTGAATTGCGGACCGAATGAAACGCTCGCCGCGCCGATCCGTTCGGTACTAGTTTACGAGCGGTGCTGCGGAGTTGAGTGCGTCGAAGCGTGGAACTGGTCGGCGGGCATAACCGACGTCGATCCTCGTCTGATGTGCATGTGGTCAAACCAACAGAACAAAGTGGATTTTAGCTGTGGGAAGCAACGAGTAGGGATGGCGGGTAGGATATTTTCGGCCACTAGCATTTTGGAGCAACGATCCTATCTGCCAGCGGGTTGCGCGGATTGGGCTCAGGATTTCATTCCCATTTCCGTCCGGAAATGTTCCCAGAAGAAATCGTAGTGTTCACCGGTTTGTTCCAAACGATAGCCGATTCCGCTGACCCGAGCGTGGGATATCCACTTATCGACTATGGATTGCACTGAAGTCTCGTCACATTTTTCGATTGCCTCTACATCGATCGGAAGGCCGTTCTCCCCTTTGAGATGCACGTCGCTCGCAATTTCAGTCTTCTCCTTCTTTCGATCACAACTTTGCTTTGTCCACTCGGCGTTATCCTTACGGTAATCGTTAAATTCCGCAATTAGCTCACGAACGTCCTGACTTGTGGCATCAAGTGCCGCTTCGACGTCTTTAGGCAAGATTGGGTGGCTCCCGAAATAGTCTTTCTGAATCGTTTCCACCGCAGCTTTATGTGCGATTAAGTCCTTAAACAGCGCGGTCGAGCGATTGGCCCAATCGTCGAGTAACGAACAAAGCCGCAATCGGGCTGAATCCAGCGAGGTTTCCGATAGCATTTCCGGCAAGCCTATGAGCGCGAAACTACCTTTCAAGATCAGAGTGTTAATCTTTGATGCCTGCAGCTGTGCCCGCTGCCGATTGGCAACAATCATCCGTCCCACTTCGCGGATTGTCTGAGTCAATAGCATCTTTAAAGCCTGAAATTCCGTCCGAAGTTCAGCGCTACGCTCCCGTTCTTTACGAGCGTCTTGCGGCCAGGTCTCTTTGGCCTGTTTTTCCAGCGAGTAGAACGGCGTCATGAAGGGTGATTGCTGATAAGAATCTTTCAACATGTGCTTCAGAAAATCCTCAAGAGACGGGAATTCTCTTATCCGGTCGGCTAATCTGATTGCCAATTGCTCCGGCGTCAGCTGAACCTCTATCTCGTCCAAGCGCTTATCTTTTGTCATGATGTTCCTCGCGTGCTCCCGTCAACTTAAGATCGAGCGTTGGAATCCGCACTTTGTGCAGGGCTTCGAGTTCTTCAATCCGAGCTTCCAAGTTATCTTGTGCTACGGCTTTCATAATCATGTTTAGTAGGAATCCGACAGAATTCGCGACCCTCGGGTCGATCTCACCCTTAAGAACCCAATTGATTGTTTGGACTAGGAGCGCTCGTGCGTCCCCAACATCTTCGACCCTCACGTCTGGCGCCGTGCTGTCTAGTGTCTTCATGCGATTCTGGCGTCCTCCATGCACTTGCGCTTCTCGCCGCTGTTGAGCTTTCGACGGATCATGAAAAAAGCAGAACTCCGATCCAGCAACCACAGGGGCCTCGCAATTTGACCCGTCCGGTTTCTTAGCACAGCAAGTCTTGGTGATATTCATTTTTGCGGTCCCTTCAGAGCTACTTAAGTAAGGGGGGTACCCCATGGATCAAATCGGCTAGCCACGGCAAAGCATTTAGCGGAGACGATGAGGACAGGAATTTCGTCAGCGCTGTAATCATAGACCTAAACCTTTGCGCTCAAGCAGACATCAAGTCAACGTGTTTCCCATCAAATACCTGCCCCGAATGGATCTGTGCGGTGCTGTCAGTTCGCTGATGTCCCCGCGGCGCGCAGTGGTTGAACGCGACAACTTACCGAGCTTTATTGCTAGAAGGCTTCAACTCTTTTGGTCATGTCTCGCGACCGTTGCTTATCCCGTACAAATCCCGCAGAGGAACTTGGCATATCGACAGCCATGTTGGGTGGTTATGTTTGCTGAAGCTGTGACCGAGGTTGATCGTCGGCGGGGCCTCTGTTACCCTGCGCCAGACCGGCACAATAAGGAAAGGCGAGCTGCTTGAGCCTTTTTCTCTTTATAGACTCACCGAGCCATGACGGAATACACGCGCAATACTCCAATCAAAAAGGTGCGCAGGCCGGAACGTTACGACGACTCACTGATCATCCATCGCAAAAATTTCTCATGGCCGGGCGGCAAGACGCTGGCCGTATGGCTTATCCCAAACGTCGAGGCCTGGGCGTACGATTCGGCAGCGGGAATGGCGATCCTGCCTAATCTTCATAATGCGGTACCGGACGTTGTGAATTACGCATGGCGAGAGTACGGACTGCGAGTGGGGCTCTGGAGGATTGCAGACGTTCTAGATTCATGGGGGATTCGCGCGACCGTTGCGCTCAATTCATCCGTTTGCGAATTGTTTCCCCAAGTGGTGGACGAGCTCTTGAAACGAAACTGGGAAATCATGGGGCATGGAATCACAAACAGCCAGCTGATGTCTTCCTTCTCGAATGCCGGCGAGGAACGAGACGTGATCCAAACGGCGCTGGGCGCCATCGAGCGGATGACGGGTCGCCGACCCAAAGGGTGGCTGGGACCGGCCCTGGCGGAAAGTTACGATACGCTTGACCTCCTCGCAGAGGCCGGTGTGCAGTATGTTGCAGATTGGAATGCCGACGACCAACCCTATCGGATGAAGGTCAAATGCGGAAAGATGATGTCCATTCCATATTGCATGGAACTCAGTGACACGCGAATGTTCGCGAGGCACGGCTACACTGGCAGCGAATATCTGGAAGCTATCGTGGATCAGTTCGAGACACTCTCTTCAGAAAGCCATTCGATTTCACGCGTCATGGGGATTCCACTACACCCTTTTCTGGTCGGCCAGCCGCTACGGATCAAGTACTTACAAAAAGCAATTGCGCACATGAAGGCGCGGGATCGGGTTTGGTTTGCGACTGGGAGCGAAATCGCAGAAGCCTACGACCGCATCTGTGACTGACGCGTGCGAAAGACCACGCTTCTTACTCCCTTGCTCCTAGGGAAACCGGAGGGCTGGAACATGCGAAGCCGTTGGTGGATCGCCGGTGCTTCCCTGACCGCTCAACTTGTGGGCAGCGGGGCCATCAATGTATTTGCCTTCGCGGTGTTCTTGAAACCCGTTGCGAACGATCTGGGAGTGGGCCGCGGCGTTCTCTCCTCCGCGCTGTTGATGAGCACATTGATGACCGCCGCGGGTTGCCTGGGTTTCGGCGCGCTCTTCGACCGCATTCGAATTCGAACGACCCTCTTGGTTGCTGTTACCCTCTACGCCTTGAGCGTGGGAGCGTTGTCGCTGCTTCGGCCCTCCTTGGCAATCATCTATGCTTTGTTTGGGGTTTCGGGCTTTTTCGGCAGCGGCCAAACACCTTTGGGCTATTCCAAACTGATTGCCCAGTGGTTCGACCGGGACCGCGGACTGGCGATGGGGATTATCCAGGCAGGCGTTGGCTTGGGTGGCATTTTTGTCGCCCAGCTTGCGAGGTTCCTGATTGGCACATTCGGATGGCGTGAAGCCTATATAGGCATGGGGATCACGATTTTTGTTGTGGCGTTCTTGCCCGTGGCGATCTTTCTGCGTGAACCCGATTCCGAGGTTGCAGCTGCGACGGCTCCAGCCGAGGCTACCGGAAAAAGCAGTATCGCAGTAGGGCCCACTGCGGGCGAGGTGCTGCGCACGTCCTGGCAATTCTGGCTGCTCGCGATCGCGTTTTTTCTGGTGGTCGTCACGGCGAACGGGCCGCTGATTCACGCGGTCGCTCTATTGACGGACCGCGGAATCTCCATTGAGAGAGCGACGGCCACCCTCTCGGCGGCAGGGCTCGCCATGATTCTGGGCCGAATGCTGGCAGGATACTGTCTCGATAAATTTTTCGGGCCTTACGTGGCGGTCGCGTCGGTAGGGGGTGCAATGATTGGCCTCGGATTTCTCATCAGCCCCGCCCGGGGGCTAATTCCGATCGCGGGAACGGTTCTGTGCGGATTGGGCATGGGAGCAGAAGGAGACATCGTTCCGTACTTCGTCAGCCGTTATTTCGGCTTGCGGGCGTTCGGGCAGATCTACGGATATTTATTCGCCGTGTTCATGGTAGGCGTGGGTGTGGGTCCGTCTTTGCTCGGCTTTTCATTCGACCGATGGCATTCCTACGCGCCGATGTTCCTTTTCTTTGAAGCCGGCCTGCTCGTCGCTTGTGTCATGTTCTTGCGCCTCGGGCCCTATCGATTTCGAATTGACGATCAACCCGCGGATCGCGACGCGAGGGAGTCTACCCAGGCTTCGTCTTCCCCCATTCGCGGTACAGCGCGGCCCTGACCGGAGCCTGTGGAATCAACACGACGTCTTTGCTATCGGTGACCGCTTCACGAAGCTCGAATGAGAGGTACTTTTCCATGAAAACGCCCGTTTGGGACAAGTTTTTGACCGACCGTGACAAAGCCGTCTTCGCTGCCGGAGGCTTCGGCGCCCGAATGGGCTTCGGAAAGCGGCCAGCACTGCTGGTGGTCGACGTGAACTATGCGTTCTGCGGCCACAAGCCGGAACCCATCCTCGAGTCCATCAAGCGGTGGCCCACCTCCTGCGGAGAAGAAGCGTGGGAGGGGGTGCGGATCATCAAGCCACTGATCGAGCGCGCACGCGCCAAGGGCCTCCCCGTCATCTACACAACGAACCGAAAGCGCGCTGACCTCTGGGATAACGGCAGTTGGTCGTGGAAAAGCACGCGCCAGAAGGAGCGGCCGAGGACCGAAGCGGTCCAAGACCCCAACAAGATTGTCCGCGAAATCGCTCCGGGACCGAAGGATCTCTTGATCGAAAAGCAGAAGCCGAGCGCCTTCCACGGCACGCCCCTGCAGAGTTATCTCACTCTCCTAGGATGCGACAGCCTGCTTGTTTTGGGAGCCACAACGAGCGGTTGTGTTCGCGCCACCGTTCTGGATGCCTTCAGCTCCAATTACCGCGTCGCCGTTATCGAGGACGGTTGCTTTGACCGGTCGCAAGCATCACACGCCGTGAGCTTGTGCGACATGCACGCAAAATATGCGGACGTGGTGGAGAGTACGGAAGTGCTCGACTTTATGGCCGCGCTGCCCGAGGGATTATTTGACTTGCCGCAGGGTGAACCAGCCCTCGAAACCGCACCGACTCAACCTTAGCGGAGGTCATGCCGCTAGCAGCTCTCTCCGCGCTTCCGGGTCGATCTCTGCGACTAGGACAACACGGTCGCCTCACGAGTCGAAGAAGCGGCGGCGAGTCGAGTGAAGAGATAAAGTGCACCGGAACAGCAAAGAACTGGCACGGCAGCACACGTAAACAGCAACGAGTTCGAGGGGTTAAGGGAGATCAACAACCCACCAAGAACAGGACCCAGAATGGACCCAATCCGCCCAACGCCGAAAGCAGCGCCGACGCGGGTCGACCGGATATAGGTTGGATAGAGTGTTCCCGAAAGCCCATTCAGGCCCGTCAGGCCACCGACCAGGCCAAAACCGATCAGAAAAGCGAGCGGCATCAGAAGGAAATCGGACCGCGTGGTGTAGGGCAACAGCGCGATCAACAGAGCCACGATAGCGAACGAGCTCACCAGCGCGAAAATGCCTTGGCGGTCGATCAGCCAGCACAATGTTAGCCCGCCGATGGCCGCCCCAATCGCGACCGACGATCCTGCCAGCACCGAGTCGCTGAGCGATAGTCCCGAGCTAACCAGGAGGGTGGGCAGCCAGCTTGTTAGGAAATGCTGCGCCATCAGGACGGAGATGTAAGCCACCCACAAAAGAAGTGTAATCATGGCGCGCCCTTCGGTAAACAAATGCTTGGCCGGCGCTCCACTTTGTTTTTCTTCGCGCACCAGGAACCGGGCGGCTGGCTCGGGTTTCAGTTCCGGATCAAGCCGGGCTGCCAAGGATGCCAGATCACGAGATTCACTTCGCCTGAGCGCCAGGAAGCTGATGGATTCCGGAAGCACAAAAATCAGAGTTAGACTCAGAAGAATCGGCGAGATT